>Ga0180732_1000174_pt1 | contig 63519 bp, 53 predicted proteins | sample KR11_01MetaG_FD_148674 | JGI IMG/M metagenome (GOLD analysis project Ga0180732, IMG submission 148674) | Groundwater microbial communities from the Olkiluoto Island deep subsurface site, Finland - KR11_0.1 MetaG | ecosystem: Environmental > Aquatic > Deep subsurface > Groundwater | place... | reverse complement strand
GAAGCTCCAGCGCATTAGCGAAAGGCTCCGTAGGATATGTAAAGACATCAATATTGTCATTAAATGATTCGTGAAGGAAAATGCGCGGAGATTGGCCGGTTAACTGTTAGAATGCTTGCTTTTCAAATCTCAAAATATTACTGCATATTCCATCAGAAATATACACTATTATACTGTGAATTGAGCTGTCATTTGGTATAATCTTAATATGAGCGAATCTCAAAAAGATACTTCAAATAAGTATAGAAAATTTAAGTTTTCTATAGCACTCGCGCTCGTGCATTTTTTTGTTATCAGTATTTGGTCTGTTATATATTTTATTAGTTATTATGAGAAATTTGCTCAACATCAATTTTTTTGGATGTATCCTCTTATTTTTGATATGCCAATGTCTATTATTTTTACATCCTTGAGTAGAGGCAATATGATATTTATTGCAATATCCCATGCTGTATTAGGCACAATCCAATATGCAGTTATTGGTTGGTTAATTGATTTAAGTATTTCGAAAAAGCGATGGAAAGAAATGTTGCCCTCTAAAGGGATATTGACTACTGGAATTCTTATAATTATGATTTTTGCAACATTGTGTTTAAGGAATTTTTTATATATTAGATTATCTGAATCTGAAAAATCTCAAATTGAACTTAATAAAGCTAAGTCAGAACATGAGAGATATCATGCTCTAAATGATGCTGCAAAATCACACTTTGAAGACAAGAAATATGATAAAGCTCGGACTTACGCTAATGAGTTACTTATTCTTGCTGAAAAACAAAAAACAGGCTGTAATTATGGAGATGCTATTTATGATTCACATCTTATTCTTGGCAGATTAGCTGTTTTAGATAATGATATAACCGCAGCTAAAAATCATTTGTTATCTGCAGTTAAAACACCCGGTTCGCCGACATTGAATTCATTTGGTCCAAATATGTCTTTAGCAAAAGATTTATTAGAAAAGGGACAGAAAGAATCAGTTATTAAATTTTTGAATGAGTGTAAGAAGTTTTGGGATGTTCAATGTCGTGAAGATAAGATAGGCGAATGGATTGAAGAAATTGAAAACGACAAAATTCCCAATTTAATGGAGTGAGGTGACGTTCCTAAGGAAAAAGGCTTCCTTGATATTTCCTGAATAGTCACACATTCTGTTCAAAACAGCAGTAATAATTTCACATTCAAAAAGCTAACATTCGTGTAGAATGGTTGTCTTTTGAACCTTGAATCACCGCGTAGCTGTACTTATAAAAACAAAACAGCGGGCAGAGTAAACTCTGCCCCTGCAATTATTTATTTTCCTTTACTAAGGCGGATAAAATAATTGACAAAAGTGGTTCAGGCATTGGTTCGACAAGCTCACCACCCTGAGCGCGCAGAGCGAGTCGAATGGGCTCACTATCATCTGGTTCGACTCCGCTCACCATAATCCTGAGTGAAATCGAAGGAGACTGAACCCTATAGAACAAATTTAATTAGGTAAGGCTGCATGTTGCAAATGATAGTATCATATGATACTATCATTACATGAAGCCGCCATTCAGAATTACTTCAAAAATAGTCAATTTGTGCTCAAGCATCAGCCGCATAATCGGTCAGTGTGAAGGTTTTAAAGTTTTTCCGCCCACTCCTCGGTTGCGCAGGCATAACCGCATCAAAACCATTCATGCAAGTTTGGCTATAGAAGGCAACATTCTTTCCGAATCTCAGGTAACGGACATTTTGGATAATAAAAGAGTAATCGGACCGGCTAAAGATATTTTAGAAGTTAAAAATGCAGTTGAAGTATATGGCAAGATCAAACAGTATAATGTTAATAGCTTAAAATCTCTTTTATTGGCCCATAAAACTCTTATGAAAGACATTGCTATAGATGCGGGGAAACTGCGTTCGGGCAATGTGGGTGTTATGAAAGGTAGTAAAATAATACATATGGCACCCAAATATACTCAGGTACCGAAACTTATAAGTGATTTATTTGGTTTTTTAAAAAACGAAAAAGAGATACATACTTTTATCAAATCCAGTGTTGTGCACTACAAACTGGAATTTATTCATCCGTTTTCCGATGGCAACGGGAGAATGGGCAGGCTTTGGCAATCGGCGATTCTTATCAACACTTATCCTGTTTTTGAATTTATACCACTTGAGTCATTAATTAAGGATAAGCAAAAGGAATATTATGAAGCCTTGTCCACTTCTGACCAAAAAGGCGAATCAACAGTATTTATAGAATTTATGCTGATGATAATTAAAGATGCAATAGAAGAATTTGTTAAAGAGATTCGTACAGCTCCTCAGACTTGTAAGACAAGATTAGCTTCTGCAGTGCAACATTTTGCTAAAGTGTTTTTTTCGCGCAAGGAATATATGCAATTCCATAAGGATATTTCTTCAGCAACCGCCAGCCGGGATTTATTGTTTGGGATCAAAAATAAGATATTGAAAAAATCTGGCTGCGCGTCACTTACGCGTTATAAATTTATTTAGGAAGTAATGGTGACGGGCGTTGACTTTCGTGACTTATTTCAAAACAAAAAGAAGGTGTCGGAGCTAATATAACAGAATTGATGCGCCGTGTCGCGCGGATGCTTTATATGTCAAATGTCAACCTGCCGGCAGGCAGGGATTAGGGTAAAGAAACGGTTTGCTTACAGAGGGAACATTTCATATAATCGCAATGCTATGAAAATATATAATGTACCTAAAGGAACAAGGGATATTGTCGGCGAGGAAGCCGGAAGATTTTCCCGCGTTTCGCGGATTTTTGAAGAAGCCGCGAGGCTCTACGGCTATGGCCTGATCAACACGCCTATTTTTGAAGACACCGCTCTTTTTGAACGGACCATAGGCGGGGGCAGTGACATCGTGCAGAAGCAGATGTACACTTTTCCGGATAAGGCCGGACGCTCCCTGACCCTGCGCCCCGAAGGCACGGCGGGAGTTGTCCGTGCGGCCATAGGCGGAGGCCTTCTGCGGCCGCTGCCCCGGAGGCTTTATTATTCGGGGCCGATGTTCCGCTATGAAAGACCTCAAAAAGACCGCAAACGGCAGTTTTTCCAGATGGGCGCCGAATACTTCGGAGACCAAACTTCTTTCGCCGATATAGAGATAATTTCTTTGTGCGCGTCGGCGCTTAATAAACTCGGCCTTGACTACGAATTGAAGATAAATTCCATCGGCTGTCCCGTGTGCAGGTCTGAGTACGAAAAGAAATTAAAGGCCTTCGCCGAAAAAAAGATTGACGGCCTCTGCGATGATTGCAGGGAGCGTCTCTGCGTTAATCCTCTCAGGATACTTGACTGCAAAGTTGAATCATGCGGAAAGATACTTTCCGGCGCGCCGGATGTGAGCGAAGCCCTGTGCCCGGACTGCGCCGATAATTTCACAGAGATCAGGCAGGGGCTGAATGACAGGCAAATCAGATTTACGCCGGATGTGAGGCTGGTCAGGGGCCTGGATTATTATAACGGCTGCGTCTTTGAGTTTTACGCCAAAGGCGCCAGGGATGCCATCGCCGCAGGCGGGCGTTATGACGGCCTTGTGAAACTGCTGGGCGGTGAAGATGTGCCGGCGGTGGGTTTCGCGATAGGCGTGGACAGGATCATGCCTCTCATAGATTTTACACCGGAGAAACCCGATTACATGATCGTTTCCGCCGGAGCGCCCGTGGACGGCCTTATAGCTTTCGCGGATGATATAAGAGGCACGGGGAAGGTTTGCGTGATCTCCGCGAAGCCGAAACTTAAAAACGCTTTGAAAGAGGCTTCGGCGGCATCTTTCCGTTTCGTCCTGATCATGGGAGAGGATGAAATAAAAAATATGACGGTGACTGTCCGCGACATGGTAAGCGGTGAACAGGAAACATTATCCAGAAAGGAGTTTTTAAAAAGATTATGATCTCAGAAAATTTGAAAGGCTTTAAATGTTTAAGGTGCGGAAAAGAATTTTCCTTGAAGCAGGCGCGTTACCAGTGCCCGGACTGCTCAGGGAATCTTGAGGCGGTTTACGATTACGCCCGCATAGGCCGAAAGGCTGACGCTGTGAAAAAATCTCTGGAAAAAGGCATATACAGGTATCTGCCATTTCTTCCCTTCGCTGATACAAAGCTGACGCCGCCTCTTCTGGTCGGCGGCACGCCCCTGGTGAAGAGCGACAGGCTTTCCTCAAAATGGGGCATTGAGCTTTTCTTCAAGGACGACACAAGGAATCCCTCGGCCTCGTTCAAGGACAGGGCCGGCGCCGTGGCGCTCACCGTGGCCCGCGAGGACGGGCTGGACAGGATATCCTGCGCTTCCACCGGGAACGCGGGCTCTTCTCTGGCGTGTCTTGCCGCGAGCGTGGGAATGGATTGCATTATTTTTGTTCCGGAAAAAGCCCCGCAGGCAAAGATAGCCCAGCTGCTCCTTTTCGGAGCGAAGGTTTTCGCCGTGCAGGGCACTTATGACGAGGCCTTTGACCTTTGCGCCTGTGTCTCGACGGAGATAGGCTGTTTCAACCGCAGCACGGGACTCAATCCCTGGACGAGGGAAGGCAAGAAAACGGTGTCTTTTGAGATCGCCGAGGATCTGGGATGGGAAGTGCCGGATTATGTTTTTGTCCCGGTCGGTGACGGCAACATAATAAGCGGTGTGTGGAAAGGCTTCCGCGAACTTTTCTATGCGGGTTTCACGCAGAGCATCCCGAAGATCGTGGCCGTGCAGTCAAAAAATTCGGATGCCGTCCACAAAACGCTTGAAAAATATAAAGGCAAAGATGTGTCGCCCGAAGAGATAGAGATGATACAGGTGAACGCCACAACGATCGCCGATTCCATCAGCGTGGATGTGCCGCGCGACGGCCTCGCCGCCGTGCGGGCCGTGCGTGAGACGGACGGCTTTTCGGTGGAGATAAGTGACGAGGCGATCCTCGAGGCCATAAAAGAGATATCCTCGAACACGGGGCTGTTCCCGGAGCCGGCGGGAGCCACAGCCTACGCCGGACTTAAAAAGGCCCTTGAAGACAGGAAGGTGAAATCGGGCAGCAGGATAGTCTGCCTTGTGACAGGCAGCGGGCTGAAAGACGTCGCATCCGCCCTCAAGGCGGCGGGCAAACCGATAAGCGTTTCAACGGATAAAGCTGAAACATTGAAGATCCTTTGCGGAAAGTGAGCGAGCCCATGGAAGAAAAAAATGTAAAAGAGGTAGCGCTGTCTCTCGGAAGCAATGTGGGCGATTCGTATCAGACGCTCCTGAGCAGCCTCAAGGACCTGAGCCGTTTCGTTGACGACATGAAGGTGTCAAGTTTTTACAGGACGGATCCGATGGATATGAAGTATCAGCCGGATTTTATCAATCTGGCGGTTGCCGGAAAAACGAGCATATCGCCGGATGCACTGCTCAAAAAAGTGAACAGCGTGGAGAAAAAATACGGCCGGGCCCGGGCGATAAAATACGGCCCCCGGACGCTGGATATAGACATAATCCTTTTCGGTTCCGAGATAGTGAAGAGGGATGATCTCGTCATTCCCCATCCTGAATTCCGCAAACGGCTTTTTGTGATAGAGCCTCTCGCCGAGATAGCGCCGGAGATGAAAGACCCTGTTGACGGAAAAGAGGTGCACGAGATACTGAAGGAAGCCCGCGCGCACTTCAGCGACAGGATCGAGAAATTGTGATAAGGGCCGTTTCGCCGAAAGACGCCGCGCGTATCTGCGATTTTAAGCGCCGGAAAGGAAAAACGCTGGGCCTTGTCCCGACGATGGGCGCACTGCACGAGGGGCATGTCAAACTCATCAGGGAATGCCGGAAGCAGTGCTCTTTTCTGGTTGTGAGCATATTCGTCAATCCCGCTCAGTTCGGCCCGGGAGAGGATCTCGCGAGTTATCCGGCGGATTTGAAAAAAGATATGAGGATCTGCCGCGAGAACGGCGTTGATATGGTTTTTACCCCGGGGGCTGCGGATATGTATCCGGCGGATTTTGAGACTTTCGTGGAACCGGGAAGACTTGCCGCGCATCTGTGCGGGCTCAAAAGGCCGGGCCATTTCCGGGGCGTGGCGACGGTGGTCCTGAAACTTTTTAATATTATAAGGCCGGACATAGCCGTGTTCGGGAAAAAGGACTATCAGCAGCTTGCGGTGATAAAAAAAATGGCGCGGGATCTGGATCTCACTCTGAAGATCAGGGGCGTTGAGACCGTCAGGACGAAGAGCGGCCTCGCCGTCAGCTCCAGAAACCGCTATCTTTCCGGCGGGGAACTTGAACGCGCGGCTCTTTTAAGAAAGTCCCTGCAAGAGGGGCGCCTCATGGCCTCGCGCGGTTCGTCGGCCGATGCCATCAAAAGAAAAATAAGGGCAATGCTCAAAGCCGCCGGCGGCAGAATAGATTATGTCTCTGTCTGCGACAGGGAATCGCTTGAGGATGTGAGGGAAGTGCGGGGAAAGGCCCTGATAGCTCTTGCCGTGAAGATCGGGCCCGCGCGGCTTATAGATAACATTGAGATAGAGGGGCCCGGCTCGGCGAAAAAATGAATATAGACGAGATCAAAAAAATAGCGGCGCTCGCCAGAATAGAAATCCCGGAGGAGCGCCTGGAAGATTTTGCCGGTGAATTCAACAAGATACTGGAATATTTTAAAAAACTTGACAGCGCTCCGACCGAAGGAGTTGAGCCTTTTCGTTTTGAAGAGGAAAATGTCTGGCGGAGCGATCTCCCGTCTTCTGACAGCGACGCCAGAGAAAGAATACTCAAGAATGCCCCGGAGAGGCAGGATGACTTTTTCAAGGTCAGGAAGGTTATAGAATGAGCGTAAAAGAAAATATCTCATCCTGCATAGTGAAGATAAAGAGCGACAGGACAAACAGCTTTATAGAAATTTTTGAGAAGAGGGCTCTCAGGAAAGCTGAAGGAATTGACAGCCGTCTTGCGTCGGGCGACAGGAATCTCCCTCTGGCGGGTGAGCCAGTGGCTATAAAAGACAATATGGTCATAAAGGGCGAGGCGGCCGGCTGCGCGTCCCGGATACTTGAGGGCTTTGTTTCGCCCTACGACGCTGAAGTTGTGACAAGACTGGAGAACGCCGGCGCTGTGATCGTGGGAAGAACGAATATGGACGAGTTCGCCATGGGCTCTTCAACAGAAACATCCGTCTTTGGCCCTACGAGAAATCCTGTTGATATGGAAAGAGTGCCGGGGGGTTCATCCGGCGGCTCCGCCGCGGCGGTCGCCTCGGGGCTGGTTCCTTATTCTCTGGGCTCCGATACGGGAGGCTCCATAAGACAGCCCGCGTCATTTTGCGGCATCTGCGGCATGAAGCCGACCTACGGGGCGGTGTCGCGTTACGGGCTGATAGCTTTTGCCTCGTCGCTGGACCAGATAGGGCCTTTCGCGAAGGATATGGACGGCATTGAAAAAATATTCAATATCATAGCCGGCAAGGATGAAAAAGATGAGACTTCCCGCGAGATAGAAAAACTTTCCGGGAAAAAAGGGAAACTTGTCTGCGGCATACCCAAAGAATTTTCAGGAAGCAGCCCTGGAGTGAAAGAGGTGTTTGATAAAGCGGTTAAGAAACTCAGCCGGGATTTTGAGATAATAGATGTTTCATTGCCCTCAACGGAATACGCGGTTTCGATATATTACATAATCGCGCCCTCGGAAGCGTCGTCCAACCTTTCCCGTTTTGACGGCATAAGATACGGTTTCAGAGCGGAATCAGAAGATCTCATAGACGGATATTTCAAAACAAGGGGGCAGGGTTTCGGCGATGAGGTCAAGAGAAGGATAATGCTGGGCGCTTTCGCGCTCTCGTCGGGTTATTACGACGCTTATTATATGAAAGCGCTCAAAATAAGGCGCCTCATAAAGAATGAGTTCGACAGCGCTTTTCAAAAAGCCGATGTCATAATCAGCCCCACCTCGCCGAGGACGGCTTTCAAACTGGGCGAAATAACGGATCCTCTTTCCCTCTATCTTCAGGATGCTTACACAATCCCGGCGAACATGGCGGGGCTGCCTGCCGTATCCATCCCCTGCGGAAAAGATCCCGCGGGCCTGCCGGTGGGTTTTCAGATAATGGCTCCGAGGGCAAGGGATATTTTCCTCATAGAAACGGCTAAACAAATTGAGGCGGTGTTTTCAAATGAGTGATTTTATAGTCAGCATAGGCCTTGAGGTGCATGTGCAGTTGAAGACCAAAACCAAAATGTTCTGCTCCTGCGCCGCCGATTCACAGGCCCCGCCCAATACCAATATCTGTCCCGTGTGCACAGGACAGCCGGGAGTCCTTCCTGTTAAAAATGAAGAAGCTGTTTTACTGGGTATCCGGGCCGGTCTTGCGCTTAATTGTAAAATTGAAAAATTTTCAGTTTTTGAAAGGAAAAATTATTTTTATCCCGATTTGCCCAAAGCTTATCAGATATCCCAATGTGAGCTTCCGCTGGCCAGCGGGGGATATATCGATGTTGGTGAAAAACGAATCAGACTGACAAGAGCGCATCTTGAGGAGGACGCGGGCAAACTTCTCCATTTTATAGGCAGTGAGCCTGTTGACGGCTCTCTTGTAGATTTGAACAGATGCGGCACGCCGCTCCTTGAGATCGTGTCCGAACCGGATATTGATTCGCCGCAGCTTGCTTTTGATTATCTTAAGACTTTGCGAAGGATAATGAGGTATGCCGGTGTTTCCGACTGCGACATGGAAGAGGGCTCTTTGCGATGCGACTGTAATATATCTATCCGTCGATCCGAGGACGAGCCGCTGGGTGTGAAAGCGGAAATAAAGAACATGAATTCTTTCAAGGAGCTGAAAGACGCATCTACTTACGAGATAGAAAGGCAGAAAAAACTCGTGGACGGCGGAGGGCAAGTCGTTCAGGAGACAAGGCTCTGGAATTCCTCCAAGGGAAAGACCTTTTCAATGCGTTCAAAAGAAGAGGCCGCGGATTACAGATATTTTCCGGATCCCGATTTGAAGCCCGTCTATGTCAGTGCCGGGATGCTTAAAAAAGAGAAGGAAGCTCTACCTTCTCTGCCGCTGGAAATGAAGAAGAAATTTATGAGCCGGGGACTGAGCGAATATCAGGCGGACATACTCACGGATGAAAAAGTGCTGGCTGACTATTTTGATGAAGTTATCGCAGGCGTTACTCCGGACGGGCAGGAAGAAGCGGCCAATATCGTGATAAGCTATCTTCTCGCGGAATTTGATCAGAGCGCGCTGTCTCTTGAAGAGTTGAAAAAAATAGTGCCGCCCGCCCATATATGCGAGCTGGTTAAATTAAGAAAAGAAGGGAAGATAAATAAGCAGGTTTTGAAAACGATTTTCCCGAAGATGGTTAAAGACGGTGCCTCACCCCGCGACCTTGCGGGTGATGTTGATATTGTCAGCGATGAGAGCGCGATCATCAAACTGGCGGAAGAAGCGGTCAAGGCCAACGCCTCGTCGTGGGAAGACTATAAATCGGGCAAGGAAAAAGCTTCGGGAAGGATCGTGGCCCATGTCATGAAAGAAAGCCGCGGCGCCGCGGATCCGGCAACGGTCATGAAAATACTGAAGCGCATGGCGGGGAAATGAAAAAAATACTTATAATAGAGGACAACGCGGATTCAAGGGAGATATTCCGCACAGTCCTGGAAATGGCGGATTATGAGGTGACGGAAGCCGTTGACGGCGAAGACGCCCTTAAAAAGATAGACGAATCGGAATATTCCGTGATCCTCGTTGACCTGTCACTGCCTAAAATATCGGGCTGGGATCTGATAGAGATAATAAAGGGCAAATACCCCTCGACGCCCCTGATAGCGGCCACTGCCCACGCGATGAGCGGCGACAGGGACAGGGCTCTGAAGGCCGGCTGCGATGATTATATATCAAAGCCGCTGAAACCCTCGGACCTTGTAAAGAAAGTCGGTAAATATACGGAACGATAGAGAAAGAGGCCGGCCTATTGCCGGCGCGGGAGGATAATATGTCAAAAATACTGATAGTTGAAGATGATCCGGATTCAAGGGAGATCCTGGGCGAACGCCTGAGGGCATACGGTTTTGATGTGGCGGAGGCGGTAAACGGATGGGAGGCCGTTGAAAAACTCAAAAAATATAAAGCCGATCTCATCATCATGGACATAATGATGCCGAAGCTTGACGGTTATACAGCCTGCAAGATCATAAGAGAAGATTCTAAAACCGCGAAAGTGCCGATAATTTTTTTGACGGCGAAAGAGCTCATCGGCGAGATAGAGAAGGCTTTTATCTGCGGCGGCGATGATTACGTCATTAAACCTGTGACATGGGAGCGCCTGCTGCCCAAGATCAAGAAATTCATCCCGTGATCAGGGCGGAGCGGGGTTTTGAGCGATGAAAATAAGAAATAAAATACTCATGTTTTTTTCGACAGTGGCGGCGGTGCCGCTCGTTTTTTTCATAGTACTGATGCTCGCGCAGCGCCGCTCGGCCGGTTATATCGAGAATTCCCTTTTCGCTTTAACAAACAGCGCATCTAAGATCACGGAACATTTTCTTCTCAACGCGCAGAAATCAGTGATGGCGCAGTCATACCTTCCTTCCAATCTGTTCCCCGGAGGGGATAACGCTTCGCGCCAGGCATATCTGAAAAGGATACACAGGAAATATAAGATATTCTCATCGGTGATGTTCACGGATATGTCGGGGAATGTCATCTCGCGCTATGGGGAGAATCCCCCGGATGAATTTAAGAATATCTTCCGGGCCCGCCGCATGGAGGACACCCCGCATGTCATCAAAACAGAGGGAGGTTCTTCTATAGCGCTGGTGTCAAAAACAAATAAAAACAATTATCTCGCCGCGCTGATCAATCCGGACTCACTGCTGAATATCCTCGAAAAAATCCTTCCGGTTGAGGGCGCGTCTTTTTATATACGCGATAACGCGGGCAAGACCCTTTTTTCCGATATCAGCGGGGATGAGAAAAACGCATCTCCGCTTGTAGCGGTCAGGTATTCCGACATTGATATTTATAAAAGGACGCTCAACAGGGGCGGCCGGAAGATCTTTGAGGTGATAATACCGATAGCGGGTTTTCCCGGCTGGAGGATATGTCTGAGCGCGCCGCACAAAGTTGTTTTCAAGAGCCTTCGCGACGCAAAATTTTTAGGGATATTTTTTTCCGTCGTGTCTTTTATGCTCGCCGGCTATCTGTCTTTTTATTTTTCAAGCAAAATATCGGCTCCGCTGGAGGAAATTTCAAAGAGCGCGGGAGAATTTGCGCAGGGAAATTTTTCATACCGCCCGCAGATCAGGACCGGCGATGAGATGGAAAACCTCGCGCTCCAGCTGAATAAAATGGCCGACAAGATCTCCGCAGCCCAGTCAGGGAGGGATGCAAAAATAAGATCGTCGTCACGCGACCTGGCAAACGCCTACAAGGAGATAGCCGTCAAAAACGAGAAGCTGGCGCGTTCGGATAAATACAAATCACAGTTTCTGGCGACGATGAGCCACGAGCTGCGCACGCCCATGAACGCCATAATAGGTTTTACGGATCTTCTCAAAGACGGTATATACGGCGTCCTCACGGCGAAACAGAAAGACATACTCTCAAAAGTGCAGCGCAATTCAAATCATCTGCTGAATCTCATAAACGACATCCTGGATCTGTCCAAAATAGAGGCCGGGCGGATAGACCTTATGCCGGAGAACTTCGATCTCAGGGAATTGATCAACACCGTTTCAGGCGAGATCGCATCCCCCGGGAAAGAGGTGGAATTCCGTTCATCCTGTCCGGAAGGCATTGTTCTCTATCAGGATATGATGAGGCTTAAGCAGGTGATATTCAATCTCCTTTCCAATGCCTTTAAATTCACGAAGAAAGGGCATGTTTCGCTTTCCTGTCAGACGGCCAATGAAATAGCTATCATTGAGGTGGAGGATACGGGGATAGGCATCAAAGAAGAAGATACGGGGAAGATATTTGACTCTTTCCAGCAGGCCGACGCTTCAATAACGCGCCAGTTCCAGGGAACGGGACTGGGCCTGAGTATTTCAAAAAAACTCATTGAGCTGATGGGCGGCTGGGTTGACATTAAAAGCGAATTCGGAAAAGGTTCTCTTTTTACCGTGCACATACCCTATAAATACGAAGAGAAGAAAGAATCATAATGAAAGTTTTTCATATTGATTCCGAGAAAACTTTTCGCGGCGGGCAGAGGCAGGTGCTCTATCTGCTGGAGGGCCTCAAAGAAAGAGGCGTGGAGAATTTTTTATTCTGCCCCGGGAAATCCCCTCTCTTTGAAAGAGCCGGCCATATCAGTAAGATCCCGGCGGCCATGCTTGGAGAATTCGATATTTTTTCCGCTTTCAAAATATCAAGACACATCAACAGGGAAGAACCGGATATAATCCATTGCCACAGCGCCCACGCTCTTTCGATCGGGTTAATCGCGAAAAAGCTGGCTTCTTTCAAGCCCGCGCTAATTGCCGCGCGCAGAGTGGATTTCCATATAAGATGTTTGAGAAAATATCTGAGCGCCGACAGAATTATAACGGTGTCAAAGGCGATACAAAAAATTTTAATATCAGACGGTGTGCCCGCGGATAAAATAGATGTTGTGTATTCGGGAATAAAAAAAGAGCAATTTGAAAATTTAAAGGGCGATTACCTTTACAAAGAATTAGGGTTAAACAAAAGCGATGTAATAGTCGGGAATATTGCCGCTTTGACCGAACAGAAAGACCACTTCACTTTTTTGAAGGCGGCGAAGATAGCATTGGGAAAAAATAAAAATATGAAATTTGTTATTGTCGGTGACGGGGGGCTTAGACGGAAACTTATGGATTTCAGCCGTAATAATGGCACGGGTGATAATGTTGTTTTTACGGGTTTTAGAAAAGATGCCCTGAATTTTTTAAAGATTTTTAACATTTTTGCGATGTCGTCAAAATGGGAAGGTCTGGGCACTTCCATTTTAGACGCGATGTCGTCGGGAGTTCCCGTGGTATCAACCTCTGCCGGAGGTATTAAAGAAATTATTGAAGACGGCGAAAACGGCTTATTAGCCGACCCCGGCGACGCGCCGGATCTGGCAGAAAAAATAATCAGGCTTGTCTCCGACGCGGGTTTGAGAAGGGCTTTGACGGATGAGGGCAGGAACATCGCCGAAAAATTCAGCTCCGAAAAAACCGCGGAAGGCACGCTTGCCGTTTACAGGAAGGTTTTAAATGGAAATTAAAGAGATACTGGTAATACAGATAAAGCAGATAGGCGACTGTATTCTGACGGAGCCGGTTTTCAGGGCGCTCAAAGAAAAATATCTCGGTTGCCGGACATCATTTGTCGTCTCGTCGGCCTTCTCGGGTATCTTTGAAAACAATCCCTATATTGACGAGGTCATATCATATAATTTCAAAAAGCCTTTTGCGGAGCTTATAAAAATAAGAAAGAAAAAATATGATGTCGTGATGGATTTCCTGGGCAATCCCAGAAGCCGCGGCCTCACTCTTTTCGCGAGGTCGCCTCTCAAGCTGGGTTTTACGAAAAAAGGAAGCGCTTTTTTCTACACAAAAACCGTGCCGGCCTCATCCGGCCCCGAATATGTCAGCGATACAAAATTCAGGATGCTAGCGGCGCTGGGAATATCCGCGTCGCCGAGGCCGATAAAGATCTATCTCACAGATGAGGAAAAGAAAATGTTCGCGGATTATTCCCGTGAAAAAGGCCGTGCCGGGCTTGTGGCCATATCTGCGACCAGCCGACGGCCGGCGCGCAGATGGACAAAAGAACATTTTGCCGAATTGGCTGATATCCTGATGCGTAGCCACGGCCTTATGCCTGTTTTTGTCTGGGGGCCCGGCGAGGAAGATTATGTGAAGTCCGTGATGGATATGATGAAAGAGAAGGCTCTCATGGCGCCGCCGACAAAATTACGGGAGCTTGCCTCATTGCTATATAATTGTAAGCTGCTTGTGAGCAACGATAACGGCGTCAGGCATCTGGCGGCGGCTGTGGGCACCCCCACACTTGTTATGACCGGCCCGACTTTCAGGGAGTGCTGGACGCCCAAAGAAAAAGAGCACCGCGCTTTACAGGCTGATGTGCCCTGTATCGCCTGCAGCCGCACGGAGTGCGACAGCATGATATGTATGAAAGATTTAAGGTCGGAAGAAGTGGTGAAGGAAGCTGCGGATATGCTGGCAATACATAAGTGCTAATTATTGCAGGTATTGACGCCCTCACCGAATTTTTATAATATTTCCGTAGATTGATAAAAATATCAAGGTGGGGAAATGAAATTTAGAGAATTTATTCAAATCTACAAAGATGCGGTCTTAATTGACGGAAGCACATTTTCTGTTTTTGATAAAGCGCAAAATTTACGGCGGCAGGTGAGCGATTGGCTCAAAAAAGGTTACCTGATCCAATTAAAAAAGGGGACATATATTTTCAGCGATGAGTATAGAAAAATCAATCCGTCTATTTCGTTTATTGCCAATTTTCTATATTCTCCTTCGTATTTGAGCCTGGAATATGCACTTTCTTTTTATGGGCTGATACCCGAGAAAGTAACCGTAATCACTTCCGTGAGCGCCAGAAAAACAAAAACTATTAAAAACCGGATGGGCAGGTTTGAGTATAATTCAATAAAGAAGGAATTGTTTTTCGGATTTAAAAAATCAGGAACTGACGGGCAGAATTTTTTTATCGCAGAACCTGAAAAAGCGCTTCTTGATTTTTTTTATTTGAGAACGGAATTCAAAGGTTCGGAGGCGGAGTTGAAATCGCTGCGGCTGCAGAATTCGGAGATTGTAGATCAGCAGCGGCTGGGTTTATACAGTTTGAAATATAACAAACGTGTGAGAAAAATCAGTAAAGCGTTAATTGAATTTATTAAAAGTGAGGAAAAATATAAAACTATATGAAAGACCACATTAAAGAAATCATAGATGCGAATTTTTCATGCGAAGAAAATAAAAACAGGATACGGGAATATATTCAGAAATATCTGCTTTACATTCTTTTCAAAAAAAAGATATACAAAGAACTGGTTTTTACCGGAGGCACGGCGCTAAGAATCATTCATAAAATTAAAAGATTTTCAGAAGATCTTGACTTTAGTTTGTCGGCAAAAAGCAGGGGGATAGATTTTGAGGATATGTTAAAAATCCTTAAAAAAGAATTGCAGTTATCAGGTTACAGCCCGGAAATAAAATACAGCGGCGATAAAACCGTCAAGAGCGCATTTTTTAAATTTCAGGGTCTTCTTTTTGATTGCGGAGTAAGCAGTCACAGCGATGAAAAAATTTCCGTGAAAATTGAAGTGGACACAAATCCTCCGGCGGGGGGTAAGGAGGAAGTGATTTTGTGCAATTCTGTTTTTATGTTTTATATTCTGCATTATGATTTGCCGTCGCTGTTTGCGGGCAAACTGCATGCCGTTTTTTTCAGGGAGTACACAAAAGGAAGGGATTGGTATGATTTGCTATGGTATTTGAACAAATATAATTTAACCCCCAACTTTGTCATGCTTAACAATGCGATAAAACAGACTTCAACAGAATATCCGGAGGTTAATGAAAAAAACTGGAAATCAGAATTGAGGAAAGTCATAGAATCGGCGGATATAAAAAAAGCGAGAAATGATGTCCGCCGGTTTTTGGATGACCCTGCTGAAATAGAGTTTTTGACCAAAGAAAACTTATACAAAGCGCTAAAAAAAAGTTAAAATCCCCTAATGCTTTAGAGAACGTAAATTAGGGGAAAGAATAAGGAGGGGTAAGAAATGAAAAAGAAATTCGGTGAATTTGTGAGTGAGCTCGCGATGACGAACATACAGTTGTGGCACGAGGAAGACAAGGCCAGGGTTAAAGATGACGCGCCCGTGGCCGCCGCCAAACGCGCCGTTGATAAGCTCAACCAGAAGAGGAACGATCTCATAGAAAAGATAGACGAGATGGCGATGGCCCTCAGAAAAGGGGGCAAAAATGGCTGAGACACTGGGCACTCTCGCGGATAAGATAGCTATCTTCGAGCTCAAGAGGTTTCATATGGCCGAGCAGCTTGAGCGCGCTGACGCCTCAGCCGAACACCAAAAAAGCTGCCGCGAAAAACTGAAGATCCTGACCGAACAGCGGGATGATCTCGCGGAAGAACTCAGCGGGCTCTATGACGATATCGCTTCCGGCAGAAAGAAGATAAAACTTTACCGCCAGTTCAAGATGTATAACGACCCCAAATATAATATAAAAAAATGAGTCCGGGAATATCCGTTATTGTCGCCGCCTATAACAGGGCCGAACTCTTCAGGCTCTGCCTGGAAGCCCTCGCCGGCCAGACTTCCAGTGATTTTGAACTCATCATCGCCGATGACGGCAGCGGCCCGGAAATAAAAAAAATAGCGGATTCGTTCCGCGGCAGGATGAATATAAAGCATGTGTGGCAGGCGGATGACGGTTTCAGGAAAACCCTGGCGATAAACAAAGCCGTCAAAATATCATCGGGAGACAAATTATATTTTTTTGACGCGGACACTATTGCCCACCCCGATTACATCAGCAGGTCGAAAGAGTATATATGCGAAGGGCAATACATGGTCACACGCTCGGTGCTTTTGTCCGAGAAGATAGCCGCTCATATCCTGAAAAACGGATTTTCCGCGAAGGATATCTTTAGCGGTTCCGTCAAATGGAGGATAAGAAAAGACGGTTTTTTTGCCAAGACCCGGTACTGCACTTACGGTTTTCTGCTCCCCCGGTTCTTATCGGCCATTACACAGTCATTCAAGAAAAATTCAAACATGTCCGGAAGATGCTGGGGTGTTCACAGAAAAGATTACGAAAGGGTCAACGGCTACAACAATGATTTTAGAGGCGCCTACTGTGAGGATTCCGAGCTGGATACCAGGCTCGCAAACGCCGGTATCAAGAGAAGGCTTGCCACGAATGAGGCCGTAAGCCTTCATTTCCCTCACGGGAAAAGCGCGTATTCCGGCGATAACGCCGCGCGGCTGGAAGAGGTTCTCCGCTCGGGAGCGCTGATATGCGCCAACGGCCTGGATCAGATCAGAATAGAGGACATCGCGGTGCTGAAATGAATATAGCCGTCCTTGATTTTGAAAGATGGGACAGTGGTATCACTTCCTACGCTCTGGCAGCGGCAGAAGGGCTGAAAAATAAAGGGCACAAAATCATTTTTGTGGGGCTCGAGGGAAAGCCGCCCGCCGACTCGGCGGAAAAGCGCGGCGTCAAAACTGCCTGGTTCTCATCCGCCGCCTCGATCTTTGACCTGATGAAACTTATAAGCGCAGAGGGGATAGAGTGCCTTAATCCGCACGACGGGAGATCGCATATGCTCTGCGCCATGGCCAAAATATTAACAAAAGCCCGCCCGCGCCTCGTCAGGACCTACGCGGACGCGAGGCCTGTCGGGAAACATGGCTATTTGTGGAATACAACAGACGCTTTTATAGCGGCTGCGGAATTCATAAAAGACGATTTTGTGAACAAAGGTTTACCTCCCGGAAAAATAAATGTGGTGCGTCAGGGCATGGATATGAATTTTACCGACAGCGCCGTTCCCGCCAAGCTCGCCGGAAAACACAATGTGAGCATTGTGGGCCGCCTGGATCCGGTCAAAGGCCATGAAACTTTTATAAAGGCCGCCGCGATCGTCGCGATGAGTTTTCCGGATGTTTTTTTCTATGTGATAGGCGGAGAAAAAAATGTTAAAATAAATCAGCTTAAAGCGTTTGCGGAAAAGCACGCCGTCGGAAATATTGTGTTCACGGGTTTTGCGGATGATGCGGGATCTTATATGAGAGCGAGCGATATAGGCGTTATAGCCTCTTCCGGCTCCGAAGCTGTTTCGCGCGTTGCCGCGGAATGGATGGCTTGCGGAAAGCCTCTTGTGGCCACAACGGCCGGATGTTTGAGTGAACTGGTGGAAGACGGCGTCAGCGGCCTGATCGTCGCCCCGGATGATCCCGCGGCAATGGCGGTGGCAATTGAACGCCTGCTCAAAGACGACTCCGCGCGCATATCAATGGGCAGGGCGGCGGCGGAGAGGGCGGAAGACATGTTTGATCCCGTGAAATTCGCGGAAAGCACGGAAAAGATATTGAAAGGAGATTTATGAAAGTCAGCGTTATTGTGATCGCGCTAAATGAGGAAGCCAGGATAGCCGGCTGTCTTGAAAGCATCAGGTGGGCGGATGAGATAATTGTCGTCGACACCGGAAGTTCCGACGGTACCGTTGATATTTGTAAAAAATACACGGATAAAATATCTCAGTCGGAATGGCTGGGTTTCGGGCCGCTCAAGGATTTTGCCGTTTCAAAAACTTCCAATGAATGGGTATTGAATATTGACGCGGACGAAAGGGTTTCGGATGAGCTGAGGGATGAGATCCTCGCGTTGTCTTCCAATCCCGCCATTGCCGCGTATAATATACCTTTTCACAATTTTTTTATGAACCGCCGTTTGCGTTTCGGGGGACTTGGCGGTGAAAAGCATATACGGTTATTCAACAAAAATACCGCGGGGTTCGGCGCTGAAGCCGTGCACGAGTCTGTGGCGGTAAGAGGCAGAACAGGGAAACTCAAAGGACACATAGAGCACCGGAGTTACAGGGACCTGTCCGCCTATTTTCAAAAATTCAATCTTTACACTTCAATGATCGCGCGCGAGAAATTTCAAAAAGGAAAGAAATTTCCTGTCAGCGCTTTTTTCAGAATACCGTACGAGTTCGGAGTAAGGTATTTTTTCAAACTGGGCTTTCTGGACGGCGTGGCGGGTTTTATCTATGCATCTATTTCGGCTTTTTACGCCGGAGTCAAATATTTCAAGCTTTACGAACTGACGACGGGCTTAAAAGAATGATTTATTTTTTAGCGGCTATCCTCGCTCTGGCTTTTTCGGCGAGATGGAACTGGTGGAGAAAAAAAACAGAGGGTGTGTCCATACTTATGTACCACAAGATAGGGACTCCACCCGCCGGCTCAAAACTCAAAAAATTATGGGTGAGCGGGGCGAAATTCGACAAACAGATGTCATATCTCAAAAGAGGCGGTTATGAAGTTGTCACATTCAAGGACATTGCCGGAGGAACGGTCAAAGACGGAAGAAAAAAAGTGATAATAACCTTCGACGACGGTTACAGGAACAATTACACGGAGGCTTTCCGCATACTTAAAAAATACGGTTTCAGGGCGGTTTTTTATGTGGTGAGCTCTACGATAGGCAAAAAGAATCTATGGCATGACGCCGATGTTGAAGAACCCCTTGAGATGATGGCCCCGGAGGAAATAAGGAAAATGGCATCCGCGGGCATGGAAATAGGGGGCCACACCGTTTCGCACAAAAATCTTGACCGTATTGATGATGCCGAAGCGGAAAGGGAGATCTCAGAAAATAAAGATGATCTGGAAAAATTGACGGGTGAGAAAATGCTCAGTTTTTCCTATCCTTACGGCGGATACAACGCCAATGTGAAAAAAATCGCGGAGATAGCGGGATACCGCTATGCCGTGGTAATAAAACAGGGGAAGAACGCTTTTCCCTTTGCCGATAATTTCGCGCTGAAACGGCTGCTTGTCAGGAGCGAAGAGACTATTTTTGATTTTTATCTGAATCTTTCGCGCGGGAGGAACAGATTGTGAGCGCTGTTAACGCGCGGCCCGGCGTTTCGGTCGTCGTGAATGTTTACAAACAGGCCAAATTTTTCAGGTTGTGCCTTCAGAGCCTGGTCGATCAGACAGATAAAGATTTTGAGGTGATAGTCGCCGATGACGGCAGCGGCAAAGAGGTGGAAGATGTTGTAGCGGAGTTCAGGGATTCGTTGAGGATAACGCATCTCTGGCAGGAGGACAGGGGTTTCAGGAAGGCCCTTGCCCTTAACAAGGCGGCGAAGACGGCGTCGGGCGAAAAGTTGTTTTTTATTGACGGCGACATACTTGTCCACCCGAAGGGTGTGGCGGTCGTGAACAAAGAACTCCGGCAGGGCCGGTACATAACATCGCGTGTTGTGAGAATATCCCAAAAACTGAGAGACAGGATAATAGGCGGCAACTACACATCACGAAAAATATTTTCTTTTCCATTTTTTGCGGCACTGACGATAGATTGGCTCTTCGGCAAAACCCGTTTCCTTGAATACGGGATCATGCTCTCTCCCGTGCCCGCGTCTTTTTTTCAGAGCTTGAAGAAAAGCAGGCAGGTTTTCGGCGGCTGCTGGGCCATTTACAAATCCGATTTTGAGCTTGTGAACGGCTATGACAATTCCTATATCGGTTACGGCCACGAGGATTTTGACATAGGCTGGCGCCTGCACTGGGCCGGCGTGACGGCGAAGCTCGTCACCAACCGCCTTGTGATGCTGCATCTGTATCACGGTAAAAGGCAGGAAAACCTTGAAAACAAGGAGAAGAAAAAGCTCGCCGAACGAGATAAAAAGACCCGTTGCGAAAAAGGCCTCGCCGAAACGGATGACATAATATTGAAATGAGGGTGAGACACATCCTGAAAAACATCAGAAAAAATATAAAAGACTTCCTTCGGCATCCGATAGCGTCTCTGGGTGGCAAAAGATACTGTTCATTTCCTCCCGTGTTGAGTTTCGATCTACGCAGCGATGATTTTAAGAAGGCCCTGCTGTTTTTTCTGGACAAGTTGAGAAAAGGAGAACACTTCGCTTTTTCAAGATGGGGTGACGGTGAGATGGCGATCTTAAAGGGTGACGCGATAGACATACTTAAAAAAGAGCACGGTGAATTTAAATATGATCCCTGCGATGAGAGCGATGAGTTTTATAGAACTAAAATGACCGAAGCGTTCACCTTCAAATCGGCGAATTATTTTGTGGGCATAGGATGCCCCTGCTGTGTCGGCCCGGACGCTTTTGAATGGATGAAACAAAGTTCGCGACAGGACGAAGCGCATCTGGCCTGGGCGAATCTGTTTGTGAATGCCAACTATGAGTATTTCCAAAAAAACTTTATTAACGGCGTATTCGCAGAAAGGAAAGTTGTTTTAGTGTGCAATGACAAGGCGGTTCCCGAAAAACTGCCTTTTATAAGTGAAAAAATCTTCAGGGTGTCGCGCAACTCGTGGAAGGAAGACTATGCTCTGATAGACAAGATAGGCCGGTGGATAGAAGAGAACAAAATAAAGGGCAGGGTATTTCTTTTCTGCGCGGGGCCGTTGAGTAATATGCTCGTTCATCAGCTGTATTCAAAGAACCCTGAAAATACTTATATTGACGCGGGGAGCGTTCTGGACCCTTTCATGGGCCTGGGCGCGACACGGGATTATCTGCGCGGGGGTTTTACCGCGCGCAAGATCTGCACATGGGACGCGGAATTGCAGAAAAAGAAAATATTCTTCTGCTACGGGCCAGCGTACGGCAGGAAAAATATGCTCAAAGAGACGGTCAAATATAACGCCATGTATTTCCCTCAGGCAAAAATAAAAATTGTCGCCAATGACCGCGCTGTCGGAAGGATGAAGATAAGGGGAGTGGATGTTGAAATCGACAAGTTCGCCAGGGAACGCGACCCCCGGTTCAGTTCTTTGAACGCTTTGATGCTGTCACTGCGAATGGCTGTCGCTGAAGGCGATGGCGACTTTATCATTTTCACTCATGAAGATTACCGGATACAGGACATAAGTCTCTTGAGCAAAGCTCTTATGAAAATTGAAGAAGGCTATGATATGGTTTTTCAGGAAAGCGGTGATGTTAAGGCAGAAGATCGTTTGGATTTTGATGTTTTAATTATCAGTTTTAGCGCCGCCTCAAAGATCTTTTCAAGTTTGGCAACAGTAAAACCCGCAACAGGCGAACATATCGAAGATTATTTTACAGGACTCGTGAAAAAGAACATTGCTGACGATAAAATTTTTTCCATTGAGCGCCGTTCGGTACCGGGTAAATCCGATGAGCTTGGCTTTTACCGTATCCCGCCGCAAAAATAGAAACCGGTTCCCGGTGCGGAAAATAAAGAATTAATATAGTAGCTCAGGTAGATTATTTTGACATCAGGGAGAGGATCTCGTCGTCCCTGTCGTCCCAGTTGTAGTCTTTTTCAATTTTTTTTCTGGCGTTATAAGATTGTTCTTCTATCTGGGAAGGTTTGTTTATATAGTCTTCAAGGATTCCTGCCAGGTGAGAGGTGTCGATGATAGCTTTTGTGAATGCCGTCCTCCGCCCCTTTTTTAGTTTTTTTACTTTTATCAGCCGGCCCTCCACTCCATCGTCCAGCCATTCATTCATCGTCGGAAAATCAGTGGTGACAACAGGCATTCCCGAAGCCATCGCTTCGGTTATCGTCAGCCCCACGCCTTCCTGCCAGGTGGGATAAACATAGACGTCCCCTGTATTAAAAAGGCCGCCCTTTGTGTTGTCGGCGGTTTTAAAGCTGAATTCGCAGGAAGTGTTTTTTTTAAAATATTTGATGAATTCCGGGTTTATCATTTCCCGCGCTTCTTCCTGGGCGGTGGCGGTAAAAACAAAATCAAGTTTTCGCGGAGCTAAAATCCTGCGCAAAAAGCCGCCTTTCATTTTTTCAAGAGTTCCGGGTATGAATTGATAGCCCTTCCTACGGCTGCCGTAACCGACATTAGTGTAAAATCTGACTTTGTTTCCGGCTTTACGCGGTATGAATTTAAAATTATCGAGTATGACGCCCCAGCGTATAAGAACGGTATTGTCTATTCCCGCCTCCCTGAGCCAGTGAAAGTTCCTTTCCGTGTGGGCGAGACTTAAATCGTAAATGCCGTTCATCTTTTCTATCATGCCGGTGAGGAACCAGTCGGGATAGTTTATCAGTTTGATGCCTTTTTTATGGAGCTGGCCGCTTTCCTCTTTCATCCCGCTTTTTCCGTAAATGTTCTGATCCTGAAAAAGAAGGATTTCCGGCTTAAAATCCTCAACCCAGCCCCAGAACAGCGGGTGGTCTATATCCATACTTTCGGGGCCCTCAACTATTTTTTCGCCATGCCAGCGCAGGGGCGTCAACCAGGGGTTGCCTCTGGAAAATATGCTGTAGTTTATCTGGTCGGGGTGTTTGTCAAAGCTGTGAACCCAGTTCCGGGCGATGTGCCCCATCCCGCATTCCGCCCAGGCGGTTACAATACCCACGCGTACGGGTTTCATAAAAGATAGCGGCAAGAAATATCTGTTTTTTTATCCGGCATTTTTTGCTTCTGCATCGTCCCGGCGCCGGTACTATTTAAATGAACAGTAAGAGAATCTGCCAAGTTCATCCAGTGTATATTTTCTTAGGGATAGGCATTTGAATCCGTGTTCTTTCATTATCGTTTTTGCCGTTTTCTCATAATCAGCTTTGTGCATATCATCAAGAACAATAATTCCGGTCTCTTTCACATGATCCATCGTGAAACCCAGCATATTTGTCCTTATCTGCATATTTCCCATATCATGAAAAATAATATCGAATTTTTCCGTCCCTATTCGCCCGATATCATCCAAAGTCAGCATGTTATCAGATTGTATTTTATTTTTTTCTAAATATTCAGCGGTTTTTTTAAGCCAGAGTGCGTCATCATCCACCGAGAATACCTTTGTACCCAGATTATTTTTCCTGGAGAAATATCTGAAGACGAAAGAACTGAAGCCGCTGCCCAGATCGATAACAGAGGCGGGTTTAAGGAAATCACATAAGATCAAATTAAAAACAGAGATCTCGATTGAAGCCGCCATAAACGCCGCTGAAGTCCCCTTGGTGTAGTCGTTATAGTATGGCTCGAGTTCCTTTTTTGCAGTCGCATAAAATTTTGGATAATCTCTGAGAAACTCAAATTTTTTTTCCAGCAAACGGCTGTCTTTTGCCGCCTGAAAATTTCTTTTTAGCTTTTTTACAAGTTTTCTTTCCGCGAATTTTTTCATGTTTCCTCCCTGCTTTCGCAGTGTAGCAAATCTATCTGGTATTTTCCATTTCCGCGTCGATCATAATTCCTATCATTTTATCGAAGCTGGTCGGCGGTTTCCAGCCGATTTTTTGCCCTATCTTTTTTATATCACCCTGCAGATTATTTTTTTTTGTTTTCTGTATCAACGAAGGGTCTTCCTCCACATATTTTTTCCAGTTTAGGTCAAGTTTTCCGAAAGCGATTTCAACGAATTGTTTAATCGTTCTACTCCCGCCGCTCGCGATTATAAAATCTTCCGGCACGGGCTGCTGAAGGATTAGATACATGGCCTCCACGTAATCGGGAGCATAGCCCCAATCAACTTTCGCATTTATATCACCGAGGATTAATTTCCCGGACATATTCTTTTTTATCGCCACGGCTGCTTTGATAATTTTTTGAGACACAAAGTTTTTAGCTCTGCGCGGGGATTCGTGATTGTATAGGATCCCCGCGCTTGCGAACAGGGAGTGTTTGTTGCGATAGTACCTGCAGGCGCTGACTCCCGCTGTTTTGGAAATGCCGTAAACACAGGAAGGGTTAAAAGGAGTCTGTTCGTCCTGCGTGTTTTTATCGGGATTACCGAACATGTGAGATGAACCCGCACAAAATAAACGTGAAAGCTTTGAGTATTTTGCCATAGCGTCAAGAAAATTAATCAGCGAAAAAACGTTTATCAAATAACTTTTGCTGAACAGTTCTATATCGTTATATCCAATTTCCTCGGATGAGTGATGGAAAGCGGCAAGATAGTAAATTTCATCGGGTTTATATTTTTTCACGAGTCTATAGACCTGTTCGGTTTGTGTGATGTCCACGGCTTCAACCGGTTCAGAGAAAGTGTGACGGATTTTGTCTTTATCTAAACCGATAACGCTGTATTCCTCGGCTTGAAGTTTCTCGAAAAGATATGAGCCGTCCTGTCCCTCGGCCCCGACTATCAGGGCTGTTTTTCTCATCTAAACGACCTCTATTTCAGGAAGAGGAAAAATGAATTTCCCGCCTTCGGCGAGATATTCTTTTTCGCGGAAAAGTATATTTTCTTTAAAATGCCACGGCAGAACGAGTAAATAGTCAGGTTTCATTTTTTTGGCCTCGGATTCCGAGATAATAGGAATATTGGTTCCGGGGGTATAGCACCCGAACTTGTCTTTGTTCACTTCGGCTATAAATGGGATGTCATCAGGGGTTAATCCGCAATATTGTAAAACAACATTCCCTTTTGTTGAGGCCCCGTAGCCGAGTATTTTCTTATTCTTTTTTTTCAGACTGCCGATAAATTCCAATAGTTCGGTTTTATGCTTTTTGACGCGTTTTTCAAAGTCTTTATAAGGCGCCAATGTGTGCAGCTCCCTTTTGCGTTCTGTCTCCAGCAGCTCGGTGATTTGTCCGGCGTTGTCTTTGTAAGGGGCGTTTTTTTTGCAAACCATAACTGAAAAGCTGCCGCCGTTAATATTATTGATCTCAATATCAAGAATACGGAACCCTATTTTATCGCACATCCACTTTATCTGTTTGATGCCGTAATATTCAAGATGTTCGTGGCAGACAGTGTCGTATGCGTTGGCGTCGAGCATAGATAATAAATAACTCTGTTCAAAAACCCAGACTCCCTGCTCATCAAGGGAGTTATAGATGTCCTGCACAAAATCCAAGGGCGACGCCAGGTCGTAAAACATAGCTATTGAAGTTATGATCTTAGCTTTTTTATCCCCGAATATTTTCTTAAAGGTCGCCGCTGAAAAAAAATCAGGGACCAGCTTAATATATGAAGGATAATAGTCTTTGAATTTCTTGCCTGTCGGGTCCATACCTATCAGGTCTATGTTGTAGTGAGGGTAGGCCTGAAGGAGCGTGCTGTCGTTGCTGCCTATATCCAGCACAACATCACCGTCCGACAGCTTCACTTTTTTCAGTATGTTCTGCACCTTCTGCTGCAGGTGCCGCACCATTGACTGATTCAGACCCGATCTGTAACCGTAGTTCTCGCCGTACATTTCTTCGGAGTCATAGCTGTGGCGCAGCTGTACCAGTCCGCAGGCCTCTCCCCGCCCGTCGTCCATGCATTTTACAAGTTCCAGCGGCCCTGATGTGAGATCATATTTGTTATTCGGCGGGAAAATACCCGTCAGATACTGATTGCCAAGATCGAGAATGGTGGCCAGATTGGCGTTGCCGCATATTCTGCATTTTTTTATTTCTTTATACATAATCCCCTCCAAAAAAGTATATTATCATTATTTTTTTCGATAGGCAAATGCGTGCGACGTTGTTTACTACTTTAATGTCGATTTAACTATTCATTTCAAGAGATAAAGCGGGAATTGTTGGTCTGCTGCAAAGTTAGACCAATAGGCCATAAACCAATGTCGAATGTTTGTCGCGATATTTAAAAAATAGTATACTACAATTTTGAGGAAATAGATGTTTTATGGGGATTTAAGAAATTATCCTGCAAGGATGATTATGTTTTTCAGTTTGGCTAAGTTAATTTTGTTGTTTTCCAAGCCATATTAAGATAGGGGGAAGAAATGAGAACAGTTATGTTCGTCAACCATAAAGAAAAAAATTGCGGGGTATACCAGTATGGTCGCATTATTGGCGATATTCTCACGAAATCTCAAAAATATCAGTTTGTTTATGCAGAATGCTCGAATAATGATGATTTAAAAGCTAAAATTCAAAAATATTATCCGCAAGCAATTATTTATAATTATCATCCTTCGACGTTGGGATGGTTATCTAAGGTAACTAAAACAATAAATATTCCTCAAATAGGTATGATACATGAAATTACGCAAGACGTTGCAGATAGGGCGGATAAAACTTTATTTGACTATCATATAGCGCCAGACCCCACTTTGCTTTTGAGAAATCCAATTGTATTCAAAACAGGCCGCCCGATACCACAGTATGACAATAATGTTTTACCGCCTACAAATTTGACTATTGGATCTTTTGGTTTCGGGCATAAAACGAAGGGTTTTCATAAAATCGTTGAACTTGTACAGCAAGAATTTGACTTAGCATTGATTAGATTACAGATTACAACGCCTCATGGAAATTCAATTAGTGGAGAACAAGAGTATGAACGTATTGTGAATGAATGTAAGAGCAAGATATACAAAAAAGGGATAACTATAGAAACGAGTAATGAATTTTTAGAACCACAGGGGTTACTGGATTTTTTAGCAGGGAATACCGTGAATGTTTTTTTATATGATGACCAGCAAAATCGGGGCTTATCAAGTGTTATAGATTATGCTCTTGCTGTGAGAAGAACTATAGCAATTTCAAACAGCAGTATGTTTAGGCATCTTTTTCCAGCGAATCCTTCAATTTGTATTTCACACAACTCGCTCTCAAATATTATTGCAAATGGAATAGAGCCACTTAAAAAATATTATAGTGAATGGTCAAATGCTAACTTGATATGGGAATATGAAAGGATTGTAGATACCGTGTCCAGAGATTTTATCCCTGTAAAACGGAGAAAACTAAATATATTTGAAAGGGTAATAAATAAGCACTATAAGGCACGTTTTGGGAAACGATTAATTAAAGTACCGAAATATGCATATAAAGTCAGCTGGAATGCTACAAGCACATACCATGCGATTGAATTTAATAATCAAAGTGGCAAAATGTTGCAACAATATATGCCGGTAAAAGGAATTAATAATTTCAATATTATTCTAGATGATGTTGCTAGACGAACATATGACGTGGCAGTTCGGCTACTAGGAGAATTATGCCCGGATCTAATTAAACGAAAAATGCCCCGCGCAAATATTCAGCAGGGGTTTGTTTTAGATACTGTTTATCGTTTTGCAAAGGAATTGCATAACCCAAAAATTTTATGTGTAGGCTGTTACGAGGATACGGCTGCCTATGCTCTTGCAAAGTTGGGGATTAATTTTGACGCAATTGACCCCATGATTAACTTTAATTTACAAGATTTTTTAGATAGACCGACAACTCTTAAGGGGCATTACGATATTATTTTTTCTACATCTGTCATTGAGCATGTGGATGATGATGAGCAGTTTGTTAAGGATATAGCGGTATTATTAAATTCAAATGGAGTTGCGGTGTTGACATGTGATTTCCAGGATACTTATAAATTGGGAGATGAGATACCCGAAGTCTGCGAGCGTTTTTATACAAAATATGACTTAGAGAATAGGTTGATGAATGTTATGCCGTACTGTAAATTGATTGGAAAACCAAATTGGGATTGTGATAACTATGATTTTGTCTTTGATAAATATCGCTATACTTTTGCTACGTTTGTATTTAGAAAAGCAATGTGATTTTACATGATAATTGTTTGTGAACCCGAATGCAGAGGAACCGCCCACGAGAAGATCAACAGCGCTTTTCTTTACGGGGTGAGTCTGGCTTATCCGGAAGAGAAAATTGTCTTCTTTGCGGAAGAAAATCATATCGCGGCCATGAAAGATAATTTTACGCGTGATAAAATCAGCTTAAAAAACATAGAATACAGACACTTCTTATTGCCGGAACCCCCGTATGAGCGGATTGCCGCGTATTTTCAATATTATTCGCTGTTAAAAAGGATTTTTGGTTATGCCGGAGATTCCGGCTGTTGTAAAATGTTCTTTCTTTCCGCTAATTCAAATAACCTTTATTGCATAAAAAAAATATTGACCCGTTACCATCAGGATATAAAGTGCGGGGTCGTGATGCATGGTATTGTAGAGACAATAAAGATTAAACCCAAATTTACCGATAGATTGAAAATATGGCCTTACATCATGTGGTTTAAAAACGCGCTGGAGTATCGGAGCGATCTTGCTGTGAATTATCTTATGCTGTCAAAGAGGGCGTACGCGAATCTGGCGGCATATATAGACGGGAATCTTTACCGGAAGTTCTTCTATATGGATATTCCCTACATTTTTGATCAGGAGTATGTGAAAGAACTTGATCCGAAACGGCTGATTGTTGCCACCATCGGACACGGCAATCCAAACAGATTGATCGATTTTGTAAATCTTTTAAGGAACAAGTTGGGCGGTTTGGCCGAAAAAAACTTTGAGATAAGGGTTATAAGCGACAGCACGAAAAGGATAGAAAAAAAACTGAAAGATGAGACGGCCGTCAATTGCGTGTCTCCCAGGAAGAGGCTCACAAGAGATGAGATGGATTTTCATTCAAAGGACGTGGATTATTTCCTTTTTTTGTATGACCGGGACAGTTATGAACTGACTTCTTCCGGGGCTTTTTTTGACGCGCTGCACTACAAAACACCGATAATAACATTGAGGAATCCGGGTATTCAGTATTATAATGATCTTTGCGGCGATATAGGTTATACGCGCGATACCATTGATGAATTGGCGGATATTCTTGTGAAATTGATAAATCAGGGGAATGAAAAAGAGAAATATGATAACTTTGTCAAAAACATCGAAACTCTGAAGGAAACAATATCAATAGAAAAATCGTTTCACAAACTCAGGCAGTTAATGGAAATTGAAAGCGGAAATGTTTCTACGGAGAAAGGATAACTAAATGAAAAAAGCATTGATCACGGGTATCGGCGGACAGGACGGGTCTTATCTGGCAAAACTGCTTCTGGATAAGGGCTACGAGGTGACGGGCATTGTCAGAAACCTGAACAGCGTTGACGACAAAAAATTTAAATACCTGGGGATAACAGGCAGGATAAAACTTCTGGAAGTCAATCTGATGGATCTGTCAAATATACTCAGGGTTTTGGGGAATGAGGATTATTCTGAAGTTTATAATCTGGCCGCGCAGAGCTCGGTGGGTTTATCGTTCAAGCAGCCGATAGGAACGCTGGAATTCAATATTATCAGCGTCGCCAATCTGCTGGAAGCGATCCGCATCGCCGGTCCTAAAATAAAATTCTACCAGGCATCCAGCAGCGAGATGTACGGGAATGTCAGCCGGGAGAACCTGCCAGTCAATGAAAACTCAATTTTTATGCCGGTGAGCATATATGGTATATCAAAAGCTTCCGCGCACTGGATAACAAACAGCTATAGAAAAGCGTACGGCATATTCGCATCCTGCGGAATTCTTTTTAATCACGAATCGGTGTTCAGGGAAGACAATTTTGTTACCAAAAAGATAATCAATACCGCTGTCAGAATCAGCAGGGGATTAGCGGACAGTCTGACGCTGGGCAATATGGATGTGCGCAGGGACTGGGGGTATGCCCCCGATTATGTCATGGCGATGTGGCTGATGCTGCAGTATAAAGAGCCGGCCGATATTGTCGTCTGTTCAGGGCAGGCGCACAGTTTGACGGAATTCGTGAAAACCGTATTCCAGAAACTGGATCTGGATTATAAAAAATATTTGAAAAGCGATACAAAATTCTACAGGCCGCTGGATTTGCAGGTTGTATACGGGGATAATTCAAAAGCTAAGAAATGTCTGGGGTGGGAGTACTCACTGTCATTTGAAAAACTCATTGAGAAACTTGTGGATGACGAGATACAATATCTTGACTGGCAGGCCGGAGCAAAAGGAAAATAGATACTGACAATGGCGCGGATTGAAAGGATATTGTTCATCGCCTCAAAGCAGTCCGACTATCTTGAAGACATTGCCTTCACTGGTTTGAGCGATGCGCTGGGCAGGGAAAATATTATTCCCCTGCGGGCGATGAGAAAGCATTATATCCCGACCCATCATTATCCGAAGGCCATAGCCTGCCGCCGGAATTTAAGCGATTATTTCAGCGACCTGCTTGCCGGAAAAAAAATGCTGTCCCGTGCGGTTTACGACTGTGTGATAATCGGATCAACGAAGAGAGACGCATTTGAGGCCTATGACAGTATGGCGCAGAAGATATCAAAAAACGCGAAGGTTGTTTATATTGACGGCGGCGATGAGTCTGAAGTCGGCGGAGATGCCTCAAGGCTCGGTTTCGCAGAACTCTACGGGAGGGCTTTTTCAAAAAGAGCGCCGGATGTTATATTCAAGAGGGAATATCTGAAAAATAAAAATTATCCCGCGAATGTTTATCCTCTGCCGCTCTCTTACGGCGGCCCGCTCGTAGACGGTGCGGGCGGCGTGAAAAAATACGATGTTGTTTTCTGGGCGGTGGATAATATTCCGGTGAGAGCGAAAGTGCTTGATTTTTGCGAGGGTAAATGGGATTGCGCTGAGAACGGCACCTCGCGGGGCCAGATATTTAAAAAATATAACAGAAAGGGGATCAAATATCTAAAAGAGCTTGCCGCCTCAAAGGTGTGCTATAACTTCCGCGGAGGGGGATGGGACACTCTCCGATACTGGGAAATCCCGGCAGTGGGAAGTCTTATGGTAAGCGGAAAGCCGGGCATAGTCATCCCCGATGATTTTGAGCACGGAAAGCACGCCGTGTTCTGCAAAGATGATCTCAGCGACCTTGAAGGTCTGACGAATTATTACCTGAAGCGCGATAAGGAAAGAGAAGGCATCGCCGCCGAAGGCAAAAAGCATCTTTTAAAATATCATCTCCCGCGCCACAGAGCGGAATATATTCTGGAGATAATAGGCAAAAGTGCCTGATTTGATCCGGAAAGTAATAAAAAAATATGATTATCGGACATGAAATTTGAAATACGGGGAAAGTTTGCTAAAATTAAAACTATGAAAGGAATCATTCTTGCAGGCGGGCGGGCAACAAGGCTTTATCCTGTGACAAAAGCCGTGTGCAAGCAGCTTCTCCCGGTGTACGATAAGCCGATGATCTATTACCCGCTGTCCGTTCTGATGCTGGCGGGCATAGATGAGATACTGATCATCTCAAGCCCGGGGGAATTGCCGAATTTCAGGCAAGTGCTGGGGGACGGCTCTCAATTCGGTATCAAACTCAGCTTTGCCGCGCAGGAGGAGCCGAGGGGACTGGCCGACGCTTTTATCATAGGGGAATCTTTTATAGGGCGCGACAGCGTGTGCCTGATCCTGGGCGATAACATCTTCTTCGGCAGGGGGTTCAGCGAATTGCTCGAATCGGCGGTATCTCTGAAAAAGGGGGCAAAGGTCTTCGCTTATTATGTCAAAGATCCCTCGCGTTACGGTGTCGCCGAATTTGACAAAAACAAAAAGGTCATATCGATAGAGGAAAAACCCTCAAAAGCTAAATCAAATTACGCGGTGACGGGACTTTATTTCTACGATAACGATGTCATAAATATAGCGAAATCGCTCAAACCTTCCAAGCGCGGTGAGATAGAGATAACGGATGTGAATAAGGAATATTTGAAGAGGGGTCTTTTGAGCGTTGAGCTCCTAGGACGCGGTTTCGCATGGCTTGATACGGGTACGCACGATTCTCTTCTTGACGCGGCGCTCTATGTGCGCACTGTGGAGGAGAGGCAGTTTCTCAAGATCGGATGCGTCGAGGAGATAGCTTTCAGAAAGGGTTTTATAAGCAAAGAACAGCTTCTGAAACTTGCCGGCGAAAACAAAACGGATTATGGAAACTATCTCGCTTTCGTGGCGGAAGAAAAATGAGATACAGGAAACTTCTTGTCACCGGCGGCGCCGGATTCATAGGGAGCGAGTTTGTCAGACAGAATGCCGGGAAATACAGAATAGCGGTTGTTGATAAACTCACATACGCGGGCGACATTAAGCGCCTGGCGGAAGTCGCGGGTAAATACTCTTTTTACAAAACGGATATTTGCGACTCGCGTAAAATAGAAGCTGTTTTCAAAAAAGAAAAACCCGACGCTGTTGCCCATTTTGCCGCGGAAAGTCACGTTGACCGGAGCATTGACGACGCCTCGGTTTTTATGACGACCAATGTCATAGGCACGCAGGTGCTGCTGGACGCGGCTAAAAAGCATAAGGTAAAAAGATTCCTGCATGTGTCCACCGACGAGGTTTATGGGGATATTATCAAAGGAACATTCAGCGAGAATTCGCCTTTTTCACCGAACTCCCCTTACGCGGTGAGCAAGGCCGCCGCGGATATGCTCGTGTCCGCCTATCACAGGACTTACGGACTGCCGGTTGTGATAATGAGGGCGAGCAATAATTACGGTCCCTGGCAGTTCCCGGAAAAACTTATTCCCGTTATAATAATGAACGCGCTCAAAAATAAAAGGGTGCCGGTTTACGCCAAAGGCCTGAACGTGCGGGAGTGGCTGTATGTCACGGATTGCGCGAAAGCGGTCGCCGCTATTCTTGAAAAGGGCGACGACGGCCAGGCCTACAATGTCGGGAGCGGCATGGAGAAAAAAAATATTGATGTGGTCAGGGGCATTCTTGACGCGCTCGGAAAGCCGGATCGGCTCATAGAGTTTGTGAAAGACAGGCCCGGCCACGATATAAGATATGCGCTGTCCGTCGCAAAAATAAGGCAAAAGCTCCGCTGGAAGGCGGGGACGGCCTTCGCCGAGGGGCTGAAAAAAACCGTTGACTGGTATGTAAAAAACACAAAGTGGACAGCGCGCGTTCTGACGGAAGAAAAAAAGACGGGGAGATCAAAATGAACAACAATCAAAAAAAATCGCGTTTCTGGTTTTATGCCAGCGTCGCCGTGGTGGCCTTTTTTGCCCTGAAGTTTGCCGCTAATCACGTCAGGGGAAACGATTTTAAAGCCTCTTTCGTCGCGGAAGCTCATGCGCAGGACGCCTCAGCTAAAACGGCATCGAGCCCTGCTTCTTCGGAAATCGGCACGAGCAGGAACCTGGATACGCCGCTGGGCTTGCGGCTTTTAAGTTTTTTCGGCATTTTCGTGCTTCTACTGATAAGCTACGCGATGTCGGTTGACAGGAAAAACATAAACTGGCGGCCGGTGATATGGGGGATAGCCCTCCAACTGATCTTCGGCCTCATAGTCCTGTCTGATACCGTCGGCTATTTTTTCTTCAATGTCGTCGATTACAGCGTCAACATCCTCCTTTCTTTCAGCGAGGAGGGTGCGGCTTTTGTTTTCGGCAAACTCGCTTACGGCCCGGGAAATCCCAGGGGGCTTAATGAGGGGATGTTTTTCTTTTTCTCGGTTCTGCCGACAATTGTTTTTTTCTCCTCTCTTATGACTATCCTTTATCATCTTGGGGTCATGCAGTTTATAGTCGAGAAGATAGCCCATGTGATGCAGAAGACGATGAAGACTTCCGGATCCGAGACCCTGTCGGCGGCGGCGAACATATTCGTCGGCCAGACGGAAGCGCCTCTTGTCATTAAGCCGTTTATAAAAAACATGACGACCAGTGAGCTCCACGCGGTCATGACGGGAGGTTTTGCAACGGTGGCCGGAGGCGTGATGGCGGCGTATGTGCTTTTTCTGAAAGATTATATTCCAAACATTGCGGGGCATCTCGTCACGGCGAGCATAATGAGCGCGCCGGCGGCGCTTGCCGTCTCAAAAATAGTGTACCCCCAGACAGAACATTCGGAAACGACGGGAGAAACGAAAATAGAGGTTGAAAAGCCCGATGCCAATGTTATAGAGGCCGCCGCGCGCGGCGCTTCCGAGGGCATGACCCTTATGCTCAATGTCGCGGCAATGCTCATGGCTTTTGTCGGCATGATAGCGATGGTCAATTTCGGGCTGGAAAAATTCTGTGATTTGACCAGCAGTATGGTCGGCAGGAATCCTTATAAACTGGTTCTCGATGAGGCCGCGGCCAAAAATATAAAGCAGGGCGACACAATAAGCATCAACAACGGGATAATGACTTTTGAGTACAATGTGAAGGAAACGCGGAGTAAGAGCGTTATCATAAAAGAAAGGCTTTCCTCGACTTACAAAAGCAGCCCATACACCGTCCGCCGCGGCGGCAAACTTCTTTTCAGAGGTACGGACGCCAAAGGTTCCAAGCCGCTGTTTTTTCTGAATCTCTCCATCCTTTTCGGCCTGATATTTTCTCCGATAGCATGGACGATGGGCGTGCCGTGGAGAGAGGCCGCGGTGGTGGGAAGGCTCCTCGGCGAGAAGCTCATTCTCACGGAATTCATCGCGTATCTGAATCTTGCGGGTATACTGAAGACCGGATACCAGACCTTATCGGGCGAGGTGATAATGCTCTCGCAGCGTTCGGCGGTGATAGCGTCCTACGCGCTGTGCGGTTTCGCGAATTTCGCTTCCATAGGGATACAGATAGGCGGTATAGGCGGCATCGCCCCGAACAAAAGAGCGGCGCTTGCCAAAATAGGGATCAGGGCGATGTTTGCCGGAGCCATAGCCGCCTGCATGACCGGCACGGTCGCCGGAATACTGATGTAAGTCAATGGGGACGGTTCCTAATGCTGCATTAGGAACCGTCCCCAATACCCAATGATTGACACGCATTGTCATCTCACTGACAAAAAATTCGCGTCCGACAGAGACGCTGTGATATCCCGCGCCCGTGAGGCCGGAGTGAAAAGGATGATATGCGTTCTCACCGAGTTCGCGCCTGAAGATATATCGCTGTTCAATGACTTGATATCAAGAGACGGCATCTGGGGCGCCGCCGGCTGTCATCCGCACGAGGCGGATGAATACGAAAAAATAAAGGGCATTCTGACCGGGCTTCTGGAAAATAAAAAAATCGTCGCTCTCGGCGAGATTGGCCTTGATTATTTCTATGAGTATTCTCCCCGTAAAATCCAGATAGATGTTTTTGAGAGGCAGCTCCAGATGGCGAAAGAAAAAAAACTTCCCGTTATCGTGCATTGCCGCGAGGCCCGGGATGATTGCGCGGCAGTCCTTAAAAATTTCAGGGATGTCAAAACGCTCCTTCATTGTTTTTCGGGCGACAGCGCTCAACTGGAATACTGGCTTGAGCAGGGTTATTTTGTCTCTTTCGCGGGACAGGTCACATTCAAAAATGCCGGAGCTTTGAGGGAAACCGCTTTGAAGATGCCGCTTGACCGGCTGCTTTTAGAGACGGACGCGCCGTATCTGGCGCCCCAGCCGGTGCGGGGAAAGAGGAACGAGCCGGCCTATGTAAAACACACTTATGAAATGGCCGCTGAAATTATGGGCATTGGCACGGCGGAGTTTTCCAAAGCTGTTGATAAAAATGTCCGCGCCTTTTTTGGTGTGTAGGTAAATTGCTATAATGGCGCATGTAAGTGCGCTGTGAATTTGGGGGGATGATATGATAAAAGTGGTTTTAGTGTTATGCGCTGTGTTTTTAAATTCATGCGCGGGGACGAGCTATATAACGCCGGACACGGTGACAAAGTATGATTCAAAATTCAGCGATACCGACCTGAAAATGATGTCGTCTTACATGGCGGAATCACTGAAAAATTCGGATGTTATTAAGGGTGCGGAAAAAAAGGCGCTGGGTATTCTGCATATTAAAAACAAAACCAGCGAGCACATAAACAGCGACGGCATCGCGGATAAACTTATGGTCAATCTTCTGAAAACCGGTAAAGTCAAATTTGCCGACAGGGAGAACCTGAAAGAGCTCATAGAGGAACAGCGTTTGAGCGCCCTGGGTATGGTGGACGAGTCTAAGGCGAAGGAAATCGGAAAGCTTTATGGTATAGATTATTTTTTATCGGGTTTCATAGAATCAATTGAGAAGAGGTCATCACGGAGTGAATTGACATATTACCGTCTGAGTTTGAAACTCACGGATGTTGAGACGGGTGAGATTGTGTGGGCGGATGAAATGGAGCTTAAAAAAAAGAGCAGTACTCATATAATGGACTGGTGAAAATAAAAAAATGCGCACAGCAGAAGAGAAATTAAAAATTCGCGGCGCCAAGGTTTTTGTCTGTCTGGCAGGTCTTGTTTTCCTCGGCTCGTGCGGCGGTCCGCTCCAATATACAAAAAACGGCGATTTGCATTATTCGCGGGGAGAATATGAGCGGGCTGCGGCGGAATACAGGAAAAATATCAAATATTATGAGAGCATAAATTATCCGCTTTATATGCTGAATCTCGCCGTGGCCAATTACAGGGCGGGTTTGTTGGATGAGTCTGAAAGAGCATTTTTGACGGCTTTGAAACTTTCGCGCGGCGAGAATTTGAGCGCGCTTGAGAAAAATTTCGGTTTTCTCGCGCCGAAGTCGGAGGAAAGTTATCGTCTCAGGAATTATGAGGAAGTCATGGCGCATTTTTATCTTGCTCTGATATATGTCAGGACGAACAAACTGGATAAGGCAATAGTGGAATTTAAAAAGATAAATCTCATTGATCCTGAATATCCGCTCATGCGTTATATTATGGGGAAAAGTTATCAGCTTGACGGTAAGACGGAGGAAGCGGAAATAGAATTTCGTCTGACTAACAGATACAGAAAAGAATTTCCATACTCATATTTTGACAGGATTGAATTTTACGAGAGAAGCGGCATGAGCGGGGAAGCCGCGGGAGCGCTGAAAAAATATCTTGCGGCGGACGGCGGAAGCAGGCTCGCTGAAAAAGTGTCGGAAAGAGCTTTTGATTTTAGCGGGAGTGGCGAGTTAATAGTGCTTCTGGAACCGGAAAACCATGTTGAAAAGATTAAGAAAAAAAACAGAGGCTCATATTTTTATAAGATTTATATTGACGGGGAATATTACGGCAAGTCGCACATCATAGAGGATATAGATTTGCAGAAGACGAAAAAACGAATAAGTAAAATGTTAAAAAGCGCGCTGAAGGATGCGGCGCGGTCAATGATTATAGAAAAAGTGTTTGGCGGCACGGCTTCGGATAATGTTGAGAGAAGGGAATGGGAAAAGATTCCGGGAATTGTACACATATTTAAAACGCATTTACCGACGGGCAGTTACAAGATGAAAGCGGTTCTTTATTTTAAGGAAATTGAAATCAGCGAAGCGGAAAGAACCGTTGAAATAAAGGAAAGCGGAGTTAGATTTGTGTCGTTTTAAAGCGCGCGGGTTTTAATAACCGAGGGGGGAAAATGAAAAAAATGTTTTGTTATTGTGCGGCGGCCATTATTTTGACAATTGGCCATGGTATTTTCGCTTATGAAGCGGAAGCCGAATCAAGTGTTGTCACGACAGATTCTGTTATCTGGCAGCAGACGAGTGTGGATACGATAGAGCCGACGCCGGATGCGGAAGAAACCGCGGTGGCGGAGGGTGTGGAAATGGGGATGCATATGATTATTGCGGACAAGACGAAAGTCGTTATTATTCCTCTTTCATATATTCTGCCGATAGATGTGATCGGCGGGAAGCTCTCACTCGGAGCCGGAATTCCATGGATACAGAAAACCAGCGCGGTAGATGAAACCAAATCAGGATTAGGGGATATTTCCCTTAAAGCCACGCATGACTACGGCGACGAAGTGTATTTCAGGAGAATATTTTCGGTTATCGTGAAACTGCCCACAGGGGATGAAGCCGCAAAATTCTCCGACGGTTCCTCCGCTCCTTTGGGAAAAGGGAGTCTTGATTACGCTTTCGCTTTTTCAGGAATCAGAAGGATGGGCACTTTCCGGCTTATAGGAAACGCGGGCTACAGATTTAACGGAGAATTTAAGGACACTGTCAATAATTTAACGAAAAAGTATGGCAATGTTATGAATCTGCTTGCGGGAACGGAGTATAAGCTGAATTCACAGTTGTTTCCCTTTGTTTATGTGAGAATGGTTGAAACAGGTGAGTCGGAAACGGTATGGACGGGATGGTTATCGAAAAATCAGGATGATGTAAAGGCAATAGACCTTATTACCGGCGCTAGATATAAAGTTCTTGGAAGTATCAGTTTAAGCGGCGCTTTGGAATTTCCTGTTTCCAGAAAATATCACGCCGGCGTCGTGGAGCCGCCGAACAAGGTCACCCTGACTTTGAAAGCGAATTATAAATTTTAGGCTCTATCCGAAATCGGCTTGTCTGCCGGTAGGACGACCACAAGCCCACCTGCTCCGCCAACAGGCACGGTCTGCCGTTTTTTTCTGCGTGTTGTAAGCATCAGGCTGATTTTGTAGACTTGCTTTGTAAACAAATGTATAAAATAGCGGCAGCTTTATCTTTGATTATGTTTCTGGGATGTTCCGCTTCGGAAACACCCGTAAGCGCTCCTGAAATGACAGTCAGTTTTCTGCCTGTAGGGGGATATGCCGCGGTTTTTTCTCTTCCCTGCGGCGGAACAATGCTTGTGGACACGGGTGACGCGGGGCATGCCGGGCAACTTGTTAAAAGTGTTCGCGCTCAGATGCTGGGCGATCAGTTTGTGTATCGTTTCCTTTTATTTTTCGGATGGCAGCCGAGACTTGACTGGCTGGTCATCAGCGATTTTTCTCCGGAGAGAACCGGGGGTCTCAGGGAAATACTGGAAAATTTCCGGGTTTGGAAAATTTATCTGCCGTATGAGCTAAACAATCTGTTGATCGTCCAGTCGGATAGGATAAACAATTTAAGATTTCTTTTGGGGATGACGGGCAGGCCGCTGCTTTCGCTTTCATGCGTCGACGGCATTGAACTTTACCAGGACAAAACCGGAATGAAATTTTTTGTGCTCAGGCCGGTGAAACCTCAAAAATCTGTTTTAGATTCATCGTTTTGCGCAAGGCTGGTTTACGGCGGTATGAGGTTTCTTTTAAGTTCCGCCCTGACTGAAAAAGATCAGGAACGTCTCTGCTCTTATATGGCGGAAGAGATTAACGCCGATGTGAGTTATCTGCACGATAATATCAGCGGCCGGTTCCTTGATATGGTTGCTCCGGTGAGAGAAATTCGCAGGGGAGAAGACGCCCGTTTTATTACCGACGGCACTGTTTTGGAAAAAATATAAACGGAGGAAATTTGATTATGAAATACAAAAGATCCATTCTGAATGTCCTGTTTAATGTGTCGGGCGCCAAAAGATATCTGGCGCTGCTCGCCGGTACGATTCTAATTTTTGTTTTACTGTTAGGGGTTACCAACTTTATTTTTATTAAATCACTTCAGCTTGGGCCTTTCGCGGAAATTCATCTGGCGCGCGGAATCAATCTGATTTTTATTTTGTGGCTGGCGGAATCAATTCTTCTTATTGGGCTTTCCGGCTGGCTGTCTCTTGTGCTGTCAAGAAAGATTGCGGGGCCGATAAAGCGTCTGGAGCGGGTTCTTGACGAGATAATCGGCGGGAAAAACAGCAGACTTGTTCTCCGCGACGGGGATGCTTTGTTTGGTTTGGCGGAACGGATTAATATTTTGCTTGAAAAATATGAGGCCGGAAAAGGTTCCGGTGAAGCGCGGGGGACGGATTAAGATTTTGAAAAAAGCCATTGTCATAGGAGCCAGTTCGGGGATAGGGCGGGCTCTCGCGAAAGAGCTGGCCGCGCACGGTTATGAGGTCGGTCTCGCTGCGCGCCGGACGGCGCTGCTGGAAGAGCTTCAAAAAGAAATAATCTCCAAAACTTACATAAAAAAAATTGACATAAGCGATGTCATTCCCGCGCAAAAACTGCTGAGGGAATTAATAGATGAGATGGGCGGCGCCGACCTCATCGTGATAAATTCAGGTATCAGCGTGACGAACAAAGATTTCCGCGCGGAGCCGGAGCTTGAAACCATAGCCGTCAATGTGAGCGGTTTTACGGCGATGATGAATGTCGCGGTGAATTATTTTCTGGAAAAGGGCTTCGGGCATATCGTCGGAATATCATCAATAGCGGGCATTCGGGGCGCGGCCCCCGCTCCCGCCTACAACGCGTCCAAAGCGTTTGTGTCAAATTATATGGAAGGGATGAGACAAAAACTCAGTGGAACGAAAATAACCGTCACCGATATAAGGCCGGGTTTTGTCGCCACTCCGCTGATAGAAGGCCATGAATGGGCTTTCTGGACGGTGCCGCCGGAAATTGCCGTTGGACAAATATGCAGAGCGATCAGAAAAAAGAAAAAAGTCGCTTATGTGCCGAAGCGCTGGTATTTTGTCGCGCAGTTTTTGAAAATTGTGCCTGAATTTTTGTATAATTGGGGCTACAACAGGATTTTTTGCGGGAAGGAGTAGGCGGGGTTTTAACCCCGTGTTTGGGAGGAAAAAATGGGAAGTAAAGACAAAGCGAAGCATGAAGTGAAAAAAGAAAAAAAATTGTCTCTTAAAGAAAAGAGGAAACTGAAAAGAGAAAAGAAACAGTAATAAAACAAGTGAAGCCGCATAGTCATAAGCGGCATTGAAGACCCTCTGATTCCTGTCAGAGGGTCTTTTCTTCTTTTTCCCTTGATTTAGCCGCGAAGTGAGAGAACAGAAAGCTCGCTGTGAAGACCATTATCAGAACGAGCCATCCGAAACAGAAAAGAGCCCACTGGGGATAGCCCCCATAGGGTTCACTGATGTCCTGCACAAGCCCTGTTATCAGGAGGACGAGCAGCAGGACGGGGATTATATAGGTAATGGTTATGCTCCATAATCTGCCGATCTTTATATCCGACACCTCATTGATGTAGGCGCGCAGTTTTTCCGCCCCGTAAAAATGGACCACCGCCCATATCTCGAGCAGTCCCGCGGCGACCAGGCCGTAGTTGGTTATAAAATGATCGGTTATATCAAGGTAGTAAAGGCCAGCGAAACTCGTGAATATTATTCCGCAGATGAAATTGGCGACGCAGACATAGAAAGAAATATCTTCTTTTCTCAGGTGCGGATAATTATCGCAGAGAACCGTTGAGGCGGCCTCAACCAGAGAAAAAGCGCTGTCAATGGCAAGGCTTATCAGCATTACAAAAAACAAAACGGCAAACAGCCCAGCCATGGGCATGAGCGAGAGCGCTTTCGGAAAAACGATAAAAGCCAGCGAAGGCCCGCTGGCGCCGGCCAGGTCCGCTATTGATACGCCGCTTTGGACCGCCATGTAGCCGAGCGTTGAGAAAACGGCAAACCCCGCGACGATGGAAATCGTAGAGTTTATAAGGGAAGTGATGATGGCGGTCTTGCTGATATCGCTTGATTCGTGCTGGAAACTGGCATAGGCAATCATTATTCCGAAAGCCAGGCTCAGCGTGAAAAATATCTGCGACGCCGCGGCGCGCCAGACCGCAAGATCCAGCAGTGCGTTGAAATCCGGTTTTAAGTAAAAAATTATCCCATCCGCGGCTCCGGGAAGTGTGACTCCCCTGATGAGAAGGACGACTAAAAGTATGACCGGCAGGGGCATGGTGATCATGACGACCTTTCCGACGCTTTTTACGCCTTTCCAGATGGAAAAATAAATCATTATCCACACGGCCACCAGAGCGAAAAGTATGGGGAGAACAATTTGCCCGGGGTCTCCGGCTCCGCCGCTCAAATGAAGAACCTGATTGAAGAAAAAACTTTCGGTATCCGCGCCCCAGGAGAGTTTAAAGGAGAAGAACATATAAAGGAGTGACCAGGCCATGATCACCGCGTAGTATGTCACGACGACAAAACCGCAGAGCACCGCGGCCATGCCTATGCCGGCGAGCTTCTGCTTGATCTTTTGAAAAGCGCCGACAGCGCCCAGCTGCATCTTCTGGCCTATTGCGAATTCCATAATGAGAAGAGGCAGTCCCAGCACGAAAAGCATTATTATGTAGGGGATCAGAAACGCGCCGCCGCCGTATTTGCCCGCCAGATAGGGGAAGCGCCACACATTGCCGAGCCCCACGGCGGACCCGACAGCCGCGAATATAAAAATTAGCTTTGAAGACCAGCGTTCTCGTTGTATCGTCATAGTGCTCCTCCGCATTTTCTCGATATTTTTTGAAGTTTAACAAATTCAAAATAAATCTCAAAATCAGCGCAATGCCCTGCGACAACGGCGCCGGACGCATTGAAGCGGCAAGCGTTGAATGAGTGAATGGCTATCGCCGCGTTACAGAGCGATTATATTTTTGAGTTCAGCCATGGAATCTATGAGATAATCGGGGGCAGCTTTTATTATATCCTCTTTCAGGCCGATGCCGTAGGTGACGCCGCAGGTTTTTATGCCCGCGGCTCTGCCCGTTATTATATCTATGTCCATATCGCCGACGATGAGGGCGGAATCCGCGGAAAAGCCGTATTTATTCATGATTTTTTTGATGCCTTCGGGGCTCGGCTTTCTGTATTTTTCGTCGTTGCCTCCGATTATGTCCGTAAAATAGTCGCTTATACCCAGCCCCTGTAAAACACTGATCGCTATGTCGCGGTCCTTGTTGGTGAGAACGGCCTTTGTTATCCCCGGCAGGTTTTCAAGAGTTTCTTCGACGAGCGGATAAAGCTTTGTCTCGGTTACGGGGTTTTCGCGGTAGAAATCGCGGAACAAGACGAGGGCTTTTTTTATGAGATTTTCATTTTCCCGGCTCGTTTTTGTGCCGTTTTTATCCAGCGCCCGTCTTATTGTTTCCTCAAGCCCGCCGCCGACATAGGAGTGCACCTCCGAGAGCGTTTTATTTCCCTCAATACCGAGAGCTTCGCGTGTGCGGTTGACGGCGTCGGTGATATCCTGACGCGAATCCGCGAGTGTGCCGTCAAGGTCGAAGAAAATGATATTTATGGCGCTCATAGAGAGGAAGTTAACATTTGTCCGCGCCGCGTGTCAACGCCACGCCTAAGCGGAAAGTGCGCCGAGGCGTGACGGCGGACGCAGACGCCGCACGGTGTTTATTTGATCTTGTCGTATATGCCGGAAAGGGCTATTCTTTTATCCGTCATTTCTCTGTTATCAGCGTACATCAGAAATATATCTTCCCCTTTTCCGTCAAAACCGTATAGTTCGCCGGCCCCGTCGGCAATGAGGCGAGACGGCACCAGCTTTTTCATTTCTGTGTTATAAAGGCGGTAGTCGGTTTCAACGCGGGTGTGAGAAATATCGGCGGGCATGTGTATGGCGATGAGCCATTTGCTGTCAGCGCTGACATCCACGATCTGGAAAATTGATTTCGGATCGCGCACCAGCGTCTCTGTCCTGCCGTTTTTATCGGTCATCAGTATGGCGTTCTGGGATTCGTCCACATAGATTTTCGTCTGTTTTTCCCCGGGCGATTTGATTATGCCGATTTTTTTCTCAAAAGAGATGGCGCTCAGGCAGGTGTCGTCATATTTGTCGCCGTGGTAAACGCTGAGTATTTTGATCCGGAGGATGAACACCGCCCTCGGTTCCTGTTTCACGCCAGCGAGTTTTTCGCGGTTGATCTTTTTAAATTGCCTCGACGCCGAGTTTTTGAAACGCGCGAGCGCTTTCCATTTGAAAGGGAAATTTATTTTCTGCGGCCTTGATGAATCCTCAAGGGTGATCGTTTTCGTTTTTTTGTATGGCAGAGCGTTAAAGAGCACGCCTGTTTCCGTTACTTCGCCGGTAATGTGTATACCCGCGAGAATACTGAGCTCAGCCTGTTTGATCCTGTTGTTATCTTTGAATATTTTGTCGCTTTTAGCGTAGCCGTTCTGTATGACGATGATTTTTGTTCCTTCATCGATAGCAATGCTGACGCTTTCGCCAAGACCGTCGTCTTTGGCGCCTTCCGACCAGCAGGTCGCGGAATTGCCGTCAAAAAGATTGTGCGCGCCGTAGAGCCCGCGGACATAAGCGCCCCTGTTTTCCAGTTCGGAACTTGAAAAATAAAGATGCTCATAGCCGTCCCGCAGAATAATTTCTTCCCAGAGGTTTTTTTGAGGCGATGAGCATGCCGCGATAAAAGAAATTGTCACAGCCAGATATTTGACCGTTTTGTTCATAACCCCGCTCCTTTTATTCCATCACATGCCTGCAAAATAGCTTAGCATAAAATCAAGGTTTTGTTAATGAGAATTGCGTGTCCGGCGCGTATTAGCTAAAATGCGAAAAAGAAGATTTTTGAACAGGGACCGGGAGGTTACAATGGATCAGTATGAAATGCAGGCGAAATTCGGAAAAGGCATAGGTTTTTTTGTGATGTTATTCATAGTTTTTGTCATTTTGATGAAGAGTCTTGTCGTCGTGCAGCCCGGCACGGTAGGTGTCAGGGTGCTTTTCGGCAAAGTCAATCCGAAAACCCTCAAAAGCGGTCTTCACCTCATCAATCCTCTTGTCAATGTGGTGAAGATGAGCGTCAGGACGGAAGAATACACCATGAGCATCGCCTCGGCAGAAGGTTACAAGAGCGGAGACGACGCGATTGATGCCCTCACATCCGAAGGCATGAAGATCAGGCTGGATCTGACGGCCTGGTACCGTCTTGACGAGGCCAAGGCCGCCCAGGTGTATGAAACGATAGGAACCAATTACGAATCAAAAATAGTGCGCCCGGTGCTCAGAACCGCCATCAGGGATGCCGTGGTAAAATACACCGCCGCCTCTATTTACACGGAAAAAAGAGCCCAGCTCGTCAGCGACATAGAAAGAATAATGGCAGAACTGCTTAAAGACAGGGGCATCATTTCCGAAAAAATACTGCTGAGGAATCTCATACTTCCCAAGCGCCTCATGGAAGCCATTGACATCAAACTCTCCGCCGAGCAGGCCGCGCAGCAGATGGAATTTGTTGTGATGAAAGAGAGGAAAGAGAAGGAAAGAAAAATCGTGGAAGCGGAAGGCATCAGACGAGCGAATCAGATTATATCTTCCGGCCTCACGGACAAATACATCAAGTGGTACAGGATTGATATGATGAAGCAGCTCGTGGATTCTCCGAACAACACAATAATATTCATTCCCGAGGACATGAGCTCCACGCCCATAATCAATATACCAGCCCAGAAATAAACTAATGAGCGAAGGCCCAAGCTTTCACGCCCGCCGTGTAACGGCTATTTTGTGGGCAGTAACTCTTGCCGCCATACCCGTGACTTCCTATTTCGGCCGGATCTGGCAGCGTTTGCTGACAGGCGCAATCGGCAGAACGGGAATCGGCTGGCTGATGGCGGCTGTGGTGGCGGTGGTGCTCGTGGCGGCGGCGGTTGGCCTTGCGCGCAAAGCGGGCTGGACGGGCCTGTTCCATCTTATGTGGATGATTCTGCTCGCCGGAGCTTTGATGTATCTGCTGCGAAGACATCCCGAGCGCTGGCTGCATATACCGCTGTTCGGCATGCTGGGTTTTCTGTCCGTCAGCCTTTTTTCCAGAACCGGCGCTGAAATAGCTCTCGCGGTCGCTTTTCTGGATGAACTCTTTCAGTATTACCACCCTGAACGGGTCGGAGATTTCGCGGATGTCGTTGTTAACGCCGTATGCGCTTCAGCGGGAATCATTCTCTTCCTTGTCCTTTCCAAATTGCCGAAAAAAGACTAAATTTCCTTATCTGCCGACGTCAGCCGGCGCATTTGACGCGAAACAGTTATTGTTTATACAATAAAGGCCATGCTCATGGAAAAGTTAAGACATAAACGCGGCGTCATAGGCCGGCTGTTCCGGCCATTGGTCTCAATTTTAGTACTGTTCCCCATTCTTTCTCTGCTGCTTTGCTCCGCCCCCGCTTTTGCGGCTGATTTAATAAATGAGAATTTTGATACTGCCGGATATTTCCCGCCGGCTGGTTGGGCAAGAAATAATGTGGCTATAACTACAAATACAACTTCTCCAAATAGTGCGCCGTATCGTGTAACTGGTTTTGCCGGGGGCACAAGATATTTCTTTACCCCGCTACTTACAAATCCGGATAATCTAACTTTATATTTATTGGTCTCTAATACCGCTTCAATATTTGAGATTAGCGTAGGAACTTCTCAGGTTGTTAGCGGGGATTGGACAGTGGTATTTACAACCGGAGGGTTAACCAGTTGGGCACAGAACAGCGTCGATTTGTCCTCATATAATGACATCTATGTTAGATTTAGACGTTCTGCGGGTGCTAACTTCTTTTATATTGACGATGTTGTTGTTACAGCGAGGGAAACTATCCCTCCCTGCGCGATATCAAATCTTACGGCGATTGCGGGGAGCAAAGCGGGGACGGTGCTGCTTAAATGGACAGCGCCCGGCGACGACGGCACAGGCACGGCAAATGCTTCCGCTTATCTTGTTAAATACGCCACGAAATACATATCAACGGATGATTTTTACGCCCCCTGGGTTTCCACTTATACACAGAGCTGGATACCCGCCGCGTTCGGGGCCGAAGAAGGAACTACAGGCAATAGAGTTATAAGCAGTCTTGACCAGGGAACGACTTACTGGTTTGCAATTAAAACGAAAGATGATTTAAATAATTGGTCGTCGTGGACTTCTTCCGGAACGGTGAGCTGGGTGAACACATCAAATTCTACGAGAACACTTATTGTGCCTCCGACACCGCCCGCGGCCATAAGCAATCTGACCGCTTTGACAGGGGACACAATTCAGGGAACAATAAAACTTCAATGGACAGCTCCCGGCGGCGATGGAACTAGCGGAGGAAACGCCTCCGCGTATGAAGTGAAATACGCGACGAAATATATAGGGACGAACGATTATTACGCCAGCTGGGTCAGTACATATACACAGGACTGGATTCCCGCCGATGCAGGAACCGAAGAAGGAACATCGGGCAACAGGGTGATAAGCGGTTTGAATCCCGGCGCAATGTACTGGTTTGCCCTAAAGGCCCGCGACGAGGAAATGGATTGGAGCGTGTGGACATCATCGGGGGATAATCCTTCGGTGAATGTTTTGAATTCAACGACGGCTTATTTGAACGAGCCGCCCTCGGCGGTAAGTAATTTGACGGCGCTTTCCGAGGGATCCGGCCTGAGCGGCGAGATAACTCTTAAATGGACGGCGCCCGGCTCCGACGGCACGAATGGCACGGCCTCGGCGTATGAATTGAAATACTCTACAAAATACATAAGCGCTGATGATTACGCCTCGTCATGGACAAATCTTTACGCGCAGAGTTGGACTCCGAACGCGGGCGGCTCTGAAGAATTGCATATACTCACCGGTTTTAAGGAGAGGACGACTTATTATTTCGCGGTTAAGACTTATGACGGCCACAGTTGGTCTGTGTGGCCCGGATCAAGCTCTGTCCCGAGTCCGTATATAAATCCGGATAGTTTTAATTTTACGACCTCATCCGCGCCCGCGCCTGTTGGTGACCTCTCATCGGGAACGGGCACAGGAGGGGGCTCTGTTATACTTTCCTGGACGGCTCCGGGGGATGACGGCACTCAGGGGGATTTAATTTCAGGGAGCAAGTTTCTTGTAAAATATTCGTCTTATCCCGCAAAAGATTGGGACGCGATGGATTACAGCTGGTATATATCGACGGTGACGGCGGCGGGCTCGTCAAACGCTTTTACGGTGACGGGGCTCATTGAGAGAGCGACTTATTATTTCTACATCAAGACCGCTGATGAAAGGCCTAACTGGTCGCCTCTTTCCAACAAGACGACGACCTGGGCGATGTTCACATATCCGCGGGGAGACCTCGTTATTGACGAGATAAGTTGGAAGATTTCTGAATCGGGGGATTCTTTAGTAGGAAATAAAAGATATGTAGAGATACAAAACAGAAGCACATGGACAGTCGGCATTTCCCATTATTATGTGGGTACTGGCGGCGCCAGCGACGATATGCACTGGTCAAGCGGTGTGATACCTCCGGGTGGATTCTGGGTAATAGTTGACGGTGCGGGAACCGATCAGAGTTTGGGAAACAGAATTTATACATTTGAGAATAATAGCGATTTAGGCACTTTATTTGATTTAGTCGCAACAGATGATGTAATAGTAATATCAACAGCAAATACCGCGGGGCTGGGGCAGAATAAGGATAAGATTATTGATTTTGTGGCCTATACAGACGGCACGAATACACCCGTGGCAGAACCGATTGCGGATGTAAATGCCGCCATTGACGCGGGTCAATGGGATCTTTACGGAACGGGGGCGTCAAGTTGTGTGTGGGCGAGCAATGACAGTCAGCCGGGTGTTATAATCACGGAAGATTTTATACACAGGATACAATACGATGATATCGCAGGAAACTTGGCGACGCATTTTACAGTAACTTCTTATCCGTGTATAGGCGACACAATGGAATTTATACCGCCCGCCGCAGTTTCAAATCTCACTGCTTTGACCGGCGGTAACGGTCACGGCGGTGAAATAAAACTTGAGTGGACGGCGCCCGGCGACGACGGCACCGGAGGCGGCGATGCCGCCGCCTATCAGCTGAAATACGCTACAAGACAGATAGGCGCTGACGATTATGACGCGAGCTGGACAAATCTTTACGCCCAGAGCTGGACGCCCGTAACTTTTGGCACGGCGGAAAGCAGAATTCTTTCAATGCCCATAGAAGGCGCGACTTATTATTTTGCCATCAAAGCCCGTGACGGCGTCAACTGGGCGATCTGGCCCGGCACCTCGGCTATTATCAATTCTCAGAATTACAGCTACACAAGCTCATCCGCTCCGGCTCCGGTGAACGATCTTTTGGCAACGCAGGGCGATATAGAAGGTAAAATACTTCTCAGCTGGACAGCTCCGGGCGACGACGGCACAACTGGGGCGCTTGTTTCAGGAAGCCGTTTCCTTATAAGGTATTCCACAAAAGAGGCGCAGGTATGGGACGATATGGATTACAGTTTCAACATCAGCACGGCAGTCGCCGCCTTAACGGAAAGCTCTCATGTTTTTACCGGTCTTGAAACCGGCGCCACTTATTATTTCTATATAAAAACCGCCGACGAAAGGCCGAACTGGTCGCCGCTTTCAAATAAAACGACGGCCTGGGCTCAAGTTGCCGTTGACGGTTTATCAAACGGAATTCTCACCGACGGAGACCACGACTGGAGTTTTGAACAGGTGACATCAAAAGCGAAATGGACTTACAACGGCGGAACTGCCGCGGACTACGAATCAACCACTACTCCTTATGACAGAGAGCAATTGTTCAAATGGTCAACGCTGACAACTAATTGGTCGGGAAGAGAAATTGTGACAAATAATTTCATAAACGGTGTGCTGGCTAAATCGTCTAACACAGCAAGTGTGCGGTGGCGCTCAACATCCGGTACTTTTGCCAATGCCCGTTTAAGAATTGTTGTTGAGTGGTATGATACGTCGTATAATCTTATATCAAAAAGCACAAGCACGGAATTTTCTCTCTCTACGCAAGATGACTGGTATCAGGCGACCTCCACATTTACGGCTCCGGTGGATTCTAAAAAAGCGAAGCTGAGATTTCAGGCTCTTTTTGTCGGCGGCGACGCAATTGTTTATCTGGATTCGGCTGGTTTCTGGACGGAAGGCGGCGACGAATACGCGCCTTGCCCCGTATCAAATCTGACCGCTTTAAGTCTGGGGACGGGGCTGGGGAGTCAGTTAACTCTTGAATGGACTGCCCCCGGCGCCGACGGAACTGGAACAGCCAATGTCACATCCTACGAAGTAAAATACGCCACGAAATATATATCTTCTTCTGATTTCGGCGCCGTCTGGACGAGCGTTTATCCGCAGAGCTGGACGCCCGTGACTTTCGGAACGAAGGAGAGCCGTCTGCTCACCGGCCTGGACGAGGGAAGCACTTATTATTTTGCTGTTAAAGCGACGGAAGGAAATTACTGGAGCGCATGGCCGGGCACCTCCTCCGTCGTGAACAGTTTGAGTTTTAATTTTCCCACTTCGTCCGCTCCCGCAAAAGTAAATAACCTTTCGGCTTTAACGGGCCCGGTCGGCGGGTCTGTCAAACTCAACTGGACGTCGCCGGGCGATGACGGCACGACGGGTTTTATATCGGGGCAGCTGCACATAAAATATTCTGCGACTGACGAGGCATGGGGTGCCATGCCGAACGAAATATTTATTTCAACGGAAGTGGCCGCCGTCACGGATTGTTCCTATACGGTTACGGGCCTAACCGAAGGCGTCACATATTATTTTTACATTAAGACGTCGGATGAGAAACCGAACTGGGCGGAAGAATCCAATAAAGCGTTTGCAGGGGCAGAGAGAACACCGCCGCCCGCGCCTAACGGACTTTTGTTTTATGATATTCACGACTGGAGTTTTGAGAACTCCAGCAGCACCGCTAAATGGTCTTACACAACGACAAATGCCGAGTATGGCTCTGCCACCAAGCAGTATGACAGGAATAAATCCTTTAAGTGGGGAACGCTGACAACCTCGTGGGGAGGCCGCGAGATAGTGACGGATAATTTCATAGCCGGCCTTGTGAGCAATTCATCCCACACCGCAAGCATACAATGGATGACTTCATCCGTGGAATTCACGGAGCCCTCCGCAAGATTTATAGTCGAGTGGTACAACAGTTCAAACTCTCTCATATCAAAGAGCACCGGCACGGAATTTTCGCTTTCTTCAACAGGCGGCTGGCATTTGATGACATCCACTTTTACATCGCCTGCCGACACCAGAAAGGCGAAGCTGATGGTCCAGTCAAAGAAGATCACAACGAGTTCATCAACGTTTGTTTATTTTGACGCTGCCGGCTTCTGGGCGGGCGAATGGGATGAAGTGCCGCCCGGCGCAATCAGCAATCTCACGGCGCTTTCTCAGGGAACGAATCTCAGCGGCGATATCACCCTCAAATGGACGGCTCCCGGCTCCGACGGGACGGGCCGGGAAGATCTTTATGCCTACGAGGTGAAATACGCCACAAAATATATTTCGACTAACGACTATGACGCGAGCTGGACAAGCGTTTATTCACAGAACTGGACGCCCGCGAATTTCGGCAGCGGAGAAACTCACATACTCACCGGCCTGGCCGAAGGAGCGACTTATTTCTTTGCCGTAAAGGGTTATGATGAGAGGAACTGGGGCGTGTGGCCTGGCACATCGTCAGCCGTAAACAGTTTGAGTTTTAAGTTAGCGTCGTCTTCCGCTCCTGCGGCGGTCAATGATTTGAACGCTGTAACGGGTGCGGCCGCGGGTGAGATAGATTTGTCGTGGACAACGCCGGGCGACGACGGCACCACGGGAGATTTAATCACCGGCAGTCAATTCCATATAAAATATTCGTCGGATGCCGTGCAGAGCTGGGGCACGATGCAGTATAACTGGTATATTTCAACGGCCGTGGCGCAGGGAACTGTTTCGGCGCACATAGTGACGGGGCTTCTGGACGCGACGAGCTATTATTTTTATATCAAGACTGCGGATGAGGCCGGAAACTGGTCGCCTCTGTCCAACAGGACGACATCATACACTCTTGATAAACCATCAATTCCCCAGAATTTTCAGGGCACGGCATTGTCAAGTTCGTCTATAAGATGGAACTGGGACGACGTTGACGGAGAAGCCGCGTACAGAATCAAACTTGCCAGCGCGCCTGCCGTTGTTTGTAAGGAGCTTTCCGCGGATGTCACATGGTGGTTTGAAACGAATCTTACGGCCAACACATCACATTACAGGGTTGTCACGGCCACGAATTCAATTGGAGAAAGCGATCTTTCAGCTGGCGTGACTGTCTGGACGCTGGCAAAGGCGCCGATTAACACGGATTTTGTTTCTGTGTGGCAATCAAGTCTTACATTCAGCTGGGCCGACAACGGCAATCCTTCGTGGACGAGATGGGAAATACTCCGTTCCACCGATAATTTTGTTACCAGCACTGAAACGTTAAAACAGCTTTCAGATAATTATATCGCAATCAGTTATGATGATACCAGTCTGGGAACGCAAACAGCATACTGGTACAAAGTCAGGGCTTTCAACGGCGCTGACACGCCCACGGATTACGATACGGTAATAACCACGGTGACTTGTGATTTTACGGTACCCTCGGCGATCTCCAATCTCACGGCGCTTTCGGGAGCGACGGGTTTGGGCGGTCAGATAACTCTTAACTGGACTGCGCCGGGCGACGACGGCACCACCGGCACGGCTTCATCGTATGAGGTGAGATACGCCACAAAATATATAAGCTCCGCCGATTACTCTGAGTCCTGGACAAATATTTACGCGCAGAGCTGGACGCCGCAGATATCTCTTTCCGCAGAGAGCTATGTTCTCACGGGGCTGGACGAAGGGACAACATACTTTTTCGCGATCAAGACCTACGACGGCTTTAACTGGGGCGTGTGGCCCGGCACATCGTCAGCCGTAAATAGTTTGAGTTTTAAGTTAGCGTCGTCTTCCGCTCCTGCGGCGGTCAATGATTTGAACGCTGTAACGGGTGCGGCCGCGGGTGAGATAGATTTGTCGTGGACAACGCCGGGCGACGACGGCACCACGGGAGATTTAATCACCGGCAGTCAATTCCATATAAAATATTCGTCGGATGCCGTGCAGAGCTGGGGCATGATGCAGTATGAATGGTATATATCAACAGCGGTTTCGCGCGGAACGCTTTCGGCTCACAGCGTAACAGGATTGAACAATCAGACAACTTATTATTTTTACATAAAGACCGCTGATGAAGCTGGCAACTGGTCGCCGCTCTCCAACAAGGCGACATCTTACACGATTGACGCGATTGCTCCGTCGGCGGTTTCCAACCTCACGGCTCTTTCGGGAGCGAGCGGTCTGGGCGGCCAGATAACTCTTAACTGGACTGCGCCGGGCGACGACGGCACAACGGGGACGGCGTCATCGTATGAGGTGAGATACGCCACAAAATATATAAGCTCCGCGGATTACTCCGAGTCCTGGACAAATATTTACGCGCAGAGCTGGACGCCGCAGATATCTCTTTCCGCAGAGAGCTATGTTCTCACGGGGCTGGGAGAGGGGACGACATATTATTTCGCTGTAAAAGCCCATGACGGATTCGGCTGGTCCGTCTGGCCGGGCACATCGTCAGCCGTAAACAGTTTGAATTTTAATTTCGCGTCATCTTCGGCTCCGGCTGCTGTGACGGATTTGAACGCCGTGACAGGCTCGGGGGCGGGTGAGATAGACCTGTCGTGGACAACGCCGGGCGATGACGGCACGACGGGGAATTTAATAACAGGCAGTCAATTCCTCATAAAATATTCATCCGCCGCCTCGCAGAGCTGGGACACAATGGATTACAGCTGGTACATATCAACAGCTGTCGCTAATGGAACATTTTCAGCGCACACTGTGACTGGCCTGATAGATGCCACGACATATTATTTCTACATAAAGACATCGGACGAGGCGGGGAACTGGTCGCCTCTCTCCAACAAAACGACTTCCTATACGAGTGATATTCCCCCCGCGCCCGCGAATTTTACGGGAACAGTCTTATCCAGTTCAAGCATCAGATGGAACTGGGATGATGTCGCCGGCGAAATGGCGTATAGGGTGAAATCAGGCAGCGCGCCTTCTGTTGTTCTTCAGGAGCTTTCCGCGGATGTCACATGGTGGTTTGAGACAACTTTAACGGCCAACACGTCCTATTACAGGGTTGTCACAGCAACCAATTCGGCGGGCGAGAGCGCTCTTTCAAACGGGGCGACTGTCTGGACACTGGCGAATCCGCCGCTCAACACCGATTTTGTTTCAGTGTGGCAGTCCAGCCTTACATTCAGCTGGTCGAATAACGGCAATCCTTCATGGACGAGATGGGAGATACTCCGTTCAACGGATAATTTTATCACGAGCACCGAAACATTGAAAGATCTTGCGGATAATTATATAACGCCTGGTTATACTGACACGGGTCTTAGCGCGGAATCAACTTACTGGTACAAAGTAAGGGCCTTTAACGGCGTCGATGCGCCGACAGACTATGACACAGCCATTAGCACGGTGACATGCGATCTGACGGCTCCGTCGGATATCAGCAACCTCACGGCGCTTTCCGGCGCTACGGGTTTGGGCGGTCAGATAACGCTGAACTGGACTTCCCCCGGCGACGACGGCACGACGGGGACGGCGTCATCGTATGAGGTGAGATACGCCACAAAATACATTAGTTCCGCCGATTACTCTGAATCCTGGACAAATATTTACGCGCAGAGCTGGACGCCGCAGGTTTCGCTTTCCGCTGAGAGCTATGTTCTCACGGGGCTGGGAGAGGGGACGACATATTATTTCGCGATAAAAGCGTATGACGGATTCGGCTGGGGCGTGTGGCCGGGCACATCGTCAGCCGTAAACAGTTTGAGTTTTACTTTCGCGTCTTCGTCGGCTCCGGCTCCGGTCAATGATCTCAACGCCCTTACGGGCGCGCTGCCGGGAGAAATAGACCTGTCGTGGACAACTCCGGGCGATGACGGCACGACGGGGAATTTAATAACGGGCAGCCAGTTCCTCATAAAATATTCGTCGGATGCGGCGCAGGTCTGGGGCACAATGGATTACAGCTGGTATATTTCAACGGCTGTGGCGCGGGGTACTGTTTCGGCTCACAGCGTAACCGGATTGAACAATCAGACGACTTATTATTTCTACATCCGGACGGCGGATGAGGCTCTCAACTGGTCGCCTCTGTCAAATAAAGCGACGGGATTCGCTCCCATTGTGCCGACGGCGGCGCCTTTAAGTTTTGCGGGCAGCGTTCTTTCTCCTTCGTCCGTTCGCTGGGACTGGACGGATGATTCTGATAACGAAACGGGTTTCTATATCAGAAACTCCACCGGCGGCATTATACAGACACTCGGTGCCGGCAGCACTTCCTGGACTGAAACGGGCCTTACGCCCAACACATCTTATTACAGGTATGCCCAGGCCTTCAATCCGGCTGGTTCAGGCAATTCCCCCGCCGACGAGCCGTGGACGCTTGCCGCGGAACCTGTTTTCAGCGTCATCAGCGTCGGGAGTTTTACCGTCACACTCGCATGGGACAGCGCGGGAAATTCTCCCGTCACCAGATACGCCCTGTCGCGTTCAACGGATAACTTTGTTTTGAACATAACGACATTTATCGCTATCGCGGATAATTTTATTTCCGGCACGACTGTTGCCGCTGATCTCCGGCTGGACACGACATACTGGTTCCGGCTCTGGGCATATAATAATGACGGCCTGGCGTCCGCCATCGCCTCGACAGGCCCCGTGAAAACGGATAAAACGACGCCTCTTCCGCCTTCCACCGTCGCGGGTTATCCGGCGACGGTTTCTTCCATTATGTGGGATTGGACGGACGCCGTTTATGAGGACGGTTACAGGATACTTTCCTCAACTGATTTCTCTGTGCTGGGCACTCTTCCCGCTGACACGACATTCTGGTCGCAGACGGGGCTTTCCCCCAACACGGCTTATAATATCTATGTCCAGGCCTGGAGCTCGTATAACGGCTTTTCCGCATCCTCCGCCTGCGCCCTTTCTCCGCCGTACACCTATCAGATCCCGCCGTTGGCATCCGCCACGCCTCCGCTTGTTTCCACAAACACGGCCACGATTTACTGGACATCCTCTGCGGGGGTGAAATACCGCATAGAAAGGAACGGGGTGTTTTTGAGCTCCGTGACGGCCTCCGCTTCCGAGACAAGTTTTTATGACACGGGTCTCGTGCCTTTTGTCAGCTACACCTACTCGGTTTATTCCGTCAATGACGCCGGTCAGTGGGATATTTCCAGCGGTGTGATTATAATAGCGACAACTTACAATGTGTTTGATATTTCGGGCTATCTGAGAGACAGTGACGGGGCGGTGATCCCGGGCCTGGCAGTTTCTCTGGGCGGCGATTCCTCCGCCGGCTATGTCTCTAATGCCGCGGGTTTTTATGTTTTCGGCGGTCTCGCGTCAGGCGATTACAGCGTGACGCTTTCTTCAAGCCCCTACATCTTCACCCCCGTCTCTTACAGCACAACCTCACTCTGCGCGGACATAAGCGGCTGGGATTTCCGCGTGCTGGTGGTCCCGAATATCATTCCCGGCAAACCGGGTTTTGTGTCGGTGGATTATCCTCTTATCTTTGACGGCGCTGTGAAAATAGAAATATACTCGCCGGGGGGAAGGAAGGCCGTGGATATATACGGAAACACATGGTACGGCACGGAAAACAATTCAAGGCCTTCCTCTTCGTCGGATATAATGGAATCGGGGGCATACATATACAGGACGCAGACGGCGACAGGGCAGAAGAAATACGGCACGGTGATAATCGTAAAATGATGAAGAAAACAATCATAGCTCTTGCGATTTTGGGCGTGTTCTCAACGACAGATTCGCACGGAGCCTTTTATAATCCCGGCTGGTCGGCGAGGGCCGAAGGTATGGGCGGCGTTTTCTGCGCCTCCGGCGGCGACGCGTCGTCGCTTTTCTATAACCCCGCCGCCATAAGAGGGCTTGATTCCCCCGAGTTCGTGCTCATGGGTTTCAAACCTTATATGAGCCTCAGCGGCGTTGAGTGGAAGTATTATCAGTTTTCGGCTGTGTATCCAAAGGATTCTTTTACGATGGGCATGGCTTACTCCGGTTTCAACGCTCAAAGCCTTTATTTTGAGAACAGCCTTTTGCTTTCCGGGGCTTTTTCACGGGGTTCCGCGGACATCGGGGGCAGTTTGAAATATTTGAGCCATTCTTACAATCTGCCTCATGAAATGCAGCCATTTTTTGATTCAAACAGCGCCTCGGGTTTCAGCGCCGACATGGGCGCCGTGTTCAAACTGAACGGGACTTTCTCGGCGGGCCTGTCCGCGGAAAACATTATTCCAGTAGATCTGGGAATAAAATACGAAGACGAGGTGCCGTCAATTTACAGGATGGGTTTCTCGGCAAAAGCGCCGGAACTTGGTTTTTTTCAGAATGTTCTCACCGGTATGGATCTTATATACCGCTCGCAGGACTGGGGTGATAAACTGAGCTGGGGTCTTGGAGCGGAAGCATGGTTTGCGGATAAGACTCTCGCCGTGCGCTGCGGATACAGCGTGACGGCGCTTAACATGGGGGCGAGTTTCGTCGTTGAGGACAGGAGTGTGGGGCTGGATTATTCTTTTTCGCTGCCCCTTGAAATTCAGGACAATTCGGGCTCTCACCGCATTCAGATGGTTTTCCGCTTTTCTCCGCCCAGAGAACAGGTGCTGCCGAAAAATATGGACGGAATCAAGGTGCCTGTCAGACGCTCAGACGCCGTGCCGGACCTGAAATCCGAAGACGCTTATCCGGAAGATGTTAAACCCGCTGTTTCCAAACCTGCTCCTGTCCCGTTCGAGCGCGTGGAGACACGGCCTGATGATACAGCACCTGTCGCTGAGAAGATATCAGAAATTTATCCGGATGATATTGTTCCCGCTGTTCCCGATCCGGCGCCTGCCGCGATCAAAAAAGCGCAGCCGCCAACCAAAAAAGCCGGGGCCACCGACGAGGCGGAAACAACTTCTGACATGGACGCCGAAATCAAAAGGATGGAAGAAGAGATTTTAGGCGCGCCCGCGCCGCCGCCGCCGTCGGCTCCTGCGCGCATGACACCCGCGGAGAAGGCGAAAGCCGGAGCGCATTTCAACAAAGCCACAGAACTTTATAAACAGGGCAGATATGAAGAGGCGATAGCCGAATGGCAGGAAGTTCTCAAAATAAATCCCGACCACAAACTCTCAAAACAGAAAATCAACAAAGCCCAAAGTTTGATTGACACTAAATAACGAAATACGATATAATGAGCAATGAAAATTTGGAAAAATATTTTTCAGAAGCGTAAAAGAGGAAAAAAGGGGATGAATTAATTTCCCGGGGTAAAGGAGGTATTTGAAAAATGCATACTCGACAAAAACTCAATTTTCTTTCGGTGGCCTGTTTTTTGGCAGGCGGTGTTTTGTTAACTTGCCCCGACGGACTTTCAGCGGCGGGACAGCATAAAGGCGAGCAGAAACAGATAGGCGTTGATATTCAATTTTCCGGAGCGCGAGGCGAAACGGTGACTGACGCAGAAGGTATAACCTATAAATTTTACGGCTACGAAATCAAAGAGGCCAAAATATATCCGTCGGAATACAGGGGAACATACCCTCTTTATTTTTTTGGTATGAAAGTGCCGGTGAAAGTTATTGTTACGAATAAAGGTCCCCGCTCAAAAGCAAAAATAAGAGTGGCGACTCTGGCCTACTGTCTGAACACCGATGGCACTAATGGTTTTCGCCTAAAAGATACTGAAATCGTGGATGTGGAAGTAAATAAAGGCGAAACCAAAGAAATTGACGCTTCTTTTGTTTGTAATTATTCGCCCGAGGCCGAATCCGGTCTAGACCGTTTTATTGTGCAGGTGCTCCACATGAATTCAGGCAAAGCCCCCCGCAATCAGGAAGCCGCGCTTATAATGACAAAAGAAGGTATTTTCTGTCCGCCGGAATATATTCCCGAATCAATAAAATAGAAAAAAGGTGCCCTTAATATTTTTTAAAACCTGAAGGCGAAAGCCGGCGCGCATTTCAACAAAGCCACGGAACTTTACAAACAGGGCAGATATGAAGAGGCGATAGCCGAATGGCAGGAAGTTCTCAAAATAAATCCCGCCCACGAACTCTCAAAACAGAAAATCAACAAAGCCCAAAGTTTGATTGACAGTAAATAACGTTAATCTTTAAATTTGACAGTCTGAATTGTTTCAAGAAAATCTTTGCGCAGGTTTTTAAAATCCTTTTTCAGAGATTTACAGATTATGGAAAATTGTTTTTCATTATGTACAAAACTTGCCGCAAGATAGTGAAACGTCTTTTTCTCACCGCGATATTTTCTTTTACGATCGTATTCGAAAAATGCGCAGGTTTTTCCGTTTACAGTTATTTCCTTAATGGTTGAGACTTTTTTTATTTTGCCTTTGTGCTTTTTGCTTTTTTTGCGGAGCTGATTTGATTTTGCGGCATCATAAGAATTTTCTATGCCTGGCCACATTTCTAAATCGAGCACTGATATTGTAATTTTGGGATTATAGTCGACAGGTTTGCCAACAGGATATCTGGAAATGCTTGTCAGTGGTTGCCATATTTCGGAAAGGTCAATATCGCTTTTTACGGATTTTTTTCTCACCATTTCGCGCCCTTTTTTTATTTGGCCTTGAGGAGCAAATGACCATTGTTCCGGCTTTGAAATTTTGAAACCCAGACTGTGGGCGACATAGTTATTGTTTATATATTCCTCTGAAGATATTGTCATTTCAAAATTGCTGATGGATGATTCGTCCTCGAAGATAATTTCATCGGGTTCTTGGCAAAAAATTCCGGTGGTAAGGGTAATCAGCATGAACATGACGGTGAGAAAATAATATTTCATAAATCCCCCTTTATAATGCGTTTGGAATTAATTTCACTGTCGCACTTTTTAATTTGAACAAAATCCGCAATGACTGTCAACCTTTTGCCGCGAAGTTTTCGCCGCGAAGGCGGGTCAACCCCTGCCACCGCCCATCTTGAACCAAAAAGCAGTAGTTATAACTCCGACTGGTTTTAATTATTTCAGTTTTTTTCGCGGCCCATGACAAGTTTCTGTATGCGGCGCGAAAGGAACGACTGCCGCCGGATGTTGTAGCCGACGGCCATTTTAACGACTTCGTAGGGCATGATCATTATGAGTTTTTCCCTGGCGCGGGTGATGGCCGTATAAAAAAGGTTTTTGTTCAGCAGAAAATAACAGCCGCTCCGGGTGGCCAGAAATATCACCGCCCTGGATTCGCTGCCCTGGGATTTGTGCACGGTCATCGCGTAATTGAGAGTGATGTTGTCCATCCTTGAATAGGGAATGCTTTTTTCTTTTCCGTCAAAATCCACCGTCACGCGGTTTTCGCTGTGCGTGTCATCGGTGATGATGCCTATGTCGCCGTTGTATATATCCAGGTCGTAATCGTTTTTCCTCTGCATCACTTTGTCGCCTACACGGAATTCCCTGTCGTGGACGAGGAATGAAGTTTCCTCCGAGGCGGGGTTCAGCCAGTCGCGGAGGCGTATGTTCAGGTTGGAAACTGAAATATCGCCGCCCCCTTTATTGAGAGGGGTCAGTATGTTTATGTCCTTTATAGGGTGATAACCCGCCTTTTTGAGTTTGTCTATGGAGGAATACAGGGCTTTGATCATTTCCTCGGGCGAGCCTGTGTCTATGAACTCAAAATCGTCGGCGTTGGTCATAGGGAAGGCCTTCTCCATGTTTATCATAGAGGCGTTTTTGAGGATGGTGGATTCTTTTTTCTGGCGGAACACCTCGGGGAGCATTATCTGGGATATGGAATAGCTCCCGACCAGCGCCTGCAGGGAATTACCCGCGTCCACCGGAGGCAGCTGATAGGGGTCTCCGATGAAAACGATCCGGGTGTTCTTTCCCGCGCCTTCACAGAGCGCCTGAAGGAGGAGTATATCCACCATTGAGGCCTCGTCAACGATCAGATAATCTTTTTCAAGAGGTTCTTCAGAGTTAACGCGGAAGCCGTCGGCCGGAGAGTATTTGAAAAGGCGGTGAATTGTAGACGCACTTTTACCCGTGAGATTTTCAATCTTGTTGGCCGCTTTTCCCGTCGGCGCGCATAGAGCATAGGTTTTTCCGAGTTTATCCAGCAGCGCCAGCAGCCCTACGCAGAGCGTGCTTTTTCCTGTGCCAGCGGCGCCTGTTATAACCGTCATGGGATTGGAAAGGGCTCTTTTCACAGCCTCTATCTGGTCGGGCGAGAAGTTGATCTTCACCTCCGATTCTATTCCTTTTATAAGGTCATAAAAATTTTTCACTTCAAACACGGGGAGCTTTATTTTTTCCGCTATTCTTTCGGCTACGGCGTTTTCGGCCTCGTAATACCTGGGAAGGTACACCATGTCGTTTTCTATGACGAGGCCCTTGTTGGAAAGCGTTTCTGATTCCGCCCACGCGCGGGGTATTTCAAGGAGTCTTGACGCGGAGCGAACGACCTCGTTGAGGTAGAGGAAATTGTGGCCTGTTTTCTGAAGAATTGTGTTGATCGAGAAATATATGCCGGCCGCGATACGCTCGGAGTCCATTTTCCCCACACCGACATTGCCGGCTATGATCTCGGCTTTTTTGAAACCTATGCCTTTGAAATCGCGTATCAGCCTGTATGGGCGCTTCTTGATAAGAGAGGCTGCCTCCGCGCCGTATTTCAAGTAGATGCGGCTGGCCCACTTCGGCGAAAAACCTATGAGTATGAGTTCTTTGACGCTGGTGTTTATTGAGGAGGAGCTTTTTTTTATTTTTTCCAGAAGCTTTTCGCTGATGCCTTCCACCTCAAGCAGCTTTTCGGGATTTTCCTCAAGTATTTCCAGGGACTTGTCTTTGAATTTTTTCACTATTCTTTCGGCCATCTGCTCCCCGACGCCGTCAATACAGGACATCATGAATTTTATAACGCCCTCTTTCTGGTAGGGGAGTTCCCTGTAGAATTCGTCGATCTGGAAGCTCTCTCCGAATTGCGGATGCGAGGTTTTCGTGCAGCGGGCATGGATCATATCGCCTGTTTTTATACCCGGCAGGTAGCCGCAGATCTTCGCCTCTTTTTTAGTTGCGGTCAGCACCTGGGCCACTTTCCACCCGGTGTCCGGGTTTGCGTATATTATGTTTTTGATCTCGCCGCTCACCTCGGCGTAATTTTTTTCTCTGTCGGTCAGGAAATCAAAATTCAGCTGCGCTTTATCAGGGGCGTTATTCATTCTTCAGCTCCGGCTTGCATATTTTGATGGCGGGGCAGTGCCTGCACAGGGGCCCCGGGCGTTTGACATAAGAGTTGTCCGAGGCGAGCTCTCGTATCAGGCATTCTATTTCACCGCAGAATATTTCCGGCTGGGATGTTTCAAAACTCAGCTCATTGCCGTCCCGCAGATATGCGAGGGTGAAGCGGATATTTTTGTGGTGTTTTCTGTAGAGGAGAAAAGCCGCGCATATGTAAAACTTCATCTGTATGTCCGCTTTCAGTTCTTCTTCGCTCAATTCGTTCTTTCCGGTTTTGTAGTCTATTATGTGCAGCGCGCTGATGTCTTTTCCGGAGATGATGTCCATTCTGTCTATACGCCCGGTGAGACTCACTTTTTCGTTGTCATAAAAAGGGATGTCAAAAGCTTTTTCAACGGCATACAGCGTTTCCGGGTTTATCTCTTTTGAGGCGAAGCGGTTGAGGAAGACATCCGCTTCAAAAAAAGACAGGTCTCCGGTTTCTGGGATTCCCGGGAATTCTTTTTTGCGGGAGTTCGCAGCGGAGTAAAGTTTCTCCATGTCCCGGCTCACTCCGGCCGCGACCAGAGCTTTGCAGTAATCCTCTATCACCGCGTGTATGTATGAGCCGAAACGCGTGGCCGGGTTTTCCTCCTGGAAAATGCCTTCACCGTAAGCGTAATAGTAGCGCCGCGGGCATTGAAGATACAGCCGCAATTTTGAAGCGGAGACGCTTTTGAGTTCCACCGGTTTGATGTCTGTTGCCATTTCTCAATTTTATAAAAAAACGCTGAAAATTGATATAGAAATTTTGTCTTAATTTGTGGCCGTGCCCTTATTTGATAAAATATACATATGAATTGCCCTAAATGCGCTCTTTGCGGAGGTAAGGCGGCCCCGTATTCTTCAGCGCCTCATTATTTCGTCTGTGAAAACTGCGGTTTTGTCTTTCTTAACAGGACTAAAGTTGTTTCCCGCCAGGACGAGAAAGAGCGCTATCTCAAGCACACGAATGACCAGGGCGATGCCGGTTACACTAAAATGCTTGAGGAATTCATAAAGATCTGTGTCGCGCCTTTCGCTCATGCCCCCGGCCCGGCGCTAGATTACGGCTCCGGACCGGAGCCGGTTCTTGCCGGTATTTTAGAGAAGATGGGGTATAAAGTTGACATATATGACCCCTTTTTCGCGCCCGCTGCAGATTTTGATCCGGGAAAATACGGCATTGTCACGGCCGTTGAGGTGATAGAGCACATGAAATGTCCTTTATCGGATATTCGGATCATAGCGGATATTCTGAAACCCGGCGGAATTTTCGCCGGAAGGACGATGTTTCTTACAAAAGAGGATTTTGCTCTTTGGTGGTACCGCCTCGATATCACGCACATTTCATTTTATTCCCGGGAATCTCTGTCATATAT
>Ga0180732_1000173_pt1 | contig 63705 bp, 61 predicted proteins | sample KR11_01MetaG_FD_148674 | JGI IMG/M metagenome (GOLD analysis project Ga0180732, IMG submission 148674) | Groundwater microbial communities from the Olkiluoto Island deep subsurface site, Finland - KR11_0.1 MetaG | ecosystem: Environmental > Aquatic > Deep subsurface > Groundwater | place... | reverse complement strand
AAAATAGTAAGTATGCTCTCTCTTGCGTTACTACTGAATGCTTCACAGGGTGATTCTCCCTTGAGTCTGGATGAAGCATTAAATATTTTGAAACAGAATAATCTTGAAATAAAAAATGCACAATTCGATGTAGAAACTGCCGCTTTAGATGAAAATCTAGTCTCAGGAAAACACTGGGGAAAACTCGATTTAATTCAGGATTTTGCTCGTTCTAATGATGCGGGGAATGTCTTTGGATTTAAACTTGCGTCCAGAGAAGCAAGTTTTGGGGACTTTGGATTTAGTGACTTTTCAATACCGACAACTCCCGCTGAACAGCAAGCTCTATTAGCTACTCAACCAGACGATTTAAACTACCCCGAAGCCAGAAACTTCTTCCAAACAAAACTCAAATACGAGGTTCCTGTTTTTACGGGTTTTGCAATTTCAAGCTACGGCGAGATTATGGCTTCAATGAAAAAAATGAAAACGCTTGACAAAGAGCAAGTCATTGCAGAACAGACCTACCAACTCAGAAAAAGCTACTATGATATGGCTCTGTTGGAGAGTTCAACAAAAAATTTAACGACTATTTTAAACAATATCAACACTTTGGAAAATACTACAAAAAGTATGATAGATGTTGGTTACGCCAAAAATGTTGACCTTTTGGAAGTTCAGGCAAAAAAAGGAAATGTTGAAAGACTTCTGGTGCAAATGCATGCAAACCAAAAACTTCTTTACAGTTACATCAGTTTTTTACTCAATGAAAAAGTAGAGAAAATTCAATTACCAAGTACAGATGTACCTATGCCAAGCTATAGCAACGAAGAAATTTTAAATGCAAACCTGGATATTAAAAAAGCAAAAGCCGGTTTAGAGATACGTGAGAGCATGATAGGTGTTTCAAAATCTTCTTATTACCCTATGGTCGGGGCTTTTGCAGAAGCTTCTACGGCTGATAATACTTTTTTGGGTGACGCAGTTGACCATAGAGCTTACACAGTAGGTGCAAGAGCAACCTGGAATCTGTTTAACGGCGGTATTGATGATGCACAAGTACAAAAATCACAAGTCGAGCAACTTAAAACTAAATCACAAGTCCAGCTTGCACGTCTTGGAACAGCACTGCAAATAGACAAAATTAAAACGGAGATAGAATCGTTTGATGAAGAAATTAACTTTTTAGAAAAAGAGCTTCTGCTAGCGAACGAAATTTATAACAATTATGAAGGAAGATATAGAGAAAAACTTTCATCAATGAGCGACGTAATTATTAAACAATCGGAGCAGATTGAAAAAATATTACAGCTGCAAATGATGAAAAACAAAAAAAACGAAAGAATTTTCGCACTTGAAAAATTAGCAAACGGAGAAAACAAATGAAGAAAATTTTATTACTTATAGCACTTGGGGCTTCCCTTTTGGCAGAAACGCTGACACTCTCAGGCGCTGTCATCTCGGACAATCAGAAAATGATAACAAGCCGCTTTATGGGCTTTGTGACACAGGTTGGCGTTTCAGAGGGGGATTATGTCAAAAAAGGCGACCTCCTGTACACTATTGATTCCAAAGAGATTGACGCGGCAATGACACAGGTCCAACTTGGCATTTCGCAGGCACAGCTCAGCCTTCAGATGTACCAAAATCAGCATACAAATATCAAACTTAATCTTGAGCGTCACAAAAGACTTCTGCAAAAAGATATGGTTTCAAAATATGAGGTTGAAAATCTTGAACTCGCTGAGAGAAATCTTTTTGATATGATAATCATCGCTACAAAACAGGTTGAACAGGCAAAAGCACAGCTCTCAGAAGTAAAAAATCAATATCGCTACTTAAATGTAAAAGCACCAAACAGCGGTGTTATTATCTCTAAAAACATCAAAGTCGGAGAAATGGCTATGCCTGGAATGCCTGCTATTGTTTTGTCTGATTTAAGCAACCTCAAAATATCTGCCGAAATAGCAGAGAGTAATCTTGCAATGGTTCAGCATGGCAAAAAAGTAACTGTAAATATTCCTTCTCTTGGTCTGAAGTATATAGGAACAGTCACAGCCATTATTCCAAGCTCAAACCCGATGACACATACTTTTAGAATAAAAATCTCTTTTAAAAACACCAACAAAGCAGTTTATCCGGGCATGTATGCAACTGTAGATATAGACTAAGGTTTGGCAATGAAACATATAAAACCTTATGAACCAACAGACTTTGCAGGAAAACTCGCAAAAGGATTTTTACGTAATCCTTTGACGATTGTGCTGGGTATTTTTTTGTTATCTATCGGATATTTGGCACTTATGGTTATGCCGCGTGAAGAAAATCCTCAAATGGTTGTCAGTGGCTCAACTGTTATTGTCGCACTTCCCGGTGCGAGCGCAGCTGAGATACAAAAAGTAATTGTTCAACCGCTTGAGAGAAAAATGAAAGAAGTCAAAGGGGTTGAACATATTCATGGCCGTGCTATGGATAATGTAGGTATTGTAACTGCTGCGTTTTATATAGGTGAGAAAAAAGAAGATTCAAACCTCAAGGTATATGACAAAATTATGCAGAATCTTGACATATTGCCTGCTGGTGCTATGCATCCTGTTATTAAACCGCTTGATATCGATATTGACATTCCGGTGCTGTCAGTTGCGTTTTTTTCAAAAACGGAAGATATGAGCAGTACTGAACTTTACGACAGAGTTAAAAAGATTCAGCACCATATCAACGGACTCGATAATGTTGCCGTAACACAGCTCAAAGGTGGACATAAACACCAATTTAATATAGAAGTTGACTTAAACAAACTCTCAGGCTACAACCTTTCAATGGGGCAGATTACGCAAGCAGTACAATCCCTTGCTTACAGTGTTCCGGCCATCAAAAACACAACTAAAGAAAATACAATCGTGATGGTGGGGGTTGAAAACGCAATAGAGTCTTCTAAAGATATAGAAAATATTATAGTGGCTCAATATATGGGTTCTGTAATTCATCTGAGCCAAGTTGCAAATGTAACAGATTCTTATGATATTCAAAACTTCAAATCTGCAACTATCAGCGTACAAACTGAAGATGGAAAATTTACTCCTATGAAAGAGCAAGTCACTCTGACTGTCTCAAAACTTCAGGGAACAAATGCAGTAATCATTGCAAACGCAGTAAAAAAAGAGCTTGAAGCCTATAAAGAGTTTTTAGCTAAAAACGGCATCAGCTATGTCATAACCAGAAATGATGGAGAACGTGCAAATGAAGCCGTAAATGAACTCGTATTTCACCTCGTTTTGTCTATTGTCATCATTGCTATTTTACTTGTGGTTGTACTTGGATGGAGAGAATCTCTCATTGTTACATTTACTGTTCCTGCAATTTTAGCAATCACACTTTTTGTGGCCTATCTGACAGGGCAAACCATCAACAGAATCACCCTCTTTGCGTTTTTACTCTCGCTTGGACTTTTGGTTGATGCGGCGATTATTGTTATTGAAAACATTCACAGACATTACCATTCCATAGAGTCTATCCATGAAACGCCGGATGAGCTCATGATAAAGGCAACTGATGAAATCGGACCGCCGACAAATATAGCTACGCTTGCCATCATCATGACAATGGTGCCAATGGCATTTGTTGGCCAGATGATGGGACAATTTATGAAGCCGATTCCGGCAAATGTTCCTGTTGCTCTTATTGCTTCACTTTTTGTGGCATATATTTTCACACCTTATTTAGCCGTAAGAATGCTCAAAAAACCTGACCACAGTGCAAAAGGAGGCCATTAATGTTTAAAAAATTTGAACAAGCAGTTTTAAAGGGCATCCAAAGTTCGACTCAAAGAAAATTTATTCTTATTGGGACTCTCGTTGCGTTTATATTATCGGTAATGATGATAGCACCCGGTAAAATGGTTCTGGCAAAAATGCTTCCGGGAAAGAACAATGACACTTTTACCATATACATTGATTTACCAAATGGCAGTTCCATTACTCAGACTAAAGAAGTAAGCGACTGTGTTGTCGGTTTTGTACAAAAAGAGAGTGAAGTTTTAGACACAGAAGTCTTTTTAGGTATGGGTTCTCCACTTGATTTTGCAGGGCTTATCAAAGGTTCTAGCTTTAAAAACTCAGAAAATGTTGCAGAAATTGTGTTAAATCTTACCAAAAAACATCACAGAGATGAACCGTCGTATTTTATGGTTCAAAGAATGCGACCGATTATTATGCAGACATGTGCATCAATTCACAAAGATACTATTATCTCTTTCGTTGAGCCTCCGGCGGGTCCTCCTGTCATGGCAGCCATTGTCGCGGAAGTATATGGTTATGATGCAGACGGGGTTAGAAATCTTTCAAATAAAGTGGCTGAAGTCTTTAAGAATACGAAAGGTTTGGTAGATGTAGACGTCATGCAAGATGATATTTATGATACTTATGAGATTCATGCAGACAGTTCAAAAATTGCACGTTCCGGGGTTTCAATTAAACAGTTAAATGACATTCTTTACCTTGCATTTGAGGGAATGCAGATAGCCGTTAAAAACTCTGATTTGTATAACGATCAGATTCCTATCTATCTCTCACTCAGCAAAGAATCGAAAAAGTTTACATCTAAAGATATAAACGCAGTAAAACTGAAATTAGCATCACTCAAACTCATGAACGACATGGGAATGATGATTCCTATTACCGAGCTTGTTGAAGTTTTACCAAAAAAATCCAATCCTATGATTATGAACAAAAACCTGCACCAAATGACAAATGTTATGGCTGAGACAGATATGGTTTCTCAGGTTTATCCTTTAATGGAGGCAAGAGATACCATTCTTGAAAATTTCGCGGATACTTATGAAATAAAGAAAATTGGCCTTTTTAATCTTGAACTTACAGACAAAAAAAGCGGTTCTGTTTTTAAACTTATTTGGGACGGAGAGATGGAAGTCACCCTCGATACTTTCGTAGAACTTGGGGCTGCGTTTATAGCGGCTCTTGTACTCATTTTTTTACTGATGGTTATTTATTATAAAAGCTATACTTTGAGCGGAATCATCCTTCTTGGTTCATTTTTGTCCATTATTGGAGTTATTGTAGGTCACTGGATTATGGATGTGTTTACGCATGACACTTTCTTTTTGACGGCTACCTCGCTTATAGGTTTTATTGCCCTCATCGGTATTAGTTCCAGAAACTCTCTTTTACTTATAGATTTTACAAAATCACTCATGCACGAAAAAGGAATGCACAAAGCTGAAGCGATTGCGTTTGCAACATCAACACGTGCTAAACCAATATTTTTGACGGCAGCTGCAATTATACTCGCATCTACTCTTCTTGCCGGAGATGCTGTGTTTGGAGGCCTTGGTGTCTCTTTGATTTTTGGAACAGTTGCAGCAGTAATATCTTCACTCGTAATCGTTCCTGTACTTTTATATAATGCAGACCTAGAACGACACTTTCATTTTCATGAGAAAAAAGCAGTATCTGTCTACGAACCGTAAATAATTTCATTCTCGCACAAGCGAGAATGAAACTTGCAGTTTCTTTTCTGCTGAGAACTATCACCGACACCTGTTATTGCCTTTCTTTATTTTCATTACAAATCTGATGGAGAAAAGATTATTTTAACATGAGTCGTTATATAATTTCAGACATAACGTAAACTAAGGCGAACTAAGTGAACAATATCCATAAAAATAGAAGCCATACCATCTCAAACTTTTCAAATATCTTTCTTTTATCTCTTACTCTTTCGGGTGCTTCTTTTGCAGATACAGAAATGCCAAATTACAAAGAGAAAGAAAAACTTATCTTTGATGGTTACTATAGAGGGCGTGTAGATATCTATAACGGTGTCAATAAAGTTGCATACGGAGATGCAGCTATAGATGCCAAGGGTAATATACGCGGAGTTTCAAACGATGTAATCTATCTACACCAGATTTCTGCTGGTTTTACCTATACTCCAAATGATGAATGGGAAATTAAAGCTTATATCTACGATGCACGTTCTTGGTTTTCTGATTTACAACCTGAAGATTTTATCAAAAATGCAGGTACCAAGGATGAATATCTCGCAAGTTATTATGATGAACATCTTGATGTGCATGAGGCCTATGTACAAAAGTCAAAGTTTTTACTCGATAATCTAACTTTTACACTCGGAAGACAACAGTTACAATATGGTGACAGCAGAATTTTTGCTCCAGGAGTCTGGGGCAATACTATTGGTTATTTATGGGATGCGGCACACTTTTCCTACAAACAAGATAAAAATTTTCTTGATGCATGGTATGGACAGACAAGAACTATTGACCCTTATGAATTCAGTTTAACAAACAAACATCTCTATCAGGGTGTTGGCGTTTATAGCCATTATGAAAAATCAGCGTTTAAAATCGAACCATTTTTTGCATATAAAGACTTGCTCTATGATACAACTGCTCCCGGAGAACTCTCTTATCACTATGGAGCGCGTACGTACGACTCAAGCGTTGGTTTTATTTATGATGCAACATATACAAAAACAGTAGGAATCTCTGGTAAAAACGCTATTGATGCTTACGCTTATGTGGCAAAAATCGGTTATCAGTTTGACACTCCCTATAAAACGCAGTTTACTATTGGTAAACTCTATGCTTCAGGTGATTCAGACTCAAGCGATAATGTCAAACAAACCTATAGTTCACCTTTTGGAAGTATGACAGGTCCAAACTATGGACGAATGGACATTATGATTTGGTCTAATATGAAAGACTACCAGAGTATGCTCTCTTTTAATCCGACAAAAGATCTTTTTATCAAAGCTGCGTTTCACAGATTTGAGCTTGCAGATGCAAACGACAAATGGTACACATTTGGGTACGCTAATAAACCTGGGAATAGCTACACACATATTGGCGATGAGTATGATTTAACTATGAAATATAAAGCTAGCAAAAATCTTGATTTAACAGCCATCGCTACCTATCTAAACGCAGGTGATTTTATTACAAAAAATGAGATTGCACAAAATGATGCAACAAAATTTTTCTTACAGTTTAAATATAAGTTTTCAACAAAAGAGTAAATTTTAGAGAGTTTGTCAAGAAGGAGACATCAAGAAGAAAATTCTTGATGTTTAGAGGAGTATAAAGATTAAAGACGAGCGTAGTTTACGCTGATACAAGCTTCAAGAGACGCTAATTCATTAAGTGTTTTATCACTTACAGCATTGTCTACTAAGATAATAGCTAGAGCTTCAGATTTGTCATTTCTAGCTAATGAGAAGTCGGCAATATTTACATTATTTTTACCGAGCGTTGTTCCAATACTTCCGATAACACCTGGAACATCACTGTTTTTAAATAGAATCATATCACCTTTAAGTGCTACTTCAATGTCAAAACCATCAATAGCAACTATACGTTTCACGCCATCATCAAAGATTGTAGCACTTATACTTGTTACACCCTCAGCAGTTGTAAGTTTTACAGTAATAACATTTTGAAATACAGATGAGTCAGCTAAAGCTTCAGACTCTATAGTGATACCTTTTTCTTTTGCAACAAATTCTGCGTTAACATAATTGATAGTATCTTCAGAGTTTTGGCTCATTGCACCAACAGCAACGAAAGTAGAGAGTGAATCAACATAGTTGGAAATATCACCCTGCCCGCTTACTTTTATAGCTACAATTTGAGACTTATTGATTTGAGATGCAAGAAAACCTATCTTTTGACCCATTTCTAAAAATGGTTTTACATAAGAAGGTATTTTACTCTCATCAATTGGCAAGTTCATTGCATGTGCAAATGAGATACCTTTTGCCGCTTCGATTGCGTTTTGAGCTGCCTGAACACCGATGTTATACTGAGATTCAAATGTATTTGCACCTAAGTGTGGAGAAACAGTCACATTATCTAAATCAAGTAAGGGATGATCAATTGCCGGTTCTTTGTTAAACACGTCAATACCTGCAAAACGGATTTTTCCAGATGTAAGACCGTTATAAAGTGCTTCCTCATTGTAAAGACCGCCACGAGCACAGTTAATTAAAACTACACCGTCTTTCATCTTTGCAATTTCAGCTTCGTTAATCATGCCCACTGTTTCTTGATTTTTTGGCGTGTGGATTGTAATAATGTCACACGCTAAAATATCTTCAAAGTTTTTCGTGTATGTCATATCGCAATCTGTAACTTTTGATGGATGAATATACGGGTCATACGCAACGATTTCCATCTCAAAAGATTTCGCACGTTTAGCCACACGAGAACCTATATTACCAAAACCGATAACACCAAGTTTTTTGCCTTTAAGCTCATAGCCATACCATTTCTCACGCTTCCAAACTCTATCAAGCTTTAGGTGGTTATGAGAATATGGAAACATTCTCATACATGAAAGCATATGTGTCATAGTAAGTTCAACTGCTGCTATTGTGTTTGCAGTAGGTACGTTCATAACAATGATACCTTCTTTAGAACAGCCCTCAATGTCTACGTTATCTACACCAACACCGGCACGCACGATTGCTTTCATATTTTTTGCATGCGCTATAAAACTTGCATCAACATCTGTAGAACTTCTTGTAATAGCCACATCAGCCTGCTCAATAATGTCTAAAAGTTTTACTTTGTCTTCATCGGCTGCCATAATAAAATTAATACTTTTATCATTACGAAGCATTTCTAAACCGGCTTCATGTATATGGTCACAAACAACTATAGTATGTTTTTTCATTCTTTTTCCTCTTTGTGTGGCTTAATAGTCGCCGTAATTTGATAGTTTTTTAGTACTTTTACTAAAGAATTTAATTTATTTACATCTTGTGAATAAATAAGTAATGTTATGGCGTCTTTATCTTTTCTTAAATAGTATTTTAAAGAGTGTCTTCGTAACTCTTCTTTTAAACAAAAAAGCTGATAAGGGTCTAATAGTGAAGCTGAAAGCTCATACGTCACAATAGGAATAGCATTAACTATTTTTTCATCCAGATCTAGGGTAACATATACCTCATTAACAGGGTAAAAATAGCCCAATCTTTGAGTTTGTGAAAAATGATTCAACCAAATATTTTTTGGTTCTTCTGAAATAACTTCATTTGATAGCACCAGAGGTTTTGATTCTTTTTGCTCTTGCAAAGAGTTAATAGAAATTAAAAAAAAGATGATAAAAATGGCTACTCCAACCGCAAGGAGAGGAGTAAACCATCTTAAAATCTTTTGCATTCCAAAGATTACTTAAATTTATCTTTTATTAAATCGCCTAAAGAGTGTGATTCATTATCATTGATCTCTTCAAGCATTGCCTGATTTTTAATGTAATCTAATTTTTTTACAGATAAACGGATACGATCTTTACGAGTATCGATTACTGCGATTGCTGCTTCAATTTCTTGACCAACAGAAAGTTCTTCTTTAACAAGTGGTGCTAAATCTTCATCACGAATAAGTGCATCAACACCATCTTCTAAAGATACAAATACACCAAATTCTTTGATATCACGAATAGTACCAGTTACAATTGAGTTTGCTTTGTGCGTTGCAGCAAAAGCATCAATCGGGCTTTCTAAAAGTGTTTTGCGATTTAAAGAGATTTTTTGGTCTTCTTCATTGATTTTTGCAATTTTCACTTCTACTTCATCACCAGTTTTTAAAATGTCTTTACATTTTACATTTTTGTCCCAAGAAACATCTTGGTTATGTAAAAGACCTTCTACTCCTGCGATACGAACAAATGCACCAAAGTCAGTTAAAGATGTAACTGTTCCAGTCACAACATCACCTTCTTTGTAGTTTTTCATAAAATCATCAAACGGTTTCGCTAAAAGTTTTTTCAATGAAACACGAAGTTTATGCGTTTTAGGGTTTATTTCTATAACTTCAACGTCAATTTCTTGACCAACAGTTAAGTAGTCAGCAGGATTCTTAACATTTTTATCCCATGAAATTTCAGAGATGTGTAAGAAACCTTCTATGTCATTTCCTAAATCAACAAATACACCGTATGCCTCAATATTTGAAACTGTTACAGTAATTGTATCGCCTTCATCTAATTCAGACTCAACTTCTGCCCAAGGGTCAGTGTTCACTGCTTTAATTGAAAGAGAAAGGTGACGTTTGTCTTTATCGTAAGCAATTGCTTTAACAGCTACAACATCACCGTCTTTGTACAATTTAGATGGATTTACCGGGCCTTTATAGCTGATTTCGTTGTAGTGAACCAAACCGTCAACACCACCAACATCTACGAACATTCCGTAGCTAGTGATTTTTTTGATTACACCCTCAACAACTGTATCTTCAGCCATTAATTGATCGATAATCTCTTTTTTCTTTTTTCTTTCTTCATTGAAAAGTTTACGACGAGAAACAATAATTGAATTCTCTGCTTCATCTATTTTTACAACTTGAGCTTTAATCTTACGACCAACAACCTCTTCATTGTCTTTAAACGCTGCTAATGAACGAGGCATAAAGAAAACTACATCGTCAGCTTCTACTACGTAGCCACCACGATTTTTCTTTGTAATAACACCTTCGATAATTACATCTTCAAAGTTTTCTTTATTTGCATCAATAAAGTCAATAGTTTTTTGTTGCTCTAAAACCTTTTTGTATGAAATCTTAGGACGCTCATTGTAGTATCCCATGATCATAACTTTGATTTTATCACCAGCACCAAATTTTAATACACCATCTTCACTGATTTCATCTAAACTAAGGATACCCTCTAGTTTATCACCAACACCAACGAGTGCTCTATTCTCATCTTCTTGGATCTCAACTATCTGACCCTCTACAATGCGACTTGTTTCTTGCTTTTTTTCGCTTGCAGCAAACATCTCTGCAAAACTTTCTTCTTCTTCAAATGATTCGTTATCGAACGCCATTACCTATCCTCTTGTTACATAAAAATTGTCGTGATTGTACCAAAAATATGATTATATTTCTATTAAACCTAGGGTAAAGTTCTAATAAATATAAAATTTGTTAATGATTTAGAACATAAAAGCTCTAAAAAAGAGTTCCTAGTTATCAACATGCTCTTCAATTGCATGAATGACATTTTGAATTATCCAGTCAGGGGTGGAAGCCCCGGCACTGATACCGCAAAATTCTTTTTCCTTAAACCAAGAAAAATCAAGCTCTTTTTCGTCTTCTATATGATAACTGTGAAAGCAGTATTCTTGTGAAATGCTAAAAAGCTGTTTGGTATTTGATGAGTTTTTTCCGCCAATAATAATCATAACATCTGCAAGTTCTGCAATATCTCTCACAGCCACCTGATTCTCAAAAGTTGCGTTACAGATGGTGTTAAAAACTCTCACTTCTTTGTGTCTTGGTATGAGATAATTAACAATTGCCATATAGTCTTCAACTTTTCTTGTTGTCTGCGCAACCATAGCAATCTTCTCGCCTAGTTTCATTTTTCTCACTTCATCTAGTGAGGTTACGACTTTGGCTCCATTGGTTGCATAACTCTTTACGCCTTTTATTTCAGGGTGTTCTTCGTCACCAAAGATTATGACTTCATACCCTGCTTCACTCATTTCTTGACATATTTGCTGGGGTTTTGTGACATAAGGACAAGTCGCGTCAATAACATCCACTTTATTTTTTTTGAGTGCTTCAAGTTCCAGTTTTGGAATACCGTGTGTTCTTACAATGGCTTTATCGCCCGGCTTAAAAGTTCTGAAATCGTCGGTTAATCCAACTTTAAAATCTTTTTCCAGGCGCTCAATCTCTTTAGAGTTATGAATTAATGGCCCATAAGTAGAAGCATTTTTATTCTCTTCCGCTATTTTAATCGCTCGCTTGACACCAAAACAAAATCCATAATTTTCTGCTAACTCAATTTTCATGCTTATATGTCTCCTTTTTAAAGAAGTGAATTCTTTAAAAAAATTCCCCTCACTCGTGTGTTCTATGCCATTTCAAAGCATAGAATAAAAGCTTCACCTTCCGGTGAGAATATTTATATATATTATTTTTGAAAAGGAAATTTACTCTTATTTACTTAAAATCAACTTTAGTTATTTTTTGGAGTAATTCAAAAAAGTTTGGAAAAGAAGTATTGATACAATCTAGGTCAGTTACAGTCATACCGCATCGAAGGCCCGCAATAATAAAACTCATAGCGATTCTATGATCTCCATGACTATCTACGTCAGCAGCTTGCAGTTTTCCACCTGTAACTTTGTAACCGTCTTTATATTCATCAACTTCAATGCCGCAAGCTTTAAGCCCATTGACGACCGTAGAAATTCTGTCTGATTCCTTGACGCGAAGTTCCTCTGCGTTTTTGACGACACTTTGACCCTCTGCACAGGCAAACGCTATGGAAAGTGCCGGTAATTCATCTATAAGCCATGAAATATTCTCTTCTACTGTAATTGCTTTGAGCGGAGAGTATTTGACATGAATATTTCCAATCGGTTCATACTTGTTATCTGTCTGCTCATAAGTAATATCCGCGCCCATTCGCTCTAAGGCTTTAAACGCCTCTATGCGGGTTTCATTAAGAGTAACACCTTCAAGGACTATACTTGCGTTTGGAGTTATTGCAGCTGCTACGGCAAAGAAAAAAGCACTTGAAGGATCGGCTGGCACTCGAATAATGAGCGGAGATAAAAGTTTTGTCATAGGTGCAATAGTTGTTTTTAAACCATCAACACTAATCTCTGCTCCCATACCTTTGAGCATACGTTCTGTGTGGTCGCGTGAGAGTTCCGGTTCTGTGTAAGTACAAACCCCATCAGCTCTGAGCGCTGCAAGAATCATGGCACTTTTAACTTGGGCAGATGCTATTTTACTTGTATAATTAAAAGCCTTTAATGAAGCGCCTCTTATACTTAATGGAGCCAAATCACCATCATTTCTTCCATCAAGTTTCGCCCCGATATCACGAAGAGGTGCGGTAACTCTTTTCATAGGACGACGGCGTAAATACTCATCTCCCGTAAGAATAAAATGCCCCTCAGCAGAACTTAAAAGTCCGCAAAAAAGTCTTATTCCTGTCCCTGAATTTCCACAGTCTAAAATCTCACTGCTCTCTTTAATACCCTCAGAACTAATCTTAATTGTGGTTCCGTCATCAACAATGGTAGCACCAAGATTTCTTACAATATTCAAAGAATTGAGAGTATCTTCCGCTCTTAAAAAGTTTGTTATTTCACTCGTGCCTTCAGCAAGCATAGCAAACATTGCACTGCGATGAGAGATAGACTTATCTGGTGCAATTTCTGAAATTCTTAAAGAAAAACCTTCACAAGGTGCTATCTCAACTTTACTCATCTCAGACCAATTCCTAATTCTAAATTTAATGTTTGAAGTATTGTATTTATTGACGAAGTAATATCTTCTTCTTCCAATGTTTTTTCATTAGACTGAAGGACAAAACGCAGTGTCAAACTCATTTTGTCTCCAAGTGTGCTGTCACTGTATTTATCTACAGGATAAAATCTGATAATCTCTTCGCTCGCACAAGACTCAATTGCTGATTTAACAACAGCATAACTCATCTCTTGAGGCATAATAACGCTTAAGTCCCTAAACGCAGCCTGGTACTTTGAAGTTTTCACTGCGGTTTTTAAAGTATGTGGAAGTTTATTAAAATCTAATTCACAAACATAGGAGACATCTAAATCGTAATTTTTTTCTACTTCCGGATGAACTCTGAAAAGTTCGCCAAGCACTTCGCCAGAGACAATAACTTGCGCACACTGGTAAGGATGTGAAAGTTTATGTGATGTCTGATGTTCTTTAAGTTCAAATGCTCCGATTACATCAGATATTTTTTGTGCAAAAAAAGCAAAATCAACTTTTTTAGGCTTTCCTGCGTTTAGCAAAGCATCTTGTTCTTTCTCCCCTGAATGCAAAAAAGCCATTTTGAGTGATTCTGCTCTTGTTGGAGAAAAAACTGAACCAACTTCAAAGAGTTTCACCATTGAATAGCCATTTTTTGCGTTTTGGGACGCGGCTTTTAAAAGACCTGTTAAAAGTGTCGGTCTTAGCGTGTCAAGAGTGTTTACAATTGGATTTAATAATTCCAACTCTTCGAGTGTTGTTTCAAAACCATATTCATTTAAAACTTTTTTCTCGTCAAATACAAAGTGAACGCTCTCAAAAAAGCCGCTTTGAGCTGCTTTATGTCTAAAAATTGTTCTTTTCTTGTAATCAAAATAGTCGCTTCCAAGTCTATTTTTCTCACTGAATACAAAAGGTTTTGATGGAATATTATCAATTCCAACCAAACGCACAATCTCTTCGACTATGTCCTGTTTGTTAATAATATCATGACGAAATTGAGGAATGGATATAACAAAGTTATCCGGAGAAGACTTAGAAATATTAAAGCCCAGATTCGTAAGTATTTTACTAATGACAACTTTATCTATTTTTGCACCAATCAAATCATCAATTTCTTGTTTGCTTACAATAACTATCTTTTCTTTGTAAGAATTTTCATATTCTATTGTTCCACCGTAAATAGATGAGTCAGAATGTGCTTCTAACAGACCTAAAGAGTAGAGTAAGCCGCCTTCTAACTCCGGCTCGCTTCCTCTTGATGTTTTATAAAACATAGGACCTGAAGGTACTTTGTGTTCTGCCATTTGCTTAGAGATAAGATCTGGCGGAATGTAACTCGCTTCGACTAAAAGCATTCCCTCTTCTAAATTAAAATTTGAAGTATCTTCTTGAGAAACACCAATGATAGAAGCTTTATTTGCTCCTTTAATATAGGCATATCCATTTTCATCTTCACTGAGTTGAATTTTTGCCATTCCCTTGGTGCTGCTTGCAAAAAAGTCACAGTCATATGCTCTTAAAATAACACCTGTGCTATGTGTAGCATAAACCATAAGTGATTTAATATCATTGCTTGCAGTTTCTTCAATCTGAGCAAGTCTAAGCTTTACAAGAAATGGAACTTTTAAGTTCTTTACATCTACTGCTTTATAACGAAGACTTACATTATAATCTTTGTCATGTGAAATACTTAATATTCTTCCTATGCCGCGTTTATCGTCGGTATCTACGCTATTATATTCTTTTATAGGTTTATCATATGCAGCACTTAAATCACGTGCGATTCCTCTTAAGCTGAGACAATCACCTCTATTGGCTGTAAGTTCAATTTCAATTAAATCATCACTGAATATTGGATGTGTGCAAACTTCCTGACCTAAAGTATATTCCCCGATGCTTTCATCAAGTTCCATAATTCCTTCAGATACTTTGCCAAAACCAATCTCATTTGCGGAACAAATCATACCAGCACTGTCTACGCCGCGAAGAACTACCGGTTTAATCACCAAACCTTCTGGCATAACTGCGCCAAGAGTTGCAACAACAACGTCTAACCCTGCTCTTACATTGGACGCACCGCAGACAATCTGAAGCACTTCTGTGCCAACATCAACTTTACATACATTAAGTTTTTCTGCATCAGGGTGTTTTTCACACTCTAAAACTCTTCCAAAAACTATCTTGTTTGGCACATTGTAAGTTTTTAGTCTATCAACTTCAAGACCAATAGAGTTTAATGTTTTTGCTAGTGTATCTGTTGAAATATCTGAGAGATCAATCCACTCGTTGAGCCAACTTTTTGTTACTATCATTGAAATTGCTCCAGTAGCTTAATATCTCCCTCAAACAATGAGCGAAGGTCTCCGATTTGATGTATGAGCATAGCAAAACGCTCAACTCCAAGTCCAAATGCGTAACCGCTTACATTTTTATATTTCACAGCTTTAAAAACATTTGGATCAACAATTCCACAGCCAAGCACTTCTAACCAGCCTGTTTGTGAACAAACACGACAGCCTTGCCCTTTACAAAAAACGCAAGAGATATCTACTTCAGCAGAAGGTTCCGTAAATGGGAAGAAAGAAGGACGAAAACGCACTTCTACATCTCCAAACATGTACTTTAAAAAGTCTTCTAAAATATATTTGAGGTTTGCGAAAGAGACTTTGCCTTCCTCGTCAACAACAAGCCCCTCAACCTGATGAAACATCGGTGTATGCGTAATGTCGTAATCACGACGAAAAACAGCACCCGGCGCTATCATACGAATAGGCGGTTTTGTGCTCATCATAGTGCGTATTTGAACAGGCGACGTATGTGTACGAAGCAGCATTTCGTCTTTAAAATAAAAGGTATCTTGCATATCGCGTGCAGGATGGTATTTCGGGAGATTAAGCGCTTCAAAGTTATTGAAATCATCTTCAACCATTGTCCCCGTTTTTACTGCAAAGTTCATAGAACTGAAGTACTCTACAATTCTATCCATTGTCTGCATAACAGGGTGCAAAGCACCTGCCTGACTTTGAGAACCATACAAAGAAACATCAATAGCTTCTGCCATCATAGCACGCTTGAGTTCCTCTGTTTGCAGGATTATTTTTTTTGCAGTAAACTCATTCATAAGTTCATTTTTATGAGTATTTAACTCTTTTGCAATTTGAGATTTTTCATTGTCCGGGGCACTTTTCATTTTAGCAAATTCATCAGCTAAAACACCCTTTTTTCCGAACACAGATATACGAATATCTTCGAGTTTTTCAACACTCTGTGCTTCTTTGATTGCGTCATACCACTCTTTCAAATAGAGTCTCCATAGTTGTAAAAATTAATTTTGGATTATAGTCAAATATATTTTATATACAGCTTCATTCATTGTACTAGCTTCAAATTTTATATGCTATAATTAAAAAACAAACAAATAAAAGGAATAAAAAAATGTGCTTATTTTGTAAAATAGTAAACAGAGAAATACCATCAAACATCATACTCGAAGATGAGAATTTTGTTGCGTTTCACGACATCAATCCAAAAGCCCCTGTGCATATTTTGGCAATTCCAAAAATTCACGTAGATAGTTTTGATGCTGTAAGTCCCGAGATGATGGCAAAAATGACAACTTTTATCCACGATGTAGCTAAAGAAGTCAACATTCAAAAAAGCGGTTACAGAGTCATCACAAACATTGGTGAAAATGGAGGCCAGGAGGTTGGACATCTTCACTTTCATATCCTAGGCGGAGCAAGGCTCAAATGGGGACATTTTAGCGATGCAGACCCTCAAGGGCATTTCTAATCTAAACCATAAAATCTAGCTTTAAAAGAGAGAAAATCCTTGCGTTTTTGCAAGGATTTTCATTCAAAAACAAAACTTAATCTCTCCCCAAGAACTCTGTGCTACACTCCCAAAATCTCAAAATACAAGACTTGGATATCATAAAAAAATGGATAAAAATTTACAGACAATCTTCAAATACCACGAAGAAACAAAGCACTCACATAAAAAATACGCTCGTTCTTTAGGTTATATGGATTGGGCGAATCAGCCAAATCCATATCGTAATTATAATGGTGCCGATGAAGTGTTACTGCCCTTGGCAACAGAGCATACAACACCGCCTTATCATCTTATATTTGAAAAAAGCTTGCCATCTGCTCCACTTCTCATCAACTCCATTTCTCAATTTATGCAGTTTTCCATGGGACTCGCTGCCATAAAATCCGATGGACAAAATGAATGGGCACTCAGATGTAATGCTTCAAGCGGCAATCTGCATCCAAGTGAAGCGTATCTGATTTTGCCTCCACTAAATGGCATTTGCGAGCAAACAAGTATCTCTCATTATGCACCAAAAAATCACTCTTTAGAAATTTTAAAATCCTATGACTGTTCCATTTGGAAAACCCTGCCCGAAGGTTCATTTTTTGTAGCTTTGAGCTCCATTTTGTATAGAGAAATATGGAAATATGGAGAAAGAGCGTTTAGATATACCCAGCTTGATGCCGGGCACGCAGCACAAGCTTTGCACATCAGTGCCAAAACACTTGGCTGGAAATATCAGCACATAAACGCAATAAATGATGAAGATCTCTCGAAACTCTTTGGTTTTGATGACACGCTGCGTTTTAATGAAAATGAGCATGAAATTGCAGATATGCTCTTGCTGATTACTCCCGATGATTACCATGAAGAAGTCAATTTTTCTGAGCTTTTGAACTCTGAAAAATTCAATTCTATAGCAAACGCAATAGCTTCAAACTACCAAAAATGGCCGCTCATAACTGAGGTAGAAAAAGCTGCGTTTTCTGTACCGACTTTAAGAAAAACCGCCAATGAAAAAAGCATATGCAGAGAGCCTTCAAAAGAAGCAAAAGAGATTATTCTCAAACGCAGAAGCGCACAGGTAATGAATGCACATAACACGCATATTTCTTACCAAAGTTTTTTTACAATGATGCAGAGTACTTTGGAGAGTTTTAACGGGCTTGAAAACTCTGTAAACTTATTTCTTTTTGTGCATGATGTAGAAAATCTTGAAGCAGGACTTTACCTCTATCTGCGCAATGAAACGCAGTTAGAAGAGCTTAAAAATTCTATGAGCGAAGCATTTGTCTGGGACTATAGAGATGGGAATCTTTATGCCCTCAAGTATGGAGATTTTAGAGATGTGGCAAAAGCGTACTCATGCAATCAAAACATAGCTTCTGATGGTGCGTTTAGCTTGGGAATGCTGAGTAGTTTTTCTGATGATTTGCTACGAAATGGAGCACACAGATACAAAGAGATGTATTGGGAATGTGGAGCTATCGGACAACAACTCTATCTTGAAGCGACTGCGTTTAACTTAAGTGCGACGGGCATTGGATGTTTTTTAGATGATGAAATGCACACAATTTTAGGACTCAAAAATAATAAATTTCAGTCCCTTTACCATTTTACGGTTGGCAGAGGTTTAGTTGACAACAGGCTTTTAACGCTTAAACCTTATTCCAATAGATAAAAATCTATTGGAAGGAGCAAAATAATTATTTAGCTTAAACAAGCCTCTATTTCACCCATATCTATTTTACTTCCGCCACCAGAAATCATCTTCTCGTTTTCACGGATAACATGACCGTTGTGTTTAATAGAAAATGAAATTTCTGTCGTGTCACGAATGGTATTTATAGTCGAGCAGTAAGTCTCCAAGGAAGCCATAACCCAGCGCGCTGCCATAGTGTCGTCCGCATCGGAATTAAACTGATAATCCAGATGAAGTTGAACAAATTTTCTCGGATGATCTTCAGCTCTGAGTGCATCGCCGTCTATGACCAAATCTGAAACAGTTTTTCCGGAATTTTTAGGCATAAGCACCATGTCTGTAGCACTGCAGGTAATAATTCCCGCTAAAAAATACTCCACAGGACTGATGGTCGGACAATCAATAATAAAACTGCTTTTTTCAGTTTTTGCCTCAAATTTCATACCTTCTTGATGTGATACAGTTACTTTCATCTTATTCCCCTAAAAAGTTTTTAAAATATTCTAATTGTTCGTTTGTTCTGACAGTTGCAGTTCCACCGGCTGATTTTCTTGCGTTCATAGAGTTTTCAAGTACTAAAAATTCTAAAACGTCTGCGTTTATTCTCGCATCGATTTCTTGTAAATATTTAAGTTCTATCTCACTCAAATCGATTTTCAGCTCTTCACTTTTTGCAACGGCTTTACCGGTAATGAAGTGTGCTTCACGGAATGGAATATTGCATTTTTGCACCAGGTAATCAGCCAAATCTGTCGCACTTAAGTGTCCGATTTTTGAAGCTTTTGCCATATTATGCGCTTTTACCTGCATAGTCTTGATGGCTTCTTTTAAAATCTCTAAAGATATTTCAGCTGTCTCAACTGCATCAAAAACGCCCTCTTTATCTTCTTGCGTGTCTTTATTGTATGCAAGAGGGAGACCTTTCATAACTGTTAAAAGCCCCATAAGAGAACCGTAAACGCGGCCAGTTTTTCCACGAAGGAGTTCTGGAACATCAGGATTTTTCTTTTGCGGCATGATTGATGAACCTGTTGAATATTCATCGCTGAGCTCAACAAAGCCAAACTCATAACTCGACCACATAACAAGTTCTTCGCTTAAACGCGAGATATGCATCATCATTGTAGAGATATTAAAAAGAATTTCCAGTGCGAAATCTCTGTCACTTACGGTATCAAGACAATTAACACTAGGAGCATCAAAACCTAAAAGTGACGCAGTTAAATCTCTGTCTATATTGTGAGGTGTTCCAGCTAAAGCAGCACATCCAAGAGGTGAAATATTATTGCGTTTATGAGAGCTTTCAAATCTTTCGATATCACGTTTAAACATAGAAAGATAAGCACCTAGATGAAAGCCAAAATTGATTGGCTGTGCATGTTGTAAATGCGTCATACCCGGTAAAAGTGTCTCCGTATGTTTTTGCGCCACAACCAAAACTTCTTGCATCAGAAGCTTAAGCGCATCCACAATTTCGAGGTTTTTTCTTAGAACATAACGGCGAAAATCGACAGCTACCTGATCATTTCTGCTTCTAGCAGTGTGAAGTTTTTTCCCAGCATCACCAATGAGCGTCGTTAAACGTTTTTCTATAGCCATATGCAAATCTTCATCAGAGATTTTCCACTCAAATTCGCCTGACTCTATCTCTTTTAAAACCTGAGCCAAACCCTCTGTAATCTGAGTCAATTCTTCCTGCGTTAAAATATTCTGCTTTGTAAGCATCGTTGCGTGTGCAATTGAACCTTCAATATCTTCACGGTAAAGCTTTCTGTCAAACATAATTGAAGCATTAAACGCATCTAAAAGCGAAGAAGTACCTGTAGAAAAACGACCTGACCACATTTTATCCATAATTATTTCCTTGAATCTATAGTTTTATTTTCATAGTAATTAAAAGTTTGGTATTTTATCTAAATATAAGAAGAGATGAAAGAGTTTGAGGGCTTATAGATAGAATAATCTATCTATAAAGTCCCATTTTGAAGTTATAAGTTAGTTACAGGCAGGAACGTTTCCGCTGTCTTTTGCATATTCAACTAAAAACTGCTGCAAATGTTTTGATTTTTTTTCATAGTTATTACTTTCAAAATACTCCCATGAATCTTTAGCATCTTTATTTTTCAAATGTAACCCGGCTAACGCTTTCCCTTTTTTATCCATCAATTTTTTCCAATCTTTCATATTTTTTTTGGCTATAAAAGCCTGCCCACCACTATGACAACTAACACACTCTTTGACAAAAACCTTTTGACCTTTGTAAATAGCTGCATGAGAAGAGATGGAAAATATAAAAAACATTGATATAAAAATAAAGACTGTTCTATTCATTTATTCAGACTCCTATAATAATTTCTAATTGATGGTACATTAGGAATTATTATAATTTGCTTATATCACATAAAAATTATAAAGTAATAACAAAAATGAGACAAATTAGAATTTTAAATAACTAAGCCTAGTCGCAGGCCGGTACATTTCCAGTATCTGAAGCATATTCAGAGAAAAAATCTTTATAGTGAATTATATGCTTTGGAAAGCGCTCGCCTTTAAAATACTCCAAAGACTTTTGTGCTTCAGGAGCCTTAAGATGGATTAGCACTAAAGCGGAAGCATTGTCTTTTAACAAGTCGTTCCACTGCTTAGTATTTTTGTTGATAACAAATTCTAAGGCCTTACCGTGACATTCAAGACACATATTTTTAAAAAGGCCATGTCCTTTATATACACTGGCAGACAATTCAACTGAGCAAAGGGAAATACAGGAGAGTAAAATAAACGTACTTTTTTTCATCTTATACCTTTATAGAGAGTTTGTAGTTGTATTACAAAAATTCTATAAGTATAACATAAAATAATAATATATGAATATTATATCAAAGAAATTAGAGCTGGTATTGTTCGTTTAAACTTTCTTCTAAATTCCAAATACCCCTTAACTTTAGTGCTGAAACAACACTCTGCGTGCAATCAACATCATCAGGCCATTCTCTGTGAAACCCGTCTAGAGAATTTTTATTTGTACCGTCAACGCCAACCATTAGCCCCGAAACAAACACATCTCTTTGTGCATCCATGTTGTTTGTTACTCTCCAAACTAGCATATATGCATTGCTAATATCATTTTTCAAGGTATCCACAAAAACAACTATTCTCATGTATGGACTCAGTGAAATCAAATTGTTGAAATACTCACTAGCCTTTCTTTTTTTATCAATAGCAATCACTGTGATAGGGTTAGATGTTCGTATCATAAATTGATGCAAACCCGTAGCTTCTGGTATCAGTTCTTTAACTTTTAGAAAAAGTTCTTCATCACGCAAGAGTGTTGGAGCTTCGAGTTTATGAGCTTTTGTTAAATCAATCCCTAATTTTCCGCCCACCAAAGTCTCCGGAGAAGAGTGGTCTAATGCATCTAAAATACCCTCAGATATAAAAAGAGACTCAGGCATAAAACGGTTGAGTGCATACGTTGTTATGGCTTCATAATTTTCAAGTTTTGGAGCGCTCTCATCAAAAAACAGAGCGTGTTTGACAAAACTCATCTGTCCTGCACCCCAAAACGCATGCATAAACTGCTTTGCATGACCTTTATAGAGCGGTTGCATTTTTGCCAAAATAAGATTATGAAAGCCTGCGTTTTCAGGCATATGATAATCAAGTAAATCAGGAACTGTAGTTTTTAAAAGAGGAAAAAATATTTTTCCGGTTGCCCAACCCATATATTTATCTTCAAGAGGCGGCTTGCCTACAACAGTCGCCAAATAGACTCTTTTTTTCTTTGTAGTAATGGCACTTACTTCCATAACAGGATAAAGTTCAGCCAAAGTGTAATATCCGGTATGATCCCCAAACGGACCTTCAACTTTAAGCTGCGCGGTATCCACCCAGCCTTCTATTACATAATCAACATCCTCAGGAATATACAAAGGCGTGGTTAAAGATTTTACTAGTTTCGCCGGTTTTTTTGTAATGAGCCCGTACATAAGAAGTTCGTTCACTCCATAAGGAAGGGGCGCTGTAGCACACCATGTATAAAGCGGATTCCCGCCTATTGCGATGCTTACAGGCATTTTTTTGCCGGCTTTTTGGTACTGGTCAAAAAAGTGGGAGCTGTCTTTATGAATTTGCCAATGCATTCCCAAGTGGTTTTTGTCATATACCTGAAGTCTGTACATACCAAGATTTACCATCTCGCCATCAAGACTTTGCGTATAGACCTGCCCCATAGTAATAAAAGGCCCGCCGTCTTGTTCCCAAGTTGTAAGCACAGGTATATTATGAAGATTTATATCATCACCCAGATATTTTATCTCCTGACAAGCACCCTCGCCTTTGAGTTTTTTTGGAAAAATATTTTTAAGAGAAAAAAGCTCACCGGCGAAGCTGAGTTTATTCATAAATCCGCTTGGCGGTTTCATGTGAAGAAGTTTTGTAATTTCATCTGCAACAGACTCAATAGTTCTGCCAAAAAGAAGTTCGCAGCGTTTGTAAGAGCCAAAGACATTCATAAGAATAGGCTCTTCAAACTTTTTGCCGCTTTTTTTATCACCTGCGTTTGTAAAAAGAAGAGCCTTACCGCCGTCTTTTTTTTTTACCTCTGCATAGGCTAAATGAGGAATCTCAAGATAAATATCCAGCTCAGCATCTATGATTTTTAATTCATCGTTTTTTCTTAACAGCTCTATTGTTTTTTGCATTTTAGTGGCTTATCATCATGTTTTCAGCATCTTGAAGCAACTCTCTTGCACCTCTTGCTATAAACTCATCTGCCATTGTACGCCCGATTGTTTTGTAAACATCACGGGAAACAATTTTTGTATCTGTAAGTATTTTTGTTCCATCTGGCAGACCTAAAACAGCCTTAATCATAACATCATCATTTTCAAGAACTGTTGCGTTTACACCTATTGGAACGTGACATCCTCCATTGAGCGTATCTACAAAATCTCTCTCAATAGTCGTCTCTACTCTGCTGTAATCATCTTCAAGTCTGGCAACAATTGCTAAAACTTCAGGATCATTGATTGCTTCAATACCTAAAGCCCCCTGACCCATAGATGGAATCATCTCATAAAGCGATATTGGGTAAACATGAGCAACGGTTTCAACAAGTCCAAGACGATTAATCCCTGCCGCTGCTAAGATAATTGCATCAAATTCACCCTCTTTGAGTTTTCTGATTCTTGTATCTACATTCCCGCGTAAATCTTTTATGACTAAGTCTGGACGGAGTCTCTCTATCTGCATGCGACGGCGAAGTGATGAAGTACCAACCACAGCACCTTTTGGAAGAGCAGAAATATCTGCATATTTTTCACTTAGCAGTGCATCTCTTACATCTTCTCTCTCGGTAATAGCAGCAAGCAAAAGCCCTTCTGGCATAACTGTCGGGACATCCTTAAGAGAATGAACGGCAATGTGAGCCTCCCCGCGAAGCATAGCTTCTTCAAGCTCTTTTAAAAAAAGACCTTTTCCGCCGATTGCCGCAAGTGGACGGTCAATTATTTTATCTCCGGTTGTAACAATAACATTTAACTCAACTTCCAAGCCTGGATTTTGTTCTTCTAATACACTCTTCATGTGATTGGACTGCCATAGGGCCAATTGTGAGCCTCGTGTTGCTATTATTAATTTCTTTATCACTAGTCTGCCTTTAAATATTGTCTTTTTGTTTTATCAATTTTTCCGTCAAAGAAGAGTGTCGGAGTCCCTTGAACCATCAAATCTTCTGCAAGTTGCATATCATATTCATACTGCTCAAGAACTTTTTTTGACTCTAAATCAGCAGGTTTAATGTCTGTTTTCAACTCTTTGTTAAACGCAGCAAGAATTTTGTTTACATCTCTTTCATTTGGATTGATTTCAACTTTATAAAGTTTTAAAACAACATCTTTTTGACCTTTAAGCTCTGCTGCAATTGCTGCTTTAGCAAGTTCTACAGATGCAGGGTGCAAAGAAGCAAGAGGAAAGTGATAGTAATATACTGCAAGCTTTTCAGGAGATTTTTTCATATCTTCAATCGCACCCGGAACAAAACTTCTGCAAAATGGACACAACGGGTCTGAAAAAATTGCTACCTTATGTTTGGCGTTTGCTTTTCCATAGATAAGATTCTCTTTTTTATATTGAACATCTTTAAAAGACGGAGATACAGAGTCCGCTAAATTTTCACCTGTTTTTAAATTAACAAGTTCTTTTGTAATAACCGTTCCATCAGTAAACCAGATCATCTTTTGTTTAATCTGTTTTGGTGCTGGCTGTGCTTTGAGTGTAGCATCAATACTTACTATCATAGCTTCCCAACCGCTCATGCCCTCAAGTGCATTTCTATCAACAACTTTAACTTGCAAAGCTGTGATGTTTGGATTGTTTTTAAATGATTTTTCTAAAAAAACTTCTACCTCTTTATTGGTAGTTGCAGCAAAAAGAGCACTACTTAACAGTGTGCTTAGTGTCAATAATTTCAACATCGATAACATCTGAATCCTTTTGTATTGTATTTTGATTATAGGGTGTTTTATCACTTTCTGATTTTACATTAGTACGGTTAACAACCATGCTTGTGAACACGCTAAATTGAAGTAAAACGCCAATAATATCTGTTAAAAAACCGGGAACTATAAGTAAAACAGCTCCTAGCAGTGCAAAAATATTTAAACGCTGAAACTCTTGTAAATCTATCTGATTTGAAGAAACTGCACGAATATTTTCACCTAAAGTAGCTCTGAAGTTTACCAGCAAAACTATCCCTACAAGTGCGCTTAACACTATTTCCAGAAATGTTGCAAATCCGCCAATGGCCGAGGAAATGTTAACAGAAATAAGCGTTTCTAAAAAGAGATAGACCAAAAAATAAAGCATTGTTAGATGAGTTCCATAATTTTTGCGTAAATTTCATCACTTTTGACATCAGTTTTTTGCGTTGTTTTTCTATCATATATCTGAACAAGGCCATTCTCAAGCTCTTTACCTATGATGATAGTATATGGAAAACCAATCAGTTCGGCATCTTTCATCTTAAAACCGAATCTCTCTTTCCCGTCATCAAGTATACACTCAACACCAGAAGCGTTTAGCTCATGGTATAACTCTTCTCCAAGCGCTACCTGAGCCTCATCTTTAATATTTGAAATCATAACATTCACCATATAAGGCGCGCTCTCTTTTGTCCAAATACAGCCATTTTCATCGTGATTTTGCTCAATAATGGCAGCAACCAGACGACTCACACCCATTCCGTATGTTCCCATAACAAAAGGCTGTGCTTTGCCGTTTTCATCTAAAAACTCTGCTTTAAGTGCTTTGGAATATTGTGTACCGAGTTTAAAAATATGCCCTACTTCTATTCCTTTTGTAAAAGAGAGAGTGCCGTCACATTTTGGACAACAATCACCTTCATTTACTTCTGCAATATCATAAAAATAAGCCACTTCGCTGATGACAGACAAATCTACATTCACATAATGGTAATCTGATTCATTCGCTCCACACACCATGCTCGTTGCATTTTTAAGTTCAACGTCCATTACGTGTTTTGCTTTGTCTTGGTCAAGCGGCCCAATGAAACCTGGAATAAGCCCAAGTGCTTGGAGTTCTTCCTCGCTTACATCTGTAATATCAAGTGCTCCGGCTGCGTTTTGTGCCTTTACTTCTTGGAGATTATCACTGCCTCTAAGATAAAAAAGAACGATTTCAGAGTCTTCTTCATAGACTAATTTTTTCGCAACACACTTAACTGTATAGTAAGGGTCAATCTTGAAATAGTTTGCCAGATCTTCTATGCTATTAATATTTGGCGTGTGAAATTTATTAAATGCACCTTCTGGAGCTGCCGGAATATCACCTCTTTGTGAGCGAACTGCTGCTTCAATATTTGCACCGTATTCACATTTGTCACAGATTGCAATTGTATCTTCACCGCTTCCCGCAATTACCATCAACTCTTTTGAACCGCTTCCGCCTATTGCACCGCTGTCTGCTTCAACAATTCTAAAATCTAGACCCAAGCGCACTAAAATCTTTTTGTACGCCTCTTCCATAGCATCAAATTCTCTGTCCATATCTTCTACAGAAGCATGAAAGCTGTAACCGTCTTTCATAATAAATTCACGTCCGCGCATCAGGCCAAAACGCGGTCTTGCTTCATCACGGAACTTCGTTTTTATCTGGTACAAATTCATAGGCAGTTGCTTGTAACTCGTAATACGGTTGCGTACCAAATCCACCATCATCTCTTCGTGTGTCGGTCCTAGAACAAAAAGGTTCTCTTTTCTGTCACGAAAACGCAGCAGTTCTTTTCCAAACTTCTCAATACGTCCACTTTCAGCCCACAAATCTGCCGGAGTTACAAAGCTCAGTTCAACTTCCTGTGCGCCTGCTTTGCTCATCTCTTCATTAATAACATTTTCTATCTTTTTAATAACTCTTTTTGCCAAGGGCATATAGCTGTACAAACCGCTCGCAACCTGAGAGACAAAGCCCGCACGTGATAAAAATATATGACTTGCTAATGTAGCATCCGAAGGTGCCTCTTTTGTTGTTGGTATAAACGCTCTGCTTCTTCTCACTGTATATAGTTCCTTTAATAATGTTTAATTTATTGTTGTGCTAAAAACCCGAATGCACTGCTCATCGTCTCTGCATTGGATTCTCTTGATGAAGTTCTCATCTTTTGTGTCATTTCGTGTAAAAACCTCTTCAGTGCCTGTTCGCACATTTTTTGAGCCTCTTTTTCATACTCTTTTGGAATATAGCCGTGCTTAATCGCACGTTCACTCTCTTCTTTGGCTGCCGTATACGCTTTGAGATAAATCTCTTTTATCGTTGGTTCTATATCCAAAGTATTGAGCCACTCAAAAAAGTCTACAACAGCTCTGCCTATAATTCCATGCGCCATTTTTGCAGCATCTTCACGAGAACTAAGGTTTTCATCTACAATAACTTTTAAGTCATCTATAACAAAAAGATGAATTCCTTCACTCTCTTTATGGCTTATGTCCCTTGGAAGTGCCAAGTCAAACCAGTATCGTTCAAAGTCACAAGGATGAATCATTTCATCTGTAATAATAGGCTCATACGCAGATGTTGCCGTAAATAAAATTTCAAACTCATTCACAGCCTCGGGAAGTTTTTCAAAATCTATGACTTTTGCACCGCATGCATTTGCCAAAGCAAGAGCTTTGTGCTTTGTTCTGTTCATAATGTAGACATCCACACCTGCTGAAATAAGATGTTTCGCACTTATTTCAGACATCTCACCAACTCCAATAATAAGAGCTTTTTTACCCTCAAGTGACTCTGCGACCGATTTTAATTTTGCAACAGCAACACTCGCCATTGAGACGGGTTTTGAAGAAATATCTGTTGCGTTTCTTACTTTTGAAGCACAGGCAAAGGCGCTTTTTATGGCACGTGCTATTTTTTTGGAGCTATATCCGTTGTCATAAGAAAACCTAAACGCATCTTTAAGCTGACCTGCTATCTGCGTTTCACCTACAACCATAGAATCCAGAGAAGAGGCAACACTGAAAAGATGGTGAATTGCCGTACTGTCATCAAATACATCCGCGTGTGCCTGAAGCTCTTCTTTGCTTATACCTGCTCGCTTGCTTAACATTTCAAATATAAATTTTGTCGCTTCTTCAATGTTACTGCAAGAGGAAAAAACTTCCATTCTGTTGCATGTTGAGATAAGCATAGCTTCATTAATATAACCGCAGGATGTCAATTTTTTCAAACAGCCGTGCAGATCTTTTTCATCCGGATACGAGAGTTTTTCTCTAATCTCAAGCGTAGAATTTTTATGAGTAAAACTTATGTTTAAATAGTGCATTAGTAACTTCTTTTTATCATTGTTTCTAAAATTTCTACGAGGGCGCTATCATCACGAACCGCCATCATTGCTTCTTGTGATAATTTTTTTGCCAACTCAAAAGATTGCAAAACGCAGTCATGTTGATGCATCATCTGCTGTATCCACTGCGTTTGCTCTTTTTCTATTGTTTTCGCATGGTACGAAAGCAATCTATTTTTATCTTCTTCTCCGAGTTTATGGTAGAGGTAAATATACGGCAATGTGCATTTTCCTTCTACAAAGTCATTCATCGCCGGCTTTCCGAGTGTTGCTTCATCTGAAGTAATATCCAAAATATCATCGATAATTTGAAAAGAAAGCCCTAGATTTCTACCGTACACGCCATGTTTTGCCACATCTTTAGCAGCAAGTTTCGCGGCTGCCATAGCTGCTGCTTCAATAAGTGTCGCAGTTTTTAGGTAGAGCATATTGAGATATTTCTCTTCATCAGTGTTAAACGCAGCCGCCATGTGAACATCCTGCATCTCTCCCTTAGAAAGTGCGGTAACCGACGAAGCGACTATTTTTGCCACTTCTTTATCAAAATTTACAAGTTCCGTAAAAGCTTTTGAGTACAAAATATCGCCAAGCATAACGGCTGTTTTACTTCCCTCAGTTGCGTTTACAGACGAAACGCCGCGTCTTGTCATTGCCTCATCTATAACATCATCATGCAAAAGACTCGCAGCATGGATAAGTTCCACTATAGCCGCTAAAAGAGGAGCATCCGTTGCATCAGGTGCTATTTTTAAAATCAGTTTTGCACGAAGTCTTTTACCACCGCTAAGAGAAGAAAAAAGACGCGCCACCTCATCATAATCTATCTCTTGAATTAACCTTGCTATTTCACTCTCAACTCTTTGCATCATCTCTCTTTAGACATTATTTAAATACTTTAACTCTATCTGCAATTTTTCATCTGAGAGCAGAATATCAAAAACAGCTTCTTTCGTATCATATTTAAACTCTTTAAATTTAACTAAAATGTAAGGCACATTATAATTGTCAGAACCTCTCGATTTGAGTTCAACCCGAAAGCTCTGATTTTTATGATTTAAATTAAGGATGTTCTGTCCCACAATCCTATCATAAGACCTGTGAATAACTAGGCCATTATTGACATACAGCGTCCAGCGAAATTTAAAAAGTTTTTCTGTTTGGCCGTATTTTACAAGAATTTTTATAAGTTCATCTTTTTTTAAAGAAATTTGTTTCACTTCTCTGAAATCATTCGCAGATATGTTACTTATTCCAAAGAAAAAAAGAATACAAAGCTGTATTACTGTTTTCAATCTATTTTATCTTTTGTATTATTTTTTCTATACAAGTCTATGAATTCAAAAACTTTCGCATCTACCTGCATTTCTAAATCAAGCAGACTCACAGGAAGCCCGAAAGCTTCCATCTTGACAAAATCTTTATATGTCACTAAAAGCGACTCTGCCTCATCGCGTTTTAAAATTGTCTCAAGCTCCGCTTTAGTAAAAGCGTAATGATCTTCAAAGTAATTTTTATTGACTACCGGAGGTAAATATTTATCTAAACGTCCCGGTCTTGCAATCGCAGTTACAAGTGACATTTTATCACACTTGCCTTTAAGCGCAACATGCCTCTTAAAATCTACATTCTCTTCAAGCATCACAGACTTCTTAGAGCTCCATGCTCTCTCTCTAAAAGGCCCGGCCGGCAGACAGCGACTGTTTGAACTTTCTACCTTTATGAGCAAGTCAAGTTTTTTGATGTCATGTTTGGAATAGGCATCATCTAAAAAAATAACTTTCGCACCCAATTCTTTTGCTTTGTCTATAGCTATTTTTCTATCTTCACTGACAATAACTATTGCGTTTGGTAATTTTTGCGCGTAAATCATCGCTTCATCGCCACTAATCTTGACATCACACAAAATGTTTTTTCTGTCTTTGACAACATAAAGGCCTTTGCTTTGGCGTCCATAACCGCGAAGAATAACTGCAGCGTTTTCATAATGTGAAGCCAAGGCTGTTACAAGTGGCGTTTTACCGCTTCCGCCAACAGTTAAATTGCCAACACTTACGATGTCTACGCCAAAATCTATGGGAGTTTTACTTTGAAAACGCAGGTAGACAACAAAACAATACAGCCAACTCAGAGGAAGAAAAAGAAGGGATATTATTTTTTGCAGAGAAGTTGGGTTGTAGAAATACTCTTCAACCCAGAATACGAAAGCTTTTTTCACACTCTTGTTTTAGCTATCTTTTTAATTTTATCACATACAAACGCAACTTCTTTGTCATCCATACTTGGGTAAATAGGAAGCGATAAAACCTGCTGATAACTTCTTAATGCCACCGGAAAATCATTAACTCTGAGTGAGTATTTTGATTTGTAGTATGTTAAAAGATGCAGAGGAATATAATGCAATCCTGTCTCTACACCTGCATTACGAAGCTCTAGTGCAAAAGAGTCACGATTTTTATCTATTTTAATTACATACAATGAATAAGGATGCTCATCAGAGTTTACCTTTGGCAAGGCGACATGAGCAACTCCTGAGAGAGCGTCATTGTACATTTTTGCTATTTGTTGATGTCTTGCGATGTTTTTATCTTGGTCTTGTAACTGCGCTCTAATATAGGCTGCGTTTAGCTCGCTCATAGAGTAATCATTTCCAATATCTACAACATCATAAATATATTCTAAAGAGTCTTCATCACGAACCATGGCATGGTTTGCAAGCAGTTTTGCTCTCTCCATAATTTCTTCATTATTAGTCACCAAAATCCCGCCATTACAAACATTTTTCTTTAAATGTGACGAGAAGTTAAAACAGGTAATATCTGCACCTGTTGCTCCTATTCTAATACCATTATATTTCGCACCCAAAGCGTGACAAGCGTCTTCTACAATTTTTACATCGTAGATTTTTGACATAGAATAGACTCTTTCCAAATCCACACAAGAACCGCCTAAATGCGTAACAATGACAGCTTTGAGTTTTTTCGATTGGTTATCTTCAAGGTAATTTTCCAACAAATCAAGATTGATGTTGAAAGTGTCTTTGTCAATGTCTATAAACACAGGTTCAGCATCAAAATGACGTACCACTTCAGGAATACTCGGATGAGCGTTTACGGAACAAACTACTCTATCGCCTCTTTTAAGCTCAAGTGCGAGCATTGCCAAATGAAGGGCAGAAGTTCCATGAGAAGTTGCAAGCGCATATTTCACACCAATATAAGAAGCAAATTCACTCTCAAGTTCTTCAACCTGATTAATATTTTCTCCGTCCAAAACATCACTCACATTCGAGTGTTCTTCGCGGCCGCTTAGGTATCTGTTAAAAGGTATTTTCATTGTAGTTCCTTGTTATAAAGTTATATCTCGTGGATAATTAAAATCATGATTGAGCGTTCTTGAAGTCAGTTTCGCAATTAGAGGCATTTTTCTCTTAAAATGATTGCGAAAAATTCTGCTTATTATCATGTCTAACATGCTAGCGTTTATGCCTTTTGCAACTATCTCCTCACGAGAAAGTCGTTCTTCGACATACAGTTTCAGTGCTTCATCAAGCTTTGCATACGTGTAACCGAGGTCATCTTCATCGCTCTGTCCATCCCACAAATCGGCCGAAGGAGCTTTATGGATAATGCTTTTGGTAATATTTAGATACTCCGCCAGCTCATACACTTCGCTCTTATACAAATCGCCTATAGGGTTCAAAGCACTTGCCAAATCTCCATAAAGCGTTCCATACCCGAGCATCAACTCACTTTTGTTGCTCGTTCCCAAAACCAAAGCATTTTCTTTTGCAGAAACATCAAAAAGCGTAGACATTCTCATACGAGCCGAAAAATTTCCTTTTCGAAGATTGTCCATATCCGGATGTAAAGTCTCATACGCTTTTAGCATTGGTTCTATGGAAGCAGTAATAGACCTCATTCCAAAATCTCTACACAGTGCATCCGCATCATCAAGGGAACTTTGAGATGAATAGTGTGAAGGCATTTTCACACAAAGCAAATCATCTTTAAAAACTTTGTGTGCCAAAACTGCCACAACAGCAGAATCTATTCCTCCGCTTAACCCAATGACTACTTTTTTAATACCTGTTTTCTTGACTTCATTGTCTAAAAAAAGTTCCAGATATTGCGATATTAGTTCATATTTACTCATAAAAAACGCTAACCTTTAAAAAACTTTAACTAAAAAAAGTATATCTAAATTTTGTAACAAATGGCTACTTAAGTTAACAAACACTTTTTTTCGCTATAAAATTGAGTTCTCGGCAGGAAAATCCAGCCTCTTTTCGCGCCTCTGTATTGAGATTTTTAGGACGTAAAAAACCTTGCGGATAGTATCTGTCTATGATTGTAAAATAAACCTCATTTGAGACATTTTCTTGCTCACAGGCGTAGTTAAACCACACATCACCTTTTCTTACATGCGCTATCTCTTCATCTAAAATAATTGTTAGCGTTTTAGTGATTTTTTCCACCATTGCATTTTTTGGTAATTTTTGAAGTTTTGTCAGTATCATAGGTGTAGCATCCAAACCATTTGCTTCCAAATATCGTGGCACTACAGCCATTCGCTCCAGTAGTGTCTGCGTTTTCTGGCTTGCTTCAAAAAGTGAATTATGCACCTCTATATCTCCATACGAAGCGCCCAGCTCGTGCAAAAGCTCTTCCAGCATAAGAAAATGGCGTATCTCATCATCGGCTACTTCTAGCCAATCATCATAGTAACTTTTTGGCAGATTTTGAAATCTGTATGCTGCATCCAAAGCCAAATCAATCGCGCTGTACTCAATATGTGCAATGGCGTGAATAAGATTTATCTGCCCCTCTTTTGTTGTGAGGTTACTGCGTTTTGGCACTATTTGAGGTGAAACTATTGTACATATTTGGCTGTAAGAAGGCGTCTCAAAATATTTCGCAGTGATGTTCTCTTCTACCTTTACATTGCCCGATTTATACAGATTATAAAAATCACAAAACTGTCCTATCTTCTCTGAGGGATTTTTACTTTCTAATATTAGCTCTAATTGTTTATAAAAATTCATAGCGCCATAATGCTATAATCCCACTAAAAAAGAGATTATATGCAGATAAAAGTTCAGCCAATGGGGCCTTATCAAACAAACTGTTACATTGCAACGGTAGACGGAAAAGATTTCATCATTGACCCCGGCGTAAACGCAACCGAGTGGGTTCTAAATAATGTCACAAACCCTGTTGCCATTTTAAATACCCATGGACATTTTGATCATGTTTGGTCAAACGATGAACTACAAAAAAAGTTACATATCCCACTCTACACGCCTAAGGGTGATGTTATGCTTCTGAGTGAAAGTTCTTGGATGCCCGACCTTCCTCCCTCAAAACCAGACTATGAAGTTGAGGATGATGCTGAGCTTGAAATTGCCGGAGTTAAAGTAAAATTTCGCCACTTTCCAGGTCACTGTCCGGGATGCTCGACAATAGAGATAGGTGATGTAATGTTTAGTGGAGACTTCATTTTTGAGCGCTCTATCGGCAGATGTGATTTTCCTTATTCAAGCCCGCAAGATATGAAAAAAAGTCTGCAAAAATTTAAAGCACTTAATTTTGACAAAATAGTCTATCCGGGCCACGGAAACGCAACAACAATAAAACAGGAACAACAGTACGCAGATTACTGGATACAGAACATCTAAGAGAATTAAACGCGAAATGAGCGCGTGTGTTCTGTGCCATATGACAGCACAGAATAAAGCCCATCTTCGCTACGCTAGCCGCTTGGGCTACTGAAGCTTGCCTCTTTCAAGGCAGAGAACTTCTTGCTGTTTTGCAAGAAACATAAGGAAACAAATGCAAAAAGATCATTTTGAAATAAAAGCAAAAACTTGGGACAGCGGCAGTGAAAGAGTTGAAAATACGAAGAGTATTTCTGAAGCAATTTTAGATAGATTTACACTTCATAAAGAGATGGAAATTTTGGATTTTGGAGTCGGTACAGGACTCTTAGGTTTTGAGATTGCAAAAGAAGTCAAAAAAGTTTATGGAGTAGATACTTCAAAAAGTATGCTCGAAAAACTTGAAGAAAAAAACACGCCAGAACTAAGTATAGAAGCAATTTGCCAAGACATTATACAAACGCCATTAGAAAAGAATTTTGACGGTTTAATAAGCTCTATGACCCTGCACCACATAGAAGATTTACGAGCATTTTTTACAGTTATCCGCAAAAATATAAAAGATAACGGTTTTATTGCAATAGCTGATTTAGAGAGTGAAGATGGAACTTTTCACTCAGATAACACGGGCGTTTTTCATTTTGGATTTGACAAAGATGAGCTTTGTACAATTATAAAAGAGTGTGGATTTAAAAATATAGTCTGGGAGAGAATAAATAGCATCCAAAAACCTCATAGAGATTTTGGAATCTTCTTACTCAGCGCTAAAATATAGTATTACGCTTCTTCTTTTTCATCTTCTAGAAGCTTAAGTCTTAAAACATGTTTTTCAGTTATGACTGTTTTGAACTCACCTTCAAAAACTTTTATGTCAAGAACGTGTCCTACAACATGAATATTACGCTTTCTACCCTCTTTATGTCTTACTCTTGCAACAAAATGAACTTCATCATGAAGTTTTACAGGCGATAAAAATTGGCAGTCACTTGCTACTAGGACAACATTTCTTTCATTTACAGCAGCCATGGCTGCAAAATCGGCGGCAGAAAAAATAAAGCCCCCATGAATAAGACCTACATCATCTGCCAGCATTTCAGGAAGAGTTGTTAAAAGTACTTCGACATAGCCCAGCTCCATTTTTACAATCTCTCCGCTAAGCGCTTGATTGATTCTTTGATGCGTGCTTAAGACAACTTCTTCTGTATTTGTCTTATATTCATGTATGTCCAACTCTTCGTCTTCGAACTCTTCATCTCTTTTCATTTTACTTCCTTTTTCAATTTCACATATATACGAGCCGGTGCCGGATAACCTTCAACAGTTTTACTCGAGTCGTTTGGATCTAGAAAATCTTCCAAAGATTGCCCCTCTATCCACTCTGTCTTTCTTTGTTCATCTGCTTCGGTTACAGAAGTCTCTAAAATCTCAAAAGAACTGAATCCAGCCCGTTTGCACCAGTTTTTCAAAGCCCCTGCAGTCGGAACAAAATAAATATTTGGTATTTTTGAATAAGAAGACTCAGGGCATAAGCACATCTCACCCTCACCTTCAATGTAAAAAGTATCGAGTATGACCTCTCCCTCTTTGTCTAATCCTTTGTAAAGTGACTTTAACATTGCTACAGGGTCACTTCTATGATACAAAACACCTAAACAAAAGATGGTATCAAACTTTTCTTCATAAAATTCCAGATGTTCCACACCCAAAAGTTCATACACAATCTCACTTTTTACAAAATGGTTTATAAAATCAAACTGCGTTTTATACAGCGGTGAAGGGTCAAAACCAACTAAAAGTTTCGGATCGTCTTCTTGCATACGAAACATATAGTAACCGTTGTTACACCCTATATCGGCTACACGCTTATCTTTTAAATTAAAATGGGGACGAAGAAGATTATATTTTATATTACTCTTCCACTCTGTATCTATAAAAGTTTGAGAAATTTCAAAAGGCCCTTTCCTCCAAGGCATAAGAAGTTTCGCTGTTTCATAAATCTTCTTTTCATCTACCGCTGCGTTTATCTTGACTACATCTCCAAGTTCGACACTGCAAGCAACATCATCAAGCGCATCTAAAGCCTCACGTAGCGGAGCTATATTTTTCCAGCTCATCCATTTTTGTCTCTCTGTTCTTAGTTCATCTAAATTCATTTTATGCTTTATCTATGTAAATTTTACTATAATTGTACCCTAATATATTGTGAGGATTTTTTATGCGTTTAGAAAAAAAAGCTACCGTAGTTTCAACAACTGTTGCCGGCATTCTCGTCATCATGAAAATGACTGTCGGTATCTTCAGTGGTTCCATCGCAGTTTTAGCTTCAGCCATAGACTCACTTTTAGACTTGACCGTTTCACTTTTTAATTACTTTGCTCTGCATAACGCAGAAAAAGACCCCGATGACAAGTTTCACTACGGAAGAAGTAAAATAGAACCTCTTGCAGCTGTTATTGAAGGAACTATCATCTCTTTATCTGCTTTATTTATACTCTACGAAGCACTTGGAAAAATTGCCCATCAAAGAGAAATGCAGCATATTCAAGAGAGCGTTGTAGTTATGATTATCTCTTTTATAATTACTGCCCTTTTGGTCGGATTTTTAACTTATGTGGCAAAAAAAACAAACAATATGGTCATAAAAGCGGATGCGCTTCACTACAAAACAGACCTTTTCTCAAACGGTGCAATTTTAATGGCATTGGCGCTTATTTCTTACACCGGAGAGCAACTGATTGACCCTATTCTTGGAGTTGCTATTGCAATTTACATGATTTATTCTGCTTTTCCTATCATAAAAGAGGGTGTGCTCATGCTCCTTGACGCGGCTCTGCCTGAAGAAGACTTGCAAAGTATTCAAAAAATCATAGAAAACGAACCTGTCGTCAGCGCTTACCATGACTTAAAAACAAGAGAAAGCGGTTCACATGTCTTTATCTCTGTTCATGCCGTTTTCAATGTAAGCATATCTCTCTATGATGCACATTTAATCTCCGACAGAATCGAAGATAAAATAAGAAAACTCTTTACAGATAAAAAAACCCACATACTGATCCACATGGACCCTTATGATGATTCAGAAATAAATATTCAAGAAGATGTCTATTAGCCTTGTATTAGTAGTCATTGCTTATACTTATAAAAAATATTAGGAAAAAATATGAAACTATTACATTCTATCATGGTATTTAGTCTGAGTACGTCCATACTTCTTGCTGCACCTCAGGCCGCAGAAGAGACAGAACTTAATCAAATTTTAGTAACAGGCGAAGCAAGTTCTAAGGTGCTTTTAGAAACTTTAGGCTCTCGTTTAAAAGAGCAATTGGAAACCGGCGGTGTGATGAAGGCATTTGAATTTTGTTCGGATGAAGCCTATAATATTACCCAAGAAGTCAACAAAGGTTTTGAGAGCGGTGTAAATATTAAACGTATAAGTACTCAGTTCAGAAGTCCTGCAAACGCACCAAAAGCAGATGAATCAGCTGTTTTAGAAGAACTGAGTACTTTGAAAAAAAATGGTGCTCTGCCAACACACTTAGTCAAGCAAATAGATGAAAAAACTTTTAAATACTATAAACCTTTGCTTATAGAAAAAAAAGTGTGTTTGAAATGCCATGGGAAAATATATAAAGACAATACTGATTTGAAAAAAGCAATTGAGGCAAGATATCCCCTAGACAGTGCCATTAATTATGAAATGGGCGATTTACGCGGTGCAATAGTCGTAACTATTACAAAATAAACAAAGCTAAAGTAACTCCCTAAATGGAGCTACTTTGCAAACACTACAGCTCGCAATTCTCTGATAACATTCACTTTTATTTCACCTGGATACTGAACTTTTTGCTCAATCTCAGCGGCTATTTCTTTAGCCAAAAGTATAGATTCATCATCGTTTATAAGTGTTGCGTTTACTATGACTCTAATCTCACGGCCTGCGTTTATGGCATACGCCTGTTTCACTCCGCTGTAAGCTGAAGCTATCTCTTCTATCTCTGTCACACGTTTCAAAAAACTCTCAAGCACTTCGCGACGAGCCCCGGGACGTGCTGCTGAGAGTGCATCAGCCGCACAAACTGCTCCACATTCTATGGAGTTAATCTCTTCTTGTCCATGATGCGCATAAATACCGTTTATGACGACACTGTGTTCATTATATCTGTTACAAATCTCAGCACCTAAATCAACATGGTTTCCATCATGGTCATGTGTCAGCGCCTTACCGATGTCATGGAGTAAACCCGCACGTTTTGCAAGTGCAGAATCTCCGCCCATTTCTGCGGCCATTATGCCCGCTAAGTGTGCCACTTCAAGCGTGTGTGCCAAAGCATTTTGTCCATAACTCGCACGGTAGCGTAAACGGCCAATAAGCTTCATAAGCTCAGGATGCATAACACCGACATTTAAATCAGCTACAATTTCTTCGCCTTCGCTGAGTATTTTGTCTTCAAACTCATCGGAAACTTTTTGGAAGATCTCTTCTATTCTTGCCGGTTGAATTCTTCCATCTTCTATGAGCAGTTGCAGTGTTTTCGTTGCAATGGCTCTGCGATAGAGATTAAAACTGCTTACAAGTATCGCATTTGGTGTATCATCAATAATTATGTCAACACCCATAAGCGTCTCAAGAGCCTTAATGTTTCTGCCCTCTTTACCAATAATACGTCCCTTGAGTTCATCATTTTCAAGATGTACCAGGTTTGTAAGTCTCTCTGAAGCAAACTCTCCGGCAAAACGGCTGGTAGCCTGTGCTAAGATGTAATTTGCTTTCTTTTTACCCTCAGCCTTGGCCTCATTTTCATAACGTCTGACTATGTGCGCAATTTCAGCACGGGACTTCTCTTCTACTTTTTCAAGTAAAACGCTGACCGCTTCTTGCTGCGTCATTCCTGCACTGTGTTCTATGGTGTGCAGCGCTTCGTCTATCTTCTCTTCATATCTTTTTTTGAGTGAGTTGAGTGATTTCTCATTTCTTTCCAAATCAACTTTTTTAACTTTAATTGCGGCACTGTCTTCTTGAATTTTTCTCTCTTCAGTCTGTTTGTATCGCTTAAAATTTTGCTCTTTTCGTATTACGTCATCTTCTCTTTGATTAAGATCCGCTTTAGCTCTTTCTTTAGCACTTTCATAGTACTTTGTAGCTTCAAGTTCCATCTCCCGAGATTTTAAACTCGCCTTTTGTAAAAGTACTTCAGCTTCGCTCTCTATGGCTCTTGCTTTTGCTTTTGCCTGCTGCGTGTAAACGTCAAAATTCGCACTAGTTATTTTTTTAGAAATTAAAAATCCAACAAGCCCACTTACGGTGGCAATTCCGCCACCAAGCAGTATCTCGCTTAACATTTTATTTCCTCTTTTGAGTTCTAGTCCTAGATACCATTCTTATTTTTGGCGTCAATAATAAGTCACAGGCGATATCATAATCATCACAAACGGGCTTGTTTGTGTAACAAAGTTCTGGCTGTATAAAAATTATATAAGGTCTTTTTTTTAACTTTGAAAAAAAACGGTCATACATCCCTTTTCCAAAACCAATTCTTTGCATATTTACATCAACGCCTATTGCCGGCACTATCGCTATATCAATTTTATTTATATTTTTTAATGAATTTCCCGCTTCAAAAATACCAAATTTTTTTTCTTTTAGCGGTAACCTAAATGGTACCATCTTAAAACTTTCGCCTTGCATAAATGGAATAAAAACTTCATTTTTTTCTCTCATTTTTGTGAGAGTTTTGAGAAGGTTTACTTCAAATTTGAGTGGATAATAAAAAAGTATTCTTTTATTTTTCACCCCGCTAAGCTCACGTAAAAGCCTTGCGTTTAACTTTTTATTTTTATACAGCTGGTTATGACTTGATGCTGTTTTTATTTTTTCTAAACAATTTTCTCTAAATGTAGTTTTTGTAAGAGGCATATTAAATCTTTATCGCTATAATTTTGTCAATTTTACAACAAAAAGGTATCTATATGCATAAAAAAACAATATTATCTCTCATATTTGTAGTTTCAATTTTTCTTCAAGGCTGTGATGATAAAACACAAGAAAATGAGGTGAACAGCATGGTAGCCGCAAATGAATACGTTTTAACAGACACCGAACAAAAGCAAATTGTTATACAAAAACAAGGTGATGGATATGTCGTTTCAAGCGCTAAAGATAAAATTGTTATATTTGATATATTTGCAACATGGTGTCCTCCATGCCAAGAGTCAGCATCTTCTATCTCTTCTCTTCAGGAAAAATACAAGGAGAATTTAATTGTCATCGGTTTAACTATTGAAGATAATCTCTCTAATGATGATTTACTGAAATTTAAAAAAACATACAAAGCTAACTATATTTTGGCAAACTCGGACCAAAACAGACGTCTCATTAATGACTTGGCAAAATCATTGGAACTTGGAGAAAGGTTTCCTATCCCTGTTATGGCAATTTATAAAGATGCAAAACTTGTGAATCATTATCTTGGAGCAGTTGAAGAAGAATTTGTAGAGAGTGACATTCTAAGAACTTTAGAAAAATAAAGGCAGGAAATGTTTGGATTTATAAAAAACTCTCTTAATAAAACTGTTGAGGCACTCAAAGCGGTAGCTCCAAAAAAAAAGATTGCGTTTAGCAAGGAGGAGCTAGAAGATATTCTCCTTGAAGCTGACGTAGAGTATGCGCTCGTTGAAATAATTATAAATGAAATCTATCAAGACAAGGTAACAAGAGAAATTCTCCGTTCAAAACTTTTAGCCACCCTTGCCTATACTTCCTATAAAGAACCAGAATTTACAGCTCCTTTTGTTGAACTTATCATCGGTGTAAACGGAGCCGGAAAAACTACTACCATAGCAAAACTCGCCCAAATGTATAAAAATCAGGGAAAAAAAGTCATCCTCGGTGCAGGCGACACTTTTCGTGCCGCAGCTATTGAACAGCTTACACTTTGGGCAAAAAAACTAGACATTCCTATCGTATCATCCAAACAGGGACATGACAGTTCTGCCGTTGCTTACGATACCATTGACTCTGCAAAATCAAAAGGTTTTGACAATGTCATCATCGATACAGCCGGAAGGCTCCATACACAGACAAACCTTGCAAATGAACTGAAAAAAATTCACCGTATTTGTGACAAAGCGCATCCAGGTTCACCACACAGAACCCTGCTCATAATCGACGGAACACAAGGAAATTCTGCCATAGCTCAGGCAAAAGCTTTTAACGAAATGGTCGGTATTGACGGAATTATTATTACCAAACTTGACGGTACCGCTAAGGGTGGAAGTATTTTCAGTATTGCTTATGCTCTTGAGCTGCCTATACTCTATGTTGGAACGGGAGAAAAACCTGAAAATCTGACCCCGTTTGACAAATATGAGTTTGTTGATGGTCTCCTGGATGCCCTGTTTGTAGAAGAGCAGGCATAAATAACTTTGCATTTTATAAATATATCTTATGTTATCATCTCACTATTTCATAAAATTATAGTGAAAAACAAAATGAAAACAATTTCAATATACGTCTTGTCTGTTTTTATGCTCACTGCTTGTTCAGATACTAAACAAGCAGAAGAGTATCGACCTAGTGGAGATGTCGTAACAAAAAAAATTTACATCATCGGCATACATCCTTACCTCAACTCAAAAAAAACGTATGACTCTTACAGACCTATTTTGGATTATTTGGAAGAACACATTCAAAACAGTTCTTTTTTACTTGAGACATCTTCAACTTATGCCAACTATAATGAAAAACTTTACCGTGGTGATTTTCATTTTTCTCTGCCTAACCCTTTCCAAACATATAATTCTCTAGAGCATAACTATAAGGTTATTGCAAAGATGAAACCCGACAGCGTCTTTCACGGTATCATCGTTGCACGCAAAGAGAGTAATTTAAGAGATGTTCAGCAGCTCAAAAACAAAAGTATCAGTTTTCCTGCTCCTACTGCATTAGCCGCGACTATGATGCCTCTTTATTATCTGTATGAGCAAGGTTTGGATTTAAGTAAAATAACAAAAAAGTATGTCGGAAGCCAATACTCATCTATCTTAAACACTTATAGTTCGGATACTATTGCAGGTGCAACATGGCCTCCTCCCTGGGAATCTTGGTGCAAAGAAAATCCAGATAAAGCAAAAGAGATGGAAGTTGTCTGGCAAACTCATGCTCTTGTCAATAACGGCTTTGTTGTCCGTAACGATGTTGAAAAAGAACTTGCTAAAGAGGTAGCAGATATACTGAATTCTCTTGACAAAACCATCAAAGGACAAGAAATACTACAAAACGCAGGATTTGAAGGATTTGATTATGCCACAAATGATACTTATCTCATAGTAAAAGATTTTATAGAAAAATACGACAAAGCGATAGGTCTGCCCAAATGATTTTTAAACAATATTTTCAAAGTATTAAAACCAAACTGATTGTAAATGTCATTTTAATACATGCAATTTTAATGGGTCTCGTTGTCTACGACTTGCAAGAGAGAGAAAGTAATTTTATAGAAAAACAACTCTCAACCAAAGGTTATGACCTAACTTCCATTTTAGCCCAACATGCATCTACACCTCTTTTAAACAATGATTTGATTGCCCTCAAAGAACTCATTGGAGATATGGGAAATATTAAAGATTTTCATATGTCTTTTATCTTAGATGATGAGTATAGAGTTCGAGCAAGCAACTCCAAAGACTATTTCAACATAACCCTTAGTGACGCTGCGAGTAAAGAGTTATTTAACAGAGTCAATGCAACACAAGAACACTCATCTCAAATAATCCATGACGGTTTTATAGACACCATTAGTAAAATACATGTAAATGAAAAAACAATAGGATATGTACGGACACTTATCAGCAACAAGTCGCTTGCAAGTGAACTCAAAGTAATTACAACGCAAGGCCTTGTCTATGTACTTTTTGCCATACTTTCAGGAGCTTTGTTTACTTGGCTGAGTATTAGAAAAATGACAGAATCTTTAAATAATGTCTCGGATGCTGCGAGACAAATTGCCATGCAAAATTTTGATGTATCTCTACCTCAACCGACTAGCAACGATGAAATCAGTAATGTTGTAAAAGCTTTTAGGGTCATGCAATCCTCTTTAAATCAATATGTCATCGATATAGAAAAAGCAAAAAAAAGATATGAGACACTCTTTAAGAACAATAAAGCTGTCGAATTAATTATAAATCCGAACACTCAGGAAATCGTGGACTTTAATCAGGCAGCACTAGACTTTTACGGATACTCGGCAGATGAGATGAAAAAACTTCTTATCTCAGATATAAATACTTTATCTGCTCAAGAGATTCAAAATGAGCTAGAAGATGTTCAAGAGCACAAGCGTAACTATTTTGTTTTCCAACATCGCCTAGCCGATGGCAGCATAAAAAATGTAGAAGTATATTCCGGTCCATTAGAACTCGATGGTCAACCTCATATTTACAGCATAGTTCATGACATCAGTAAGCGTATCTCGATAGAAAAGGAAAAAAATGAAATTCAAGAAAGACTCAATCTAGCACTTGAAGGAAGCAGTGACGGTCTTTGGGATTGGGATTTAGTTACGAATGAGGTTTATTTTTCTCCAAGATATAAAGAGATGCTTGGCTATAGGGATGATGAATTTTTCAATTCATTTGCATCTTTTGAAGAGCATCTGCATCCTGAGGACAAAGAAAAAACATTAAATTTTGTCACTTCTTTCTTGCACTCAACTGATATTTATTATGAACAAAAGTTTAGAATGCGAACAAATTCTGGCGAGTACATACCAATTATGGCACGTGCAAAAAAAGTTTTAGATTTAAATGAAAAAGCAATCAGACTTACGGGTACTCATGTAGATATGTCAGAGATAACAAAAGCTCAAGAAAATCTCAAATTTCAAGCAGAACATGACGCACTTACTGCTTTACCAAATCGTCTTCTTTTTTTAGACAGACTTGAGCAGTCTATTAAACACGCAAAACGCCATGAAGAAAAAGTTGCCGTTCTTTTTATGGATTTAGACCACTTTAAAGAAATAAATGACTCTCTTGGCCATGATGCCGGCGATGAGTTATTGAAAAAAATTTCTCTTTTAGTTCAAAATATAATCCGTATGAGTGATACAATGGCGAGAATTGGCGGCGACGAATTTACAATTATGATAGAAAGAATTGAAAATAACGACGTGATTATCGAAATTGTTGAAAAAATAATGGAAACATTACGGAGCCCTCAAATGCTTGGTGAGCATACTGTTTACACCTCTTTTAGTGTCGGTATAGCAATCTATCCTGATGATGGAAAAAATGCTCAGGAACTCCTTAAAAATGCGGATGCGGCAATGTATAAAGCGAAATCAAAGGGCCGTAACAGATACGAATTTTATACCGAGGACATGACCATAAAAGCCATGCAAAGGGTTCTTCTTGAGAACAGTATACGAGAAGCTATAAAAAATGAGGAGTTTGAGGTTTATTATCAGCCTCAAGTGGATGGTAGAAATGACAAAATAATAGGTTTGGAAGCCTTGATTAGATGGAATCATCCACAAGATGGTTTAGTCTCCCCTCTTCACTTTATTCCATTGGCTGAAGAAACAGGTTTGATAGTCCATATTGATAACTGGGTAATGAGAACCGTAATGAAACAAACGTATACATGGCATCAAAATGATTTTTATAAAGATAGAGTTTCCATAAACATCTCAGTATTTTTGCTTAACAACAGTGATTTTATCAGTTTTGTAAAAAAATCTCTCCAAGAGAGTCAGTGTAATCCTGAGTGGCTTGAATTTGAAATTACAGAAAGCCATATTATTCTAGATGTCAACAAATCTATAAAAATTTTACAAGAGTTGAACAGTATGGGCATTAAGATATCTATAGATGATTTCGGAACCGGCTACTCCTCACTTGCCTACTTAAAAAGACTGCCGATTGACAAGTTAAAAATAGACCAATCATTCGTTAGAGACATTATGAGCGATGAAAGCGACAGGGAAATTGTCCGCACAATTATTGCTATGGCAAAGAATTTACACATGAATGTCATAGCAGAAGGCGTGGAAACAAAAGAACAAAAAGAGTTTTTAGTTCAAAACGGATGTCATGAAATACAGGGATATTTTTACTATAAGCCTCTACCAATTACAGAAATAAATATAATCCTAAAAAATTAATATGACATTTTGCAATGTTATAAAGCTATAAGAGCTAAAAAATAGTAAAATCCTTTCAATTAAAAAGAAGGCAATATTTATGGCTAAGAAAAAAATTCTCTTTGAGTGTCAACACTGTGGACTTACAACTCCAAAATGGATGGGAAAATGCACAAACTGCGGGGATTGGGACTCATTTGTAGAATTAAGTGAACACCAACAGGAAGTTGTAAAACAGACTAAATCCACATCGTCAGCCTCAGCAAAAGCCATAAGTATCAATGACATAGTTGAAGATGAAGTTTACAGATATTCTTCACTCGATGTGGAACTTGATGGTGTTTTAGGAGGCGGTGTTGTTCCTGGCTCTCTCACTCTCATTGGCGGAAGTCCAGGGGTTGGAAAATCCACACTGCTTCTGAAGATTGGTGCGAACATAGCTTCAACTGATAAAAATGTTCTGTATGTCACCGGAGAGGAATCTGCAAGTCAGATTAAGCTGCGTTCTAACAGACTAAAAGCCAATATGCAATCGCTTTATCTACTAAGTGAAATTCGTCTTGAGCAGGTTTTGGTTGAGCTTGAAAACAGATCATACGACTTTTTGATTATAGATTCTATACAAACACTCTACTCAGAAAACATCTCCTCAGCCCCCGGTTCTGTCACTCAAGTAAGACAAATCACTTTTGAACTGATGCGTATAGCCAAAGAAAAAAACATAGCAATCTTCATCATTGGCCACATCACAAAAGAGGGTTCTATAGCCGGACCCAGAGTTTTAGAACATATGGTTGACACGGTTTTATATTTTGAGGGTGATTCTTCTCAGGAGCTGAGAATTCTCAGAGGTTTTAAAAACCGTTTTGGACCGACAAGTGAGATTGGCGTTTATGAGATGAAGGCCGAAGGGCTTGTTTCTGCTACAGATGTCTCTTCTCGTTTTTTTAACCGTAACTCAGAACAACCGGGTTCTGCACTGACAGTTGTCATGGAGGGTTCTCGCCCAATAATTTTGGAAGTTCAAGCCCTTGTCTCTGAGTCCCACACCTCCAACTCTAAACGCCAGGCAACCGGTTTTGACACGAACAGACTTAATATGCTTTTGGCACTCTTAGAGAGAAAACTAGAAATTCCTCTCTCGGGCTATGATGTTTTTATAAACATCACAGGCGGTATTAAAATCACCGAAACAGCCGCAGATTTAGCAATATTGGCCGCCATCATCAGCAGTTTTCGCGACCGTGCCATTTCTAAAGAGACCGTCTTTATTGGCGAAGTTTCTCTTGTTGGGGATGTACGTGAGGTGTATGCCCTCGATGCGAGGCTAAAAGAAGCAAAAATGCAAAACATAAAAAAAGCTCTTGTCTCTAAAAAACCAATGGACAAAAATACGATTAAAACTTTTGTGGTCGATGAAGTAACAAAACTGCTAGAGTGGTATTAATTTAAACAAGTTTAAAAATTCTTTTGATACAAATGCTGTATAATCACAAAATTTATTTTTAACAAAGGATTTATACTATGGATGCTCAATATAGAGGTGAAGAAAGATACTCAAAATTATCGATTGCATATCAGGGAAAAGAAGAAGGTCAACTGGTATGTTCAACTGTCGATAGAATTGTTGCAAAATATGATATAAAACCTGAAACATACAGCTGTAGTATCTCACATGGAAAAGAAGTCCTCGTAATAGAATATCACGATGATTTAGACCGTGAAGCTGGCCCGATTTTTGAAGAAATCATGAAAGAATTAAATATTGTAGGGTGCGACTAACTCTTTTTTTGTCAATTAAGGAAAAAAATTGAATCTCAGTAAATATGCAAAGGGCAATAAACTCTTTAAAAAGTACTTTAAAGAAAACAAGCAATCTCTTCTCAACCTAGTTAAAAGCGGTCAGTCACCAAAGGCTCTTTTTATCGGTTGTTCAGATTCAAGAGTTATTCCCGACTTAATGATACAATCAAATCCTGGCGATCTTTTTGTTTTGAGAAATGTAGGTAATTTTGTTCCTCCATACAAACCCGATGAAGATTTTCATGCTACGGCTTCGGGCATAGAATTTGCAGTCAGTGTTCTAAAAGTTGAAGAAGTAATTATATGCGGACATTCACACTGCGGTGCTTGTAAATATCTTTATGAAACCATAGATGACCCTTCGCTTATCCATACAAAAAAATGGCTAGAACTTGGAATACCTCCTAAAAAATCTGCAGTTCTTGCCCTTGGAATGAATGCTCCTCGCGAAGATCTTTTAAGATTGACAGAGAAAATGTCCATCATACATCAAATAGAAAACTTGCTTAGCTATCCGAATGTAAAAAAACGTTTTTTAGAAGGAGACTTGCATATTCATGGATGGTATTACAAAATAGAAGATGGCAGCATTGATTATTATGACGCGGACAGTGGTGAATTTTTAGCACTCTATAGCCTAGTGGATGAAGAAAGTACTTTATAAAATTTTATAAATTCCGATATACTAGCAACAAATAATTACATTTTTTAAGGAAAAAATATGGCTGAAAAAGAAAAAAGTGAACAAGAGAGTGCACCGGCAGAAAAAAAATCCGGCAATATGCTTATGATAATCATCATAGTGGTTTTGGTTCTTATTATACTTATTGGTGCTATTGTCGGGATGCTTTTGATGGGTGGAGATGAAGAACAGGCTCCGGAATCGGCTCCGCAGGTTAAGGAAAAGGCTGCCCCTAAAACTTCAACAAGATCAAGTTCATCAGATGATGAAGATAACACAAGAGCACTTAGCGACATCGGTATACTTTACCCTGTGGACACATTTACAGTCAATCTTAAAAGTGATGCAGGACGCAGATACCTCAAAGTAACTCTTTCCCTTGAGCTTGAAGGCAAGGAACTTAGCCTTGAACTTGACAGTAAATCACCTGTCATAAGAGATAGAATCATCAGAATTTTAACATCTAAAACACTCGAAGAGATTTCCTCGAAAAAAGGGAAACAAAAAATAGAAAACCAAATCATGGACACGTTAAACGCAATGATTACAGACGGAAAAATTAAAGGTATCTATTTCACTGAATTCGTCATCCAATAAATGATAGGTATTGACCTCATTAAAAGCTCCCGCATGGAGAGCTTAATGGAGCGTTTTGGTGAGAAGGCTCTTAAAAAATTTCTCTCCGAAGATGAAATTCTTCTCGTCAAAAACTATAAAACAGCTGCGGGATTTTGGGCACTGAAAGAAGCTTGTTCTAAAGCTTTAGGTGTTGGAATCGGGACTGAATGTTCATTTCATGACATTGTTATTTCTAAAACGCCCAAAGGTGCTCCAACCATTAGCTTGTCGACAAAAGTTGTAGAAATGTTTGGTATTCAAACTACCAGTGTATCTATAACGCACGATGGTGAATATGCCATCGCAGTTGTTGCCATTGAGGCTAAAAAATAGCCTTATCCGCCTCCGACAAAATCCAGCAACTCTAATTTATCACCGTCATTGAGTATATGAGTACTCCATTTATCTTGTTTGACTATGTCCATATTAACAGCTGCAGCCATTACTTTGCCTTCTAAAGAAAGCTCTTTCAAAACTTCTGCAATCGATGCATCTGTATTAAATTCTCTTTGTTCGCCATTAATTATTAGTATCACTTTTTACCTTTTTCATATAATTTTAAAACATCCATTACTGCTAAATTCTTCTTTTCAAGTGCAAATTGGTAGGCCGTGTAACCAGATTTTGATTTTGCTTTATAATCTGCTCCAACATTCAATAAAAATTCTACTATCACAGGATTTCCGCTAAACGCAGCCTGATGCAGAGGCGAAATACCATCTGAATTTTGCAGATTCAAATCGGCTCCTCTTAAAGCTAAAAAACGCACCAGTTCTATATCCTTTTTTTTCGTCGCAAGAATGAGTGGCGTATTTTGGCGATTGTCCTGAGCATTGACATCTGCTCCTGCTTCAACAAGTAAAACAGCCATTTTTAAGTCACTCTTTTTAATAGCTATATGTAATGGTGTCAGCCCTGCAGCGGTCACCACTTCCGTGTCAGCTCCGGCTTTGAGCATTTTTTCTACATCATCATACTGCTCATAATAAACCGCATTATGAAGCGGGGCCCTGCCATCAACTTTATCAGCCGAGGCCACTAGAAACATAAAGGCCAAAATCATTGCTTTAAGCATCTTCTCTTCCTCTTGCTTTTTTGACTCTAATAGTATCTTTTTTAATTGAATCAAAAGCCAATATCAAAACAACATATTTTGAAATTAAAGATGCTAAAAGATTCTATCATGAATGCATTTAGGTATTCACTTAATATAAAATTAACACTTATTAGTTAAAGTCTATTCTTAAAAAATTTCTAAGGTAATAAAATGAAAATTAAATACTCACTCGTTGCTCTTGCTACCCTCTCCGTATTGAATGCTCAAGAAGTAATTCTCGACCCCATAAGTATTACTGCTACAAAAATCGCTACTGCTACTAAGGACATCTCCCAATCAATTGCCGTTGTGGATGAACAAACTATTGATGACAAAAACATCCTAAATATTCAAGAAGCCATCGAAGACATTCCCGGTGTAAACGCAGAATCTTCTACAAACTCTCCGAGTCCTAGGCTCATTATTAGAGGTGCCGGCTTAAAGGCTCGTTATGGAGTAAGAGAAATTATGGTCATGAAAGACGGTGTTCCACTGACCGACCCAGATTCATTTACAAGATTTGACTTTATAGATATGCAGGATGTCTCAAGCATAGAAGTACAAAAAGGACCAGGTTCCATAAACGCAGCAAACACTACAGGCGGTGTTATTCAACTCATTACGAAGTCTGTATTTGAAGAAGATAAAAATAGACTGAAAATTGGTATTGGGAATGATGGTCAGAGAAATATAAACCTCAAAGTACGCGATTCTCTCAGTGAAAATGATTTTGTTTCTGCGACAATCAGTCATAGAAAAATAGACAACAGTTGGAGAGACAACAACGAGTTTGACTCGACACAGATTGGTCTGAAATACGGTCATATATTTAAAGATGACTCGACGATAGAAACAGAGTTCTCCTACACAGAATCCAATATGAACCTTCCTGCTTCTATGACTGCAGAGGAGTTTGAAATTTTCAAAGATACTGGAGAGCAACACGACACGGACTACCAATGGCAAAACAGTGCAAGGGACTCTAAAATATTTGCACTCAATGCAAAATATGAAAAAGATTTAGGAGACGCAGTCTATAAACCAAGATTTTATTTTAACACTTGGGATCATTTTCACCCTGTAACCGGTCTTATTAATGATGCTACAGACAACAATGTTTTTGGAACAGATCAAGAGTTTGAATATATACACACACTTTTTGGAGAAAAAGCTTCCTTAGTTGCGGGTGTAACTGCAAAAATGGACATCTCAAATGATGCGAAAAAGTATGAGTATGCAGACATAAACTATGTTACCACTATGGTTTACAATCCAGTGACACATACTATGGAACCGGTAACTGTTATTGGGAGTACTTATTCAAACGAGAAAGGTGCTTTGGCAAGTGTTGAAGACAGCACAACTATGCTCTATGGTATTTATGCCATGGAAACTTTTGCACTTACAAAAGATTTAACATTTGATGTCAGTACGAGAGTAGATAAATTGACTCTTGCTATTGATGGTTTTAAAACCTCCGACTATGACTATACTGCAAAAAATTATGTAGCCGTAACCGGGGATGACAGATTTATAAATGTCAACAGCAGCTACACACTTTTTTCGGCAAAACTCGGAGCGGTGTATAAACTGACAGATACAACAAATATTTACGCTTCAGTTGCTACTGCGAACCAGGCACCTACAGGAAGTGAAATTGAATCTGCACAAGATGAGGGCATTGATCTTGATAAAAGTACAAGTATCAACTACGAAGTTGGCGTAAAAACAAGAGCAAATAAACTCTCTTACGATTTAGCCATCTACCAAAATGATGTAACAGATGAGATTATCCAAATCTTAGATGCAAATGGCAACTCTATTTATGACAATGCCGGTAAAACGCAAAAAAGAGGCTTGGAAATAAACGCAGCGTATCAGCTTACAAATGAATTAAAACTTGGCGGTGCGTACGCTTTAAGCGACTATAAATTTACAACGTTTAATGAATCAGTTCGAGGTTCTTTAGTTGCAAGAGACGGAAACTATCTGCCATATATTCCAAGAGACCAGTATTCACTTTTTGCCGCACTTAAAATGAAAAACGGCTTCAAGGCGCGTGTAACGACGAAGACCTGGGGTGAATACTATATGGACAATGCCAATACCCAAAAATATGACGGCTACGAGTTTGTAACAGACCTGATGCTGGGGTATGAATATCAGGCACATAATATTCAGCTCAACATTAAAAACATCACGAATCAGTACTACGCTATGGAAGCTCTTAAAGATGTTTATGGAAATGAATCCTACAAAGCAGCGGCTCCTGTCAGTGGTATGTTCACTTATACTTACGCATTCTAGGAGTTAATATGGTAAAGCATCAAAAACGCAGCAACAACGACATCTACAAAATCCCTCTTTTGGGATTTATGTTTAAAAACAAATTTTTCATTCGAGCACTTCAGCTCTGTGTTTTGGCACTCTTTTTTTATGCCATTTTCTTTGGTATTTTATACCCGACTAAAGAAGAAAATATCTTTACAACTGCTGTTTTCTGGTCACTTTTCTGGCCTTTATTTGTCGTTGTAAGCCTCTCTACTTTTGGAAGAGTTTTCTGCGGCATTTGCCCGCATGGCTTTATGGGAAAATACATCACAAAATTTGGTCTCAAGAAAAATATGCCAAAAGCTCTTGCAAACCCTTTCATTGGAGTTTTTTTACTCATTCTTGGGTTTTGGCTGGTCTATTATGTCTATCCGCAAGCTTACAAAACCCCTTTTGCAGCTTCCATACTTTTCCTTGTTTTAACTTTTCTGGCGGTAGTGTTTTTTGCCATTTACAAGGACATGGGCTACTGTAAATCCATCTGTCCAATCGGCACGCTCATGAGAGGCTTTGGTAAAATCTCTTTTACTACTCTTGGAACTTATGAAGAGTCTTGTAAAAATTGTACAACATTCGAGTGTGCAACGGCTTGTTCTTCCAATCTCAAGCCTTTTACTTTTGACAAACGCAACTCTATCACAGATTGTACTTTGTGTATGGATTGCAGCAGTGCCTGTGAAGCCGTCAGTTTTAAACTTGTTCCCCCATCACAGTCCCTCTTTAAAAAGTTTCAAACACAAAAAGCAGAAGTGTGGGCGTTTATCCTTATTACAGCAGCCATAACAATCACTATGAGTTTTCACCATGCGCTTGGACGCGTTGCTATTGCAAGCGAATATCCGTGGGTACAGTTTGGATTATATTTACAAGAAGCAGTAGCCATAAACGGCATCGATTATATCGGTTTTTCCGCTTTATTATTTGCCATGAGCAGCACCATATTTTTTGTTTACAGTGGAATGTACATAGCTTCTAAAGCTCTCAAAGAAGATTTTTCAAAAGTTTTTTATACTTTAGGTTATGCTTTTGCACCTCTATTTATTATAGGCGGTCTTTCTCATACTTACGAATTTTTCTTTTTAGAACACTATAGCAACATTGCCAACGGTTTTATGCAAGGCTTTGGCATAACAGGAGAGGAAGTACAAGCACTTGCGACAAGAAAAGATTCATGGATACATATTTTTTCTCTTTTGAACCATGTAGCCGTAATCTGGGCGCTTATAATCATGTTTAAACGTATAAATTTTTTCTCTGCATCTAAACTTGCTAAAGGTCTTGCGTTTATATCCGCTTCGGCTCTTATATTCTTTTACCTAGGACTTAATGTTTACAAAGTCTATGCTTTTAAAACCTATGGCCTTGTAAAATCAGGTCATAATCATGCTAAAAGCAGTAAACAAAAATTTCAAAGCGTAGCGCTTGAAAAAGCCGTACTTCTTCAAGATGGAGAGAACAGAACAAGCGGAGTAGTTTGCGGTATGGACTTGCCTATGTTTTACAAAACAAACCATAGTGCAACACTTGAGGGCAAAGTAAGACAATACTGTTCGCTGCATTGTTTAGCGGAAGATCTACTTATCAAAAAACTCCCGCTTTTAGCCATTCAGGTTGTGGATGTAGAGAGTTTAAAGTTTATAGATGCTGCAAAAGCATTCTATGTCCTTGGAAGCAGACAAAAAGGAACCATGAGTAAAACAAGCAAATATGCTTTTGAAAAAGAAGAAGATGCAGCTGCGTTTATGAAAAAATATGGTGGAAAAATCCACTCCTTTGAAGAAGCACTCGAAGTTGCAAAAAAAGATTTTACACATTAAAGAGTGATAAATTCTTTTTTTTGCACCTATATTGCTTAAAAAGTTGCTAAAATATACTCATAAATTTTATATTTGGAGCATATTATGTTGAAAATTTATTTTAATGATGATCTTGAAGATACAGACGAAGATGAGTACTATGAGGGCGATGATATATACGCAGATGAAGAAGACCTCGATGAAGATGAATTCTACGAATTAGACGATGAAGAAGAGGAAGAAGATTCTTACTGTGACTAAATGAAGAGTCTGGTCGAAAAATTCGACCGCTTCTTTCTCTGCATTTTAAAAAATTTTATTCTGCCTTCACGAAGAAAATGTATTGTTTTTGCTCATGACTTTCACCAAAACCAATCACGGGCATAGTTGGGTGATTATTTGAAATTTTAACAATCACTTCATACATTAAAGAGTCCATTTCTAAAGAATCAAAACACTTAAGTAAAACCTCTGTAGTAACATTTTCATCTAAAAATCCTAACTGCAGTTGCTTGGAAGCATGTTCTATTGATAGGGAAGTAATAGCTTTTTCGCCTGCGTTTTGAAAATTTCCAAGAGCATCTTCTTTTAACAGCATCACCAAAAGTGAATAATCCTTCGCATTTTCTATATTTTCACGCATATCATCAATCATATCTATAATATATTTCATGTTCACCCTTTTAAAAGTAAAATATTAGCAAAACTCTCATTAACAAGAGAGTATAAATTAAGCTTCTTTGAATTTAAAAACTTAATTACAAACACAAAAAAGATTTTTTAATTATCAGATACAATTCTACAAAAATAGGAGCTGTTTTTATGCCTAAACCAATAAATATATATGAAGAATTAAATGCTCTTGGCGGTATTTTAGAGCCATGCAGTCTGGACCCTTTAACGGGATTTTATAGAAATGGAACGTGCAAGGTTACTGCTGAAAACATTGGGATACATGCTGTTTGCATTTATGCGACTGAAGAGTTCTTATCTTACTCTAAAAAAACGGGAAATGATCTCTCTACACCAATGCCTCAGTACAATTTTCCAGGTGTAAAACCGGGTCAAAGCTGGTGTCTTTCAGGAGAGCGTTTCGCTCAGTCCGTAAAAGACGGCATGGCGCCAAAAATTTTCATTCATTCAACCCACCAAGCAATACTTCAGCTCGTAGATTTAGAAACATTAAAAGCTTGTGCTATAGATTTATAGAGTTATTTGAACCAGTCTGGATTTTTCTGCATATTCTCTTGAAGTCTTTCCTGTTCTGTTGCTGGTAGATTCAAGGTGCTTCCTTGGTCTACAATTTGAATATTTGTTATCTTATTAGCATCATTTCGCACATATTTTAAGACCAATTTGCCATCAGCATACACTTCTTGCTTGATAACTTTAGCATTGTCATTATAAGTTATGCATTCACCATGCAGTTTGCCATTTTCGTATGTTTTAGTACTTTTAACACTTTTGTCTGCTTTGGCAAGAGAATATTTTGTCTCAATGCCGTGTCTTAACTCTTTTACAAAATATTCTACTTTTGCGAGAACACCTTTGACACTGAAATGCTTTACTTCTTTAACGCCCTCTTCTACGTGAATCAGTTCCCTGATGTACGCATCTTTCGCATCATAATAATGCTTTGTAACAAACACCTCGCCTACTTTATAAGTTTCTGTTTTCATATTTTTACTTGGGTAATTCGTTACTTTATATTTTTCTTTCATAAGAGTCCTTGTGAAGCGAATTGTAGCACATTAAAATCTATCTCTATAAAGTTTAAACAGCTATAATCCCCTCAAACATTCAAGGAAATAATTACATGTCAGAAGAAGCACAAAAAACGAGTCCTAAAAAATATTATGACAATGTAAATATTGGCAAACGCACCAAACAAATTGTTTATTTAGCCGAGGAAGAAGACAAAGCTCCAATGCTTGCGTTTTATCTTGCAAACAGTGATAAAACGCAGACTGTAGTTGTCACAAAAAGTAAACGCAGAGCAGATGAGCTGAGCGCGTTTTTAAAAACTCAGGAGATTACAGCGACGCCAATTCACGGTAATCACAGAGCCCTGCAGATAGAAGAAGCAACAAATGCTTTTAATAATGGTGAACTAAAAATTCTCATTACAACAGACATGATTTTACAATCTTTAGAGCTCAGCGCCATTGTGAGAATTGTAAATTATGACCTTCCCTCGAATCATGAGGATTATTTTAGTCGTCTTGTTTTGGTTGATGAAGTAGGAGAATCTATCTTGTTTGTAGCTCCTGAGGAAAAAGGTTTTTTAAACATTATAGAAATCAAGTTAAAAAATGAAATTCCCGTAGAAGAGTTAGAAAGCTTTGTTCTAGAAAACGAAAATCTCTATATTCACGCTTCTAAAGAGAATACAAAAAAGAAACCGCGTCATTTAAAGAAAAAAACAAAAACAGTAGTTAAAAACACAGCTAAAAAAGAAAGGTTCTAGCGAAGTGTATGTTGCGATAAAAACGCAACAACTTCCTCGCTTGAACCTCTGAACTTGACCTGAGCAGCGCGTTTTTGAATCTGATAGTCATACATTGGGTCGTAATACTCTACAAGAAGATATTCAATCCACTCTTTGTGCGCCTCAGATGAACCACTTGTTGTCTGCTCATAAAGGGCATTTTTAAATATCTCACAAAGCTCTTGATGTCTTTGATTTCCAAGTCTTCTTTTTATTCTGTCCATTGCGTTTAGTATCGCATTACTCCACTCTGCAAGGCTGTTTGCATACATTTTCTGAGCTTCAAGCACATACTCATTGAAAGTTATTTCAACTCTCTCTTCTATGGGTGTTTCAAGGATAATCAGCGGAGCCTCTGAGAGATAGTTTGCAAAACTCTTTGGAACGAAAATGCCTCCTATGCGTTTGCCTTCATCTTCAAAAACAAGATGCTTCAAACCTTTGTCGAGTTTTTGGATAAGATCGTAAGCCAGAGTATTTTCAAAATTTATCTGAGAAGGCTGTGAAGTAATTTTTCTTCCAAAAGCAGAGCCTCTGTGGTTTGCCAGGCCTTCAAGGTCAATGGAATTTTCTAAACTCTTAAGTAGAATAGTTTTTCCACAACCGGTACGACCACCTAATACTAGAGGTTTAAAGAGAGTAGTCGATTCTTCTATTGCGTTTATAAGGTAACTTCTAAAGGCTTTATAACCGCCCTTTAGTCTGGTAATATTAGCTCCGGATTGGCTTAGCCACTCCTGCGATATTTTGGAACGCTGACCACCTCTAAAACAAAAAAGCATAGCATTTGGATGTGCGCTCTTAAACTCAGACCATGCCCCAACACGTTCCTCTTTTACTTTGCCTGACACGAGTATGTGTCCGAGTTTCACAGCCTCATCGTTGCCATATTTTTTGTAGCATATGCCTATTTCATGACGTTCTTTGTCATTAATAAGCGGCAGATTTACGGCATAAGGAAAAGAACCTTTTTCAAACTCTACAGGAGCGCGAACATCAATAAGCGGCGTAGAGTTTAAAACTATTGATTTAAAATCATGACTTAAAATGAGCTCTGACATCTAAATTACTTCTATGAGGTGTGCGCCTTTTGTTGTTGTCTCACCAATCGCCTCAAGCTCTAAACCTGCTTTGTGTGCCACTTCAAAAAATGAATCTAAACCGCTTTTTTTTACAATAACAAGCAGCCCTCCGGAAGTTTGGGCATCGCATAAAATCTCACGCTGAGCTTGTGTCATCTCACCTATTTTCGCTCCATAACTTAAAAAGTTTTTGCGTGAACCTCCCGGGATACAGCCGAGGTCTCTGTATTTTTCAACATTTGGAAGAAGTGGAACTTTGTCGAACCAGACAGTAGCACCAATGTCGCTTGCCTCACATATTTCACTTAAATGCCCAAGAAGTCCAAAACCCGTCACATCTGTCATGGTTATTACACCCTCTAAAAGTGCAAACTCTGAGCCGACTTTGTTGAGCGTAGTCATTGCTTCAATTGCAGGTTCAATGTGCCCTGCTTCGATTTTTTTCTGTTTTTGTGCAGTTGTAAGAATGCCTATACCTAAAGCTTTTGTAAGAAAAATAAGACAATCTTTTTGTGCGGATTTATTTTGCATAAGGTTTTTATTCTCAACTATTCCCGTAACAGCAAGCCCGAAAATCGGCTCAGGAGAGTCTATGGAATGTCCGCCTGCAAGGGGAATTCCCGCTTCTTCACACACAGCTTTTCCGCCGTCTATCACAGCTCGCGCAACATCTGCCGAGAGTTTGTCAATCGGCCAGCCGAAAATAGAAATAGCCATAAGAGGTCGACCGCCCATTGCATATATGTCACTTATTGCGTTTGTGGCTGCAATGCGTCCAAAGGTAAACGGGTCATCCACTATCGGCATAAAAAAGTCTGTCGTAGAGAGAACGGAAGTACCGTTGCCAAGATCAAACGCAGCAGCATCGTCTCTGCTCTCATTGCCTACAAGAAGCTCTTGGTATTTTATATCTACTCTTGTACTTTTGAGAATCTCATCGAGCAGCATCGGCGAAATTTTACATCCGCACCCTGCTCCGTGACTGTATTCTGTAAGTTTTACTTCTTCCATCTTTTCCTCATCTTATATCTTCAAGCACAATTGGCACTATTTTGTGAAGAATAATAGTAATATATTTTAAAATTTTATATGCCTAATTTTAGCCAGAATGTGCTTGTTTTGTCTGCTTAGATGAGTTATCTTCGGAGTGTTGCTATGAGTCTTTTTGGCTGAAGTATCAATTCCAGTGCTTCTATGCTGTTTTTACAAATTACATCGGCATTAAAAAGTGTCTCTTTTGCACATCCCTCATCACCAAGAATCGCTATTCCTATTACTGCGTTTTGCATCATCAAAGCATCGTTGTTTCCATTTCCAATGGCAATAGTGTTTTTTGCTCCCAATTCGTATATAAAATCGGCCTTTTCTTTGGTATGCTCACTGCTTGAGAGTATTTTAATCTCCGCACCAAACCCTTTGAGCTGCGTTTGTACACTGCCAAAGGTATCTGCTGTAATTACAAAAACTTTATAACTCTTGGACAATTCCGTAAAAAGTTTTTGTATACCATCCAGCACAATTCCGTCTTTTGCTATAGTTCCGTTATAGTCGCACACAATATTCAATATCTCTAAATTCTTAAAATTTGGTATCTCTATCATCTTTATTACCTTTTTGTTGCTGCTATGTTATTGTAAACCTGTCTCTCTTGCTCTATTTCTCCTTGCCATACAAGAGTAGATAAATATACTCTCTACGGAAATATTGCATAATTCGTTTGACATCTAGCACCGTAATGGAAGTTTGATATTACTGAAACAATCCTGTAATCAAATCATTTTAAAATATCATCTATATATCTATTGGGTGAACTAGCTGTGGAGTTAAATCTGCAATAATCAACTTAGTATATATAAATAGAATAAAGGAGTTTGTTATGGATTTAACCATAGAAGAGATGAACGATATCATCAAATACCTCTCAAACAAGTAAACCACTATAAGCCAAATGGTGGTTGAACCCCAAACACATAAATCTTCACTTCGCCTGCGTTTATCTTGATTACAACCCTATTGACTAAATTATATTCCGCTAATATATCCTGTTTCAGGCCGTAAAGTAAGCACTGTTGTATCAGGACCGTTTGTTAGAGTTATTACACAGTCAGCTGTTAATAATTGTCCTACCGGATATGGAGTAGTTGCAGCAGCTAAACTTCCTATTAAAGGTCTGCCTAAATTGTCAAAACTTATTACTGTCGCACCATTACATCCACCGGTTAATGTAACGGTTACTCCGTCTAATTCTATATTTTGTAAATTAACTGCTGAGTTTTGAGGGTCTGTTGCAAATGTGGCACCATCATCACTTACTATTGAAAAGAAATTATTCCCTGCTCCACTAAATACAATTTGCCATCTGTTTCTATACCATGTCGCACTAGTACCATACTTATCATTTAGCATGGCCAGGTGTTGCGTATATCTAATATTTGAAATCAGCCTTACTGCCGCTTCAGCCACCGGGTTGGTTCTTGTGTTTGGAATAATTACCGCAGCCAATATTCCTATAACAACTATGACAAAAACCAGTTCTAACATTGTAAATGCTTTTTTCATTTTCTTATTCCACTCTTCTTATTTTTCTTCTACAGCTTGATTGCATGCTATAGTATCGTTAGGCTGATTGTAACATAGCTACAATTAGAAAGTAATCATAAAATATTATATCTCTAACAATAGAAGAGTCAATATTAGCACTTTTCATTGTGTCGACATCCTTAGTTTGATAATTATGTCAAATCATGCTGGTTTTATCAAAGATAATCATTTAAAGATTGATACGAGTATTGATTTGTTCAAAATAAGCTGTCCCAAATCGGTGACACTTGATAAATACGAAAAATTGAAAGAGGCTTGAAAGTGTTTAAAATAGGTGGTGGGTCCTGAGTGACTCGAACACTCGATAATATGTTTTTTCACACCTATGCAAGATGCCTCAAAACACCTTATTTTAGGCACTATGCAGCATTTAATCAAGAATCTAATCTTTACATTTGACTTTTACTATCTATGAGACAAGTAGATACACTTCTTAATTGCAATAAAAGAAAAAAGTCCAAATAGGTGAATTTTATGTTTAACAAATTTTAAGTGAAATTCCTACGCCAGACGTAGAAGTTATAGAGTCTTTACCTATCTTTTTGCGTAGTCTGAAAATAATATTTTTGTAGGCCGAATCACTCAATGGTTCATCAGGGTGAAGGGTGTATTCGATAGTTTCACGCGCTACTATCTGATTTTTATGTTTTAAAAGTAAATCTAACAGCTCAATTTCTTTTTGTGTCAATGGTACAGATTTTTTTGAAACCTCAATTTCTCCACGAAATGGGTAGTAATATGTATCCTTGTTGATTCTTACTGTTAATACATTGTTTTCATTGAGTCTCTCAAGAGACTCTGTGAGCGTTTTTTTAATTGCAGAAATACTTATTGGCTTTATAAGATAATCAACAAGATTTAGTTTAACAGCTTTTTGAAGGTTCTCTTTATCATCGTGCATAGTTGTTATAAAGATAGGTGTTTTCTTATCTTCTTTTCGTATTATATCGCACAGTGCAAGACCGCTCATGCCAGGAAGTTCAATATCTGTTATAAGTAGATGTATATTATTTGATTTATATATCTCTAAAGCATCTTCAGCATTACTGCTATATAAAACTGTATCAAAAAAATGCCTCAAAAGCGCCACAGTCTGTAAGGCTACCATCGAGTCATCTTCTATATATAATATATGCATATCTTTTAAAATTTTTAAATCTGTTTTAGGCACTTAACTTTCCTTTGTACATTGCGTCCATTCTACAAAATTTACCGTTAAAATAAAGTAAATATTTTATTTCATTGGGTCAATTCCTTAACAGTATCATCAAACTTTTTCATTATTCTTTTTATCTTACTATTATCATTTTCTTTTAAAGCAGTTTCTAATTGGGTAATCTCTCTAAATAAGCGTTTTGCACCAAATAGCTTTACATTTCCCTTAAATTTGTGGAGTAGTGTTAATGCTTCTGAAGTTTTTTTCTCATTGATCAATTGATGTAGATGATCTGATGTGGATATAGTGTTGTGAATAAACGGTTGCAATTGTTTTAAAAACGCATCTTTGCTAAGCCAGTAATCACGGATATCATCGTCAACAACAAGTCCTGGAATCTGAATTAAAGCATCATTCCAACGTACTTTATATGAGGTAGAATCTACTCTTGTTTTCACTGCTTTATTTGGAGCGTATTTTAGAATAATATTTTCAAGTTCTTTTATTTTGAACGGTTTGTTTAGGTGGTAGTTCATGCCGGCATCTGTACTTCGTTTTTGTTCTTCTTCAGATGTATTGGCACTTAAGGCAATGATAGGTAACTCAACAAAGCCATTTTGTCTGATTATGCGTGTAGAATCTAGTCCATCTAGAACCGGCATCTGAATATCCATTAGTACAATATCATAGTTTTTAATCTTTATCATATCTATGGCAAGTTGACCGTTTATTGCTTCATCGACATTGACACCCATATTATTTAAAATCAATTTAGCCACTTCTCGGTTATCATCATTGTCTTCAACTAACAGGATGTTAAGATCATTGATAGCTAGTGCAAAATTTTCGACATTTTCTTCAACAATGGGGTTACAGTTCACGCCAAGATTTAATGTAAATGAGAAACTACTTCCTTCTCCGATTTCGCTTTCTACTTCAATAGTACCGCCCATTGCTTCTACAAGCTGTTTACTTATAGCCAGCCCGAGGCCTGTTCCACCTTCTTTACGCGTTGTTGAACTGTCTATTTGGGTAAAAAGCTCGAATAGATATTCCTGGTTCTCTTGTGATATGCCAAGACCTGTATCTGTCACAACAAACTCTATATTGCAACTCTCTTTATTACCGTGATTCTTAAATATTGCAACGTGAATTGAACCATGATTTGTAAATTTAATTGCATTGCTAATAAGGTTTACAAGTATCTGCACGATTCGTTCTTTGTCTCCATAGAGATATTCAGGCAGCTCGGTATCTAATTCATACTCTAGCAGTAAATTTTTTTTAGCGGCTTCTATTTCAAACAATTCGAGGCTTTGGGTAAATAGTTCCTTGGGTTTAAATAGACAAGGCATGATTTTGTATTTTCCAGCTTCGATTTTAGATAAATCAAGAATATCATTTAGCAGTGAAAGTAGCGCTTTTGACGCATTGTCAATCTTGCTTAAATATCTTGCCTGCTCTGGACTCATAGATGTTTGGGTAAGTATTTCAAGAAAACCTAAAATAGCATTCATCGGTGTACGGATCTCATGACTCATGTTGGCAAGAAAGGTACTTTTAGCTTCGTTTGCTTCATCTGCTGTTTTTTTTGCATTTTCTAGATACTTTTGGGTTGCTTTTTGCTCGCTTATATCTTCGAAGATAGTATAAAAACCTTCTTGTTGGTTAATCTTAATATATTGGGTTATAACTGCAATGTTTATGATTTCTCCATTTTTTTTGCGATGGGTGGTTTCAAATTCATCGCGTCCTGTCTTTATAACTTTTTGCATATGAGCTGCAACTTCTTCAGGGTCTTCATTTAACTCATAGGCAGATATAGGGAGGTTTTTAAACTCTTCTCGAGTATATCCAAGTTGCTTGCACGCTGTATCATTGAATTCGAGAGGTAATCCTGTTTGAATATCAACTAAGAGTACGCCATGTGGTGATAGATCAAAGAATGTTCGATAACGCAGATCGGTAGAATGCAATGAATTTTTCGTATTTATGATGAGTGTAACGTCTATATGTGTTAAAACTATACTCTCAATGTATCCATAGTCATCTTTGATTGGGCGTAAGTTTGAGTCCCAGTAAGATATTTTGTGCGGAGGGTTGTGTTTATTTTCAAATGCTTTTGCATGAATATTATGTTCTTTGCCAGTATTGAGTACTTGTTGAAAAATAGCTTTATGTTCATCATCTGGATATAAAGTAAAATAATTTTTTCCAACGAAGTATTCCGCTGTGTGCCCATGAGCGTCCGCATATGCTTTGTTGACTTTTAAAAAGTTAAAATCTCTGTCTAGATAAGCTAAAAAGACATGTGTAGTTTCAAAAATATTGGCAAGCAGCTTATTTGCTTGAGATAACTCTTTAGTACGTTCTTTTATGAGATACTCAAGCTTCTCTTTACTTTTTTGTAGTTCCTCAGTCCTATTTTGTACCTCTATTCTCAGCGCATCGTTTATTGTCATATTTGAATGCCAGTTTTTCTTTGCTGTATAGTTGTAAATAATATTGAGTATAGCTTTTTGGGTTATTACTCCCAAAAGAAAACCGTATGCATCAAGAACAACTACTCTTCTATAGTGGTGCTTTTGCATCATATTCAGCGCGTGAGATATACCAAAATTTCCAT
>Ga0180732_1000172_pt1 | contig 64079 bp, 62 predicted proteins | sample KR11_01MetaG_FD_148674 | JGI IMG/M metagenome (GOLD analysis project Ga0180732, IMG submission 148674) | Groundwater microbial communities from the Olkiluoto Island deep subsurface site, Finland - KR11_0.1 MetaG | ecosystem: Environmental > Aquatic > Deep subsurface > Groundwater | place... | reverse complement strand
ATACAGAGTTATTGATTCAAGTGGCTTTTATAAAGGTACTGCAGAACCGGACAGCAGATCGTTAATGAATGTTACTTTCCGTCTTCCGAACGAAGATCTGGAAAAACGTTTTGTTCAGGAAGCACTTGAGAACGGCATGGATGGCCTTAAGGGGCACCGTTCAGTCGGAGGTTGCAGAGCATCTATATACAATGCAACAACTATCGAGGCAGTTAAGGCTTTAACTGACCTTATGAAGACTTTTGAAAAGAAAAACGGATAATTATGGCTTTGTTAAGACATAGCTTTTGCGAAGCCATCGAAATATTGAAATTTTAACTTTCTACGAGTTCGTCAATTTTTCAGGTATCGGTATTTATATAGATTTTCAGATAGAGAATTTAACAAGGCTAGAAGGAAAAATCCGAGTAAGTCGTACTGAATAGTACGTCGTCGAGGATTTTGACTGATAACGCAGTGAAATTATTTATCTGGAAATCTATAGTAAGAATTTTTTTAGATATTGCCCGGTATAAGATCCATCAATCTCAGCTATTTCTTCCGGTGTCCCGCATCCAATAACTTTTCCCCCTTTATCGCCCCCTTCAGGTCCAAGATCTATTATATGGTCGGCAGACTTGATAACATCCATGTTGTGTTCAATTACAATAACTGTATTGCCTGCATCCACAAGCCTGTTAAGCACATTAAGAAGTTTCTTTATATCGTCTATATGAAGGCCGGTTGTAGGCTCGTCAAGTATATATATTGTTTTTCCGGTACCTTTTTTGCTGAGTTCGCGTGACAGTTTTATACGCTGAGCTTCTCCTCCGGATAGAGTTGTAGCGGGCTGGCCGAGATGGATATAACCTATGCCAACTTCGACAAGTGTTTGCAGTTTTGAGCGTATATTGGTCATATTCTCAAAAAACTTAACAGACTGATTTATGGTCATATCGAGAACATCCGCTATATTTTTGCCCTTGTACCTGACTTCAAGGGTTTCGCGGTTGTATCTTTTGCCATGGCACACATCGCATGCGACATAAACGTCCGGCAGAAAATGCATTTCTATCTTTATTATGCCATCGCCATTACATGCCTCGCATCTTCCGCCCTTAACATTGAAGCTGAAACGGCCCAATTTGTAACCACGCATTCTTGCTTCAACTGTTTTTGAAAAAAGTTCTCTTATAAAAGTAAATACACCTGTATAAGTCCCGGGATTGGAACGGGGCGTTCTCCCAATTGGAGACTGATCAATATTAACCACTTTATCGATTTGTTCGAGTCCAACTATATCTTTGAGCTTCCCTGACGGTATCCTGCTGTGATATATCCGCTGGGCAAGGGAGCGGTAAAGTGTCTCAAGGACAAGCGTGGATTTTCCGGAGCCGGACACACCTGTTATGCAGATGAAACAGCCAAGGGGAAATCCCACATCAATATTCTTGAGATTGTTTTCAGAGGCTCCTTTGATTACTATCTCTTTTCCCTGAACTTTGCGTCTTTTTGCCGGTACCTCAATTTTTTTACGGCCGGAAAAATACTGGCCAGTCAATGAATCTTTATCCTTTAGAAGTTCTTTGGGTGTGCCTGAAAATACTACCTGCCCGCCGTTAATACCGGCGCCTGGTCCCATATCTATTACATAATCAGAAGACAGTATTGTCTCTTTATCGTGTTCTACAACCAGAATGGTATTGCCATAATCGCGCATTTGCAGAAGTGTTCCAATAAGACGCTGATTATCCCTTTGATGAAGGCCGATGCTGGGCTCATCCAGAACATACAAAACTCCTGTTAATTTTGATCCGATCTGTGTTGCAAGACGTATTCTTTGGCTTTCTCCGCCTGAAAGAGTGCATGCTGATCTGGCAAGAGTAAGATATGACAGGCCCACATTGTCAAGAAAGCCAAGCCTTTCAATAATTTCTTTTAGAATTCTTTTGGCAATGATCTTTTTTTTGCCGGAAAGTTCCAGCTTTTTTAAAAAAGCATATGCTTTTGTCACAGTAAAAGCTGTTATTTCAGACATGGTAAGCCCGCCGACTTTTACGGACCTGCTCCCTTTATTTAGCCTTGTCCCCTGGCATTCCGGGCAGGGACGGAAACTCATATAGTACTTAATTTCCTCTCTTGCCCGGTAAGAATCCGTCTCCAGGTAACGCCGTTCCAATTTTGGTATTATGCCTTCAAATGGTTTTCTGTAGTTAAAACGGCGATTGTTCCGTTCAATATAAAAAGATATCTGTTCATCTCCTGATCCATAAAGAAGAACATTTTTAAAATTATCCGGCAGATCTTTATAAGGGGTATAGATGTCAACGCCATAATGCATGGTCAGAGCGTCTAAAAATTCAAAAAAATGAACTGAATTTCTGTTAGCCCACAAGATAACTGCGCCTTCTCTTAAAGATAATTCGGGATTCGGAATTATCTGGTCAGAGTCAAATACATTTGTTGAGCCAAGACCGTCACATTTCGGGCATGCGCCTTGCGGAGAATTAAAGGAAAAACTGGCAGGCGTAAATTCAGGATAGCTTATGCCGCAAGTTATACATGCCGCTTTTTCGCTGAAGAGAACAGGCTTTTTATCTGAAACATCGACCATAGCTATGCCGCCTGACTGAGATACGGCCAGTTCTAAAGAATCCGCAAGCCTGTTTTTAATATTTTCTTTAACAACCAGGCGATCGACAACAACATCGATAGTATGTTTCTTGTTTTTATCGAGCTTATCAATATCCTCTATTTCAAATGTTTTGCCGTTGATACGTATGCGAGCGAAACCATCTCTTTTAAGATGTTTTAAGAGTTTTTCATGAGTTCCTTTCTGGCCGGCAATAAGAGGCGATAAAATAGTGATTCTGGTCCCTTCAGGCATTGACATGACTTTGTCCACGATCTGGTCAAGCGTTTGCGAAGTAATGGGTTTCCCGCATTTATAACAGTGAGGCGTACCTGTTCTGGCAAATAGAAGACGGAGATAGTCATAAATTTCAGTAACTGTGCCAACGGTTGATCTGGGATTATGGCTGGCTGTTTTTTGTTCAATTGCAATTGCGGGCGATAGGCCATCAATCATGTCGACGTCCGGTTTATCCAGGCGTTCTAAGAACTGACGTGCATAAGTAGAAAGAGATTCAACATACCTGCGCTGTCCTTCCGCATAAAGGGTGTCAAAAGCAAGTGTTGATTTGCCTGAGCCGGATAGACCTGTTATCACAACTAATTTATTCCTGGGCAATTCAACATCTATGTTTTTCAGGTTATGCTGCCTGGCGCCATGTATTATTATTTTTTCGGATTTCATAGTAAGAATAATTTCTTATACTTTAGTAAATTTTAGGTAACTTCTCAATAAGCAAGCTCTGGTAAATCATATTTTGCGACTATTCTCTGGATTCCCGCCTTCGCTGGAATGACTGACGATTAGACGAGATTGTCATTCCAGCGAAGGCTGGAATCCAGGAGCTATTACCCGAACTTATTGAGAACTTACCTTTAAACTATGCTTATATATAGCATGTTCAGCCGCCATATTTATTGCTGCAACAAGGCTGCCGGGATCTGCTTTTCCGGTTCCTGCGATATCATAAGCAGTACCATGGTCAACAGAGGTTCTGATTATCGGCAGCCCGAGAGTTGTATTAACTCCATCGGTAAAGTGCAGCAGCTTGAACGGGATAAGCCCTTGATCGTGATACATGCAGACAACAGCATCGTAACGTCCGTTTGCGGCGTGATAAAATACGGTGTCAGGAGGGAAGGGGCCTGAAACATCTAATCCTTTCTTACTTGCTGAATCTATTGCCGGCGAAATAATTCTTTCTTCCTCATCTCCAAACATTCTCTCTTCTCCTGCATGAGGATTTAAGCCTGCTACAGCGATTCTGGGCTTTTTGAAACCAAATTTATTATGAAGGGCGTCCCAAGTAATTTGTATGGTTTTAAGAATTCGTTCTTTTGAAAGTTCGGCTGAAACATTTTTTAAGGGAATGTGAATGGTTGCAAGAACAACGCGAAGTTTTCTGCCGGCCAGCATCATTGCAAAACTATCGGTTTTAGTATGCTCTGCAAGGAGTTCTGTGTGACCGCTGAACTTGCTGCCTGCCTTCCGCATGGCTGCCTTATTTATAGGGCATGTGACAATGGCATCGATACTTCCTTTGATTGCCATATCTATCGCGGTTGTTATGTATTTTATCATTGCCTTTCCTGTTTGAAGTGTGGGTTTACCCCAGGATATTTTATCTTTATTAAGTTTAGACAGGCATAAAACATCAATTTGTCCGGATTGATATATGCCTGAAACAGGAATTTTAACATCTTTTATTTTAAGAGCGCTTGATGTACTTTTTTTTGCAAGTTTCAGCACTCCTGTGTCTCCTATTATGAGAGGTTTGCAGGTTTTATAAATTGAAGGGGATGAGAGAGCCTTGAGTATAATCTCAGGGCCGATACCAACAGGGTCTCCCATGGTAATACCTATAACGGGGCGATAAGTATTCATTTATATGACCTTAATATTAAAGTGGTTGCCGGTAAAATCGAAATTTTTAATATATTACATGTCACATATTATTTTCAAACAAATTAATTAAATTGCATTTAACTATATGATGATTTTCAAGAAATTCTATTTAACAGAGACACAAGGTGATTTTTTTTGAAAATTAAAGATAATAGAAGCATTAGCAAGATTTTTGAATAGGACATTAGTGTAAAAAATTATACTGATAATGATGGATCTGCATAAAATAGTTGAAGAAAGATCTCATTGCAAAAATGTTTGTATTTAGAAGCAGTTGTCTGCATGATTAAAATATATAACAATAAAAACAGATAACTATAAATTGTTAATAACTTTTTAATAAACGGGCGTAAAGCATTATCCTTCAGGTTTGACAGGAAAGTTCTGATAGCTTAGTTAAGCCGTTAAAGTTCACTCGGGTTTTACAAGAACCTTATTAAATTCTTAATCGATTCTTCTTAATTGAAACACTCTCTAACTAACAATATTTTTTCCACCAGTTTGATCTGTTATAGTTTACAAAGTCGTCTCTTCTATTTTAATAAATTAACCTTATTTTTTTTGGAATATGGATTGTAATGCCCTATGAAACAAATATGGGAACAAGTAAAATTATCAATTAAAAAACAGATTCCAGGCCATAGCTACAGAATGTGGATTGAACCCATGGAGTTTATAGAATGCAAGGAAAACTGTATTGTGCTTTCATGTGCAAATACTTTTTCAAAAAAACGAGTTCTTGATTACTATGGTTCAATTATAGAAACAGAAATAAAAAGAACTTCCGGTAAAGACTACAATCTTGGTTTAGAGGTTTCCTGCAAAATCTGTAAAAAAGAGAACTCAGGTTTTAAAAAGGATAATAGTATTCAGCTCCCTCTGCCCGGGGTTAATTTGAGTCCGTATAATGGCCGACTATTAAGAAGGGATTTTACTTTTGATCAGTTCGTTGTTGGTAATAATAATGACTTTGCTTACTTGGCGGCACTTGACCTTGCTTCAAAAAAGAATTCGCAGCAAAATTCCTTATTTTTATTATCAAAGATGGGAATGGGGAAAAGCCATCTTTCTCAGGCGATAGGTCACCATATAATGTCTCATTATCCAACAGAACATGTATGTTATATAACCGCTGAAGATTTTACCAGTGAAATGGTTAATGCTTTTAGGAATGGTTCAATTGATAAGTTTAAAAAGAAATACAGAAATGAATGTGACGTATTGCTTCTTGAAGATGTACAGTGTTTGACCGGGAAGGAGCGAACGCAGATCGAGCTGGCATTAATTCTTGATTACCTTTTTGAGGCAGATAAAAAAATAATTTTTTCAGGTTGTTACCTCCCTTCTGACATTCCTAAACTTAATGAAAAGTTGGTATCGCGGTTCTCATACGGTCTTATTTCAAATATTGATCCTCCTAGTTTCAGGACAAGAGTCAGAATATTACAGAAAAAATCGAACAATAATGGGTATAATTTACCTGGAGAAGTAATCGAGTATTTAGCAAGTGAACTGACAGCGGATGTCAGGCAGCTTGAGAGCGGACTTATAGGAGTTGCAGCCAAGTCATCAATTCTTGGAGTGCCGATCGACCTTGATCTTGCGAAAAGTGTAACCCAGAATATAATCAGGCAACGTAAAAATATTACAATAGATGTTATCAGGAAACTTGTTTGCAAGCATTTCGATATTGCCATAAAAGATATTATTTCGAGTTCGCGAAAACAAAATTTTGTTCGTCCAAGACAAATAGCGATTTATCTTTCGAGGAGATATACGGATTCACCTCTTCAGACAATTGGTAAAAGTTTCAACAGATATCATGCTACAGCCCTTCATTCCATCGGCATCGTTGAACAAAAGCTAAAAGAAAAAGGAGTTCTGTATAGACAGGTGGAAATTCTTAGCAAGCAACTTGAATCAGGAAAATTCTGACTCCTTAGTTTCTTCCCATAGTTTCAGGTTAATCACACTAAATTTTAATGGCAATTAGCGATAAAACTTTCAAAAAGCTTAAAGATATAGCAGGCAAGGCCAATTTCAGCAGAGCTAAGGAAGATCTTGTATGCTATGCTTATGATGCAACTGCGCAGACTTATCTGCCCGACGCAGTTCTGTTTCCACAAAATGCCATGCAAGTATCTTCTGTTTTAAAGCTTGCCAATAAAGATAGTTTTTTTGTTATCCCAAGAGGGGCCGGTTCCGGTATGACAGGAGGATCTCTTGCTGTAAGGGGGGGGATTATCCTTGCCATGACCCGCTTTAACCGTATTTTGAAAATAGATAAGGAAAACCTTATTGCCAGTGTTGAGCCGGGTGTTGTTACAGGCCGTTTTCATGAAGCTGTTGAAAAGGAAAATCTTTTTTATCCCCCTGATCCCTCGAGTTCTGAATTTTGCACTCTGGGCGGCAACCTGGCAGAATGCGCGGGAGGCCCCCGTGCAGTTAAATATGGGGTTACCCGTGATTACGTGCTTGGGATAGAAGCGGTTCTTCCGACCGGAGAAATTATAAATACCGGAGTAAATACAGCCAAGGGGGTGGTGGGCTATGATCTGACCCGGCTTCTTGTTGGATCAGAAGGGACGTTAGGAGTAATTACGCGTATGACTCTCAGGCTTTTACCACTTCCTGAGGCGGTCAGTACTATGACCGCTGTTTTTAATAATATTGAAACTGCTGCAATGGCGGTTTCAGCTATCATTAGATGTGGAATAATACCACGTACCATAGAATATATGGACAATGCTTCAATTAGATGTGTTGAAGAGTATCTTAATATGGGATTGCCTGTTAATTCTGAGGCATTGCTTTTAATCGATGTGGATGGAAAAGAAAAAGAGGTTGAAATCGCGATAAATCAGATAGAAGAACTTTGTATCTTGCAGGGAGCTGTGAGTGTGGAAAAGGCCAAAACTAAAGAGGATGCCGCTAATCTCTGGAAAGCTCGAAAGGCGATTTCACCGGCTTTGTTTAGATATGGTCCGGATAAGATTAATGAGGATATTGTAGTTCCCAGGAATAAAATCCCTGATATGGTAAAAAAAATAGATGAATTAAGAAAAAAAACCGGACTTTTTATGGTGAGTTTCGGCCATGCTGGTGACGGAAATATTCATTTTAATATAATGCTTGATAAAAAGAATAAAGAAGAGCTTAAAAAGGCAGAAGTCGCAGTTGAAGCTCTGTTTGGATATACACTTGAACTTGGCGGAACTATTTCAGGCGAACATGGTGTCGGTATAACCAAGGCGCCTTATATTCAAAAAGAGATAGGTGCCGTAGAACTTGGCCTTATGAAAAAAATAAAAAAAGTTTTTGATCCGAACGGTGTATTAAATCCTGGTAAGATTTTTCCTTAATATGTAAGCGTTCACGGAACGAGACCTTTGCAAAACGCCCCCTTTTGCCCAATTTCTGTGTCAGACTCAAATTTTAAGCCTCGAAATACTCAATGTATTCCTGCATTTAAAATTTTAGCCTTCCTTGAACTTGAACAAAATTGAACATTTTTCAAAGGTCTCGGAACGTTGAAATTAGAAATTGGAAATTTGGTCTTCATGCTTTTGTACTGTTCTTCTCAATTGCCATTTTAATCTCTCCCTAATTTCTACTTTCCAATTTCAAGTTTCAAGCCGTGAACGGCTATGTTTTTTCAATCCTATTGGATCTTCATAGACATAACATCTGAAGATACAAGGTCGTTCAATATTTCCAGTCTGGCATTTTGATCACGTTCTATAGAACAACGCAATCTTAGCGAACAATATTTTTTACATATAGTATCATTGACATTGAAAGTACTAAAACATCCCAAATGATCATCAGAAGAGATATTATTAATTAGCTTTTTTTTCATACGTTGTCCTTTAACTCCAGCAAGTTAAGCATTTCATCATGAATTTTTCCGTTAGTGGCCAGAATTTCCTTTTTGTCGATCGTAAACAGCTCATTCGAAAAATCCGTTATAACAGCCCCGGCCTCACTTGCAATCAGGACCCCTGCAGCTGTGTCCCAGGGTTTCAGATTTTGTTCCCAGAAAGCATCGAATCGTCCGCAAGCCACAAAGCAGAGATCAAGCGCCGCAGACCCCAACCTTCTAACTCCCCGGGATGCTTTTAGGCAATTAGAAAAGCGGATCATTAAGGAGTTAACAATATTTTTAAAATCATAAGGGAAACCAGTCACAAGCAGGCTTTCTGAAACCGATTTTGAGCCTGAGACTTTTATTGGCCTGCAATTTAATTCAGCTCCTTTTCCCTTTACAGCGGTAAAAAGTTCTTCTGTTGCCGGATTAAAGACAATGCCGAGAACTATATTTCCCTGCAAGGCAAAAGCTATGGATATGGAGAACATACTAAGCTGATGAGCAAAGTTTGTTGTTCCGTCGAGAGGATCAACAATCCACTTATAATCAGCTTTGCCTTTATTAAAACCACTTTCTTCGGCTATTATGGAATGCTCTGGAAATGCATTTAATATTGTCTCAATTATTATTTTTTCTGACCCAATGTCAGCTTCTGTAACAAGATCAATATCACCTTTTTTGTTAATACCGGATAACCTGCCAAGGTGAGATCGAAGAATCGCTCCACCTTTATAAGCAGCAGCGATGCCGACTCTTTTTACAAGTTCCAGATCCATAACTTTTCAAGTTATAATTATTTTTCTTTAGAAGTCAACTTAATAAAATTTTCTAAGATGTTGTATTGCATTTTCCATTTTTTCAATAAGCGGCATCAAAGTTGATCTGTTAATAGCCGATATCGGGGTTCCATCAAGGTCAATGCTGAGCCTGCTAATAGTTTCCATGTCAACGAGATCTTGTTTGTTCAGAACACGAATTAATGGAATATTGTGCAGATTTAAGTCTGATAGTATTTTTTCGACGGATTTGATCTGATCTTTAAAACGCGGACTGCTTATATCTATCACATGTAGCAGGAGGTCGGCACTTTCAAGTTCTTCAAGAGTTGCGCGAAAAGCAACCATAAGGTCTTTTGGCAGATCTTTAATGAATCCCACCGTGTCTGTAATTATGACTTCAGTATCCTTAGGAAATTTAAGACGCCTGCTGGAAGGGTCTAAGGTGGCAAAAAGCCGGCTTTCAGCTAAAACATTGCTCTTTGTAAGTGTGTTTAATAGAGTTGATTTTCCAGAATTGGTGTATCCTATAATTGAAATAACAGGCAATCCTTTTTTGCTGCGCTTTGCTTTTTGATGCTTACGCTGTTTTTTTATATTTAATAAAGCCTTTTCAAAGCGAGCTATACTGTCGCGTACACGCCTTCTGTTTATTTCCAGTTTGGTCTCGCCAGGGCCGCGTCCGCCAATACCTCCGGTCAAACGTGACATGGCGGTATTTTTTGTAATCAGTCTTGGAAGCAGATATTTAAGTTGAGCCAGCCCGACCTGAATTTTTCCTTCTTTTGTTTGAGCGCGTTGAGCAAAAATATCCAGAATAAGCTGCGTTCTGTCTATGACCTTTAAATCTATATGATTTGTAATGGAGCGAATTTGTGACGGGTTCAATTCCTGATCGAAAATTAAAAGTGTCGCTCCCTTCTGAAGTGTTTCTATGGTGAGTTCCTGGAGTTTGCCTGGACCAAGGAGAAATCTTGAATCAGATTTTTTGCGTTGTTGAAGCACAGTTCCGGCTATTTCAATACCATTTGAGGCAGCAAGTTCTTTCAGCTCTTCTAAAGAGTCAATTGCCTTACGCCTGGAAGCAGTTGTCACACTTACGAGAAGGGCTTTTTCTTCACCTTGATTCGCTTTATATGAGGACGTTGCATGGCTGAGTTCAGATTCGAGAGCCTGTATAAGTTCAAGACATCCAATATCAAGTTGATTGGGATTAAGCGGGCCTAACATCTGATAAAGCTTTTCATCTTTACTGGTTGGAATAATATGGCTTGCATGAACTTGATATGGGAGGCCATCTTTAGTCAATGTAATTACAGCCATAATATCCAGCCTTAATAAGACAAGGTCGTTGAAATCGTCGTTTGTTAAAGGCTCTTTTTTAAGATGAGTATGTATACATCTCAAGCCCTTCAGACGACCAGGGGCGACCCTGTATTCACTTATATCAGGTATGACTATTCCATGGTGGCTCCCTACAATTACAAATGCTATCCTGCCTTGCCGATTGACAAGAAGACCTATTTGGCGGCGTATTTCGAGGGAAAGCCTGCTTATATCAGCAGCAAGTCCGGGTGTGATGAGGAATTTATCGGGGATACGGTGTCGGTAGAAATTTTCAAGGCTTTGGATTTGATTTGCCTTTAAGCCGGATGTATTTCCGAAAAGCCTTTTCATACTGAATTGGAATATTTTTTGTTATTCTGATTTTTCAAATGCAATATTTTCAAAACGCGTGTAACTAGCTAAAAACGTTAATGTTGCCTCTCCTGTGGGGCCGTTTCTATTTTTTCTAATCAGAATATCTGCCGTACCTTTTTTGGGATTGTTTTCATCGCTATTGTACATTTCGTCTCTGTATATAAAAGCTACTACATCTGCATCCTGTTCAAGAGCCCCTGATTCTCTCAGATCTGAGAGTCTTGGCTGCTTGTCATTTCGTTGCTCAAGCATTCTGTTGAGCTGAGATAAAGCCATTACCGGAACGTCAAGTTCTTTGGCCAAAGCTTTTAGAGATCTTGATATTTCGGAGATTTCAAGATCTCGACGTTCAGCAGACATACGGCTTTTCATAAGCTGGAGGTAATCAATAACGACAAGGCCTATATTTTTTTCCATTTTTAATCTACGGGCCTTTGCTCGTATTTCCATAGCTGATATATTTGGAGTATCATCAATAAAAATAGAAGTATCAGACAGGACACCGGCAGCATCTGTCAGTTTGCGCCAGTCTTCCATGCTGAAAAAACCTCCTCTTAAACGAGATGAATCAATTCTCGCTTCAGAACAGAGCAGACGCATTGACAGTTGCTCTTTTGACATTTCAAGGGAAAATACGGCTACAGGTACATTTGCATCAACCGCGGCATTCCTGGCAATATTAAGGGCCAGGGCTGTTTTTCCCATACTTGGGCGTGCGGCAAGAATTATAAGCTCTGATTTCTGCAGGCCCGAGGTAAGATTATCAAGGCGGGTAAACCCTGTTGGAACGCCGGTTACCAGAGTCTTATTGCCCTGTCGTTTTTCAATGGTCTCAATATTGCCATCAATTAATTCGCTTATACGATAAAATGATTGTTTATGCTTATTTTTTGAAATTTCGAAAATTACACTTTCAGCGAAATCGACTAGTTCGTCAACATTACCCCTGTCCTCAAAGCATTCTTTGGCGATTTCATTCGTTTTTTCTATAAGGCGCCTTAATGTTGCTTTGTCATGAACAATTTTAGCATAATGTTTTGCATTTACAGCAAGCGGGACGGTATCGACAAGCGTGGCTAAATATGTTGCCCCTCCAATCTCTTCTAAATGCCCCCTTTCTTTGAGAGCATTGCTAAGCGTAACAAGGTCAACAGGTTCGTTCTTTGAAAAGAGTTCAACAATACCGGAAAAGATCTTTTGATGAGCGGATCTATAGAAATCCTCCGGTGAAAGAATATCGATAATATCAAGCAATGTATTGTTATCTATAAGGATTCCGCTGAGTAAAGATTCCTCGGCCTCAATACTTTGAGGGGGAATTTTATAAAGAGAGGGGTCTTGTTTGTTTTGCAACTGCCTATTGGCCATTGGTTTGATGTTTATTCTAAAATCTAATGACTACGTCTTTAATAAATATTTTTTAAGTAGAAGTATGATAATTTATTCCGTAAATTTAAATAATAACTTTATTCTGGAACTATTTCAACAGTTATTTCAGGCTCAACTCCTTTGTAAACTCGTATAGGAACCTTGAATGTACCGATTTTCTTTATGGGCTCACTAAGCAGAACCATTCTTTTTTTAACTTCTATATCTTGGCTTGCAAGCGCTTCAATGATATCCTTCACAGAGATCGAGCCATACAGGCGGTCTTCTTCACTAACCTTTGCAGCTATCTTGCAAATAACTCCTTCAAGTTTATTGGCCATTTCTTCAGCAAGGCTTTTTTCTTTGGCTATCTGAAGTTCGAATTTAACCTTCTGCTGTTCCAGCATTTTGCGGTTTTGAGGTGTGTCCAGAACAGCCTTATTCTGAGGCAAAAGATAATTGCGGGCATAACCTTTGGAAACATTAACTTCGCTTCCGATTATGCCTATCGATCCTATAGTTTCTTTCAAAATTACTTTCATTATAACCTCCATAAACAACTTTATAGCTATAGACTTTCAGATAAATAATTTCGCTGTGTTATCAGTCGTCGACGTATAATTAATACGCCTTCCTCCTTCTGGCTTTGTGAAATTATTTATCTGAAAGTCTATATATTTTAGTGTACAATTTAGTTTTAACTTTCTTTTTTTATACTTAATTTTCTGAAATCAAGCCAAATGTCAAAAAAACCAAGCCCTATAACAGAAAGCAGAACCAACTGTTGCAAAGCAAGGACGCTGTATAGGAAAATCCTGAATATACGGGGAACGTTTTTTTTTTCAAAATAAAAAGACACAATTGCTATGCCTTGAAAAAAATATATTGTCATAAGGACAATCAGACCGTTTAACCCTAAAATTTTAAAAGTATTGTCCGGCAAAATAAGTGTCACACCGCATCCTATAAAAATCCAGACAATGAATTCCGGAGCTTTCCATAATTTTAGAGAGCCAAAATCAGGAGAAAAAATATTTTTAGCTTTAAGCACGGGCTTTGCGATTAACAGACTGACCCATGACACAAATAAGGTTAAAGATATAAGCATAGCAGGAATAATTCGTATAAGTACGTACTGGATCTTTTCCATTGAATTCGAAATAACGTTTATGCTTTCTTCTGGGACCCCTATGCTTTCATACATCGCCATAGTCAGGTCGAGATTCCGTGATATATATCCAGATACCATGGTGTAAATTCCAGTGTTTGACAAGTTGCTGTAAAAGAACAAGATAATAATCCCCGTTATTAGAACGAAGGCGCATGCATAACTAATTGTCTTTTCGATCGATAAATGCATCTCAATTAGTTCACTAAGGAGAAAACCCAGCAGCAGCAACTCAACAAAGAAAAATATATCTAATGATATACCGCCTGTCATTATAATCATCATTATGATTGATAAGATATAGACTATAATTCCTGTTGTTCTCCCGAGTTTTGACCGATAAAAGAGAATCGGCAGAGGGATAAACAAAGAAAAGAAAAACCCTATGATCGGCAAATATATTGAAGCTGTAAATATAAGTCCTATTATTGCTACGCCGCTTATTATATCCTTTGAGATATTTCCTTGAACAGTTTGAGACACTATCTTCTTCTCCTTGGGGAAAAACAGACGTTATATGACGTTAAATATGGTCAATCGTCCCCACGTAAGGCAGAAGTGCAATTGTTCGGGCTTGCTTTATAGCTTTTGTCAGAGCGCGCTGATGTTTAGCGCATGTTCCAGATATACGTCTCGGGATAATTTTGCCTCGTTCAGTAACAAAATATTTGAGTGTTTTAGGGTCCTTATAATTTATCGCAAGACTTGTATCTGCGCAGAAACGGCATATTTTTCGCCGATGAAATACTCTTTTTTTACCTGGAGTTTTTGAATTTCTTGTTGAATCTGAAGGAACAGCCATTTTTCTCTCCTAATTTATTCACTTTCCATTGTTTTTGTTGTTTCATCCTCAGCCGTTTCAGCATTATTGATATCAGGAGCGCTCTGTTTGATATCGGATTTATTTTGATCGGGCTCGATTTCTTTAATTTCAGCTTTGGCCATCTCTTCTTTAATAAGTTCTATATCCGCATATTTGTCAAGCAAGACCGTCATATACTTCATGACCCGGTCATCAATTCGGAAAAAGCGTTCCATTTCATCAACGAGTTTTCCTGTTCCGCAATAGTCTAAACGGACATAATACCCACGAGATTTTTTTTTGATTTCATATGCAAGCCTTCTGGCTCCCCATTCATTGAGCATTACCAGAAGGCATTCCTCTTGTTGGATTAAGTCTTTTACTTTTTCAAAAATAGGGCTCCGTTCTTCATCTGACAGATCAGGATCAATAATTATAAATGTTTCGTACCTTCTCATTAGACCTCCTCTTGGATATTAAGCCCTGAAATAATAATTCAGAGCAAGGAATAAATTTAAAAAATAAAAAAAGTAAATGATAAGAATTAAAAATTTATTTTAGTAACAAAGCAGCTCACAGCTGTCAAGATTTTCCTTCTGAAAACCTCAAAATGTTGTCTTGCATTTCTTTTTATGCGAAATTATACAATGTTAAAGTCAAAAAAGCTTATGAAGCAAACAAAATTAATAGATAAAAACGAGGCTGCATGAATTTTTATTCAAAACAGGTCAATAAAGTCTTACAGGAACTTAATACTTCCGCCGAGAAGGGTCTCAGCCAATCAGAAGCAAGGCTAAGGTTAGATAAATATGGATTAAATACAATTGAGGAAAAAGAAAAGATAAGTTCTGTTAAGATTTTTTTGAGCCAATTTAAGAACCTTATTATTTGGATTCTGATAATTGCAGCGGTTATATCTGCCGTTCTTCCCATCCTGGAGAGGGGAGTAGAAAATATAGTTTTAGAGGATATGGCCGACGCGCTTGTTATATTGGTAATTGTTATACTTAATGGTGTATTGGGCTTTATCCAGGAATTCAAGGCGGAAAAAAGTATTGAGGCATTAAAGAAACTCGCAGGACTGAAGGCCACGGTTATAAGAGATAATAAAGAGGATAAAATTGATGCAACAGAGCTTGTGCCTGGAGATATTATTATTCTGCGAACAGGTGATAAGATTGCTGCTGACGCAAGACTGGTCGAGCTTAGTAACTTAGAGACACAAGAAGCCGCTTTGACAGGGGAAAGCACGCCTGTAGAAAAGAATTTAGAAGTTAAAATTAAGGATAAGGTGCAGATTGCTGAACAGACGAATACAGTCTTTTCCGGGACTATAATAACAAAAGGAAAAGGAAAAGCTATCGTCACTGCAACCGGTATGAACACCGAGATCGGCAAAATTGCAGAAATGATACAGACCACAAAAAAAGAAGAGGCTCCTTTGCAGAAGAAGCTTGAGCAATTAGGCAGATGGCTTGGCTTGGCTACATTGGTTATATGTTTTATAATTTTTTTTACAGGCTGGCTAAGCGGGATGGAATTGTTTGAGATGTTCCTGGTATCTGTTAGCCTTGCGGTTGCTGCTATTCCGGAAGGGTTGCCCGCTGTTGTAACGATATGTCTTGCTTTAGGGGTTCAGAGAATGGTTAAGAAGCATGCTCTTATTAGAAAACTTCCGTCAGTAGAGACACTGGGAAGCACTACTGTCATATGTTCTGATAAAACAGGCACTTTAACCAGGAATGAGATGACTGTAAGAAAGGTTTTTGTCAATAATAAGATAATAGAAGTTTCCGGACTTGGGTATAAACCTGACGGAAACTTTGCAGAAATGAACTATGAACTGAAGCAAATGCTAATGATAGGCGCTCTGTGCAATGATGCTGTTATAGAAGATAATTATTCAATAATCGGAGATCCAACAGAGGCTTGCCTTATCACAAGTGCTAAAAAAGCAGGTATCGAACATGATGAATTAAACAAGAGATTCCCCAGAATAGATGAAATTCCTTTTGATTCTGAGAGAAAGCGTATGAGCACAATACACATGATTAACGGAGACAAATTTGTTTATACTAAGGGAGCTTCTGACCAGCTTTTAAAGGTTTGTTCTAAGATATTAATTAATGGTGAGGAAAGAGAATTGTTGCCTGCTGATAAAAAGAAGATTTCAGATCAAAATGAAGAGTTTGCCAAACAGTCTTTAAGATTATTGGGTTTTGCATATGCAAAGACAGAAAAAAAAGAAGAAAAAGATATGGTTTTTGTTGGATTACAGGCAATGATTGATCCTCCTAGAAAAAGTTCAATTGAAGCCGTAAAGAAATGCCATGAAGCTGGTATTAAGGTTGTTATGATTACCGGAGATCATAAAGTAACGGCTATAGCTATTGCAAAAGAAATAGGAATCGAGGGCGATGCTTTAAGCGGAGAGGAGCTTGATGAAATAAAAGATTTATCAGAGATTGTTGATAAGATTTCGATCTTTGCCAGGGTTAATCCAGAGCATAAGATGAAGATTATCGAAGCCTTGAATAAAAAAGGTGAGATTGTCGCAATGACTGGTGATGGGGTAAATGACGCTCCTGCTTTGAAGGCTTCTCATATTGGAATCTGTGTCGGTTCCGGCACAGATGTCGCTAAAGAGGCGAGTGAAATGATTCTGACTAATGATGATTTTGCCAGCATAGTTAGTGCCATTGAAGAAGGAAGAGGCATATATGATAATATTAAAAAATTTGTTAAATTTCTTATTTCCAGCAATCTCGGAGAAATATTTACTATTTTCGTAGGAATAATTTTAGGATTTCCCCTTCCGGTGATAGCCATACAATTGCTATGGATCAATCTTATGACCGACGGCCTTCCTGCTTTGGCATTGGGTGTTGAGCCGATTGATCATGATATAATGCAAAGAAAGCCGAGAAGTATCAAAGAAAGTATAATTGATAAGCGCACAACATACTGGACTTTGTCGATAGCTGTAATCATGATGGTCGGCACTTTGATTATGTTCAGAGGCTTTGAAGGATTAAGGCATGCTCAAACCGTTGCGTTTACTACATTGATGATGTTTCAGATGTTCAACGTTCTGAACTGTAAGTCAAATATCCACTCGGTATTTAAGATTTTTTTTAATAACAAGTGGCTTATACTCGCTGTTGCCTTATCAATAATTCTTCAGATGATAGTATTGTACGTTCCTTTTATGAACACATTATTCAAGACTTATCCATTACCAATATTTGAATGGATGATGATACTTCTTGTTTCAAGTTCAGTCCTATGGTTTGATGAAATTTTTAAGATTGTTAAGAGATTTAATTCAACAGAGCGCGCAGGGTGATTCTGCCCATAAGTGCTGAAATGAACATCGAACATCGAACGTCCAACATCGAACGTTGAATGAGAAAAGATGAAGAAACAGAGGAATTAATTAAGATTTTCGTTACGAGTATCAAAACGACTAAAAAGAAACCACGCCAAAGCGTGGTTGAACCTTCGGTGTTGGAATAATTTGAGGAGCGGAGCGACATCATTATTCGACGTTCAATGTTCAATGTTCGATGTTGGACGTTCATCTTTCAAATTTTGGAGATTATGCTGTGTCCCTGAATGAGAGCCCTGACTGTAAGATTGAGAAGATCATTCGTGCAGATGCTTCTGAGGTCGTTGCACGGGCCTCGGTACATCTTGACGACGAACAGATGCAGTATTTCCTGCGCAACAAAGATTGCCTGACAACAGACTTGCATAGCACAAAGGCAAGACTCGGCATCAATCAGGAAAAACTCAGTCCTTTTGAACTCAAAGGAAACAAGATATCCTATGAAGCCAGATTCTGGTTCTATATTCCAGAATATTCTGCAGGCCTTACTATTGACCAGTTAATAAAAACCGGCCTTGAAGTCGGCAAGATTTATTTGAAAAATCCTGAGCTCAAATACTCTGCCGAGGAATTGATCAATCTCATTTCAAACCGCACCATCATTGTTCCCAAGGGAACCAGGGTGCTGGAGGAAGGCATCCTTGCCGTACCGGTTATGCCTTTTATCCATCTGCCCAATCCCATGGTCTTAACGCCCAATTATCTGAAGTCTGCTGTGGGTAAAATGATTCCTCGTGAAGATTTCTATTTTGCTCAGCCTGAGCAAAAAGTGGACCAGGTCATAGTGCCGGCGGGAAGCGGGGTAATATCGCATACCAGCCTTTTTACACAGCAAAACGAGATTTATATTCTCGATCCTGAACACACAGATGCCAGGGTAGGGAGTAAATACACCAACGGGATCATATATCTTGAACTCGTGGGAGGAGAAAAGGACATCGTAAAGGAGAAGGTCCATATAGAAGTCTATAAACCAGCTACAGCAAAACGCAGTGTGAAAAAAAAGTTCTATATCGACCTGAAATCCTCATTTTTGGAGAGACTTTACAAAGAGCGTACTGTGGATGAAAACACCATCGCAGCCATCAGTGATACTGGAGAGCAAAAATTCATTGAGCTAAACAAGCGGTTCGACCGACTCTTACATGAGCTATGGCCTTATACCTCGCTGGTAGTCCAGGACTTCCCTAACCGACTCCTTGCATCTTATCTAATTGTAGCCGCTGACCTTGGCCTCATCAGGGATCTGACCTTTATGAGGGCCCCGGAGGAGGAATATTTTTTCAAGTCAGACGACCTTGCCTTTATGAATAAGCTTCAGGACATGGGTGTGGAGATTTACTGGAAGAACCCCTTACAGGGGGATCTGGTCTTGTACAAGCAATTCTTTATGAGGTCTTCTGTGATACCCTCATTTAACGAGGCCTTCAGCTCAAGAAAGCTTGCTGCGTTTTATGGAACAGCAGGGAACGTAGATGCCGACACACAAAAAGAAATTGTAGACAGCATAAAGTCCTTCAAGGACTTCCACGGTGGCATTTGCGGCATTCTCACAGGTGGCAACACGGGAAGTGTCATGTCCTTTGTATCCGAAAGCACGGCTTCTCTGGGTATGCTATCCGGGGCCGTGTACTGGAAGGTCCCTGGGGTGGATATTTATCCCCATGTGGATTTTGCGGCGTATTTGGCCCGAAATGATTTGCTGGAAAGACAGGAAATCTTATCTGAAGCCACTGAGGCAGACATCTATTTTAAAGGCGGAGTGGGGACCAACCTTGAAAATGCCATAACTTTCGTTAAGAAGAAGCTCGGCATTGGGCACTACAAGCCGCAAATATTTGTAGGAGAATTTTACAAGCCCCTTCAGGACTGGCTCAACCACCTGACATCTGAGGGGATGGTGGACCCCAAAGTTTTTGAAAGCTGCTATTTTATCATGCATGGCTCTGAGATCTTCGACACTCTGTGCAAACACTTCGGCTCGGAAGACAAGATGATCTACGAAGTCACAGCGAATGAAACATGGTAACAAGGTTCCTTTTCGCTCCATTTTTAGTCCAATTTAGACAGAAATTGTATTAAACAGGAAATTGTTGTATAAAATTATTTTGTAAGATTATTATTGGTTAGGCGGATTTTAGGGACTAATGTTCAATGCAGACAAAAAAATAAGCAGAAGGAGAGAAACAGATATGAAAAAGTATCCAATTGTAATGTATTTGGTTTTATGTATGCTGTTGGTTACAGGATGTGCGAGAGCACCTCGAGCACCGCTTAGCGATATGGGGCAGAAGATTGAGATCATGGTCATAAGCGACAGGGGCAACCCTGCTGAAATGACCGAACGCCAGTATAAGTATCGTATCGAATCGGTCAATATATGGAACGCGATCTTATTAAGCGGTTGGGAAATTCAGGATATGAGGCTTCACTCATCAATTCAAAAGAGGAATTTGAGGCGCGCAGCGGTCGATATCTTCTTACGGTCAAAATCGTAAGTTATAACCCGGGAAGCACTGCGGCGCGGATAATAGTAGGATTTGGTGCGGGTGCAGCTTCGCTTGACAACAAATATGAGTTCTATGGAACTGGCTCTGAGCCCATAATGGCTTGGGATGATGGCGTGGGCACCTCGGAACACTGGACGAAAATTCCTAGAAAACTAAATGCCAATACAGTCAAGAGGATAACCGAAAAGCTGACTGCAGCAAAGTAACAGCGACGCCCTTCTCAACCGAAGTTGAACTAATGAATGCACGGTTCCATTGCTGGTTCGATGGTAGTGAAAGGTTAATCATCATGAAATTCATTCCCTCCCAAATTCTTTACTTTGCTCGAAGCAGAACAACTAAAAGGAACTTCAAACTTCTATTCAAGTTCCTTTTGGCGTTGACAATGCTGGTGGTAATATACAGCGTTTTATTTCATTTCATAATGCTTTTTGAAGAAAAGGAGTTTAGCTGGATTACAGGTTTCTATTGGACACTCACTGTGATGTCCACGCTTGGTTTCGGTGATATCACCTTTGTGAGTGATTTAGGCAAGGCTTTTACGATGCTTGTACTCATGTCCGGCATTCTTTTTCTTCTCATCATGTTGCCCTTTACCTTCATTCAATTTTTTTATGCCCCATGGCTTGAAGCTCAATCAAGGGCCAAAACTCCACGGGAATTGCCGGAAAGCACAACAGGACACGTGATACTGACAAGCTTTGATCCCATAACCATAAACCTCGTAGAAAAACTGAAGAAATATGATTATAAATATGCTATTATCGCCACCGATTTGCAACATGCGTTAGAACTTTATGATTTAGACTTCAAGGTGGTCATGGGAGATCTGGGTGATCCGGAAACATATAAACGTCTCCGCATACAAAGTGCTGCCATGCTGGTCGCCAACAACGATGATATGACCAACACAAATATATCCTTTACTGTCAGGGAGATCTCTAAAAAAGTACCCATCGTTACTAATGCAGATGCGGATAATTCCATCGATATTCTGCAGCTTGCCGGCAGCACTTATGTCTTTCAGTTTATGAAGATGCTTGGAGAATCCCTGGCGCGAAGAACGCTCGGAATGAGTATGGGGGCAAATGTTATCGGAAGATTCGATCAACTTCTCATCGCCGAAGCACCTGCAATGCGAACACCACTTGAGGGAAAAACGCTCATTCAAAGCAATCTGCGAGAAAAAACCGGCGCAACAGTTGTCGGGCTTTGGGAGAGAGGCCGATTTGAAATTCCGCAGCCACAGACTCGAATCGATTCCACGACTGTGCTCGTACTCGCCGGCTCGGCTGAACAGCTCAAAAAATATGACGAGGTTTTCTCTATTTGCCGTGTTTATCACAACACCGATGCTCCTGTTCTCATATTGGGTGGCGGCCGTGTCGGGCGTGCAGCGGCACGGATTTTGGAAGAGCGACAGGTTGTTTATAAGGTTGTGGAGAAGAATCCGAAATTCATTCAAAATAATAAGTATATTCAAGGAAATGCTGCCGATTTTGATACTTTGAGTCTGGCCGGCATACGGGAAGCTCCATCTGTCATTATTACCACTCATGATGACTCCATGAATATTTATCTCACCATCTATTGCCGTAAACTGCGATCCGATATACAGATTGTCAGCAGGGCAAATCTGGACCGAAATATTTCCAAACTGCACGGGGCTGGAGCAGACCTTGTCATGTCACATGCTTCCCTGGGAGCAAATACCATAATTAATCTTCTAAAACCCAATAAAATACTGATGATTGCAGAAGGACTGAACATCTTCCGCACGTCTGTACACTCATCCCTTGCGGGCAAATCTCTTGCTGAAAGTCAAATCCGGAAACAAACGGGCTGCAGCGTAATAGCTATTGGTAGAGAGAATAAATTGAATATAAACCCCGAACCCTCGATTCTTCTTGGGGAACATGATGAAATGGTCTTGATTGGGACGAGCGATGCGGAAAAACGTCTTATGGACATCTATCAATAACCATCGAGCCATTGCAAGGGTCTGGGGCAAAATTTATTGTGAGGTGGGAATCGAAGGAACCTGTAATTCCCCCAGGCAACCCATTTTGAGGGCAAGACCAATAAGAACTATCATGATGTTTTACAACAGTTAGGGAAAGTAATGATCATTTCCATAATCCTGCAAAAACTTAAGAGTGCTTTTACGGATCTGCTGCCCATTATTCTGGTTATTGCTTTTTTTCAGATTGTCGTCCTGAAACAGCCATTACCGCAAATGGGAGAAGTCCTTTTTGGTGCTCTTCTTGTGGTGGCCGGTCTTACCCTGTTTGTTCAGGGGCTGGAAATGGGCCTGTTTCCCATTGGTGAGGCAATGGCCCATGCCTTAGCCAGGAAGGGCAGCCTCTTCTGGCTCCTCTGCTTTGCCTTTGCTCTGGGTTTCTCAACCACTGTGGCAGAGCCTGCCCTTATAGCTGTGGCTTGGGAAGCAGCAGAAATTGCCGGCCAGGGGGGCCTTATTGACCCGAGCAAAGAATCTCTAACTCAATATGCCTTTGGACTTCGCATGTCTGTCGCTTTTTCCGTGGGACTTGCCATCCTTATCGGGGTCATGCGTATTCTCCGCGGCTGGCCTATTCATTATTTGATCATCGGCGGTTATGTTCTTGTTATGCTGATGACCATCATTGCCCCGAAAGAGATTATTGGTATAGCCTATGATGCCGGCGGAGTCACCACATCCACCATCACTGTCCCTTTGGTTGCAGCTTTGGGAGTAGGATTGGCCTCATCCATCAGAGGACGAAGCCCTCTTGTGGATGGTTTTGGTCTTATTGCTTTTGCTTCTCTTCTCCCTATGATCTTTGTCATGGGTTACGGACTTATCCTTTTTAGATAAAAAGGGGCCTGTTTTCGTGGAATTCATATATGAATTCAGCAAAATATTGCTTGCCACCTGTAGAGATGTGCTGCCGATCATTATTCTTATTGTCGGTTTTCAGCTTCTGGTACTGCGCCAGCCAATTCCCCATCTGCGTCGTCTTGTTGTCGGTGGCATCTATGTTGTCATTGGTCTTGCCCTGTTTCTGGCAGGACTTGAAAAAGCACTTTTCCCCCTGGGAAAAATCATGGCAACCCAGTTGTCTGATCCTGCCTTTATTTATGGTACAGGGGAAGTTGTTGTCCACGCGGACTGGAAGGCGTATGGCTGGGTGTATCTTTTTGCGGCCATGATCGGCTTTGCAACCACCATTGCCGAACCATCTCTCATAGCTGTGGCTTATAAGGCCAGCGAGGTATCAGCCGGCACGATCAGTCAATGGGGCCTAAGAATTACTGTGGCCATAGGAGTCGCTTTTGGAATCAGCCTTGGAACATTTCGCATTGTCACCGGTACCCCGCTTTATCTTTACATTCTTGTGGGCTATATGATTGTTATTGTGCAGACCATATTTGCCCCCAAAAGCATCATTGCTCTGGCGTATGATTCGGGCGGGGTCACTACTTCAACAGTGACAGTACCACTGGTGGCGGCACTTGGTCTTGGACTGTCTGCCACCGTGCCTGGACGAAATCCTGCCCTGGATGGTTTTGGCCTTATTGCTTTTGCCAGTCTTTTTCCAATTATAGCAGTTATGGGCTATGCTCAGTTAATACACTGGTCTACTCAACGCAAAATAAAATTAACGGAGAAAAATAATGCGCTTTAAACTAATTTTATCCACGATAAAGCCAGATATCACTGACCGTATTGTTGATGCGGCAAAAGGGGCTGGAGCCACCGGGGCAACAATCATACCTGCCAGGGGAACTGGTATCCGTGAGGCGAAAACTTTTTTTGGCCTCTCTCTGGAGGCACAGACCGACATTATCCTGCTCCTTGTCGAAGAGCATCTTGTTGACAAAATTTTGGACGCTATAAAAAAAGCGGGAGAATTCCATAAGCCCGGAACAGGCATTGCCTTTGTGGTTCCAGTTGAGCATGTTGTGGGTCTGGAAAGTCAGATGGAAAAATTTAAAGAAGAAGTTCAGAAAAGTTATTTTTAATCAATGACATTTATTTTTATAGAGGGAGAAAATTATGGAACCTGACAGCGCTTCAATAATTCGGGCAAGAGACATAATGCATAAGAGGATTGTGTCCATTGACGGCATGGCCACAGCCAGGGAGGCTGCCGCTAAAATGCGTTCTGAAAATGTACCGTCTCTTCTTGTCAAAAAACGGCATATCGATGATGCCTGGGGCATAGTGGTCGTTCAGGATTTTATTAAAGGGGTGATAATACCCGGTCGCTCTCCGTCTGCGGTGAGTGTCTATGAAATCATGACAAAGCCTATTATCACCGTGCAGGCTGATATGGACATACGCTATGTTGCCCGTTTGCTTTACCGGTCCGGCATACGAAGAGCTCCGGTTGAGGATGGAGGGGAACTTATCGGTATGATTTCTCTTTCCTCGTTGATTCTCGACAATGAGCTTTTTTAGGGCGATCTCGTGATTTGCGAACCGCGTCAGTAAGCCCAAAATAGTGAAATCATAGTGGCGCTGATCAATAACGAAGAAGCGACAGTGAAGCGGTTCTTTTTATGTAAAGATCATATTGAACTTCGTCAGGAAAACTAAGATACGGCTACATCAAGCATGTGCTACCCCGTGAATTTTGTGGGCGAAAGTTTTAACAAAATGTCTCGATCATTATCTGAAAGGCCGGACATAAAATCGGCAGTTGTGTATGAAAATAGCCTGATAAGGCTGAGCCCGAATGATTTTGAACAGTTAAACAATTTAGAAGACAGAGATAGTTATAACTTTCAATAAGACACCTATGTTATGCATTATTTTATGATTTGTTCATGAGAAATACGGGTCAGTACAATTTAGACAGAAATAGAGAAAAACTAAAAAAAGGGTTTTAGGCGCAACTTTCTGAAACCCTTTATTTTTCTTGATATAGCAGTTCTCATAAATATGTTCCTTTTGAATAAATATAGCAATGTCCTCGCTAACCGTTTGATCATTTTGAACTTTTCTAATGCTTGTTCCGCTAAAATTAAAGAACTCGACCTCGCTTCGGGACTCAGACAGCTTCAATTTTTACTCTTCACTTCGCCAAGAACGTTTACAAAATTATCAAAATGGTTAGCTCGAATACCGCTTATATTTAAACATAATAGGAATATTATTTTGAGAAACACTATAGACCGTGAAGGGATCGAACCTTTTTGAGGATGGTTTATGTTGACAATTTTCCATATCGATAGAAAATTGTCTTGACAATATTCCAGTGATATGGATAATGGTCATCATGGAACGATTAATTAGTTCATATATATTTGACCCTGAAATGACAGCAGGAAAAATGATTTCCCTGACCGGTCCCCGACAGGTGGGAAAGACTACTTTCGCTCAGAAGTGGCTTGAATCCGCCGGATCGGAAGACACATACTTTAACTGGGATGACCCATCATTGATTGCGGAATACAAGAAGAATCCGCTATATTTTCGAAACATTATTGATGAGAAATTCAAGGGTTCTCCCGTTCCATTAGTGTTTGATGAAATCCATAAGCATATGGAGTGGAGGAATATTCTTAAAGGCTTTTATGACATTAATCGCGAAAAAATGCAGCTTCTTGTTACAGGCTCTGCCAGACTCGGCTATTTTCAAAAGTCTGGAGACTCACTGGTAGGCCGTTACTTCTCTTACCAGCTTTTTCCTTTGGGACTTGCAGAGGCTTTGGGTGACTTTTCTTATATCCTCGACGACGGAGATATTTTTGCTGACGCCAACCTTTTTGCAGGTCGTGCGCGGGAAGTCAAAATACAGGAGGCAGATGAGACTCTTGAAAACCTGTTGAAATTTGGAGGTTTTCCCGAGCCGTTTCTAAAGGGTACAGAAAAGTTTCACCGTAGATGGCAGACTGATTACAAGAACCTGCTGACAAAAGAAGACGTACGTGATCTCTCACGGATTGCAGACATTAAAGGCCTTGAGACACTGGTGGAAATTCTCCCCACAAAAGTCGGTTCTCAGCTTAGCATTCCGTCACTGAGCGAGGACTTGGGAAAAAGATACGATACCATAAAGAACTGGATAGATATATTACAGGGCCTCTATCTGGTTTTTACTTTGCGTCCCTGGCATAAAAAAATAGCGCGGGCAATAAAAAAGGAGAAAAAACTCTATTTCTTAGACTGGTCGCTGTTGTCTGAGCCAGGAGTTGTTTTTGAAAACCTCATTGCCGTCAGCCTAATCCGTATGGCAGCAAGGATGACAGAAACCGGTCAGGGGAATTTTGAAATCCAATATATCCGTGACAGGGAAAAACGGGAAGTCGATTTTATTCTGGTAAAAGACAATCAGCCTGTTTGCCTGTTTGAAGCAAAGGAAAGCGATACTGATATTAGTAAACCTGGAAGGTTTTTTGGCGAAAAACTCAACATTCCGCTCTACCAGATTGTGCGCAATGCCGAAAAAGTTGAAGCATTTCCCGGGAATTGTATTGTAATTCCAGCAAGTAATTTTCTTATGTTAACAGGATAATTTGTTCAAGGGAATGTAACCATAGTAGGCGTTGAGAAACATGATAACAGGGTTCCTTTGGCGTGATTATGAAAAAACATATCAGGCAATATTTGGACAAGCTATCTTCGGGCGCTGCCCGTGAGCACGGCCAGACCCATTGAATTGAATATATGAAACCTATATCATAACATTTTCTAAGGCGCTTGGATTAGCGTATAGATAGCGAGACTGTCGAAAAAGCCATTTGTTAACAACCTCATTGGCCCGATGGATTTTTTTGGACCCTCACAATATTTTTCTATATATTGTGAGAATTATCGCTACTGTAGAAAACAGTTTATTGAAAAGTAAAATGAAATGGAAAGAATCAAAAATAAGTAAGGAATATGCTTGTAAGTTGAACCTTTTTCGACAGTCTCAGCAGTAAGCTGCACTGGTCTCTTAGGAATATTAAATTATTTCACAGCTTCCTTCAAAGCCTTTCCTGCAACAAACTTTGGCACCTTACTTGCTGCAATATTTATCTCTTTACCTGTCTGAGGATTTCTGCCTTTACGAGCCTTCCTTTCGGCCACCTTAAATGTGCCGAATCCAACCAATAATACAGAGTCTCCATTTGCCAATGCCTTGGTAATGCTTAAAAGAACACGGTCCACAACCGCCTGAGCATCCTTTTTGGTTTTTACGACCTTAGCAACCTCGTTGACTAAATCTCCTTTGTTCATGTTTTTTTTCTCCTTATTATTGTTTATAGGTCCGAAAAAAATAAAGATTCATTAATAAGCTTGACATACTGTATATTGTAGCATATCTAAATCATAATACAGAATGTATGGTTTAAGCTAATATTATTTTCTAAACTGAAGGGCTATGTTCTTAATATATTAAACATCGAGGGAGGTTTCCATGGCAATTGCGAAGAAAAAAACAACAGCTAAGAAACCAGCAGCCAAAAAAACAACAGCAAAGAGAACAGTGGCTAAGAAACCAGCAGCCAAAAAAACAACAGCAAAGAAAACAGTGGCTAAGAAACCAGCAGCCAAAAAAACAACAGCGAAAAAAAATAACCCTTTTTTGAGCCCTTTAGTAAGGAACGGGGAGGCGGCAATAGTTTTTTAAAAAAGCCTTCCCGTTTTCTTGTTCTGGATATCATCCCTTTGTAATATTATCCGTCAAAATACGCAACTTCTCGTTGCACTACAAATACATTAAGAATACCAAACGAAATTAGGACTTTTCAAAACGTTTGATAGCTTGCCAACTGCACCTGAGTCAAACGAGCAAATGCGTTGCAGATTGTATTCGCATATCACAATTTTTAAAGCGTTTCAATTTGTTACATGAATAGCAGAATAAAGAAGGGGGCAAATCTACTTTTGACTCTTAATGGGAATCAGCAAGGGGCAATAATAAAGAAGGTGAGCACAGCGAAATGTCAGTCAGAATTGAAGGGAACGTTTTGAGACCGTCTCAAGATGCTATCCACTTTCTGATTTGCGGAACAACATCTTTTTCCCATCGGCCTGTAACCCGCAGGCTAATAAAATGTTTATAGAGATTATTAATTAAGACAAAAATTCTTTCATAGAGGTATACCTTTTCAAGTAAGGCTGCTTCAACATCCTCTTTGGTTTCAACAGGTCCTGTTTCCGGTGTTTTGAGGCTTGAAATATTCAGGCTCTCACCTTTTATATTAAATCGCCACTCATTATTGCCTGCTTTGTAAACAAGATTAAGTTCGGTTACGACGGCTCCTTTTTGCAGAGAGAGAATCCCTTCTTCCAGTCCGGCCTTGTCGCCTTTTATGGTAACACTTTCAGTTGTATCGTTTTTATTGTTTTCAAGTACAATACGGTTTCCAATATCAAGGGATACAAGTTCTTTGTCTGATTCTTTCAGTATATCCTGCTGATTCTCCATGATAAACCACAGCCATGTGAGAAATTCATAACCTAAAAATTTATATCGATTATAAGATACAGCCATATCAAGCATGGGCTACTCCGTGAATTTTGTGGGCGAAAGTTGTAACAAAATGTCTCGATCCTTATCTGAAAGGCCGGATATAAGGTCGGCAGTAGTGTATGGAAAAAGCCTGATAAGGCTGAGCCTGAATGATTTTGAAAATAGTGTTTCAAGCTCTTCGTTGGCAGCTTTCAGGTTTGAGAAAAACCACAGCCAGGATTCTTCCATGTTCCAGATCAGATCATAAATATTGGGTGTGGCTGGGATGCGAAGGCTGAGAACATCAATCACATGGTCTTTTATCGACTTTTTTTCATTTCTTGATAAATATTTCCGGCCGCTTTTCTCAAGCTGTATGGCCATTTCAATGGCATAATGTTTTTGTATGACTTTGGGAGGAATTGATTTCCTGTCCAGCCTCATTGAAAAAACCAGATATGGACCGATTACAAAGGAAGATCCTTCAAAATCAGGGAGATAAGGATTTTTAAATGATGTCCATCCGACAATCTTTTCCGGGTGGTCATCATCGATGTCTTTGATGGCATTTTGTGTAAGGCTGTTGTAAACTTTTTCAAGAACCGGTTTTTCGAGGTTGCCGTTTACTTTATAACGCGTAACAGATACCGAAGAAGATAATATGCCCATAATTTATAAACCTTTTATAGCGAAAAAATGAACTACTGCTTTATTTTCTGGATTCCAGCCTTCGCGGGAATGACAGGCAACGAAGCAAGCTTCGGGGAATTGAACCCATAGAGATTAAAAAAAGGGCTTCAGATGTAACTTGCTGAAACCCCTTAATTTTGCTTGGTGGGCCGTGTTGGAATCGAACCAACAACCTACTGATTAAGAGTCAGGTGCTCTGCCTAGTTGAGCTAACGGCCCTTATTTCTGAATGGAACCAAAAAACAAAAAAAATTATTTAACAAATTTAATAATCGCTGTCAATTTTTTTTAATTTTTTTTACGAGTTCATCCTTCTTGACCTGTTAAAATGTATCTGATACTTTTTGAAATTCATAAAATACTAAGAATGTTTATGTTAGGATATACGGGGCAAAATATCAAAGGAAAGGATGATGAATTATGAATCGCGAAAATTCTAATAAGCTTTTTAACAGAGCTATTAATGTAATTCCAGGTGGTGTTAACAGTCCTGTGCGTGCTTGCAAGTCCGTAGGGACTGAACCTGTATTTATTGATCATGCAGAAGGATGTATGATTTATGATGCAGATGGCAACGGTTTCATCGACTACATTGGCTCGTGGGGTCCAATGATACTTGGACACAGGCATTCGGCGGTCATTAAGGCTATTGCATCTGTCCTGAATCGAGGTACAAGTTTTGGAGCGCCAACTGATCTTGAAATAGTGCTTGCTGAAATAGTTATAGAAGCAGTCCCTTCCATTGAAATGGTTCGCATGGTTAACTCAGGCACAGAGGCTACAATGAGCGCCATAAGGCTTGCCCGCGGGGTAACCGGTCGCGATACTATAATTAAATTTGACGGATGTTATCATGGCCATGCAGACACCCTTCTTGTTGAGGCAGGATCAGGCGTTGCCACATTAGGCATCCCTGGAAGTCCCGGAGTACCTGAATCCTTTGTAGCACATACCCTTTCGCTTCCCTACAATGATATAGACTCTGTCAGAAAGCTTATGGATGAGCAGGGAGATAAAATTGCCTGTATAATAGTTGAGCCGGTTGCAGGAAATATGGGGCTGGTAAGACCTGTTGAGGGGTTTCTGGAGACTTTAAGAGAAGTAACTGAAAAGAGCGGCAGCATACTGATATTTGATGAGGTTATGACTGGTTTCAGGGTTGCATATGGCGGTGCTCAGTCTTTGTATGGAATATCGCCGGACATCACATGCCTGGGTAAAATTATCGGAGGAGGATTACCGGTTGGCGCTTATGGAGGCAAACGTGAAATCATGGAACATATTGCACCGCAGGGTCCTGTATATCAGGCAGGAACACTTTCAGGCAATCCACTGGCTATGGCCGCAGGGATTGCGACCCTTAAGCAGTTGAAGAAACCTGGCTTTTATGAGCTACTCGATAAAAAGGCGGATGTTCTTGCGACAGGCCTCGCTAAGGCTGCTGCAGATGCAGGAATAAATGTCACGGTAGACAGGGTAGGATCAATGCTTGGGATGTTTTTTACCGACATAAAAGTAAAAGATTTTGAAGATGCAAAGACCAGTGATCTTGCTATGTTTTCAGCCTATTACAAGGGCATGCTGGAAAAAGGAATTTACCTTGCTCCTTCCCAGTTTGAAGCGCTTTTTGTTTCAATTGCACATGGTACAGAACACATTGATAAGACTATAAAAGCTGCAGAAGAAGTGCTGAAAAAGCTAAAGACTGAAGGCTAAAGGCTGAAGGCTGTCAGGGAGCTTCAGCCTTCAGTCTATCCACCTGAGTAGTTACCAGCGAAATTGATAAGTATTTATCTTTTGAACCGCAATAGCGAGCGCATTCCCCGTAGCTTGCTGCGGGGTTAGCGAGCGAATCTAAAAATGGCTAATTTCCTTACGGTCGAAGATTCCCTGTAGCTTGCTACAGGGTTCTTCAATCAAAAAATAATTTTGTGAGAATACTGGCTAAAAGGGAATATCATCGTCAATTTTATCCGAGCCTGACGGCACGGATGTATCAGAAGCCTGAGAAGATAAAGGTGACTCATCTGAATTTGCGGAATCTCTTCCACCTAAAAACTGCACATCAGATGCAACAATTTCAGTACTATATCTTGTAACGCCATCTTTTTCCCATGATCTTGTCTGTAAACGACCCTCAACGTAAACCTGCTTGCCTTTTGAAAGATATTCGCCACATATTTCTCCAAGTTTTCTAAAAGCCACGATACGATGCCATTCTGTGCGTTCTTTTTTTTCTCCGGTAGCTTTATCCTTCCATTCTTCAGATGTTGCTATGCTGAAATTAGCGACGGCGGCGCCATCCGGAGTATAGCGCACTTCGGGATCTCTGCCCAAACGTCCGATCAGTATCACCTTGTTAATACCTGACATATTTACCCCCTAAAACAATTTAAAAATTATACCTAAATCCTGCAAATTTAAATTTGACAACTTTGTAAAAGGTCAAAATTCGGACGGCAAAGTAAAAAGCTTCAGTTTCAAGGCGCGCAAATCCTGAGGAAAGAGACGTAGTTATAGTTACGTCGCAATGACGAAGGATGCAGCGCAACGCAGAAAATGGACTTTTTACGAAGCCGTTACAACTTATAAAACAAAGATGGTCTAGATGTCAATCATAGCAAAAGACATAACTGAAAACTTGTGAGAATTAAACCCAACAATTCACTAAAATCTGTGTAACCTGCCCGCTTGTGCCTCGCAGTGGCAGGCGGGTCTGCGTAATCTGTGGATTAAACAAGCAATTTTATGAAGAGGACGGTCAGGATACCTGCTGATAAAGGTGTCATAAACCAGCCCACAGTAATTTTGGTGACAACTTTGGCACTTACGGTACGCAATCCTCCCACGATACCAACACCTACTACAGCGCCCACTATCGCCTGAGATGAAGAAACAGGGACGCCAATTTGAGTAAAGATATGAAGCGTAAATGCTGTCGCCAAAATGGTAACAAGGGCAGAGAACGGATCCAAAGGCGCAATCTCTTTGCCGACAGTTATCATAACTTTTTTGCCATAAGTGATAACACCAAGGGCGATGCTGAGGCCACCAATCAATGAGGCCATTCCAGCAGACAGGAAGCCTGATCCCACATAAACGCCGGTCACAGTAGCTACATTATTTGAACCTAAAGTATAGGCGCTATAACAACCTGCCAGAATAATTCCAGTAGAATAAAGGTAGTTTAGGTGGGTAATGTTTGTAATGGTCTTATCCAGAACATATCTTAAACTTCGGTGAAGAAAGTATGCGAGGACGATTGCGCCTATAGGGGTGACTAACCAGCAGATGATAATTTTGAAAAGCTTGGAGAAATCCGCAGAGCCTGAGAGAATTCCAGCGCCTACAATTGCGCCGATAATAGCTTGAGAAGTTGAGGTTGGAATAGCAAGATAAGTGAGAATGGTCATGGTAATGCCGGACGCTAATAAGCAATAAAAAGCCTCTATAGTGAGAAGAGTGGAGAGTTCACCAACAGTTTCCATGCATTTTGGGCCTTCAAGGAGAGAGCCGAATAACACGAAGACCACTGACAGAAACATAGCTGTTCCATATTTTATGGCGCCTGTTGCGACACCTGTTCCAAAGATATTCGCAAAATTATTGGCTCCAAGGCTCCAGCCCATAAGAACACTGCTCAAAACCTTCCACATAATTTACTACATCCAAGTCCTGTTATCAGTTTGTTATCTACTCAAGAGCGGGTTATTTCATGCTCAAATTTATAATTTGGAGATGATCACTGGCTTCTTCAATGATATCACTTATAGCGCTAAGGCCTGATATAAATTCAGATAAGATTTTTCCATCCCAGAAATTGCTTATAGGTATTTTATGAATGTCCCTAATTAAACTGAATTTAATATCATCGATCTTTTTCTCATAAATTCTGATAGCCAGTGTTTTCTCTCTCAGGTCATCTCCTTTCAACATCGCCTCGAATGTTATCAAGAGCATTTCACAGATCTTGGAATTGAAATACGCGATTCTAATACATTCACTTTTTATCTGTTCGGGTATTTTTCCATCTAAGTAGTAAGGAGCCGTGTCTCCAAGCACATCAAAAACATTATCGACAATTTCAACATATCTGCACAGGTCTGGTCTGAGATATGGCAGAAAAGCACCTTCATATATTAATGAGATGATTTCTCTCCGGATAGAATCACCTTCACGTTCGAGATCTATTACATCTCGCATAAGATTCCGGTCGTCTTTTTCCATAGCTGTTCTGAACAAGTCACACGCAGCGCAGAGGAGTTGAATGTGCCTCCTCATATTGTCTGTAACTTTCCGTTCTTTCTTGCCAGGGGATAATATTTTTTCAAGAATCATGGTCACCCCTTGCCCTCATGATTAGAGCACCTGTCATGATGTCTATTAAAGCGATTACGCCAATAATTTGTTCGCTGTCGCATACAAAAATCCTTGCAATGTTCTTCTTTTCCATTATTGATGCGGCTTCATTTAAGTCCATATTCTTATCGATGCAGACCGCTGGCTTCGAGGCAATTTCTGAGACTAAAATATCTTTGGGATTCAAACTTTTGGCCAGCACTTTAAAAACTATATCTCTTGCTGTGATAATTCCATGGTTCAACTTTTCTTCTGGAAATCTGACCATTAACGCTCGAATTCGTCTATCGACCATTTTCTCAATTGCGTCATATACTGTTTTATCAGAGTCCACAGATTCTATTTTTGTTGTCATAAGTTCTTGAATTTTCATATTTTCCTCCGTTCTGTTATTCTAAAAAACCAGAGATTTGATAGAAACTGTTTCAAAACCTCTGCGTAAGTAATTTTGGTTTGAAAAAAAAGTCATAAAAAATGTTTTTTTTTCATCCTTATTTATATTATGATTATTATACTTTGTCAAAATATGTTAGCAAAAAGGAGGTAATATGAGCTTCCCTCATCTTTTTTCATCAGGGCAAATAGGAAAATGCCGTCTCAAAAACAGAATTATAATGTCGCTGTTCCCAACAAAATATGCGACAGAGAACAAAGTTAATCAAAAGATGGCTGAGTTTTACAGGGCGAGAGCAAAAGGCGGAGTCAGCCTGATTGTCCTTGACTGCCCATGTCTTGACTACCCAAGAGCATACAAGGGGCCCCATGAACTTCGTTTTGATCAGGAAGAATATGCCTCAGGTTTAAGCGAACTAATAAATATTATTCATAATGAGGGCGCCAAGGTTTTTATGCAGCTCAATTATCCAAAGGAAAGATCATTCACCAAAGAAGTGCCCGGGGCAAAGAAAAAAGGGGATAAATGGGTCGCACCTTTAGCAAATTCCATGTCTCTTGAAGATGCTGACGAGATTCTTGAGATAATGGCTCATGGTGCAAGAAAAGCAAGAGAAACCGGTTACGATGGAGTTGAAATTCAGGCAAGTTATGGCGATCTAATTGCTCAGTTGCTTTCACCAGCTCTTAATAAGCGTGATGATGAGCTTGGAGGATCCCTGGATACCCGGGCACGGTTTTTGACAAGACTGATAACAAAGGTGAAAGATGCGGCAGGAGAGGATTTCCCCGTAATGGTAAAACTGGTTTGTGATGAGTTTATTTCCGGCGGGCTGAATATTTATGATGCCCAAAAAGTTGCTTTGCTTGTGGAAAATGCTGGAGCTGATGCTATAGTGGCTAATGCAGGCAATAAATCTACAAAATTTGTTACGATCCCAACTCATGAGAGCCCACCCGGGCCTCTAATTCATCTTGCTTCTCAGATAAAAGACAAAGTCCATATCCCTGTTATAGCTATAGGAAAAATAAACACCCCTGATCTGGCTGATGAAATTATTAGAAAGGGCGATGCTGATTTTGTCGCTATTGCCAGAGCGCTTGTTGCTGATCCTGATTTTCCAAGAAAAGCAGAAGCAGGCATGACAGATGAAATCAGGGGCTGCATATATTGTCTTGAAGATTGTGCAGAAAAAGGTGTGTCCGGTATCGGCAGGTGTTGTACAGTAAACCCATTTGCCGGGCTTGAATATTTATGGAAAGTTTCGCCGGCTTCTGAAAAGAAAAAAGTCCTTGTGATAGGTGGAGGGCCAGGTGGTATGCAGGCTGCCATATTAGCAGATCAGAGAGGGCATGAAGTTGAATTGTGGGAGCAGAATCAGCTTGGGGGTCAGGTAAGACTTGCCAGCAAAGCTCCTTTTAAGGAAGAAGTGTCTGAGGTTTTGCGTTATCTTAAGTACTGTCTTGATAATAGCAAAGTCACTGTCCATACAGGACATCGGGCCGGGGCGGATGAGATCATCTCCTTTGCTCCTGATGTAGTTATTGTGGCAACAGGTTCTCGCGAAGGGGGATTAGATATGCCTGGGATAAATTCCGACATAGTTGTTTTTGCCAGGGATTTATATGAGCAGGAGTATGATTTGGGCCGAAGGGTAGTAATTATCGGTGGCGGTGATATTGGCTGCGAAACAGCTGATTGGCTGGCTACACCTGATAGGCAAGTAAGTATTGTGGAAATACTGCCTCAAGTGCTTTCCAAGATGAAGAAGATACCCAGAGAGAGACTTTTATCACGACTATCTGAAAAAGGAGTAAAAATATTTACGGAAACTCAGGTCACTTCTATAGAAAAGAATAGAGTTAACATGGTAAGGAAAGATGGCGAAAAATTTATTATAGAGGTAGACAATGTGGTAGTTGCTATTCAGCCCAAACCGGAAGACAGCCTCTTAAAAGAACTAAAAAATAAAATTAAAAACGTAATTGCTGTTGGCGATGCTAAAATGCCTGGGAATATTGGTTCAGCTTTAAGAAGCGCTATGGAGGCAGCCCTAAAGATATAAAAGGAACTTCCTATACTATTAATTCAGATAGAACCTCAGAGGCAGAATACTTTTCATGAATTGCCTTAGTAATTGTATTAAATCCTTTTTTGTCTCCCAGCATAATACAGCCGATAATTCGGTCATTATTTATGACTATTTTCTTATAGGTTTTTTCATCTTTGATTATTTTGGACTCAAATATATTTTCAGGATCTATATTACCTGCTGAAGCCAGGTCAATCCCGGCTAACTTCAGAATATTAGCCATAGTAGTCCCTTTATAGATGATATCCCCTCCTGCCATGTTGGTTCCTGCAATTTTTCCCTGCTCCATGGCAGCCGGCCAGATTCCATAAGATTTTTCTTTAAACTCAGCTACATCACCCGCTGAATATATATCGGCCTTTGTTGTACGCATATGTTCGTCGACTTTTATTCCTTTATTGTGTTCCAATTCTAATGCATCAGCCAGCTCTAAGTTCGAACGTACTCCAGCTGAAATAATTATCATATCTGCGGCAAGGACTTCCCCTCCTTCAAGAAGAACACCTTTAGTCGTCTGATTATCACCAATTATTTCAAGTGTTTTAGCTCCAATCCTGAAGGAGAAACCCATTTCTTCCAATATTTGCTGGAGCCTGAAGGCACCGTCCGCATCAAGCTGCCTTGGTAATAGCCTTGGGGAAAATTCAACTACTGTTACTTTTTTACCTAGTTTTTTTAGAGCATTGCCAGTCTCAATGCCTAATAACCCGCCTCCGACAAGAACCACGTTATTGGAATTTTTAGCATGGTCTGAAATTTCATGTGCATCCTTAATTGTCCGCAGGGTAAAAACACCTTTCAGATCATAACCCTTTATAGGGGGAACAAAAGAATGACTTCCTGTAGCTATAAGGAGAAGATCGTAATAAAATTTCTGTTTATTTTCCGATACAACCATTTTTTGTCGGGGCTCTGCTCCAACAATTCGAGTCCTTAATTTAAGATCAATATCATTATCTTTAAACCAGTGTTGTTTTTTTGCTACTAATGTCTGCTCAGAAATATCGGCAGAGATATATTCATTCAGCCTAATACGGTAGTAGAAAGGCAGAGCTTCATCAGTTACAATTGTAATTTTCCCTTTGGCATCATGTTTGCGGATAAATTCTGCAGCAGTTGAGCCAGCGACCCCGTTGCCGATTATTAAATAATTTTTCATATCAATGCCCTAAGGCTTTTACTCACAGAGATTTTTAAAAGAGTTGCCTTCCAGCCATTTTTTAACGAAATTCTTTGTTAAGCTAATATTAATTTCCGCTTTTTCTGAAGACTTATTTAGAAGCTCCATTATCTCATTCACTTTATCCTCGTTTTCAATAAGGGCATAAATCTTGATACTTCGATTGAGATAGTTAACTGCGAGTTCGTATTTGTCCTGAGTGTAATATACAGTTCCAATTGCAGCAAGATCATCGGCAATGCCTTTGATAAATCCTGAAGATTGATCAGCAGATAAGGCTTCTTTAAAATATTCAACAGCAGTTTCATGGTGCTTTGTTTCAACCATAAGTTTGCCTAAGGCAAAGTTAATTGCCGCGATTTCTGAAAAATTTGCAGGGGCAACCTTATTAAGAGCTCTTTTTAATATATCTTCGGCTCTTTTGAATTCGTTTTCCCTGCAGAGGAGGATCCCCCGGTTTTTAAGCAATGTTACAGAAAGTTTTTTATTATTTTTTGCTAAGCTTTCCGCGAGGCTTAAAACATTAGATGCTTCTTCAAGCCTGTCATCTTCTATTAATGCGGCGCTTTTGTTTGAAAGAGCCTGAACAGCGCCCTCAGTGTCTTTAATATATAAAAATATACGGCAGGATTCATCGAAAAATTGTATGGCAGAAGAAATGCAATCAGTTGCTCTGTAAACATTACCTACGCTGTTCATACTTATGGCAACACCTCTTAAATCGTCGGAAAAGACAAACAGTTCATGTGCTCTTAAGAAGTGCTCTAATGATCGTTTGTAACATCCCTTATTATACAGGGACGTCCCTTTTTTGATTTCCTTAATACCTGAAATAGTTTTATCGGATTTTTTTATTGCATGATTACTTCCGGCGCATGCGGAGAGTATCGTTATGGACAGCAGAATAATTATTATACGGCATGTTTTCATATCGGATCTTTCCGGGTAAAATGTATTTTAAACCAAAATTTTATTCATTTCCTTATTTTCTTGACGTTGGCAGGAATTAAAAGAGCGAAACCTGAGTTGTTTATACTACCATGAAATATGAAAGTCAAAACTAAACAAATATGCAGTGACTCAGCTTGTGAAATCGGTACTCATGTAGGGCAGACTATCTTGAATATTGCATGAAAAAATGCACTTGGCGTTTTGATGCCGCGGTATTTTGGGATTAAGCATCTTTACTTCTGATAAGCGTATAAAACAGCTCGATACTTTTTTTATTGGGGCCAGGTCTCTTGTCAATTATCACTTTCCATGAAGTTTGCCCTTCTATCTTCCATAATACTTCTGTAATTTTTGCAATTATACTAGCCTGATCAGTTCCTGCTATGTTGATTATTTCAGTTTCATGAAAGGTTACAACATCGTCTTTGTGCATGCCTTTTTCAAGGCCATATAAAACTGATCCTTCTCCAATATCAATTAATGCGCGATTCAGGGCAGCAGATAATTTTGGCGCAACAGGTGATAAATCCCTGTAAATCTGTTTAGCCAGTTCATAATTTGTCATTTAAATAAACCTCCTTAAAACAATTACAATTACCATAACATATAATAAAATCAGTAGATAATAAAGAAGACAAAAGGGGTTATAAGAAAAAAACTCATAACCCCTTTTGTTATATGGCTGAGGGACAAGGATTCGAACCTTGATTAACGGGGCCAGAACCCGTCGTCCTGCCTTTAGACGATCCCTCATTAAAACATTATTTTATATCAAGTATAATAAAATTAATAATTGAGTCAAGTTAATTCAGTACTTTTTTCGATATAGATTGGTTTTTCAGCCGCTATATATAAATTCATAATTTGTCTGATTATTTGCTTTTTCCAATTAAGTAGTATATTTTAGGATAAATTAGTAAATCTAATTAAGTGTATTATGCTTTATATTTGCCATAAATACAATAGAATACGATTTGCTAAAATTGTATTGATGATTTACTTTCTATAAATAAAATAGTATTTAAAACTAGTAAAATAGGCAATAAATCAAAAAAATGCTGATCTTAATTCAAAAAATGCTGATAAACTTTTTGAGAATTACTTTTTGTGATAAAAGGAAAGGAATAGATTGGCCCATAGCTTAGAATTAAAATTAACAATTTAAATAAGTTATAAATATATTTCTTGTCATAATTTTAAATTAATTTCAATCGCACAAATCAAATATAAACAAAATTAACAGGTTAAAGTAATCACAATAAAAGTTCTTGACAATCTTTTTCAATTAAATTACTAGTGTTGGAGTTTTTTATTAAGTAGTAGTTTGCATTATATTATATAAATACAAATAGTTAGGAGATTACTTATGCCTTTACCAAAACGTAAAACGTCTAAGTCAAAGCGTAATTCAAGACGCGCTCATATTAAAGCTGTGGCTCCGAATTTAACCGCTTGCCCCCAGTGCGGAGAAACTAAAGTATCACATCATGTATGTCATTCCTGTGGTACCTATAAGGGGCGTACTGTTATAGAAACAAAAGAGGATTAAGATATGACAACGTCAACATCTGGACGCAGTCTCAAAGGTCTCGATCTTGAATCAAGGCAGATGATAATTGATACAGTAAGACAGCTTAGGAAACGCCTTCTTACAAAGGAAAAGATTCTTGAATTTGATAAAAATGAAATTTTTCCTGAAGAGACGATCCGTGAGTTGCTTGGTGAGAATATCGGCCTGCAGCTCCTGTTTATACCTGAAGAATACGGAGGTATAGGGGGAGGTGCTCGTGACTGCTGCGAGGTGATCCGTGAAATATCAAATATATGTTTAGGCATTGCAACAGGTTTTTTTGCTATTCAGCTTGGTTCAGACCCTATACTGGTTGGAGCTACCGAGGAACAAAAGCATAAATGGCTTGGATCTATTGCCGAGGGGAAATCTCTTGTAGCATATGCTGTTACTGAAGCAGGAGCCGGAAGCAACCTTGCTGCCTTAAAGACAAGGGCTGATCCTGTAACAAATGAAGCAGGTGATATTACTGGGTACAATATAAACGGCACCAAACAGTTTATATCGACAGGTGGATACGCTGATTTCATCACAGTTCTTGCTAATACACCTGATGGGCCGTCATTTTTTATTGTTGAGAAAGGCACAGAAGGTTTTGTTCAGGGTAAAGGCGAAGAAAAACACGGGATACGTGCATCAAATACATCGCCGCTTTCTTTTACTGATGTCTTTGTGCCTGTTGGAAATCTTGTTGGTGGTGTGCCTGGACAAGGGATGAAGCATGCCAACAAGGTTTTTGGATATACAAGGCTTATGGTTGCTGCCATGGGTCTGGGTGCCGGCGAAGCAGCTCTCAATATAGCTATCCCATATGCCAAGGAGAGAGTCCAGTTCGGATCCACTCTTTCTGAAAAACAGGGATATACACACAAACTGATCGTTCCAAATGCTGTAAGGCTTGAAGCTGCAGTAGCCTATATGGAAGAAGTTGCCCAGAGATTGGATTCCGGGGAAGATGACCTGCAGGTTGAAGGATCAATTGCCAAGTTCTTTGCCACTGAAGCCGCCAACAAAGCAGCTGATGATGCAATTCAGGCTCTTGGTGGTTATGGATATATTCGCGAATTTGAGGTAGAAAAGATAAAAAGAGATGTTAAGATTACCTGCATTTATGAAGGGACCAGCGAGATTCAGCAGAATATAATCAGTACGTTTCGTTGGAGAACTACAAGGAAAACCAAGGGCGAATATTACGGGGCTATATCTTCGGAAATGGAAGAATTGAATAATACCCTGAATGATGCCGGATGTAAATTCTATGGGCTTGCTGCCAGGGCTCTTAATGATACTATAATGCTCGTACATGATAACAAGCTTACCAAAAAACAAGATATTATGTTTGCTCTGTCCAACATGATGACACATGTGGAGGTTGGAGCAAGCATGGCGCGTAAGGCCAAATCACTTGTTGAAGCCGGTGATCCTAAGGCAGAAAAGACAAAGGCAATGTCAAGGATTTTTGCAAATGAAGTGGCACAGATCGTAGCTCATAATATGTTGAAGATACTGATGGGCTCTGGTGCTTTTGATCAGAAAACCGTCTCTGATTTTATGGAGGCTGTTTCTTATAATAAACTGCTTTGCAGCTATGAAAATGTCATTAAAGACATGGACATAGTTGCGGACATATTATTTGAGAGGTAATTATGTCTGATAAACGTACCGTTGTAGTTACAGGTGGTTCAAGAGGTATTGGACGATCCATTTGCCTTTCCCTAGCAAATCCGGACACACAAATCTATTTTAACTATTTTTCACCGGGTAACCCAGAGGCTGAAGAGGCTGCTGCTGCTGAAACTGAAAGAATGGTTGCTGAGCTGGGTAGTTCAGCAGCAAGCATGAGCGTTGATGTTGCCGCTGAAAAAGAGGTCGAAGCTTTTTTTGAGAAAATAGTTGATGAAACCGGTCGTGTAGATATTCTTGTTAACAATGCGGGCATTACCAAAGATGGGCTTTTGGTGCGCATGAACGAGAATGACTGGAATATGGTGTTAAATATAAACTTAAAAGGTGCATTTACCTGCACGAGACTTGCCGCAAAAATCATGATGAAGCAGCGCTATGGCCGCATAGTAAATATAGCGTCTGTTGTGGGCGTTAGCGGCAACCCCGGGCAGGCTAATTACTCCGCATCTAAGGCAGGGTTAATTGGGCTAACAAAAACAGCGGCAAAAGAGCTCGCCGCTAGAAATGTTACTGTAAATGCGGTTGCTCCTGGTTTTATAGAGACAGACATGACAGCAGCGCTTTCTGAAAAGGCAAGGAATGCTATGCTGAGTCAGGTGCCAATGGGTCGAGGTGGACAGCCGGAAGATGTCGCCGCTGCTGTTAAATTTCTGGCTTCAGATGATGCAGCATACATTACAGGTCATGTAATCCATGTAAATGGCGGAATGTATATGTGAAAGGAGAAAACTTAATGTCAGTTGAGGATAAAGTAAAAAAGATTATTGCAGAAAAATTAAGTGTAGATTTGAATGAAATCGTACCCGAGGCTTCTTTTGTGGATGATTTGGGGGCGGATTCGCTTGATCTTGTTGAACTTATAATGTCAATGGAAGAGGAATTCGATATAGACATTCCTGATGAGGATGCCGAGAAAATTCTGACTGTAAAAGACGCTATCGAATATACTCGTCAACGTTCGTAAATAAGAAAAAAGGTGACTAATGCCTGAACGAAAAGTCATGCTCAGGCAAAATCCAAATATCGAAATCCGAAATTCGAAACCCTGGCCCAGACCGTGTCTACAGATTAGCAGACTGATTCCCTGGCTTAAACCGTAAAGTGCGGTACATACCAGGGCAGGATAGCACGTAGCACCAGGGCGGGCAAATTCGAATACCAAATGACAAAAAAAACTAGCACATTGGAAATACGATGTTTTTGGCATTAAAAAATTCGTATTTTGGTCATTGTTTAGTATTTCGTGCTTCGAATTTCGAATTTATGACCGAAAACAGGGGTTTTCGGTCAGGCACTAACTAATTTAGGTTAAAGGAGGTTTTCTTGGGTAGACGGGTAGTTGTTACAGGCGTAGGACTAATAACGCCACTTGGTATAGGTGTTAATGAAACTTGGTCGGCACTGTGTGCCGGAAAGTCAGGAATAACTGAGATAACCAGGTTTGATACCAAAGATTTTTACACAAAGATTGCAGGAGAGGTAAAGGGCTTTAAACCAGAGGATTATCTCCCGAAAAAAGACGCAAAACGTACGCAGCTATTTATTGCCTATGCTGTTGCGGCTGCCCGTATGGCGTTAGAAGATTCGGGTTTGGTAATCGACAGTTCTAATGCAAATAGAACTGGAGTTCTAACAGGATGCGGTTTGGGGGGACTTTCTATAATGGAGGAAACCCAGAGGGTTATAATGACAAAGGGCCCCAAAAGGGTAACTCCGTTTTTTATTCCTATGATGATTGGGAACATGGCTCCTGGAATGATTTCGATATTTTTGGGGGCAAAGGGGCCCAATGCTTCAGTTGCAACTGCATGTGCAGCAGGAACGCATGCGGTCGGCGATTCATTCGAAATCATAAAAAGAGGCACCGCAGATGTTATGATAACAGGAGGTGTTGAGGCTGTTGTTACACCAACCTGCATCGCAGGTTTTAATGCTATGAAAGCACTGTCAACACGCAATGATGAGCCTGAAAAAGCGTCCCGTCCCTTTGACCGTGACCGTGATGGTTTTGTGGTTGGCGAAGGAAGCGGTATCCTTATACTTGAGACTCTCGAAGGTGCATTGGAAAGGGGGGCTCGTATTTATGCTGAAGTTTGTGGATATGGTATGAGCGGAGACGGATATCATATGAGCGCGCCTTCTCCTGATGGAGAAGGGGCTGCAAGGTGTATGCAGGCTGCTCTTGACGATGCCGGCATTTCCTATAAAGATATCGATTACATTAATGCTCACGGCACATCAACGCAGCTCAATGATCTTTATGAGACGAGAGCAATCAAACATGTATTCAAAGAAAAGGCTTATTCAGTAGCGATAAGTTCAACTAAATCTATGACTGGACACTTGTTAGGTGGTGCCGGCGGAATTGAGTCGGTTTTCACAACTCTTGCAATAAATGAAGATATTATTCCTCCGACTATAAATTTTGATAATCCTTCTGAAGAGTGCGATCTTGATTATGTCCCCTACACTGCGCGCAAGAAAAAGGTTGAAATTGCGATGTCCAATTCTTTTGGCTTTGGAGGGACAAATGGATCACTTGTTTTTAGAAAATACCATAATGAATAGCAACTCCGAATTTTGCATTCCCAATTAAATTTATTATTCCATACTCAAGTTTCGCCCCATCTGCTTATCAAAAAAGCATTTTTTTCTTGCGGATATATAAAGGTATTAAAAAATGTATAAAAATAAAACACCTATCATTATAGGCAGTGATCATGCTGCTTACCATTTAAAGGAAAAGATCAAGGCTTATATCATTGAAAGCGGCATTGAAGTTGAAGATGTTGGAACTGATAGTGAGGAATCAGTAGATTATACAGATTTTGGAATCAAGGTTGCCTCGGCCGTTTCAAAAGGTAAATATGAACGAGGAATACTGCTTTGCGGTACTGGAATAGGAATGTCTATGGTTGCCAACAGATTCCAGCATGTAAGAGCTGCTCTTTGCAGCGATCTTTTTTCAGCTATTATGAGCAGGCGCCACAATGATTCCAATATACTGGTAATCGGCGGACGTGTTACAGGAGAGGCTCTTGCAGTTGCAATGCTTGAAGCATGGCTTGAAACACCATTTGAAGGTGGGAGGCACCAGCATAGAATAGAAAAGTTTGATCAGATATAACAAAAGAGATCGTCAAATAGTTGAGTTGTCGAGTTGTAAGGGGCCTTGAACCAACTCGACCAGTTGACTATGTCTAAAAAAGGAATACTAATTGGATTTAAGAGATATTGCAAATATAGATCCTGATATTGCCGATGTAATTGCAAAGGAGATTGACAGGCAGAAGAACACATTGGAACTTATAGCCTCAGAGAATATCGCAAGTCGGGCAGTTATGGCCGTTCAGGGCAGTGTACTGACGAATAAATATGCTGAAGGATATCCGGATAAGCGCTATTATGGAGGTTGTGAATACGTTGATGTTGCCGAGAGACTGGCCGTCAAAAGAGCTAAAAGACTTTTTAGTGCAGCATATGCCAATGTTCAGCCCCATTCAGGTTCCCAGGCCAATATGGCAGTATATTTTGCGCTTTTAAATCCAGGTGATGCTGTTCTTGGCATGGCTCTTTCTCATGGTGGGCATCTTACTCACGGGAGTCCGGTAAGTTTTTCAGGCAGGCTTTATAATTTTGTTCACTATGGAGTAAAAGAAGATACTGGAAGAATCGACTATGAAGAAGTAGCTTTATTGGCGAAAAAACATAGGCCGAAGATGATTATTGCCGGTGCAAGCGCATATCCGCGTATAATAGATTTTGAAAAATTTGCTGAAATTTCTGAATCAGTTGGAGCTTATTTAGTCGTAGATATGGCGCATATAGCCGGATTGGTAGCAGCGGGTGTTCATCCATCTCCTATTCCATTTGCAGATGTTGTAACTTCTACAACCCACAAAACCCTTAGGGGCCCAAGGGGTGGTTTAATATTAGGCAAAACAGATTACAGTCGCAAAATAGATAGGCAGGTTTTTCCTGGGATACAGGGTGGGCCCCTGATGCATGTAATTGCTGCTAAAGCTGTTGCTTTTAAAGAGGCCCTTGGGGAATCTTTTAAGACATATCAGGTTAATGTAGTAAAAAATGCAAAAATCTTTGCAGAAAATTTAATGAAAAAAGGTATAAAACTTATATCCGATGGAACAGATAATCATATGATGCTTGCGGATTTGAGGAATCTTAACATCAATGGAAAAGATGCAGAGGAAGCCTTGGGCCGAGCAGGCATTACAGTCAATAAGAATTCCATACCATTTGAAAAGTTAGGTCCTTTTGTAACGAGCGGTATTAGAATCGGTACCCCTGCTATTACTACAAGAGGTATGAAAGAATCCGAGATGAAAATAATTGCGGGAGTTATAGTTGATGTGCTTCAAAGTCATAATAATGATAATGTTATTATTAGCGCTAGACAGAAAGTAAGCGAGCTTTGTAAGGCCTTCCCCGTAAATTAATTTCTAAGTAACCGGTTGCATAACAATGCGATATGGCTTATAAAAGAAAATTAGTAACTTCCGGATAAAATAATACATAATAAAATGTCAAATAATGATACGCGCCCTTCTTGGGAAACCTATTTTATGGATATCGCCCGCCTTGTGGCAAAGCGCTCAACATGTCGCAGGCGCGCGGTTGGGGCTGTTCTTATAAAGGATAAGAGGATCCTATCTACCGGATATAACGGAGCCCCCTCCGGACTTAAGCACTGTCTTGAAATAGGCTGTCTTCGTGAAGAATTGAATATTCCGTCTGGTGAGAGGCATGAGCTTTGTCGTGGCATCCATGCAGAGCAAAATTCTATTATTCAGGCTGCACTCCATGGAGTTTCCATAAGTGGTGCAACTCTTTTCTGTACTAATCAGCCATGTTCAATATGTGCCAAAATAATTATAAATGCCGGCATAAAAAAAGTTTGTTATCATTCGGGATATGCAGATACTATGTCAATAGAGATGTTTAAGGAAGCAGGTGTTGAACTAATAAAATATGAAAACCATTAAATACAGAGGAAATTCATGAAGTGTCCATTTTGTGGAGAAATAAATAACAAGGTAATTGATTCCAGGTTAAGCAGGGACGGCAATGTAATCCGAAGGCGAAGGGAATGTATTGACTGCAGCAGGCGATTTACTACATATGAACATATTGAAGAGATTCCTATTATGATTATCAAAAAGGATGGGCGTCGAGAAGTTTTCAACCGTGAGAAAGTAGGCGCTGGAATGAAGAGAGCCTGTGAAAAACGTAACATCAGCATTAATGTCATTGAAGAGTTTATTGAAGATCTGGAGCGAGATCTTAGAGAAACCGGAGAAAAAGAGATCCCCTCATCAGCTATTGGTGAAAGAGTTATGGCAAAGCTACATGAGATTGATGATGTAGCATATGTCAGGTTTGCATCGGTTTACAGAGAATTTAAAGATGTGAATGATTTTGTTTCTGAACTGAAAAACCTTCTAAGTAATCAGTAGGGTTATGGTGGGCTGATGAAAATCATACTTTCAATGACACTATTTTAATTGCAGATTTCGGAATGCGGATTTCAGATTTAAGGAATTCTATCAATTATATAAAAAATGATAGACCCGCCCGCCATGCATTAAATATGTCCTATCCATTTTGTTCATTATGCCCACAGGAACAAAGCGGCAAAACTAAGTCATGCGAAATAGAGGCATTGCGGGCAGGGCGAAGCGATACAACAAATCTGCAATCCGAAATCCGAAATCCGAAATTTTCAGGAACAAAAACAGGATCGCCTTGTAAAGAAAATAGTACAATAGAAAGGATGATTTTCATCACCCCGGTATTATGGACGATAAGTATTTCATGAAAATGGCACTTGGCTTTGCCGGAAAGGGATTGGGTTTTACATCACCGAATCCGATGGTCGGCGCAGTTATTGTTAAAGATGGCACGGTCGTTGGTAAGGGTTACCATAAAGCTGTAGGCGAAGCCCATGCAGAAGTTAATGCCATTGATGATGCAAAGATCTTGGCAGCTGGCGGGACACTTTACGTTACTCTTGAACCATGTAATCATACAGGCCGTACGCCGCCATGCACTTTAAAAATTATAGAGGCCGGAATAAAGAGAGTCGTCGTTGCAATGAAAGACCCCAATCCCGACGTTAAGGGGGGGGGCATAGATTATTTAAGACTCAATGGCATAGAAGTTACTCTTGGAATTTGTGAGGATGAAGCAAAAAAACTAAATGAGGCTTTTATAAAATACGTTGAGACAAGACTCCCATTTGTAACCTTAAAATGCGCTGCTACTTTGGATGGACGTATTGCAACCAGAACAGGTGATGCCAGATGGGTTTCAGGTGAAGAATCTAGAAGATATGTACACAAAATTCGTCATGCTGTTGATGCAATTATGGTTGGGCTAAATACCGTGAAGGTTGATGATCCAAGCCTGACAACTCGTTTAGACGATATGAATGGTTTGGATCCCGTAAGAATAATACTTGATACCAACCTTTCTATATCTGAGGAAGCTATGGTATTGCAGCTTGATTCTGATTCCGATACAATTATAATAACTTGTAATTCTGTTTCAGAAGATAAAAAAAGAAGAATAGAAAAAAAAGGCGTCAAAGTAATTGAAGCTCCAGTGAAGGACGGCCTTATAGATCTTGCTTCACTCATGGTGCATCTTGGGGCTTTGGAGATAACGAGTCTGTTGATTGAAGGCGGAAGCAGGGTTAATGCCTCTGCGCTTTCGGCTGGAATAGTTGATAAGGTGATATTTTTTTATGCTCCAAAAATTTTAGGTGGAGATGATGGTATCCCCATGTGTATGGGGCCTGGGCCTGATTTAATGAAGCAATGCATTCCAGTTAAAAATATAAATGTTCATCGTTTTGGTGATGATATAATGATCGAAGGATATATTAAATAATGGTTCACGGTTCACGGTTCATGGTTAATTGCTTTATGATTTTTTTCTGAGTCATTGATTTCATTGGGTGAACATTATGAACCAATCAACTTTTTAACACTGAACCCTGAACCGTGAACCATTTAAGCTGATCACCAAATTAGAAACCAAGCTTTTTGTCAAAAATATTGCTCCATAATTGACCATTATTAACGAGGTCTGTATATATATGTTTACAGGGATAATAGAAGGACTTGGAACTATTACAAAGATTCGTTCCTCAGGTCAGGGTAAGCGATTAACCATTGAGGCTGATTACCCTCTTGATCATACTAAAATAGGAGACAGCATTGCAGTTAGCGGTGCCTGCCTGACGGCCGTTATGATTGATGGAAAAAGTTTTGAGGTTGATATGTCACCTGAAACCCTTTCCAAAACAACATTTGGCAAAGCAAAGATCGGAGATCGGGTTAATCTTGAGCGTGCACTATGCCTCTCCGATCGTATAGACGGTCACCTTGTTTCAGGGCATATAGATGGAATAGGCTCAGTAAAGAATATAAAGACATTAGGGAATGCTATAATAATTACCTTTGAGGTGCCGGAATCCTTATCTCGCTATATGATAAGAAAGGGCTCTGTCGCAGTAGATGGTATTAGCCTTACCATAAATAATTGTGATCATGGTAGTTTTGAGGTGAGCATAATTCCTCACACTGCCAAGCTGACCAGTATAGGCTTTAAAAAGATTGGAGATCATGTTAACATTGAAACAGATATGATAGGAAAATATGTTGAGCGTTTTATGAGAAATGATAATGAAGAACAAAAAGCAAGAAAATCGTCTATTGATAAGCAATTTCTTGCGAAATCCGGTTTTCTTTAGATAAATAATAACTCAAGTTTCGCACTCCTCTATGCAATAAAAGCTTTAAAGGGCAGGTATTAGATAATTTTTTTAAAAGAGCAAAATAATATGATTGATATTCTAAACCACTATACCTTGGGATTTGACCAGGACAGGCACATAGAAGGTTTTTCACCAGGGATAAAATGCCGTGCATGTCTCGCTCCTTACAAACTGACCTGCCCGCAATGCTTCGCAACGCGAGGCGGGCGGGGTGGGTATGCCTGCCCGCCATCGCTCTCGCTCAGGCGAGGCGGGCGGGGTGCCGTTGCCAAAGCCAGAGTGAACATATTTTGCTTTTTAAAAAAATTATCTAATACCTGCCCTGCCAGAGAAGGTTCATAGGAATTAGTGGGTGCGAAACTTGAGTAATAAAGTTGCGGGCTGTTAAGGCTCGCGATTCAAAATAAACAGGAGATATTAAGAAAATGCCAATTATTAGTATTGAAGAAGCTATTCAGGAGATAAAATCCGGTCGAATGGTTATCCTTGTTGATGATGAGGCCCGTGAAAATGAGGGCGATCTAACAATGGCCGCCGAAGCAGTTACTCCTGAAGCCATTAATTTCATGGCTAGATATGGAAGGGGACTGATCTGCCTCTCTATGAAAGGTAAAATGCTTGATGTCCTTGACCTTCCGCTTATGGTTGACAACAATACATCTCCATTTAAAACAGGTTTTACCGTATCAATAGAAGCAAGACGCGGTGTTACAACAGGGATTTCTGCAGCCGACCGTGCTACCACAATTCTTACGGCTGTTGCAGATGGTGCTAAACCTATCGATCTTGTCAGGCCTGGACATGTATTCCCATTAAGGGCAAAAGAAGGCGGGGTGATGGTCAGGGCGGGTCAGACAGAAGGGTCTGTTGATCTGGCATCCCTCGCAGGTTTAAAACCAGCTGGGGTTATTTGTGAAATAATGGATGAAGATGGTACTATGGCCAGAATGCCGTCTCTTGAGAAATTCAGCGAAGAACATGGTATCGGAATATGTACTATTGCGGATCTGATAGAATACCGTATGAGCAAGGAATGTTTTGTACATAGGGCTGCCGAAACAGTTATACCTACCGCACATGCAGGTCAGTTCAAGGCCATTGTATATGAAAATGATGTTGATGATTTGCTTCATATTGCCTTGGTTAAGGGAGAAATAGATCCGGAAAAACCTGTACTTGTCAGGGTACATTCGGAATGCCTGACTGGTGATATATTCGGTTCTCTTAGATGCGACTGCGGAGATCAGCTTCATAAAGCAATGGAGAAGATAGAAAAAGAGGGGGTTGGTGTCCTTCTTTATATCAGGCAGGAAGGCAGAGGAATTGGTCTTGTAAATAAGCTCAAGGCCTATGCGCTTCAGGATCAGGGCTTTGATACAGTTGAAGCGAACGAGAAGTTAGGATTCAAGTCTGATATGAGAAATTACGGTATAGGCGCTCAAATTTTGGTAGATCTTGGGGTAAGAAAAATGAGGTTGCTTACAAACAATCCCAAGAAAATGGTCGGGCTTGATGGATACGGACTGAGCGTTGTTGAACAGGTGCCGATTGAAATAAAGCCTAATGAGTATAACAAAGGTTATCTTGAGTGTAAAAGACTTAAGATGGGACATCTGCTTAATATTGATTCAATACTGTAAATTTTTAAGCGGGAGGAACATAAATGCAGAAAGTTATTGAAGGGAAACTCCTTGCCAAAGGAAAAAAATTTGCCATAGTTGTTAGCCGTTTTAATGATTTTATTACCAGCAAGCTCACAGAAGGTGCAGTTGATGCATTGCTGCGCTCCGGTGCTGATGCAGAAGATATTGAAATAATAAAAGTACCTGGTGCTTTTGAGATACCTTTAATTGCAAAAAAGGTAGCAGAAAAAAGTCGGTATAATGCCGTTATATGTCTTGGAGCTGTGATTCGTGGTGCGACACCGCATTTTGATTATGTAAGCGCTGAAGTAAGTAAAGGTATTGCAATGGTTAGCTTGGAATCCGGTGTACCAGTAATATTTGGAGTTTTAACCACTGATACGATTGAACAAGCTATAGAACGCGCTGGTATGAAATCCGGCAACAAAGGATGGAGTGCGGCATTAAGCGCCATTGAAATGGCTAACCTGATTGAGGCTGTAGATAAGAAATAAAAATGAGAAACCGACGCAAGGCACGGGAACTCGCCATGCAGGTTCTCTTTTATATGGATATGAGTCATAATTACTCAGAAGAAGCGGTTAAACTCTTTTGTGGAAATTTTGTGACCTCAAAAAGCAGTTTGTCCTTCTTTCTTGAACTGATAAACGGTGTTATCAAGGCTTTGCCTGAAATTGACTCTGTAATTAGGCGCTTTTCCAGTAATTGGAAGATCAGCCGTATGTCCATTGTTGACAGAAATATTATGAGACTTGCGGTATATGAAATGCTTTTCTGTGGTGATATTCCATCAAAAGTATCTATTAATGAGGCTATTGATATAGGAAAAAAATTCGGCACAGAAGAATCAGGTGCTTTTATCAATGGAATCCTTGACAGCATACGCATCTCACTGGAAGAAGAAAAAATTATCAAGCCGCAAACCCTGACAAACACCCCGGAATAACATCGAGGAGGTATTTTGATTATTAAAGAGCTGGCTGTCGGGATGCTTATGGCAAACTGCATAATATTAGGGTGTGAGAAAACCAAAGAAGCCGCAGTAATAGATCCTGGAGATGAGACGGAAAGAATTCTTTTTTCCCTTGCAGACTCAAAGCTGAAATTAAAACATATAATAAACACTCATGGCCATTTTGATCATGTCGGCGGCAACAAAGAAATGAAAGAAGCAACAGGTGCTGATATCCTTATTCATTCTCTTGATGCGCCAATGCTGAGCCGGCTTTCTTCTGATGCAACTTTATTTGGATTTTCAGCAGAGAACTCACCACCACCCGATAGAACACTGGAAGATAACGATACCATAACCTTTGGAGAAATCAGATTAAAAGTTATACATACTCCTGGGCATTCACCCGGAGGGATTTCGCTTTATATTGATAGCAATGTTTTTGTTGGAGATACCCTTTTTGCAGGTTCGATTGGACGTACTGACTTGCCTGGAGCAGATTTTAACACTCTAATATCCAGCATAAAGAACAAGCTGTTTAACCTGGGTGATGATGTAAAGGTCTTCACGGGACATGGGCCTAACACCACTATAGGGAGAGAAAAACTTTCTAATCCATTTGTTGGGCAGTTCTGATTTTTTTATCCCCCTTTTCTGCCAGCTTTGATTTGGCATATGTTTCATATTCTATTCCCTTACGCTTCAAGATATCATAATATATCATAATCTTGTTTATGTATTCTATGGGTTCTGTTCCCCTGCAATATCCGTATCTGGCCTTTTTATAATGTTTTTGGTAGGTTAAAAGAGGCAGAGTTTTCGAGAGTGAAGACCATTTATTGGAGTCAAGATTCATTTTACGTGCAATATTCTGAGCATCAAGAATATGTCCCTGGCCAACATTGTAAGCAGCTAAAGCTATAAATAACCTGTTTCTACCTTTTGCTTTTTCAAAATAATTATAAAGAGCCTTCAAATGCTGAACCCCTGCATTAATATTTTGTTCTGGATTTAAAATTTCTTTTACTCCGAGGCTTTGGGCGGTGGAACTGGTAAGCTGCATAAGACCTTTCGCTCCAGAATGACTTTCTGCTTGTGGGTTAAAATGAGATTCCTGATATATCTGCGCTGCAATTAATCTCCAGTCAAAACCATGGTAATCTGCTGCTTCCATGATAATTTTTTTATATTTAGGAAGCCTGCTTTTAAGCCTCCTGTGATACGCTCTTAGGTCAACATAATCGAAATTGTCAATATTTCCATAATACTTGTTGTATATTTCATTAAATTTACCACTTTCTTTTATGGTTTTGAAAAAGCAATTTATACGGTAGAGAAGATTTCTGGCATTTCGATTTACAGCCCACCCCAGAAATTCCTGCTCACTTATCGGACATGCCAGGACAGCCTGGGGATAGTGTCTTTGGTTAAGCAAGGCGATATTACTGTCGGCTATTGTGACTTCTATCTTTTCTTCAGCGACCTGGCGTATGAGTTCTTCTGTGGCTAAATCATCATGCAGCTTAATTTCAAAATCAATACCTTTATTTTTAAGCAAGTTAAGCCTTTCCTCATAGGAAGTGCCTGCTCTAATATGGATAGTTTTTCCGGCGAGATCCTCCGGACGTCTAATTGATCTGTTGTTTCTATGTACAATTACGTACTGTTGGATTGGCATATATCCATTTGAGAAGGAAACCCATTTCTTCCTTTTAGGCATAATTGTCATGCTGGCAGCAATAAATGAACCTGTTCCCTCCATCAAGGCAGGAATCATACCATCCCATTTTTCAGCAATTCTAACCTTTAATTTAACTCCCAGATAATCAGCAAAAGCCTTTGCAAGATCATACTCAAAACCCATTGCCTCTTCCCGGTAGAGGTAGTAACAGTGGGCGTTATTACGGGTATAGACAGTAATTTCACCGGCTTTAAGAATGCCTTGAAGTATAGGACCTTGTTCCTTTTCACATCCACAATAACACACTGAAAAGATAAATAATACAGCCATTATTGCCAAAATTAGGTGAGCTGACTTTTTATTGAAATTTATTTTATCTTTAGAGAAATACAATTAGAAGGCTCCCAGTTGACACTTATTAATTTTAATATTCATGCCTTCGCATATACTGCTGACTGTCATCTTATTTAGTTTGAAGCGGGACGCTATATCCCACGCAATTTTGCAAGCCAGCCTTCCTTCAACAATATTGCCGACTATTGCATTTTTAAGATTTAGGTCTGCTGTCATTACTGGTTTTATAATTTTTTTATCAGGTCTATACCCAAACAATCCCATCTGGCATTTAATAAATCTGCAATTAATTAAATCTGCGGTCATTCCAACCTTATCAGGAGAGACATTGAACTCCTTTGCTATCAAAAACGCAGATGCACACGAGAGTTCATTGTTTAATGAATGTTTTAAAATCTCATACTTAATTGAGTTATCAGGTTGTGCGTCTGACTTGTGTTTACTATCAAATTTTTTATCGCTGTTTTCTGGAGCCATTTTTATCATTGTACAATAGTTAAATAAGTTTTAAATATTTATAATTAACAGACGGTTCTCCTTTATTCAAGTTAAATAGACACTTGTGTTTTGTAATTGTTTTCCTTATAAAAAGGTAACTGTGAACCCTGAACCTAACAACCTGAGTAGTTACTATGTCTTTTACTATAAATAGAAAAAAAACGCGTCAGATAAAGGTCGGAAAAGTGAAAATAGGGGGTATGGCTCCTATTGCCGTTCAGTCAATGACAAATACATTTACTCAGGATATTGTGTCAACAGTTGCCCAGATAGGGCGGTTGGAAAAAGCCGGATGTGAAATTGTAAGGGTGGCTGTACCTGATGAGGATGCAGCCAACGCAATATCATCAATAAAGGAAAAAATTTCAATTCCAATTATAGCTGATATACATTTTGACTATCGTCTGGCTATAGCATCAGCGAGAGCCGGAGCTGATGGATTGAGGATAAATCCCGGGAACATAGGCAGCATAAAAAAGGTAAAAGCTGTTGTTGAATGCGCCACGGATTTTAATATACCAATTCGAATAGGAGTAAATTCGGGCTCTCTTGAAAAGGAGATATTAAAAAAATATAATGGCGCAAGCGCAGAGGCAATGGTGGAAAGCGCTGTCAGGCATATAGAACTGCTGAAATCATTGGATTTCCATCAGATAAAAGTATCAATAAAGGCATCTGATGTCCATCGTACCTTAGAAGCTTACAGACTGCTTTCTTCAAAAACCGACATTCCTCTTCATGTCGGAGTTACAGAAGCTGGTGCACTTTTTCCTGGAATAGTAAAATCTTCTATAGGCATAGGTATGCTGCTCGCAGAAGGTATCGGAGATACTATTCGTGTTTCTTTGACCAGAGATCCGGTAGAGGAGGTGCGTGTAGGTTTTGAAATACTGAAAGCCCTTAATATCCGCAGACGTGGACCTGAAATAATCTCCTGTCCCACCTGCGGACGCTGTAAAATTGATCTTTTTGATATTGTTGAACAGGTGGACAAAGCACTTTTAACAAGCACCTTGGATATTAAGATTGCTATCATGGGTTGCATGGTAAATGGACCTGGAGAGGCAAAAGAGGCTGATATCGGCATAGCAGGGGGAGATGGCAAAGGAATACTTTTTAAGAGAGGAAAGGTTGTTAAAAAATTTCCACAGGAGAAACTTGTTGAAGTTCTGCTGAAAGAGATACGGAAAGGATAGATATGAAAAAACAGGCAAAAGCCGCAATTAATCCAACGAGAGCTGAAGATTATCCGCAATGGTATCAAGAAGTTATAAAACATTCGGATTTGGCTGAAAGATCTCCCGTAAGAGGCTGTATGGTAATAAAACCCTGGGGGTATGCGATTTGGGAAAATATTAAGCAAGTACTAGATAATATGTTTAAAGAAACCGGAGTTAAAAATGCATATTTTCCTCTTTTTATACCTTTGAGTTTTCTTGAAAAAGAGGCCGAACATGTTGAAGGTTTCGCAAAGGAATGTGCTGTGGTTACCCACCACAGGCTTGAAAAAGGTCCTGACGGCGGCCTTGTCCCGGCAGGGCAGCTAAATGAGCCTTTAATAATCAGGCCCACTTCTGAAACAATTATAGGAGATTCATTTTCCAGGTGGGTTGACAGTTATCGGGACCTTCCTGTTTTGATAAACCAGTGGGCAAACGTTGTCAGGTGGGAGATGCGGCCCCGCTTATTTTTAAGAACAAGTGAATTTCTGTGGCAGGAAGGACATACGGCACATGCAACTAAAGATGAGGCTATTACGCGGACCAAGATGATGCTTAATATCTATGAGAAACTTGCTGAAGAATATCTGGCCATGCCTGTGATAAAGGGAAGAAAAACGCCTTCAGAAAGATTTCCCGGCGCGGTTGATACCATGTGTATAGAAGCTATGATGCAGGATAGAAAAGCACTTCAGGCAGGCACATCACATTTTTTAGGTCAGAATTTCGCAAAGGCATCAGATATAAAATTTCAATCTGCTGAAGAAAAAGAAGAATATGCATGGACGACTTCATGGGGTGTTTCAACCCGTCTTATCGGAGGGCTTATTATGACTCATAGTGATGATGACGGCATAATACTTCCTCCTAAAATTGCATCTTCACATGTAGTTTTACTACCTATTATAAAAAATCCTAAAGACAGGTCCAAGGTAATGGAATTTACTGAAAGCCTTGCAAAAGAGCTTAAGGATAAGTCCTATGCACACCGCAGCATTGAAGTAGAAATTGACGACCGGGATATAGGAGGTGCGAGAGGCTGGGACTGGATAAAGAAAGGCATACCACTTAGAGTTGAAATCGGTCCAAGAGATATAGCTGAAAATTCTGTTTTTGTCGGCAGGAGGGATCAGGAACACAATAATAAAACTTCTTTGAAAAGGGATGTTTTTGTTGCTGAAATAACAGATATTCTGGACGAAATACAAAAAAATTTATTCGAGCGGGCTATTTCTTTAAGAAAAGAAAATTCTGTAAAAATTGATGATACCAGGAAGTTCAAAGAATTTTTTACCCCTGAAAATCTTGAGAAACCTGAAATTCACGGTGGATTTGCTTTATCTCACTGGTGCGGATCTGATGAATGCGAATCCCGAATTAAAGAAGATCTTAGCGTTACAATACGATGCATTCCTTTTGATATTGAAAATGAGAAAGGGAAGTGTGTATGCTGTGGAAGACCAAGCACAAACAGGGTAGTATTTGCCAAGGCGTATTGAAGATGATTCGTATTAGCGACATAATAGACAAAGTTTCTGAACACAATCCTGACGCAGATATAGATATAATTGATCGAGCCTATATCTATTCGGCGAGAGTCCATGACGGCCAGGTTCGGCTGTCCGGTGAACCTTATTTGTCTCATCCTCTTGAAGTTGCCGGCATCCTTGCAGATATGAAGCTGGATGCTATTAGCGTAGCAGCCGGCCTTTTACATGATGTTATAGAGGATACTCATGCTACAGTAGAAGAAATAAAGGAGATGTTTGGACAGGAAATCGTTCATATAGTTTCTGGTGTAACCAAAATCAGCGTTCTTCCCTTTGACAGTTCTCAGGCGGCACGCCAGGCAGAGAGTATCAGGAAGATGATTCTCGCTATGGCGGATGATATCCGGGTCATATTAATCAAGCTGGCAGACCGTCTTCACAACATGAGAACACTTCAATTCCATAAGGAGAACAAAAGGAAGCAGATCGCTCGGGAAACTCTTGATATTTATGCACCACTTGCCGCTCGTCTGGGTATTTACTGGATTAAAAATGAGCTGGAAGATATTTCATTCAAGTATCTTTATCCCGAAGAATGTTCAAATATCGAGAGATTGATAAGCAAGGACAGGGAGGAAAACGATAAATATATTGAAACAGTTAAAAACCTTATCAAGAAAAAGATGGATGAAGATAATCTGAAGTGCAAGATTCTGGGCAGATACAAAAATATTTTCAGTACATACCAGAAAATGGTCAACCAGAATCTGGCATTTGAAGAGGTTTATGACATTATCGCTTTTAGGATAATTCTCGATACAGTATCTGACTGTTATAAGGCTTTAGGGTTTATACATTCCCTGTGGAAGCCTGTTCCCAAAAAGATTAAGGATTATATCGCGTCTCCCAAGCCAAATATGTATCAGGCACTGCATACAACAGTTATAGGGCCTTTTGGGGAACGTATAGAAATACAGATCAGAACATGGGAGATGGATAAGGTTGCGAAGGCTGGAATTGCTGCTCACTGGAGCTATAAAGAAGGGAAACAGGTTGATGAAAGTATAAGTAAAAAATTTGCATGGATTCAGAATCTTGTTGAAAATCAGGCAAGTTTCATGAATCCGGATGAATTTCTTGAAAATGTTCGCATTGATTTATTCCCTGATGAAATATATGTTTTTACACCTCACGGGGAGATAAAATCACTGTCCAGGGGGGCCACCCCTGTAGATTTTGCTTATCAAATCCATACGGAAGTAGGCAATCAGTGTACAGGCGCCAAGGTTAACGGTCGTATAGTTCCTCTCAAATATGAGTTGCAGACAGGTAATATTGTTGAGATTATTACAGCGAAAAATCATCATCCGAGTAAAGACTGGTTGAATTTTGTTAAAACCGTCAAGGCTCGCTCCAGGATAAGGCAATGGATAAAAACTCAGGAAAAAGATCGCAGCATTACTCTTGGCCGTGAGATGTGCGAAAAAGCCTTTCGCAAGTATCGTCTTAACTTCAACGAATTATTAAAATCAGAAGATATGGACAGGGTCGTTGAGCATTTTGGTTTTAAAACGGCAGATGATTTGATCACAAGCGTGGGCTACGGTAAAATCACGCCTCTACAGATTATACGGAAAATTGTACCCAAACCCGAAACAGAAGAAGATCATGAATCTATCTTTAACAAGATAATCAGCCGTGTGCGGAAGAAGAAGCCCAAGGCTGGTGTGATTGTACAGGGCGTGGATGATATACTTATAAGATTTGGCAAGTGTTGCCAGCCTGTTCCAGGGGATGCTATTACGGGCTATATAACAATAGGGCATGGAGTTACTGTTCACCGGACAAGTTGTCTAAATGCTTTAAAAGTAAACCCTGAAAGGCAGATCGATGTAGAATGGAACAAGGATGTTACAGAGACATATCCTGTGAAAATATGCGTTAGTTCCTCTGACAGGGTTGGCTTGTTAGCTGATGTCGCAGCTAATATCAGCAAAAGCGGTGCAAATATACTTAGTGCAAAAACGGAAACAAGAGAAAATGGAATTGTCGATTCTTTTTTCACCCTGGCTGTTGAAGATATTGAGCATTTAGATAGAGTATTAACAGCTATTAAAAAGGTAAAGCTTGTACAGGATGTAAAGAGATTGAACAATTAAGACGTTTTTACAACATAACCCGACCTTATACACCTGGTGCATACAACCATTCTTCTTACTTCTCCTTTAAGAACAGTCCGCACTCTTTGAAGATTCGGATTGAAGCGACGTTTCGTTAAATTGTGTGCGTGGCTGACATTATTGCCTACAAGTGGTTTTTTCCCGCATATTTCACATATCCGTGACATGATTTTTCTCCTTAAAAATATTATTTATTTATCTTATAAAAAATAATGAACTGCCTCGCAGCAAGCTTCATGTGAAATTAACCCAACAATTCACGAAAATCTGTGTAATCTGTGTAATCTGTGGATTAAAATCAGAATCCGCGCTTTTACAACAAAATTTATTAAGTGTAAAGTATTTTTTAACAGTATTTTTCAACTAAACTCTTCAACAATGTATCCTTCTCGAATTAAAAGCGCGGCCGTTACCCCGGTTAAATATTTTTCGCCAACTCCGCATGAAGGGCTTTTATCTTTAAGAAAGCAGAGTTTGATTTTTTGCTTCCTAATCCTATCCAATACCGCGTAGGCTCCTTTAATAAATGCCTCAGTATTATCATCACCGTAGCTGTTTATAACTTTTGCATTTCCATCCAGAACATCAAAACCATTTCCTTCAACAAGGTTTGAGGGGGCTCTTGGAGTAGAGAGTCCGCCAAGCTCTTCGGGACATATAGGAAGAATTTTTTCAGATTTCAGCAGCTTTATGAGGGCTGAGTTTTTTTTGCATTTACCATCGTATCTGCAGTTGAATCCGAGAAGACAGGCGCTTACTGCTATCATCGACGTCACTAATCAAGTTGTTAGGTTAAGGGTTAAGGGTTAAGGGTTAAGGGTTAAGGGTTGGTTGGCTTTGAACTTTGAACCTGAGTAGTTACTAATGATTCTTTACACAGAGCAAGGTACTGAAGGGCTTTATGCTGCACTCCAACATCGGGATAATTGGTAAGGACAGCCTCGAAACGGCTCAAAGCCGCTTTATAGCGCTTACTATTGTAATAAAAGAGCCCTACGTATAATTCATGTCCAGCAAGACTTTTAAGACATTTGTTTACTTTAACTAGGGCTTTGTTTGCATATGTATTTTCGGGAAACTGTTTGATCAGTTTTTTAAAAATATCAAGCGCTTTTTGCGCTGTGGTCTGATCCCGGTCTACGGAATCTATCTGCTCAAAATAGCAAAGTCCTGTCTGATAGATAACATAGGATGTTGCCTCGTTACGCGGATGAAGGTTAAGAAACTCTTCATATGCAAATATAGCCTCTTCATAGTTCTTTAGTTTGTAGTATGAATCAGCGATTTTCAGCTCCGCAAGAATCGCATATTTACTGAAAGGATACCAATCCCTTAATTTTTCAAAGTGTTCTATCGCTGTTTTATAATTTTCTTTTTTAAACTCATCCATTCCACTACCTGCAAGTTCCTGTATGCTCTTTTCTTCTTTTGGCTCAAGCCATGCACAACTTGAAAAGACAAGTAATGAAATGACGGTAATTGTTAAAATACGTTTCATAATTTATAAATTAACCTTTTCGTAATAGTATAGCCGCTAAGGCACAAAGTCACAAAGAAGAGATATGAATTATAATCTTAGTGTCTTTGTGGCTGAACTATAGATTTTCGATATAATGCTCCGCCGAAAATACAGCACTTGCTGCATCTCCAGCAGCGGTTACAATCTGGCGCAGGCCGGTACTTCTTACATCACCTGCCGCAAATACACCAGGTACTGATGACTGCATATTTGAGTCGACAATTATAAAACCGTAATCATCAACTTTAACTTCATTTTTTAAAAACTCTGTATTGGGGGTTATGCCTGTCCATATAAAACATCCGTCCACGGAGATTTTTTTTGTGTCTCCGGTTTTAACATTTTTTACTGTAATCTTTTCCACATTGGTTAAACCATCAATGCTTATTAATACAGAATCCCAGATAAATTCAATTTTATCATTGGCAAATGCTCGTTCCTGCAGGATCTTGGTTGCCCTTAATTGATCTCTTCTATGAATAAGATAAACCTTTTTTACAAACTTGGTCAGAAATATGCTTTCCTGAACAGCGGTATTTCCGCCTCCGACCGCAGCAACTATCTTGTCTTTAAAAAAAGGTGCGTCGCAGGTTGCGCATGTAGATAAACCTCTTCCCCAAAAAATATCTTCACCTGGGATGCCGAGCTTACTGGGTGAAGCTCCTGTAGCTATAATAATTGTGTGGCTTGTTACAGTTCTGTCATTTAACTTGATCTTTTTGACAGGGGCAGACAAATCAAGAGAAATCACTTCATTTGATTCTATATTAAGATCGAATTTTTTAACCTGCTCGGTCATTTTCCAGATCAAGTCAGGACCGCTGATTCCTTCTGGAAAGCCGGGATAATTTTCAATCCAGTCAGTTGTGAGAACCTGCCCTCCCGGGACAATCTTTTCAATCAGGATCACATTCAATCCGGCGCGTGCAGCATAAAGACCGGCGGTGAGCCCGGCCGGACCACCGCCGATTATGACAAGTTCATAATCAACACTTTTCACTACAAAGTTTCCTATAAAATTTTGTTTATAACTTCCTTCAGTTTTGATCTGGCAACCATACCTATCACCTGATCTACTACATTACCATCCTTGAAGAACATAAGTGTGGGTATAGATCTTATTCCGTATTTTCCTGGAGTGATTGGATTTTCGTCAACATTGCATTTGACAAACTTAATTTTGTCGCCAAATTCACTGGCAAGCTCCTCTACTAAAGGAGAAATTGCTCTGCATGGCCCGCACCAGGGAGCCCAGAAATCTATAAGCACCGGTTTATCAGACTTCAGAACTTCCGCATCAAAAACGCTGTCATCTATTTCCAAAACATCTTCCACCATGATATTTATCCTTTCTATAATAAATTTTGCAATACAAAGAAATATAATATTATAGATAAGTATTGTCAACCTTGTCCTAATCTGCCAGAGAATTTTATGAATAATATAATGTTCAAACTTTTAAGAGAATTAAGATTTAACGTAACTACTCAGGTTCACGGTTCAAGGTTAGAGAGCAATGAAGATTGAACGGTAGCGAACTCTATGTCGCCTTGGATTAAGGGTACATATTGCAGGGAGAATTCAAAGATGTCTACGAGCAGGCCATACGAATCCCGCGTGGCGGGACTGCAGTTCGTGGATTTACCTGCTTGTCATGCGGGATCTGAAATATATAAAAAGAACAGATTACTGGGGATGTTTAGAGTATAGTTGAAGAAACAAGTGGAAGTTAAGGCACGAACGGGCAGGTCAACCATCTCAAGAAATATGCAGAAATCAAGACAACCAACCGTGAACTTTGAACCGTGAACCTAACAACCTGAGTAGTTACGATTTAACTAACTTTAAGGAGGAGATAATGAGTGAAATAAGGATGACCGGGGAGATAAGGACGGATTACGATTGCGAAACCACAGGTCTCCCCGCTGAAAGATGGGGCGAAGCTGTTTTCAAGGTTGGGGACGAAGAAATAGTGCTTGAAGTCAGTGTAGAAAAGAACGTAATAGTAGCAATAATGGCTGGAGATGATGCAGTATGGAAGGGGACGCTGAAGGGATTAAAAGAACTTTTTAAAAGTCAAATTAAACCCCAATAGTAATTTCCTATATTTTTGTGCATATTTTTTTAAGAGGGCTCTAATTTTGAGAAAAATTTATTTCAGAGCCCTCTTATGTTTAACCGAGGCAAGGAGTTACTCAACAGGATAACCAGACTTTTCCCATGCAACCCAGCCGTCTTCTATGTTTACAACATTTGTATATCCCATGCGAACCAGAGTATGTGCAGCAAGCGATCCGCGTCCCCCCACCTTGCAGTAAACTACAATTTGGGCATTTTTATCAGGTATTTGATTGTTAATCTTAAATTCCAGCAATCCTCTCTCGATGTGAATTGCTCCAGGGATATGCCCCATTTTAAATTCATTTGCAGTCCTTACATCAAGAAAGATATATCCGCCTTCATCGAACAACTCCTTTGCAATCGAAACAGGGACATTGGTTATATGTTTGTTGGCTTCGGCGACCAGATCTTTCGCAGTCATAACTGCTGGAGTAGTTGCGTTTCCGCTGACAATAAAACTGAATCCTAAAAAAAGGGCTATGACAAGTACCGAATATTTTTTCATAAAAACCTCCTTTAATATTGGTTGATTGGTCGAGTAGGAAATTGGTCGAGTGGTTGACTACTCGACTATTTAGATGGCTTGGTGGCTGAACTGTTATTTCTTTCTATTTGTCTATCCTCTTAGGTATCATTTCCTGCGACACAATAACGTCTTTGTTGGCATTCTTATAAGACATTTCCACATCCTTTTCAAGCAGAAACAGGTCTGTATTTCCGTGACATGAATTGCATGTTTTATTCTGTGGAGTTTTTCTCCTGATATTATGAGGAGTTGCAGGTTTCCATGTGGGCAGTCTGTCAAAATTGGACAGACCGTTATCAACATAAAAATCAAATGTCCCCTGGTCTACAGGGATATGGCGTACTACAACATACCTTTCAGGTCTTTTTTTACCTGGTAAAGGATTCAGGCCTATTTTAAAATCAATGGTTGATCGTCTGGTTTTGAAGAAGTTAATACCATGTTTGTCCTTTCCAACATGACAGCCATAACAGTTCTTGTACTTTACTGAATGGCAGACATGGCAAGTGACTCTGTCTCTGTGTAATGTGTGCTGGTCTGCGTTTTTTGACTTTGGATCATAAATATTTGCATGGCAGTTCAAACACTTAGGACCGTTTTCAACTTCGTACCGGTTTGCATAATCCTTGCCGTCTCCATGCATTTCATC
>Ga0180732_1000171_pt1 | contig 64244 bp, 111 predicted proteins | sample KR11_01MetaG_FD_148674 | JGI IMG/M metagenome (GOLD analysis project Ga0180732, IMG submission 148674) | Groundwater microbial communities from the Olkiluoto Island deep subsurface site, Finland - KR11_0.1 MetaG | ecosystem: Environmental > Aquatic > Deep subsurface > Groundwater | place... | reverse complement strand
GAGAGGATGGCGAGGGGTTCTAAATGATTAAGTTAGATTTTCCCGATCCATTTGAGGAAATCAACGCTCCTGTTAGTGAAGGTTCTCCGTATCAGACAGAAAAAGCCTTTACTCCTAAGATCAAACTGGACTTCCCCGACCCGTTTGAGGTTACGCCTGCCACTATCCCCCAAATCCCTACCGAACCTTCCCGGTGGTCGGTACTCACTCCTGTTGCACCACAACCTTCTGCACCCTTACCTGAAAGGGGATGGTTAGGGGATCTCGCAACGGCTACAGGTAGAGGACTGGTTGACATAGGCCAAATGGCAGGGAGAGGGATTAGAACGTTAAGCCCCTTTGAGTCTGCCTATAAACCTGAAGGGATAGGAACCCAAATCATAGAGGCTACGGAGAAATTAAGCCAGAGCGAAGCATTAAAACCATCTCCTGAAGCGGCAGGGGGATCTACACTGAGAACGGCTGCGGCTGGCACACTTCAATCTATGGGTCCATCTATGGCGGCAGGTATTCCTGGTGCCATATTAGGAGCAAAAGTAGGAACCCTGTTCGGCCCTGGTTACGGTACAGCCCTCGGTGGTCTTATCGGTTTTGCTGCGGGTGCTATTCCAGCTTTCTTTATGTCCGAGTACGATCGATTCATGCAGGAAGGGAAAGCGGCAGGGCTGAAAGAAGAGGACGTAAAACCCCTTGCCATAGCATCCGGCATGGTGGAAGGAGGATTCGAGGGTGCTGCCGATATAATCGCTGGTAGATTCCTTGGATTAACCGGTAAGACATTAACTCAACCCCTCAAGAATACCATCCGCGAAGCCCTCAAGATACCTCTTGGAACTATGGCTAAGGGTGCTCTCAAACAGATGCCCGTAGAAATCACTACCGAGATGATTCAGAATGCCTCAGAACTGGCACTAAGGCAGAAGGCAGGGATACCCGTAGAGGGAACACCGTGGGAAGCCGCAAAAGAGGCCATCGGTCCATCTATAGGTATGACCCTACTCTATGCGATAGGTGCTAAGGGTATACATGGGATGCAACGGAGGGGTATCTACAACTCCCTGACCAATCCCCAGACACCTATTCAAGACCGTCTTAATGCTGTGGAGTACGTCAAGAGCGGTCTGGAACAGGAAGCCAAGGCCAATGTCAAGACCGACCCAGAAGCGTTCAGGCAATTCAGGGAACTTGCCAACCAATGGGATACATTAGCGAAAGTCGAAGTCAATAATGGTCTGTCTATAAATATTGACAGGACACTTGAGGAACATCAGGCCAGTTTTGAACCCGGTCCCCAGATGGAGTACATGGGATTCGGACAACAAGAGGAAATGGAAGGTGGACTACCGTTTATAGGAGAAGAGGACAGATCAACCCAATGGCAAGAAACGTGGAAAACTGGCGGGGAACGTCCATTCGCCTTTGACCCGAAGAGTACAAAAACTGACGGTTGGTGGACTCTTGCACCCCGTGATTTATACGAGAAAGTTAGCAATTATCAAACAGACAATAAATTATCTGCTAAGAAAATGGCGGGGATGGGATTACCTGTTGAACCGGGTATCCAGTACGTCATAGGTACTACTAAGGACGGGAAGAAAGAGGTACAGGCCGTTCGGTTTAAGAAGAAATCATTTACGGAAGAGCAGGCCGCCGAATGGTGGAGAAGGAATGCTGATAAGTTTGGAAGAGGGAAACCTGTAGCAGAAACGGGTACGGTTGTACCCGAAACGATAACACCAGTCCCGGTCACGCCCCCCGGAGAGAAAGCCCCCAAGCCTCCCACTCTCCAGACTGGGGCTGGTGTTTCTGAGGGCATACCATCTATTAATCGAGATCAAGCTATTGAGGCATTAGGAATACTTGGAGAAGTTAAGAAAAGAGGGAACGCTACCTATGTAAAAACAGACAATTTAGAACACATAGATAGTGTCGATTTGTCTGGTGGTGTTTGGCGTAGAGGTGAAAGTAAACATGACTTAGACATTACAATTTCGGCTAAGAAACCATTATCTCCCGCATTGATAGCAGAGGCCGAGGGGATACTTGCTAAAGTACAAGAGAAATCACCTATTAGGGTAGATGTCATATTTGTTGACGTTGAAGGAAATCCACGTCACGGTATACCGGAATGGGAACGGAAAGAACCCCCACCCGTCAAGGAATCGTTGGGGGAAGGGAAGCAACCGTCCCCTGAAGGCGAACCCCAATTCAAGTTGTCCCCTACCGAAGAACCTGGTAAGGACATACCGAAAATAGTTAATGCTAAAACACTCACGAAAGAAATTCAATCAGAACCGGATTATGTTTACCATGCGACCAACGAAGAAAGATTATCTGAAATAGTTGATACTGGAAAACTGCGAACTCACAGACCGCATGAATTTACAGATCAAGATGTGTGGCCCGATGGTTCTACACAAAAACGGGCATATTTCAGTAACCAGGCCAATATCGTTTGGCAATTTGCACCAGAAGAGGGAAGACCCGTTGTCATTAGGACAAAGGGACAAGAATTACAAAAAGAATCGACTGGAGATATTTATAGTATCAAACCTGTCTCGATAGATAAATTAGAATATCTTGGTGAAGACAATAATTGGTATCCTGTTTCAAATCTTAAATCCCATGAAGGAAAGGGAGAACCCCAATTTAAACTTGCCCCTACCGACTGGTCAAAAGATTCTGCCCTTGTTGAAGATGCCAAGTTCGTCGCACAGAAGGCCGGTGTAAAACCTTCCGATCTTGAATATGTCGGGGTACAGTCATTTAAACCACTTTCCAATGAGGCCATGCACCTCTGGAATGTGATGGACCCGAAGAGTCCACGGTATCAGTCCACCATTTCCGGTAAGTCCTTTCAGATGACACCTGAGGAGGAGACACGGTATAAGGTTGCCTCACAGACTGAGACACCTGCATTTAAGGAATGGTTTGGAGATAGTAAGGTTGTCCATAAGAACGGAAAGCCGTTAGTCGTTTATCATGGGACGGAAGCCAAAAAATTAACAGAATTTAAACCCGAAAAAATAGGGGCATTGACTGGCGTTGAATCTCAAGCCTTCTGGTTTTCGGACAAGAAACATGCTGCCGGATGGTTTGGCCCGTATGTAAAATCTGTATTTCTTAAGATGGACAACCCGTTGGTTGTGACTAATGAACAGTTTTCAGAAACCCAAAATGGGCCAAGCTATTGGTCCAAGAAAGCACTGGCAGATGGACACGATGGAGTTATCATTAAAAACATTATTGATGGTGATACTCAATCAACTGTCTATGCTGTATTTGAACCGACCCAAATAAAATCTGCTACCTTGAACATCGGCACATTTGATAAAGAAGATCCCGACATAAGATACAAAAAGGGAGTGGGGATACAAGGCGAACCCCTTACCGTCGAACAACTCACCCAACACGCCGAGAAGATCATATCCTTTATGGCCCCTGGAAGTAAGGTCAGATTTCACGATACTCTACAAATAGACCTGAACGACCCTAACGTTAAAGAGGCACTTAGGAAACAGGGTATCCCTGAAGATCAGATCAAGAATGGTCTGTTTACGATAGAAGGCCGTCACGTCCCGATTTACCTCACCCCTACCAGATTTTACAGCATAGTGGATATTGCCCTAAATGCTCCCAATGTCAAACAGGTTATCGGGCATGAAGGGGGACACGGGATTTATAAACTCCTTGAGATCATGGGCAAGGAACAGGAATTAACGCTCCTGAATGAGCATTTCAAGAACGATCAGGAGGCCATATCTGATGCCTTCGCCAAATACTATCTTGCACAGGAGGGGTTGGGAAAGAAGTCACCCCTTCCTAAGATGGTCAGGACGGTATTCGACAAGGTTATAGATTTCTTCCGTAAGGTAAAAAATTACGTCAAGGGATTAGGGTTCACTTCGGCTGAGGAGATATTCGGAAAGGGGATGGTCGGGGAATACCGGGCACAGTACGAAGCAAGGGAGAAAAAGATTGAGGGACTCCGTAAACAGGTAGCCCCATTGGTTTCCGACTGGACGGAAGGGAGGACCGTTGAAGGGGAAAGTGAGCAGTTGAAGGGGATGGCAAGGGAGACTTCCTTACAAGTCGGCCCCGTCTATCACGGTTCACCTTACAAATTTGACAAGTTTACCAATGAGGCCATAGGTACAGGTGAAGGTGCACAGGCATTCGGGTATGGGCATTATGTGACGGAAAGTCCTGAAGTGGCACAAGCGTATGCAAAGAAGTTGGGGTATCCAGCCGGAACCTCAAGTGCAGACATGGCTGGACGAGTTATGGAAGCAACAGGAGGAAATAAGGAAAGTGCACTGAAAGAATTATTAAGCCGTAAAAAATTATCACCGAATATACCAGATTTTTCCAAACAAGTTGATGAAGCAATAAAACACATTCAGGGAGATACATATACACGCCCCAACCTCTACCAAGCCACCATCCACAAGGGGAAGAGGCCAGGGGAATATACGTTTCTGGAGTGGGAGAAACCGCTTACTCAAGAATTTCGTGACAAGATAATTCAACAAGCATCCAAAGAGGGTGTTAATTTGCAGGGGGGAGAAGCCGTTACCGAATCAGATGGGATGGCTGTATTTGCTAAAGGTATTGATGATATAAAAACAGTTGGTGGATTATACGATTATTTAACAAATAGGGTCGGGGGATATACACCTGCTGGTAAAAAAGAAACATCTGCCTTTCTCCAACGTGCAGGCATCTCTGGCATCAAATACCCCGTTGGTTCTCTCTCTGGAATGAAGGAAACCGGCAAGTACAATTATGTCGTGTTCAACCCTGAAGATATTACAATTGAGAAAATAGGGGATAAACCCATAGAGGAAGTTTTTAAGAAATACTCATCTGACCCCGAACAGTTCAAACTTTCCAAGGCAGAAGAATCAGAAATCCATTCTCTTGATTCTCCCTTTAGTGGCCTATCCCAATTCAAGATACGTTTCAATACTGGTATCAAAGAGAAGGACTTAGGGAAGATCGAACGGACAACCTCTCTGCCATTTTGGATTGGTCAGAAATTCCCCGCATTCAAGAAGATTTTTGACAGAGAATGGAATCGCCGGGGAGACAGGGAAGAGATGGCCCACGACTTCTTTAAACAGGTAGAGCCGTTCACAAACCTCAGCCGTGGATCAAGTGATAGAGTTCTGAAGGTCTTGCAGACAGGGGATGCCGACGCAAAGGTCTACACCGAGCAGGAACTAAGAAGTATCCACCACCTGAATAATGCCGAAGCGAAGGGATACCTTGCTACCCGAAGTGCCCTTGACAATGCCCTCTCCAAGATGCTTGCGCAGGCAGAGGAAATGACCCTTAAACCTTACGAGGGGAAACCGTTCTATCAGGAGATGCAATCCCTGATTAATGCCCCATCGAAAGAACGTGCTGGCGAATGGAAGACCGCCGAAGCGAACCTCACCCCTAAAGACTTCAAAGAACTCCAACTGGCCTGGACCGCCCTAAAGGAAGCCCCCAATACCATCCGTGAACTCAGACAGGAATTTGGTAGACAGAAGGGATATTTCCCTCGTGAACGTGGCCGGGGTGAATACGTTATCAGGGTAAGGGACACGGAAGGAACGGTTGTCTGGTCTGAACGTACCGACGATCTACTTAAAATCAGACAGAAGATGCAGGCGAACGATATTAAGGATCGCCTTGAACGTAAGTATCAACCTAAAGGTTATTCGGTAGAACTGAAACCGGAGAAGGCCATTCCTGAAACTATCTATGGGGAAATCAGCGACGTTTCAATTCAGCGGTTCATGGACAAGGCCCTGCAGAAGGTAGAGGCAAGGGGAGAAATCACCGGAGAAGATGCGGAGACGCTCAGGGATTCACTCTTAGAAGTCCTTTCAGACCAATTAAAGGTAAGGGGATTCGGTGAACGGATGGTGGGCCGGATCAGGAACGAGAAGGGCGATGTCATAGGTGGATACAAGACAGAAAACGGGAAGGAATTAATAGCCAACTATATCAACGGCATGGCAGGTTTTCTCACCAAACAGAAGGCCGCCTATGATTTTATGCAACTTTTAAAGGAAATTCCGATTACAGGGGAAACAGCACAGACAGAACTTTACGATTACGCCAAGACCTACATTCGGGATATGCTCAGGAACTCCACAACGGCTGACCGTCTATCCAGTTGGGGATCGAGTATGATGTTCGGATGGTACATTACGGGAAGGGTTGCAGCCGGTGCTATAAATGCCACTCAGAGTTTTACCACCACGATACCGGGGATCTCACGGGAGTCCGGCAAGAATCCAGAGGCCATTGTCGCCAAGGCTGGAAAGGACGTGGCTTTTAGTAGATTATCCAAAGAAGAAAAGGCCATGTTGGACCATCTCATTTCAAGGGGAGATACATCGGCAAAGTACGTCAAGGAACAGATTGGGGTTATCACTAATAGTCCTATCGGTAACTTTTACCAGAAAGCCCTTGAAATCCTTTCCCTTCCTTTTAGTGCGGTAGAAATATTTAACCGTAAAACCGCCGCTCTTTCCATGTACCGTGTGGCAAGGAGGGAACAGGGGTTATCTCACGAAGAGGCTACCCAGAAGGCTCAGGATTTCATTTTACAGACCCAATTTGCCTACGGTAAGGCCAATGCCCCTGAACTGATGCGAAGTGGAGGGACTATCGGCGGTGTTGCAAGGGCTTTTTACACCTTCCGATCATTCAACCACAACTTCATTATCGGTCTGGTCAAGGCACTCGGTACTGATGCGGAAGGGAAGCGACATATCGCTGTATTCGGAAGGTCTCTTGCCTATGTCGCCCTATTCGGTGGTCTAACTGCCCTGCCTTTTATAGATGACCTATTAGATCAACTTGAGAAAGTAACGGGTGTACCATTCAGGACGAAGATGCGTAAGTCACTTAAGGGCACAGGCGGGGAGATTTTAGAGAAGTTTGGCATGACCGGCCTCCCGGCACTTATCGGTTACGACCTGTCAGGATCTCTCCGAATAGGACTCCCTAAAGCGTCTTTAAAGGGCATGGAAGAGAATATCTATGGTGTCTATGGGGGGATGATAACTAAGGCAGATAACGCTATTGCAGCCCTCTCAAGAGGGGATTATTTAAGGGCTATAGAATCCGCTGCCCCTCTCGGTCTGGAAAACGTGATGAAGGCCAGAAGGATGGCTACCGAAGGCATGACCACGCCAAGGGGTAAACTCATCTATGACGAACAAGGAAAGCCCGTTACCCTCACGACCGGAGAAGCCATAGGTCAGACATTAGGTTTCAGACCGGAAAGAACCTCCTCGTTGGCACAGGAGAAGAGGGTTGAAAGCAATGTCGATCTTCACTATCGGGACAAGAGGGATAGTCTGTATTCTCGTTATCGGATGGCAAAAACCGTAGAGGACAGGCAAAAAATCCTAAAGGAAGTACAACGATACAACGTTGAAGTGATGAAGTACAAAGGAGCAATACCCCGTATCACAGCGGAAAGTCTAAGGAAATCGTTTGTCCCTAAACAGAAAACATCTGAACGAAGATGGTTTAATGCACTGCAAGAATGACAATAGGGGGCTATTGAGAAACAAAATATAGGAGTATAATTAAGGGGTAGGAAGATGACAGAGAATGGTGAGTTTAAGGGACGAGTAGGAGCAGAAATTGACCACCTGGGCGAATCAGACAAGATCATTTACCGGAAGTTGGAACAGATCGAGGAGAAGGTTGATCAGAAATTCTCATCTATATTCAGGATTATTTATGTCTGGAACGGAAGCCTGACCGTTGGGGGCATGGTAGGAGCATACTTAGCAATCAAATTCATAGACCATTTATGTGGGAGATAGGGAGGTAATATGAAGAAGGAACTTTATAAGTTACTGAAAGATGGTGCAATTTTATACCAATGGGAAGTGTCCATTCCCGAAGCCTCTGATTTCGGGAGTCCGATACCTCCTGTCCCCCCTCCTGTGCCTATACCACCTACGCCTCCTCCTCCCACGGGCAATTGGGGAGCTGTCCTGGCCACGGGGTGTAAATTAAATACTAAAAACACCTATATCGGGTACGGCTACCATGAAAGGGGATCTCCGGGAGCTATTGGTGTGGGGGCAAGTGGAATAATCTATTTCATCCTTGACCCAAATGCCTACACTGGCTTGGACTATACGGGTCGGACAATTGCTTTCCGTGCGGTGGATTACGATCAGTCCAATACAGGAACGGTGGCAGACAAAAAGACCAAAGTACGGTTGATCACTGTGGATCGGAATGGAAACGAAATATCAGCGCAACCTCTGTCGGGTGAGAATAATCAATTTGCAGGGGCGATCTACTACACCGGACCAAGCAAAATTTACATCATCGAGGTGAAACAGGGCGATTTAAGGGGGGCTAACATCTCCTCTTGGTGGCCGTAGAATCAAACAAAAGGAGGGTAGGACCGTGAAAAAGCAAATGGTTGTTATTTTAATAAGTATTGTGTTGGCGGTGTCCTTGGCGTATGGGGAAGATAAAAAGGTTCCTGTCTGCAAGAGTAAGTACGCCTTTCCCGCCAATTGTACGGCCTGCCATATTCCTCCTTATGGGGCGGTAGGTTATCCTCTTCCTTCAGGAGTTACAGTTACAGGTTCGGTTGCAAGTTTATATATTGAGCATATAGATTTCCAACGGTTACGAGATTTATTGCTTATACTTCAACCCTATCAGACTAAGAAATTATCAATCGATATCTTCTCTTTTGGTGGATCTCTCTTCGATGCTATGGCAATGGTGGCATTATTGAGAGAAGAAGAGAAGGCGGGAAAGGTCATTGAAATTAAGGCAAGGGGTTTGATTGCCTCTGCTGGTCTAATCGTCATGTTGGCTGGCACTAAGGATGCAAGGTATATCGATAAGGATGCCCTGGTAATGTTTCACGAACTCCAAAGTTACAAGTTTTTCGCCATAGAGACACCTTCGGGTAAAGAACAGGAGGCAGAAATTTACCGGACTATCCAGAATACGGTCAACAATTACATCGTCTCAAGATCAAAGATCACAATGGAAGAATTATGTTCCAAGATCAAGAATAAGGAATTTTGGCTCAAACCAGAAGATGCCGTTAAATACGGATTTGCGGATAAGGTTATGAAATGACCTAATTTAAGGTGTCAAACTTCAATTGAATTGATGATAAACTATCAAATAGGGTAACAAATGACCTACAACAACCTTCTTGACCAATGTATCGCTATATCAGGGTGGATACGGAAGGGCAAGGCATATTACGGTAAGGGGCGTATAAGAGACGGTAAACATTCCCTCGATAAAGCCCTTGCCATCATAGACCCTATTATCACTGAGTTACAGAAACGACCGGAGATACAGGAACAGGACGTGTGGACAGATGTGTAGTGGGGGATGATGAGTAACATAGAACTCTTCAACGAAGATTGCATGATCGGGATGAAACGCTATCCCGACAAGCACTTCGACCTTGCCATTGTTGACCCGCCGTATGGGATTGGGGAAAGTCGAAACGTGCGTGGAGGAACGCAATTCGGGAAAGCTGTCGCACCGTCTAAAAATTATGGTTCTAAGGATTGGGATAAAGCAGCACCAAGTAAGGATTATTTCTTAGAACTAAATAGAGTAAGCAAAAATCAAATCATCTGGGGTGCAAATCATTTTGCAGAAAGAATATCCAAGGGGTCTCCATGTTGGGTTGTATGGGACAAGATTACCGGAACAAATGGATACGCAGACTGTGAATTGGCATACACATCATTCCCAACAGCTGTTCGACAATTTAGGTTTCAATGGGCCGGTATGTTGCAAGGAAATATGGCTCACAAAGAAATACGTATCCACCCCACCCAGAAGCCCGTAGCCCTCTACAAATGGCTCCTCAAAAACTATGCCAAAGAAGGCGACAAGATCCTTGACACCCACCTTGGAAGCGGCTCAATCGCCATTGCTTGTCATGATATGGGATTTGATCTGGTAGGATTTGAGATTGACAAGGATTATTTCGATGGGGCGGTTAAAAGGCTGGAAGATCATAAGAGACAGGGGATTTTAGACTTTACTCACGATAGGGGGCCATCCAAAAGGGTTAGTCCTGCGGTAATGCCCTCCTTACAGGAGCCTTTATGACCCGTTTTCTTGAAATCTGCTACCGGATAAAATGAGTCTGATTAAAAAGATTTTGGATGGAGAATTTTTATGTGTAGATACAAAAGACGAGACCCTTCGTCTTGGGTGTTGTGACTGCGGACTTACCCACGACTTCATAATCAAAATTAGGGGAACTAAGGTCTTTATAAGAATATTAAAAAATCGGAGATGCACATCAGCTAAAAGAAGATTTTCAAGATGGAAAGGGGAGAGAACCAATGATCCGTAGATTCCTTGAAATCTGCTACCGTATGGTGTGGAGGAATAAATGAAAAAGGTAAAACATCAGGTGTCTCAGTGGATAGCCAATCGTTTAAAATGGCCACTGATAGCCTTAGCCCTATTTGGTCTGATGGTTCAGATACCATATTTAAGCAATACTCCGAAGATAGTTGCTTTCAAGATCGTCCTCATATCCACGGGGTTCATCCTCGCCTTCGTATTCGTTAGGGGAGCTTTCCCATATATCCACCTATCCGATTGGTTTGCAGATGATAGAAAGAATGAGATTCCAGATGCTCTGAAAGCCCTTGGGGCATGTATTCTGGTTGGACTCGTAATGTATGCCTGTATTATGGGATTGGTAGCTGGTCTTTAAGAAACATATGGATATAAACCAAAACCATAAGGATATTTCTGTTCTATATACACAAGGATATTCCATTCGAGATATCTCACAGCAATATCCATTTAGCACGGTAAAGGTCCGTGCCATAATTAGGGCAATGGGCATACCCATCCGGCAAAAATCTGAATCTATGAAATTACATTATTCAATTTTTCCTAAAAGTACATTAAAACTAAAAACACCGATAAAACAATTATGGGATGAATATCAAAATGGAGAATCCCTTGTGACTTTAGGACAAAAATATAACATTGATTCTTCCACAATTGGAGAAAAATTTAGAAGGTGGGGATTCCCATTAAGAACACATCTGGAATCTATATACGTAAGCCAAGCACAGGGAAGAAAACCATACAAAAGAGACAAGATTAAGGGACCGGGTGGTTATGTTATGGTTTTGCAAGAAGGACATCCGAGAGCAAATCGGGATGGTTATGTAAGAGAACATATCTTGATTTGGGAAAAAGTACATGGGAGATCAGTTCCAAAGGGACACCACATCCATCATTTTAACGGTGTTAAGGACGATAATAGACCAGAAAATTTAATGGCTATGAGCCAAAAGGATCATCATTCACAACCAAGACCATACCAAAAAAGAATAAAGGAACTTGAGCAGGAGATAGCACGATTAAAACAATTAAATATGCAATTTTGATTATCATTCTACTAAGTTCCACTTCGGCATACAGTGAAATTCCGCGATTAGCCTATAAAATCAAACCCCTTTTAATTAAGGAAGTTAGGTTCTGGTGGTCTTTTGACGAACCAATTACCACATTTGCAGCACAGATTCACGCCGAGTCAAATTGGGATCAATTTGCTACATCGCCAGTGGGAGCGCAAGGACTTGCCCAATTTATGCCAAAAACCGCTGATTGGATCAGCGGATTATACCCAGAACTGAAAGAAAATGCTCCCTATAGTGTTTCTTGGAGCGTCAGGGGGCTTGTGATATATGACAAATGGTGTTATGTTAGAATTAACAGCATGGAGAAGTGGCCTATGACCTTATCAGCGTATAACGGAGGGTTAACCTGGTTGAACCGTGACAGAGAACTAACAGGACAGAAACAGGACAATCCCGACCTCTGGTTCGGTCATGTGGAGAAACATTCAAAAAGGTCAGTTTCAGCATTTGCTGAAAACCGTTCCTACGTGAAAAATATTCTTTGTAAATTATTATTAGTCTATAGGCGGGCGGGCTTTTAAATATTCAGAAGAAAATTGTGGGCATTGGTGGAAATTGATACCGGAAGAGATTGGGTATGTGGTGCAGTATGGAGAGGCTACTGTTAAATGAGGGGTGGCGAAAGCCTACATAATAAAAAAGGGGAACTAACAGCCATATGCCCAATATGTCAAAATTAATCTCAAAAGGAGGACTAACATGGCACAGTTTTGGTTCGGTATACTGATTGGTGTAGTCGGTACGGTAATAGCAGTCTGGGCATGGAAGAAGTACGTAACGAAGGTTGCGTAACGCAAGGAGCGTAATATGGTTGATCCCGTAAAGTACATCATTGTTGACAGGTCAGATGGTTTGGGAACTTCAGTGCAGGTATTTAGCACCAAGGAGAAAATGATTGAAGCTATAGGTTTCTTCTCTCCTTACAAGGATCTTAAGGATGTAGACGTGTATGAGATTTCTGGGAAAATCAAATTAAAAAAACAACCATCTATATTTTGGCCGAGGAGACCTAAATGCCTGATCCCGTAAATCCCGTACCTGATACTACCTATACAGGTGCTGACGTTGCACAGTTTGCACCCGTACCCGACCCCATCCCCCCTGTTGCAATTCCTATACCTTTCTTTACAAGTGTCAAGGAAATGATACTCAAGGTACTGAAAAACTGGTGGGTATGGATAATCCTTGCCCTGTTTGTCCTGCTCGGTCTATCGGAATGTCGGAGTAGATCGATTCAAAACAAGTGGCAAAAGGCTATTGAATCCGAGATCAAGAAACAAACCTCTCAGGTAATAAAAGACCAGCAGGACAGGCAGGACATTTATGAGAAGGATTTAAGGACTGTTCAGAACAAGTTGAAGGCACTGGACAAGGCAAGCAAGGTAATCGATTCAAAACTTTCCAAGACAGGAGATTTGCTAAGTGAAATTCGCAACAAGAAAATGTCTGATTCTGATATTGACCGTCGCCTTAATGAGTTGTTCGGTCCAAGCAATAGCATGGGACCGTCTCGATCAGGATCAGGTAATACTTTCTAACAAAGAAATAGCCGATCTCCTGAAGGCCGAAGCCGAAAGAAACGTCTTCATCGAACGGGATAAACTCCTGAATGAGAAGATAGATATCCTTAACCAGAAACTTGCCCTAAAGGATATGGAGATTGCCCTTGAGAGGAAGAGGGCTGACTTTGCAGAGGAGCAGACCAGGAAGGTCATGAAGATAGGTGAATATCAGTCTAAACAGTATCAGGAGTTGCTCAAGGTATCCAAGGGGTCAACCTTAAAGGATGGCCTCATGTATGGCATCGTAGGGGTTGCCATAGGGGTGATTCTGAGGGGGATTAGCTGGTAATGGACAAGGAAATAACCCTGAAAGACATTGAGGATGATTACGAGGCATTCTGTTCCTTTGATCGGCATGATGAAAGGATAGGATGGCTGATTCAAGAGGTAAAAATTCTTGAAGAGCAAATTGAATCCATTAAAGATATGAGTTGGGATGCAAAATGGCAAGAGTAATTCGCACAAGGAGGGATGACCTATCTTTCAATCGTTACCTTATAGAGTAAACTTCAAAAGTATCGATGAAACTCTTACTATAAAATTTGTCTCGGATGTTCATCATGCTCAAGACGCTTCGGACGAGGATCTTCTGCTTGAGGATTTATCAACACAGCCTCCTAATACCATATTCTTGGGGGTAGGGGATGAACTTGATTCAATCCCTCGCTCAGACCAGAAACGTCACAAGATGGAAGATTTGAAGGACCGTTTTCTTGACAAAAAGGTCTATCCCCGCATGATAGAGGCAGAGGCCGAGGACTATGCAAGAATAGTATCGACTTGCACTAAACCAGAACAGTGGTTAGGGCACATTTCCGGCAACCATCCCCTTGCCATGACTCAACATAATTACGACCCGACCCAGTATATGTGTGGTCTTCTGAAACATACATTCCTTGGATATTCGGCTTTCATTCCTATGCAAATCACCTACTCTAAAAATCACACCATTCCATTGATGATTATGGCCCATCATGGATTTGGAGGGGCAAATGCGAGAAAAGAAGGAGGGGATGTAAACGCTTATATCGATCATGCTATGAGATATGAGGGCTGGGATATCGCTGTCTATGGGCATAGACACAAGAAATTCTCCGTTCCCGTGCTCAGGATCAAGCCTCAAGAGGGTGGAAGCCACGGTAAACCTGCATGGGTGAGGGAAGTGGAAAAAAGAGTATGTGAAAGCGGGACATACCTTAAAACACTTGCTCAAGGAACTATGCCGACATATGCGGAAAAGTTTGGATATTATCCGAGGCCCCTGGGTTGCCTCTCATTAGAAATCGGGTTGAAACGTCACAGGGACGGAGGGAAGGATAATTATACCCTTCGATTTGTATCGGCAAATGTGTGAGGTTCAATGACCGAAGAAGAGTTGAAACGGAAACTGGACAATCTTCAACGTGGTATAGATAGTCTTAAAAACGATAGGGGACATTTGTTTATTATCATAGCACTCCTCATTTTACTATTGAGAGGTTGTTCATAATGTTCAAATCTAAATGCTGCAAAGCCGACGTTATATGGGTTATGTCTCCTGACTTTCCAGGGGATGATCCTAAAAAGATGAAGATAGGGACGTGTTGGCTTCAATGTGAGAAGTGCGGGAAGAATTGTGATGCAGATATTGACCCGTCCCTTGTCCCGAACAGTGAAGTTCCCATCCGAGAGGCGCAACAGGAAGAGGATCCTAAGTGGATACTCACAATCGAGGCCGTCCAGAATGGGTATCACCTCATAGGAACGGATTTAGACATTGTGATTGAAAAGAATGAAGAAGATCCCCTTAAAGGAGATGAGGTCTTACTTTTTGAAGTTATGGAATATTTCAACTTTGGCGGTTCAAAGCATGACGCCCAGCGTATCCGCATAATCAGGGAAAAACAGAAGAAATGCAAAACTACCGTATCCTAAAGGTAGATTGTTGCTCAAATTGCCGATGGGCTAAATGGGATTGGGACGGTGTAATTGAGTGTCTGCAATCGAAGATTATAGAAGTGGTTGAACAGAATACTACCTATTTGAAACTTGAAACGGTTCCCAGCTTATTAGGGGTATGTGACCTGCATGAAAGGAAAAATTAATGGAAGAACCCAAACGAGAATTTCGGTATGGTAAATGGATATGGGAAACCCCGGCAATGGATATGCTCAGAAAAGAACATTGTATGTGCCTCCATTGTTTGAATCTAAAGATCATACCACATGGTGCTTCAGATAATTGTCCTATGGCAGATGCATTTTATGAAATATGCAAAAACCACGGGAATACTTTCATTATGACCCGCTGTGAAAACTGGAAGGGAATAGATTAGCGAGACGGAGCATAAATGTTTATCTACCGGAAGAAAATCACCGAGACTGACTATCCTTCAAAGATCATCTGTGATCGGTGCAAAACGGAATTTGATTATAAGACCGATATACTTGAGATTCAGGAGTTTCATCATATACGGTTAGAATGCGGGTATGGGTCCATATTCGGGGATGAATCCGAAATAGACTGTGACCTGTGCCAACGCTGTCTGCATGTATTAATAGAAGATTTTTGTAGGAGAGTATGAAAAAGAAAGAAGATAAACTCCCGACCCTCGAAGACATCCTGGAAGATTTAGACTACATTTGGGAGAGGCTTACAGAGATTGAGGACCGGTGCGACAAGGAGTATGGACAACCTGTTTATACCGAGAAGATGGGCCATGCATGAAATCTCCTAACTGCAAAAAGGGATACAAGGTGGTCCATATTGAGTGGATGGACGCTTGCACCTACACGGAAAGGAAGTTACCAGACTTCAAACCTCAACTCTTGAAGGCCGAAACATGGGGTGTGCTTATTTCTGAGGATAAGGAAAAGACCGTTATATTGCAGAATCTATTTCACAATGAACCAGAATCACAACTTGACGGAATGATTGTTATTCCTACCCAATCAATCACCAAGAAGGAAATTCTAAAGTAAATGACAAATGAAGATCCTCTTACTATGTCTATTCATCCTGGTTGCAAGGTTTGTGGAGGTGTATCTTGTACGGATGGGGACGTACTCTACAATTATCAAGAACGAGAAATGGGCTACCATGCTGGACTTTCTCGACGAATCGTTGGGACTCCTTCTCATTGTCATACTTGTGGTGGACCGCTTTTATCTACCGTTTTCCCTTTGTTATATTGCGGGAAGTGTATTTGCTACTTTTGCGGTAGCGAAAAGATGGCCTCCATTCCTTTGGGAAATGATGAAGAAGAGAAAACGAATTTACCGGAAGAAGGTGAATTTTAGCACGGCATAGGCCTACAACTAAGGACTGGAGCAAGTCAGACAAGCAGATGGTTTACCATCACCCTTAGTTGGATGGCCCCTGTTCACTATGTGTTCACGCCGACAGTGAACAAGCCATTCCAGTGAACACGCCACTCTGCTGAACACTACTCCATGCCTTATGGTATCGGACAAGGCTTCTGATCCCGTGAGCCGGTATAATCACGGGGTATATTTTGTATGACTTAGGTAGGCTGTACAGGTTACAAACGACACACAAAATGGAGATTACTTGAAGATTTATATCGCTGCACCGTATTCTATGGGGGATACTGAAACAAATGTTCAGGTGGCTATTCATTACGGGGATTGTGTTGCGAGAAGAGGTCATATCCCGTTTATCCCTCATTTAAACCATTTATGGCATGAAGTCTATCCTCATCCTTGGGAATGGTGGATGAATTGGTGTCTGGAATGGCTACCAGATTGTGATGCAGTATTGAGAGTACCAGGAGAGAGCAAGGGGGCAGACAGAGAAGTTAACTTAGCTCAAAACTTAGGAATGGATGTCTACTACAGCATGGAGGATATACCGGATGTCATCTGACAAAGTACCGATAGTGGCCTGTGAAAATAAGGATCAAGCCCAAGCACTGGCAAATTTTTTATATAATGAGAAGGAGCGTCACATGGACGATGTGATGAAGATTATCCTGGACCTTCTGGAGATCAAACAGAAGTGGGGGATCGAGCCGTCAAATGAAAGGAAATTCGTTATACCTTAGAGAAGCGAGTGTCTTGACAAGCTAAAGATGCAGGTGCATGAGGGCAGGCATCTTTCTCCTTCCTTCCCTGAATATATCCCCATCTCGCAAATCGGTAATGTTTTTGGTCCTCGCTGAAGATGTTAGGAACCTCTTTATTCCAGATCACATCAAACTCTGCAATCCACTTCCATAGTTGTGAGATCATATCATCTCCAATTATCTGTTTCTATTAACACACCACGTAAAAGCCAGAGAAAATAAACCAGCCACAATCCACCAAAGATGATTGCCAGTTTCTTCTCGATGAGCTTCCAAAGAGTTTCATCAGATGGTGTAATTGTCTGACCAAATTCCTCTTCGATTTCCTTCATGTGCCTCTCAATCCCCTCCTCCAACTCCTTAACCCTCGTCTCCAGTTTAGGATTCACCTTCTGAAATTCTTCGATCACTTTCCTGTATCCATTTTCTTTGGACTCCAGCTCCTTGATCCTGCCTTCTAACTTCTCCCTAATTCTGGCAACTACTTCCCAAGGAGGTTCAAGTCGATCATCTGGTCTATCTTTTGCGGGTATGGGATCGCAGAGAAGTATCTCTCTGATTAGTTTCTGGTAGTCTTCTTCCTTCTTTTCTTGTTCCTTCCCCATCTCCTCCTGCCTCTTTTGGCAACCTTGGAGATAAGCACATTTTGCATCAAACTTGTGTGATTCATTGAGAATGCAACCTTGAGTTTTCCAAAAATCCTTAAACTCCTTTTCCCACTTATCCTCATCTTTCTCCATCATCTTACCTTACCTCCAATCAATTCAAATGCCTTCTTTTCCCATTCATGTGCGGCGTATATATTATCATGAGCCATCCACGCCAATGGACCAGATTCGGAGATTAGGTCAATCAACTTCTCAATCTCCTCCTGTCTCTCCTTGGCCTCATCCTGGTGGCCTTGGAGATAGCCTTTTATGAAAGCGTCCTGGGTTAAGGTATTCAGATAATGATCTGGTGCTAATTCCTTAGCCTTTTCCATCCACTTCTCCTCATTTTTCATTTAACCTCCTTCTTAATCGTGCCACTAACGACCCCCATCCCAGAGGCATGGGCCATTTCTCACCGATGAAGTTTAGGAGTATGTTGAGTTCCTCCTCCCTCTTTTTACAGCCCTGGAGATAGCCCTTTACATAATCAGGTGAAGCATACGGATTAATTTCAGACTTCCACTTCTCCTCAATCTCTTTCTCTCCCTTTCCCTTTCCACTCGTATCAGTGATGGTAATAGTGTTTTCCTCCACCTGCTTCCATTCATTTATTACTTTCATCTTCTCCTCCTTTATGTAATCTTGTTGGTGGATGCCACATTAAATCTAATATCCTTTTACGTTCTGGAGTAAAGCATTTATCACAAATAAACTCATCTTCTGGTGGTTCAGTCATCTCGTATGTTCCCCACGGAGCATATACATAACCATCACGCATAAAACATCTACAGTAGGAACATCGCAATGGAGACATCTTCTCCTCCTTCACTCACAGAGTTTCCCTTCTGCACAACCAAAACAGCCTCCCTCTGGGATCTTCGTTCCATCCCCACACTTGTTGGTTGTCTCTAACTTCTCTGTTCGCTCCCAGTAAGGATCGTTCTCATACTCCCAAGCCTGATCGTCTTCAACATCCTTATACGTATCATCCTTATAGTGTATTCTTTTCATTTTGATACCTCCTCAAAATCTTCCCAAAGAGATTTGAACTTGATATAATTCTCAAGTTTGCCTACTCTTTGCTTCAACTCCCAGTTCTCTCTGTTGAGCCTATCTGCTTCTTTATTTATCAACTCCCATTCATACCCCTTCACTCCCTCCTCCTCCTCAATCTCTTTCTCCATCTTCTCCTCCTTAATAACACATAGGTAAATCCCCTTTCAACAATTCACCCCCACAGATAACCGTATCAGCCCCTCCCCAGTAGATATAGAGAGCATCACCACCAGGATCAATAATGGCATTACTGAAACAAACCACTGGCACTTCCCCAATTATCTCATATTTTTCTGTCGGCCATAGGATAAAGGATGGATGGATATATTCAATCTTTGTGGGATCTTGCAAATTCAAAACCATAAATCCCAGACTGTAAACCCGATTGAACATATTTTCTCCTTGGCCGTGAACGATATGAGTGATAACTAACCAACCTTTGGGAGTTTTAATCGGAGGGCCGGCCAAACCAATCTTGTCAGGAAGATTTCCGGTGTTAGGACTGCGATACCAATCATTTTTTCTTGTTAGAATTTGAGTGTTTTGCCACCCGCTTTTTAGCGTTAAAGCTTGTGTTCGTGAAATCCAAATATCTGGTGCTTTGCGGTGAAGTAAATAAACCCAACCTCCAATCGGCTCAGGGAAAATTGAGGCGTCTTTGTCCTCTTGATTAAACGAAATGCCAACCCATTCCCATTCAAGGAAATTCTTTGTTCTCCAGATGCCCACTCTTCCACCCGCGTGCGAACAAGCAGTAGCGAAAATATATTTCCAACCATTCCATTTCACTATTCGCGGGTCTTCAATTCCCCGCGTGCAGTGGTCGTTCATGCTGGATTTCAAAACTGGTTCACTTAGCACATACCACTTTGTTCCCTCAACACTGAGGGCCAATCCGAGGTCAGACATCGACTGGTCGTCTGTCCAAGCAGCCCTGAAAAGCATTTTGTATAAGCCGTCATCGTCAATTATAACCCCGCAATTGAATACGCATTTATTCATCCAATTGCTGTTCGGATTCGGGATTATTAAAGGATTATTTTTAAATCTTACAATCGATATTTCTTTTTGAGCCACTTATCCTATCCTCCTTTTAACTATTTTCTCCTGCGCTTCTGTGAGTGTCCCTCCCCAACCCGAAAAACAACTTAATACTTCAACTCCTGCTGATTCCACAGCCTGTATCGCAGCCAAACGAGGAGGCCAATCTGGGAGTTTTGCATCCCCCGAAACCACGATCCTGCATTGCCATACTTTGTATTTGCTCATGGTTATCTCCATTTATGGTTATGTTGCCCTATCATTCCAGTCCGCAATGGCCCTTTCGCCATATCCTGGCGCATACCATGCAACAATCTTTGGTTGCACCTTGCATTGTAGGTTTATACACTTCACCTTCCCTGCTTTTAGGCGGGGTTGCTGTCCACAAAACGGACAACATAACAAATCGCCTTTAAATAGAATTGGTCGCTCTTTCATTTCCCCTCCAAGTTGTCCAGAATGTGAAGGTTAGGGGTTCATTAATTGCGATAAGCAGCCGGTCTACTCCATTTCCTTCCTAAGTCACGCCAGTCTTTCGGATATTGTATTTTTTCTCTTGGCTGATATAGTTGGGCAAATGGTAGAAATCCAAGGGTATAAACCTTTTGAAGTCGTTTTTCTGCTTCTTCAATCGTTTCTTCCCGGCCTATCATTACGAAACATCTTTTTTTCTCAATTGAAATCCCATTTAGAAGATTTGCCACTCTCTCAAGTGGTTTGATAGCTTCAACCGTGTCACAGGCAAAAAACATTTCGGATACCCGAATTGAATCAAATAGCGATTTGTGCCAAGGTTGGAATAGGGTAGCATCGAGGCCACCTTTAAACTGAGCAGCTTTAGTTTGTTCGCTTAACATGAGAAAAACACCGGCAAGGTGAGATCGAGAGCAGGCAAGCAAGTTATTGTCGATAACGATATAGCCCTGCTTGATTTCTAATTCTCTAAGTTTCCCTTCTCTTTGTGGTACAAAGCACCATTCGCATTTCTTAGGACATCCCCTTGAGGTTTCAACAACTCCATCCTTCACAAACATTCCTGGTTCAAATTCCCCACCTGGATCATCGAGGGCTGGCCCTCCAATGGTTATATTCTGGTAATATTGAGACCATGCCCGGAGAAGTCTTTGGCCTTCAGGAATGTCCCAAGTAAAAGTGACAGACACACAAATTGGCATCTGTGCAGGTCTGAAAAGTGGAGGGTCGCCAATAAATACTAATTCATCTTCTGGTGTCCACTTAGTCTTGCGTGGGAATACTCTTATTGTGTCCATTATGTGAACCTGTTTAAATAATTGATTCTTCAATAAGTAGCCCCTGTATTTAACCATGATACAGTATAAGTAGAAGTTGAGGAAGTATCTACCGATATAATGGTATAGGTAGTAAGGGTAGACGTAATATAAATCGTAGGTCCATTTCTTTGACCCCACTTGTCGTCCGTAATTATTCCTTTCTTTACCACTCGACAATGTTCGTGCCCACAGTTAGGGCATTCCAAAACATGATTTCCGTCAATGGATAAATCGAGATTAAATTGAACGTACTTATCGCAAGTATGACAATGGAGTTCTTGTCTCTCGATCATCTACTATTCCTCCATGAAAATGTGTCCAGAATGCGAAGGTTAGGGGTTTAGTTTCCCTTTCTCCTAAGTTCCATTACTTCCTTATGGATTGGGCAGAAATCTTCTCGTTTTCCCTCACCACGAGAAAGATTTGTCAAGGTCATGGTATCTGCCGCCACTCCTGGCCGTCGATGAGATAACCGGAGTATTTGTGGCCCACTTTCAACATTACCGCTTCGCATTCTGGACATTCATGATTGTCATCGTGACCATTCCAAGGGGTAGTTTCTGGATACCAGTTACCCTCTATGTCAAGGGTCCCCCAAGGGATTTTTGGATGTGGTTTTCTCCAATGGCTTCTCGGAATCCACTCCCCCCAACTTTTAAAGAAAAACGGCACCCCGGCTGCTTGGCATTGACCTTTTATACTTCTTACCCAATCGGGATGCATGGGCCTTGCCTTCGGGGATGTCTCGCCCCCCAACACTATCCAGTCAGGGGAGTCTCTCCATCGAGAGCCTACCTTCAACGCCCATTTTCCTTCGTCAAATTCGTAAAGACCGAACAGCACTGAGAGATCCACCTGCCCCAACATCGGCTCCACACTCACCCACCTATGCGCTGCCGGGATTTGAAGGAGGATCGGTATCCGCTCGTCTGCAGTCGGCTGGTTCTCGACGGAGACGCCGAGCCATTGGTTATTTCTCCAATAAGGGCCACGCTCGTTATATTTTTTGGGTCCAAGCCAATCATACCCATACTTTCGTACAAGACCTGGAAAATTCGGATGTGACAGTAAACGGAAGGCTCGATCTGGTCTTTTTGTCAGGAGAAAAAAGGTATGCTGGAAGGCGGATTCCATGATCGTAAAGGTTTTAATTATGAATTCTTCGGGAACAGTTTCATGAAACAGATCCCCCATCAACTGCACTCCAATCCTGGAAGGCTTCCTGAGATGAAGAGGGGCTTCGAGTTCTTTCAGGTCGAGTACAAATGGACCTCCCGAATAAGCATCTCGACGTTTTTGGGAAATATTTGGGTTATTGGCCAGCCTCTTCGCCATGGCCAAATGCCAACAATGAGCACAGCCCGCACTGACAGGAGTACATCTCATGGCGATTGGATTCCATGTCCAGTCAAGATAATCGATCGAGGTCTTGTTCATCTCCCCTTCTCCTTAAACATTGTTTGAGTATCTTGATCTTTTTCCAGAAGAGACAAGAGATGAATTTCTATCTCGCTCAAATCTTCAGGAGATTCAGTCGCTAATAATATTCTAAACAGTTTCCTTTTAGCCCGTTTCAGTTGATCCTTTTCCCAAGGTGCCATATCACCTCCCCTTCTCCTTAAAGGTAGGGCAGACAGGGGCTATCTCACGAAACCTATAGGATTGGGCCTCCATGAGACCCCTTCGACAAGAAACGCCCCTGTCATGCCCATTTACACCATCTTCTTCAAAACCCTATGTAAGCTGTGTAACTTCAATGTGCAAAGAAACGCCTCCCATGCTTCGGGGCATTGATCCCAATAATGATGGGTATAGGCTGCCTTCTCTTTGTCAATCTTCAAAAGGTGCATCCCCTGAAGTGGTTCTGAGGGAAAATTAAAATTCCAGTTTCGGCGGTAACTCTCAATCTGAATCAAATAGTCCTCGTAAATCCCCGCAGCAAGTTTCCAGTCGAAAAGGGAGAGCTTATTATTAATCCAAGCCACACAATCAAGGGTAGAGCCGTACCAGAATTCCTTGTGAATCAGGCTTGTCTCTGTTTTGTGAACCTTAAATTTTACATTGTCCTTCCATTCAAAATAATTGAGCAATCCCGTTTCGGCAGGGGCAATCAATTCTTTAGGATATTGCGATAGGTCTGGTTCAATGCCCTTGAGGTCGCATTCAATCATCTTGTGCAGGATCGTTCCAGAGGTCATGGGAGCTTCACCCTTTTCCTTAACCTCCGAGTTCAGATTATTCCTGAGCCTCATTACATCATCGTCACTAACCTTAATCCCAAGTTCCTCAAGTTCACGTCTGAATAAGTTGATTGATACTTCTTTGACTTGGTTCTCCTTCCAAATCAGCAAGGGTTGTTTGCTCCACCCTAAGTTACCGCCCAAAATCGTCGTGCTACCTGAAATCGTTTCACCTTGTGGGTTTTTCCCATATCGTACCAGTGCCATTATTGTTCCTCCGCCCCTTCTGGTGGTTGATCAGCATTGGACAAGGACTTTAATTCTTTTCCAAATTTATCCTTGTCCTCAAATTCAACCTTAAACCTAAAACCTGTCTCCTTGTTTTTAGAAGCGAACTCGGCCAGTTTTATATCAAAGGTATAATACTCTTCTCCTTCGTTCTCCCCCCTAATAATGTACCGGGGATTCTTCATCGGAGTACCGTCTTTTTTCTTATCTTGTTTGGTAACGGTCTTAATCAAAATGCCTGTAGGCACTGGGGAAGATTCAGGTGGTTGCCCTTCCTGTTTTACATCTTGTTCGTGTTGAGTAATTATTTCTGCCTCAACAGGCTCATTCAACGGTGGAGCATCCTTGATCTCTTCAATGGCATATAGTCCTAAGACGATATCGGGGGCAATACGCCTCAGCCCCCTTGTTACTGCCCTCCAGAAGCACATATCACGGGGCCATTTCTCCCATCCCCCCTGGGCCTTAAAGATACCCGCTCGTTTGGCCTCTTCGATACTAAAGGATGAGGTATAAGGCTCAAACCCTTGTCGGCTGAAGGTTACGGATACTTCTTTGTCCGAGTCCGAAAGAACCTTGTAGGACACGCCTTTTTTGAGTGCCAAAGTAAGCATCATCTGTGCTGCCATGCAGATTTTACCACTAATGATGGACATGGTTTGTAAGGCAGTCATGGGGGGGATCTCCAATTCAGCCCCATACTGGACAACCGCATATGCACCAAATGAGTTTCGTACATTTGGGAAAAGTTGTGATTTGAACAATACCTCAGAAACCTTGATCAATTCATATGCTGAAGATTCAGACTTAACCAATGCTTTATTCGCTTCCATCCCTCTCTCCTTTCATTCCTTTTTGATTTCGTCCAACATGGTTCGGATGACCTTACAGCAATCATCAACGGTTTTGATCTCGGTGAGCTTGAGGACGGGATACACACATACAGAGACCTCACTAACGGACCACCGATCTATTGCATCATCAAACAGATATAGATCTCCTTCATGTAGTATCCGCTCTTCGTCCGTCTCTTCCAATATCCATTTTCTCATGGTGTCTCCTTATTTTTAAAGTCTTCGGAAGGATTAAACCAATCATCCTTAACGATATGCCCAATTTCATGGACTTTTCCATGATCTGCTTTAACCCGAATTGTTTTTCCCTTTAATGCCGACCATCTTTCTACCCCCGCAACCTCCATAACACGCCAGATAAAGCGACCGGCATATCCTGCATTAGGTTTATGGTGGCTAAATGATTTCGGCAAGTATAGGGCATAACCTCCGAACCCCTGCCCAGAACCACCATAATCCAAATAGACCCATGCTGATAGTACACCATGATCGTCATTTGTAATTTCTGCATTTTCAATAATTGCATTTTTTATCTCAATCATTTTAAATATCAACCTTTCCGGGCAGGGGCTAGTTAGGCCCCCTACCCTATCCCCTCATGGGATGTTCCGCTGATTCAGGATGTCCACAGGGTCGGGACCATGATTACTGACTTGACCTGTCTGGCTTGCATCCCGATTCCTCACCCTGGATCTCCGTGGCCTGCGGTAAGGCCGATAAAAGTTCATCGCTTCTATTTTTTATACCATGCCGGACATTCCCCACCCTGAAAATGAGTAGGTGAATCCGGTAATACTCCTCGATATCCCCCAATTTCTACCCAAAATGGAAGCGAATATTTCAATACCAATTCTTGTGAGTTGATAGGTATTCGGCAAGTTCCACGGGTATCTAATCCTATTCTTCCTTTGGGAGTTAAGGTTTCCTTGTTGACATCGAAAAACTTACATGTCCGACACTTCATCTCTTCCCCCTCTTCTTCCCATGCCCCTCCATGACTTTAATCTGCACATCCCTATCGCAAAGGGTCTGGACTAACCATCTGTTAGTCTCGTCTGCCCTCTCTAACCGTGCATTGAGTATTCTCATGTGGACAGACTCATAGTTTTTATAGTGGTAATAACACAGGGAATAACCACCCGCAAACACCATAAACACAAGGATAATAGTACATTGCAAGAGGTCAGCTTTCGAGATGACTACAGCCCTATAAAAGAAGAATTTCAATTTCGTCCATTTTAGAGAGATGTACAAAAACAGCCATTTAAACCAGTTGCGTACCTTAAAAATACAGTGGATTGCGGAGTTCATTTGGGGTTCTCCTTATTCCTTCACCGTGTATTGACCGACGAAGTGGAAGGCTTTTCCGGTGAGACGACCTTCACAGGCACCAATATCTGCTGATGCCAAAGACTTATGAGCACCCATACCCCCATCTGGATACGCATTCACCCAGCACTCAAAGGTCTTGAGGACTTTCTTCTTAGGGGTGGGTTGTGCTATCTGTCCATAACTTCTCTTTTCTTGGGTTGCCTTGACAATACAAGGCTCGGCAAGAATAAACTTCTGACCCTCAATCCGATCTGGTTCTAAGATAAGCTGGTTTTCAGAATAATTAGCTAAATAAACAATGTGGTGGGGGGTAGCTTCAACTACTTCTACAGCCTCACTCATATATGATCTATCCTCACACCCATTACCAAACCTGAACGGTCTCGTCGCAATAATCCAATCTCCTTTTTTAAACATTGGTTTCCCTCCTTTTGTCCCCCTTTTTCTTTGGCGGGTTCGGTTTGAAAGTACATCTCCCCTCTTTCAGGTCCGGGCAATCCTGGGCCAAGCAGATATCAATTTCTAAGATCGCCCAATTTTTCCGCCTCTTACACTGGAAGCGTTCTTTCATGGCTTCTTCCCCAACTTTTCAAAAACCTCTATGGCTACCTTATAATCTGGTGTGGAGAAAGCCAATCGATCATCGCACCAATCAATATCGGTCATAATTTGATATGATATCCCCGCCGAAGTAGGTACAGAGGTAAGGTAATATGCTCTCACTGGTCTGTCTGCCATCAAGAACAAAATATTATTATTATCAAGAAAAGTATGGACAACCACCCAAGCAACGCAAAGGATTCTGCCACACCCCAACGAGCCAATCTTTGTTTTAAAAGTTCTTTCATATCTACCTCCTTTGATATTATGGTTTCACCTTCAACAACGGTGCATCATCCCAGGAGAATTGAAGGCTATCTTTCACTCTGTCCTTCGTAAAGGATATCGATACCTCACAAATCTTCTTCCCCTTGACTATGGCGATTTTGGCCGAGAAAGAGAGCGTCAGGGCCTCCTCATCCGGCAAATACGAAAAGGCTTGTTCGATATCTACTCTATGCCCGTTGATTAATTTCTCAATCTTCCCCGGTATCTGGTCAAGAACTTCTTTCATTTGGCCTCCTTTCGGCGCGTTCCCTGCTCTCCATTTTTGTTGAGGACCGGAGATGCGAGCGGCCAAGGCCCCCTCAGTCCCGTTTGTAGGGCAGGGAATCTAACACTCTTGGCCTGGCGTCCTTGAGTGTCCCCTCTTCCGTCTATTGAAGTCCCTGCCCATCTACCCTCACCCTTCCGCATCGTGTTCATATCCCGAAGATCGGATTGACCCTTTATCATGGGAGCCCTGCGTACCCCGTGGGGCCTTAGACTTATGTTCTCCTAAAAGGGATAGGGTGTTCATGCTACCTCTAAATTTGATTGGGACAGGAAGTATCTTTCACTGGCTGGCTTTCGCATGGCTGGCTACTCGATGCCTTCCCGTCCCATATCGGTTCATCATAAAAATAATCACAACAACTTTCTCGTTTCCAAAGGCCACGCTTGCTAATGGTGGCGTGTTTACCTAACTGGCCTTCTAAATTAAAGACCTTCTTATTAAAGTGGCCCTTATCGCACCATGCGTTCTGGTGTTGACAGCGCATAAATATACATGACTTGCAATTTATCATATTTCACCCATTGACATTCCAAACTGGCTTGATATAATTTCTTGTTGGGGATGGCAGGTAAGAAGCGGGGTTCTCCTAATGTCCGTTACCCATACCCTCGCTTCCCCTACCGTCCCCGTTTTGTTCATGGCATCTTTTGATTGACGCTGATCTTTAAGCAATCTGTCATAGGCTTTTTTAGCCTTCTTAGCCCTCCTCATTTCGGCTAAGGTGAAGCCATAGAGCCTTCTATACTTTGATGTATGTTCCCTTACAAATTTCAGGTTACAGGAGTTGCAACAGGTTGCCATATTCTGTTCGGTATGATTGATTTTTAATCCGTCTTTATGGTGGGTCTGTTTGGTGGGCTTACCACAATAAACGCAAATGTAATTGTCTCTTTTAAGGACACGAAGGCGAACCCGTTTCATTTCTGAATGGTTGGGATATTGGGCAACACCGCCCTTCCAATTCGGGTTATTCTCCCCTCCGAAGAGTTCAAAGCGAGTTGCAGTTAAGGACAAACCTTTTTTAAATCTATTGTAATGGAAATCACAATATCCTTTTGATCTTGGTGTATTCTGACATCCTTCAACCTTGCAGTCAGTGGGATGCTCAATGCTATAAAGTGCAGGACCGTTTCGTAAAAATGCTCCGTGATGTTTACGGCAATATCCTTTAGCGAAATATGTATGTTCACACCCCTCCACCTTGCATCCTTTATTATTGGTGGTTTTGCTGGTAAAACTTTCGGGTCGCATATCGTCTATGCCACACTTGAATTTCCTGTAATAATGCATGGAGCATAAATCTTTCGCCCTGGACTCTCTTTCGCATCCTTCAATCGAACAGAGTTTCAAAGGTCTTATCCTCCTTATTTTTTTTGATCTAAAAATATTATCTCACAATGGAACCCTTTTGTCAAGATAATAATCTTTTTTTATCAAAAATAGTTGGAATAAATCTTGCATATTGTAATCAAGTGGTAAAAAATCGCCATCTTGACATTTTCCCCAAAAGGTGTATTATATAGATAAAATTTGCGGGGGAGATTGAATGAGTGATCAGTACGAGACCTTTCTTGAATCCAAGCGGAAGAAAAGCTATCGGGATTGAATTGAAAGAATCTTATTTCAAGGTCGCAGTGAACAATCTAAATTCGATTCAAAATACTCTATTTGGGTGAAGCCATGACCGACATAACCGACAAGTTACTCCTCCCGTCCGAATGGGAAGGGGTTGAGTTAATTTGCTTTAAGAAGATGCTCCTGTCCCGTAACCTGGAGAATCGGTGCGGGTGTGATAGATGTGAGAAGGAGAGGGAGCAGTTGTTAAAAAATTCTTAACCCGTGGAGAGATGCGACATGAACATCTCCGAGATCCATAAGAAGTGTTTCTGCCAATATCGAAAGAGGCGTACAGAGGTCTCGGCCTGGGAAGATGATAAACATGGGCCTGAGAACTGCTACATTTGGAAGATCCGATATTGTCCGAATTGTGGACGTGACCTAACCGAAGTACAAAAAGAGAGAGGGTAGGGGATGGGGAAAGCTCCGGCTTCACAATTCTATTGGGGTGACTTAAAGAGGGATGTTGAATATCATTTAATGTCTTTTGAGGCAAGAGGCATTTGGATAGAAATGCTTACCTCTATGTGGGATGCAAAAGAGAGAGGTAAGGTTGAAGGCACCATAGAACAATTATCAGGATTATTGGGTTGTCCAGTTGATAAATTACGCAATGCAATAAAAGAGGTCAGCGTTACAAAAACCGGGGATGTAACGGAGTGTAACGATTTAGTAACGGTTATTAATAGGAGAATGTTTAGAGAAGAAAGAGAAAGAAAATTAACACGTTGTAGGGTTCAAAAGTTTCGTAACGCTCATAATCCTGAAAGTTGTAACACTAATATAACGCCTCCTTCTTCATCTTCATCTTCATCTTCAAAGAATAAAAGATTATTGTCCGATGAGGATTTTCTAAAATCCTTAAAAGAAAAATTCCATTGGGTAAACTTTGATCAAGAGATGACGAAAATAGATGCGTGGTTCATGGTGCATACTGACAGAAAAAAGACTCGGCGATTTATTGTTAAGTGGATCAGTAAAATTGAAAAACCGATGGAGATTAAGGATGGAAAAGGTTGGTAGTTCCTTTTTAAAAGAGTATTACGAATGGTCGATACAGGATGACCTTGATCTTATTAAATTTATTCATTCTGAGGGTAAGGTATTCCAGGGGATTAGGGAGCGGAACCAGAATAGTTGGAAGATCGTGGAGCTTTGCCGGGAGATCCTTTTCGATAATGCAAAATGGGTGCAAGCCCTCATGGAGAAGATAGAAGATGGCAGAAACGAAATTAAAAAGTTGGGCTGACTATGACGGGGAAGATAAGGTCATCTCTTCTCAGGAGATGGCTATAAAGCTTAAAGAAAAACCAGAATCGGTGGTGAATGTCAAGAGCTTCATTCCATCCTTAGACAATGTGGTTGATGGTTTTAGGGAAGGGGAATTGATTGTTGTTTCCGGGCCAACGAAGCAGGGTAAGACTTTATTCTTACAGAGCCTTACAGCTTCCTTTGTGCGCCAACAATACTATCCTCTTTGGTTTTCGTTCGAGGTTCCTGTTCGTCAATTTCTCAATCAATTCCCTACCCTGCCCATGATTTATTTACCGCAAAAGTTAAAGGCCCATGCCTTGCCGTGGTTCGAAGATCGGGTCCATGAATCCTTTGAGAAATACCACACCCGAATTGTGATCTGTGATCATCTCCATTACCTGATTGACCTTGCAAAAATAAGAAACCCGTCAATAGAGATTGGTCAAATTATTAGGCAACTTAAAGGGTTGGCAGTTTCGGGAGAATTTGTAATATTTCTTCTTTGTCACACAACTAAGGGATCGAGTGAGGATAATCTTTCTTTTGAATCTATAAGGGATTCCTCCTTTATCAGTCAGGAAAGCGATTCTGTGTTTATGATCAAGAGGACCCCACAGGAAGGGGAAACCACGGCAAGGCTGAGGGTGGAGTTTCACCGAAGGACAGGGGTTATGGAGAAGATTGTCAATTTAATCAAGGTAAATGGATATTTGGTAGAACATGAAAAATCATCCGAAAGAAACAGATACGGAGAGGAGGATTGAGATGGAATACCACAAAATCGAAACATTGTTTGAGAGGGATGAACAGACCCATAAAGTTTTTCCAGACAAACTCAAGAATCCTGTCTATGGGATTTTTAAGAGTTGGCAATTCACAGAGAAGGTCGATGGAACGAATATCAGGTGTATCTGGCATCCTGCCGATCCTCACGGGGGAACTCCGAGTTTGTCTTTTGGTGGGAAAACGGATAACGCTCAAATTCATGCTGATCTGATTAAATGGCTATACGAAAACATAACAGTCGAGAAAATGGCTCTCTTGTTTCCAGCCACAGACGCAATCGTTTATGGAGAGGGCTACGGAGCCGGAATACAGAAAGGTGGAGGGTATAGCAAGACTAAGCAACTCATCGTGTTTGATGTATTAGTTGCTCGGAAATGGTGGTTGAACTGGGAGAATACTTGTGATGTTGCCAACAAACTTGGGTTGAAAACCGTTCCATTCATAGGAAATTTGACACTTGATGAAGGCGTGGAGATGGTACAAGCAGGCTTCAACTCTGTCCTCGCTAAGGAAAATACCGGAGAAATTATGCCGGCAGAGGGAATGGTTGGCCGAACGGTTGAAACCCTGTTCGACAAAAAGGGAAGCCGGATCATTATCAAACTGAAGACAAGGGATTTTTGAGCTGAAAGGAGAAAATGTGATGCCGAAAAAGAAACCTGAAAAGTGTTGGTGCGAATATCCGTTTAGAAAGCGAAACAACTGGAACGTCTCAGTACAGGATAAAGAGGGATTGCCAAATCCTACATGGCCGATTACTTTTTGTCCAGTATGCAGGAAGAGAGTGAAGAGGGAGGATTGAACGGTATGAAAATTTTGGCGATTGATCCAGGAAATATACAATCTGCTATTCTGGTTTGGGACGGGAAGCGTATTTTACATAAAGAAATTGGTGATAATGATGTACTTATTTCTAACATCAATCTCCTTCTTGGTGACATTTTAGTAATCGAACAAATCCGGTGTATGGGGATGGCCGTTGGAGCCACAATCCTCGATACCGTTTTCTGGACTGGTCGATTTTGCGAACGATGGGAAGGGGATTTCCATTTGATGCCGCGCCATGAAGTTAAGATGCATTTATGCCAATCCATGAGGGCGAAAGATAGCAATATCAGGCAAGCGTTAATAGATCGATTCGGGGAGCCGGGGACTAAGAAATCAAAGGGGTTGACCTATGGATTATCGAAGGATTTATGGCAATGTTTCGGATTGGCAGTAACTTGGTGGGATAAGCATGGATTAAAGGAGGTGCCACTATGAACTGGCTATTTTATATCGGCGGATGGTTTGTTTTTTGGGCAATTTTCCAAGGTCTGTTTATGCCAGCAGAAAAAGAAACGAAATATGTAGCGTTTAAAGTCGTAATTTGCACGATGCTCTGGGTCTGGATATGCTGGAAAGTGATTTAGGTCTACAAATGTAGACCAGGAATGGCCTCCATTGCATCCAGGATCGATTCTAAGGGTATAGAAAGGAGAAAGGTTATGAGTACTGAGTACACCGGGTACGAAACCTTACAACCAGAAAGGAGAAAAGGCATGAATTCTCTTCACAAATCTACATTAATCGGGTGTATTACGGGTTTTGTTTTAATAGTGGTAGTTGCTATTGGCTGCCATTATATCTCCTGTCACCGACAAATTGAGATGGCTAAGTTGGGATATGAGCAGGTACAAAAAGCAGGCTCTATGGATTATGTTTGGCATAAAGTCAGGTAGGGGTATCCCATGAAATGTGATCGGTGTGGATCGATGATGGGGACCGTGGATGAAGTAGGCGAGGATGAGCAGAAGTACACTCGCCTACTTTGTACATCCGGCCATTCCCGATACCCTCCTTCTGCGGTTGACACAATCAAAACCAATTTAACGGAGAAAGGCGAGATGGAACGTGATCGAACCATTATTGAACAAATCAAAAAGGATGCAAAGAGGAGAGGGGTTACACCAGATGACGTTTTGTTTAGGGCGTATCTTACCGGGAAGAGGCGAAAGGTTACACCTAAGAAGCCCAAAATAAACCAACTTGACCTATTTGGAGGGTGAAATGTGGCGAATATTCAAAGTCGCTTTCGACGCTTGGTATGTTGGATTTTTAATCAAGAAATTGGATAAGGCTCTAAAACGGCAAGGACTATTTCTTGCTCTGTACATGGGACGTGAACAATCAGAAAAACTAAACGGAATGAACTGAGGAGGGATTATGGTGCAACATTTATGGCACGGTGGTTGTCATCGCTGTACTCAACAGGAGATTAACGAAGTGGATTTCTGTGTAGGGTGCTGTTACTTTTTACCCGCTTGGAATTTATCTAACCTAAATAATGAACCTAAAAATGAGGAAATGAAAACCCTGAAAGAACAACTGATTAAGAAATATCATCTAACAACATACTGAACTAAGGAGGTCGCCATGTCACTCTTCCCGGCACGCTTGTCTGTTCCTGATCCAGATATTGATCGGTACGAGCTTGAATCAATGAGCTATGAGGATCTTTCCGAGAGGACCGGGTGGTCCTATAATAAACTCAGGAAGTTAAGGGTCAAGAACGGTATTGACCTAAAGGCAGGTGCTCCTTTTTTTGTCCATACCGTTAGGATAATTGATAAAGTAGATCGCTACAACGAGAGAGTGCGAGAGGAGGCATGGGATAAAATGTGGAAAGAAGGCCGGGCCTGGTCGCAGGGGCAACCCCTCGAACCAGTAAAACCCGACCTGAGAGAGTGGATCCAGGCGGTGAATGGGTAGGCCAGCGTTAAGGTTTATTGCCTTCTGCCTTGGAGATGGCCGATTCTAATTTTCGAGCATCTGCGTTAGATTCCCAATAATTTGAATCATGAATTTTGAGATAGACAGCTACTCGTTCGCACGCCTCCAGGAGATCATCATGGCAATTAAGAGCGGTTTCAATAAAGTTTTTATCGTCAACTGCATTAGCTACCTCCTCTTTGTGGTGTTGCATTGTTGGAGATGTGACATAAACGATTCTCCAATTACTATTGAACCCCACACAATTAACGGTAAACGGTCCTTTTGTATGTTCCATCTTTCATCCCTCCTTCTTCCGGGCCTGTTCCCGCGCCCGAATGGTCTGTTTGATTATTTTTGCTATAAGCTGTTGTCGGTTATTAGCCGGGTTATCGTTCAATGGATCCTCATTTTCAAAGATCAATTCCCTCCTCAGCTTGTCCACCGTGTCAGGGTCGAGCCGGACCTGGACGTTTTTTAATGGTCGCATGGGGCCTCCTTTCTATTCCGTCTAATTTTCTTTCTGTAAGTCTAAGGCATCGGCTACTGGGACAGATCAAGGCATTGCTCGTTACACCGCAATAAGGGCAAGTGTGGACAGTAATTTTATATTTCATTCCTCCCCCTCCTTTGTGGCCTTGTCGATGGCCTGGTTTAAGATGTGATCAATTGTTTGAAAAGCCACTGGCATAATATCAAAATAATCCTGGTAGAATTTACAGACATCCTTGCACGCCTCCAAGAGATCGGACGCGGCCTTGTGCAATGGACAACTAATCATGTGCAATCCTGTTTCATCCCTTGCCAATTTACATCCACAATCATCAACTTTTTCTGAGCGTTCCATGATATCTCCTTTCGTAGGCCAGCGTTAAGAGCTGGAGTTAAGCTGCCAATATCTCTTTTGCATTTCCGACAAATGGAGCAAGTAATTTTAAGGTTAAATCAAGAAACTTTTTGCGATTTTCGCCCCAAAGACTTGAGGTCTCAAGGCGTGTTACTGGCTTCATTGCCTCGATCAATTTATATTCAGCGTCTACTTGGAGGCATTCAGCCGTAAGAAGAGGACAAAATTCAGGTTTGTCAACTTTGAGGCCAGCCTTATCCCTTTCCTCAAAGGTCTCGGCGTTGAAAATCTTAAAATCAGCGTCTTCCATCAGATAGGTTGATTTTGATTCCAGGATAACCCGGTCGGTCATTCCCTTATCAATCCATTCCTTTGCGATATGGAATTGATGACGCGCCAGGATCGCTTTCTCATAGCTTTCAACCACTGGCCTGATTGTATCAACCCATGCCATAGCCATAAAAACGCTTTTAGCTGCCTCAATCATTTCTTTTGTAGGATTAAACTTTTCCATCGCAAACCCCTTTCTGCCCGTGGCGGTTAGAGTGTTAAAGATATGTTATCAAATTCTTGTGCGTTATCTCCCTGCATTTCTGATTCATAACAACTCCATTCGTCTTCGATATCAGCTATAAACCAATCATATTCGCTTTCCATCTCCTCCTCCTTTCATCCTCCGACCCCCGAAGGGGTTTCGCCTGTCGGCTCGTCAGGGAAACTACTTTTTTACCCTGAAGTCGTCAGGATCAAGAAAGAAATTTACAAAACGGTCACATGTCGGACACTGTTTCGGACATTCATCATCTGTCCCTTCGAACTGGTTTCCGCACTGATCACAATCGAAAATCACTGTATTGTTTTCCATCTTCCTTCCCTCCTTCTCCCCTTGGTAAGGGGTTATATTATTACTTCTTTGCCTTCCGTATCCCTGTAAACATTCATCATGGATGGGTCAGGCTTACTGGCTATCGACCGGCCATTTATGTTGATGTTGCAAAACGGCCAGCCGCCTTTGATAAGCCTATCAGCTAAAATCTGAGCCAGAGGATACGTCATCCTCAGCTTCTCAATACTACCATCTGCGTGTTCAATTTCTACTCTCTTCATCAATTTGTCTCGTGTTCTCATTTCCTTCCCTCCCGTTTTATTTACCCTTGATAGGGGTTATGGTTTGATTGTTTCCTTCCATGCTTGGCCAATTGCGTTAGCTGCCTCTATCGCTGCCTCTATCGCTGCCTCTTTCGTGGAGAATACTCTTTTCTTTATATGTAGGATTTTCATCGTCATTCCAGGGAAATTTGAAGAGGTCAACTTCTTAAATTCATCATCATTCGGGGTTGTCCCATCCTCTTTGATGTAACAGAGTCTTGCGTCGTATCTACCAACAAAACCCCATGTGTCATTAGGATTTTCAGTTATCCATGCATCCTTGATACTTCCGAGTGCTTTTAATGCTTGCGCCATCTCTCCCATTTTATTCTCCTTTCATCTAAGATTTTTCGCACTCTTGCCGGGCTTATTCCCTGAGTGCCTATCCTGTTTGGGGCGATTGCCCCTGAAAGGTTACTTAGCGTTAATTGCCGCATGGAGCCAGCGGGGGTGTGGGTCATTAGCTATATCCTGCCCGATTTTACCAAGCCACTGCTCAAGGCAGGTAGACTCGATAGGTCGGTCATTGACCGTATAGTAATAGTCGATTCCGTTAGCCTGTCGGACTGGAGCAATGGCCTCCCCACAGCATTGACATAATTGTGTCGCATCGTATTGTTTATCCTCACTACCGATCAATTCCACATTTAATGTCTCGATCTTCATTGTTCTTTCTCCTTTCTGTTTTGAGGTTTAATCCATGACCTCTCGTAGGGAACTATTTAGACCATGTAAAACTTTGAGGAATACCGGCAATAGCATTTCTCCCTTTAGGAGTTATAGCTCCTTGTTTTGTGAGCATTCCCTTATTAATTAACTCTGTTTTGCTTGTTTCCCAGGACTCAAGAGTGATTCCTTTTGTTTTATGCGCTTCATTAAACCTATAATTAGAAATGCCAGCGTAAGAAGATTTTAACCCAGAGGTAAATGCCAGGACAATCTTTTCATTTTCTGTGATTTCTGTTTTATTAGGTAACATAGGAGCAATGTCTTGATTATTGGCATATATTCTTATCCCTATATCTTTCCCACAAAAGATGACATGGGAAACCAGGATAACTCCTAACGGTAGACCGTTTAATTGACATGGTTTACCAGCTTCAAAAAATGGATGATTGCTTTCAACTTGATAGGTTTTACCATCTGACAGACCGTAAAATACATAACTGGTTTTGCTACCACCATCCCAGTAAGATCTTAATTGAGATGGAATTGAAGTTAATATCTCAACTTTCTTTCCAGTGTATGATGGAAAGCACCTTGAAATAATCTTTTCTACATCTGGAGTTATTTGTTCTAAGTACATTTTGTATTCTCCTTTCATGTTTTATTTACCATCTTATAATGCATTTCAGGTGCCAAACAATTAAAATATTAATATAAATTAATAGTCAATCAAATCAAACGTTTATAATTGTATGCATAGGTCATGCCAAGTTCCAAAGTGACATTGTGCGTCACTACTAAAATGTGGAGTAATGATCTAAGGTATTAATATTGTTATATTTAGTGTATATTTGACACATTGTCTAAAATTGAAAAAAGTGCATAGCAGGGGCTATTGAGGGAGTTTGAATTGTGGTATAGTAAAGATAATGGAAAAGCAAAAAGAAGATTGGGAAAGATGGGCAGAAAGGCAACCGTTAGAGAGGGCAATCATCAAAGCCTATCGAAAGGCAGGCTGGCAAGCCACTATACGGTATATGCCCATGATATTTCGCAAGGTTGGGCAGAAGCCAAGGCTTGTTTGGGTTAAGCGTAAAAACGTAAATCCCCAGCTTGCCGGTCTCCCCCCAGCCGCCAAGATTTGTGTTTCGATATTTACCGCAATCGGAGGGCAGAACCCCAAGTTTGATATTGTGATTGAGGATGTTGATTCAATTTCAGTCATGGGCAAACAGACTTGAGATCCATCTCGCTCACGCGCGTATATGCACGCAGGGTTTTTAATATTATCTTTAAAACAATCTTTAGTATTTAGTATTAAGTATTAAATAACTACTGAGTATATACTCTCTACTGTAAGACTTGCTAAAAAAAAGAAAGAATAGGTGCTCAGAATCAAGAAATATGCTGTTCGTCAACCAAGGGTTAATAGGATAGGCATTAAAAGAGATACTATACAATTCATATCAAAATAGTAGGGATTGTGTAGAGAAATGCAACACTTTGTACAAAACTATACGAGACTATCCGAAAAACAGACAATACCTCATTACCAACACGCATAATCGGTGAGCAAAAACCATACAGTGATATTTATATCATGTAGGAAAAACCCTACAGTATGGCAAGAACAGGGGATTATAATGCACAATCAATGCCGTTTAGGTAATCTCCCATCATTACCCTCGTTATAGGCAGATCCTCCAGGTGGATGTACGATCTCGGATGATAGTTAACATAATGTCCCTTATCAGACGTTGATCTGCTATTATTTCATATACTTAGGTCAATAATCATGCCAACAATCATGGACAATATGACAATAAACTACGCAAAAAGGTAACAGATGGGCTTGCAATTTGGATTAAAAGGTGTTATAATTAATGGGTATGATGATCGAGTATAGGCAGGCATACCTACCCCCCACAGTCGAGACATACCCCTCAGAGGAATGTAAAACAGGTCTCAATCATCATCCCTGTCTCGCATATACAAACTCAGATTATTTTTATGTCGGTAACCAAGGGGAGGTTCCATGAAGTGTTTAGGGGGCTGTCATGATATTTAGTATTTGTTTTCGTGTTTCTGTTACGATGCCATCACAAATGGGAAACGTGCTGAAGTGAAAAAGAAAAGAAAGTCCTGAAAATTCAGGGGTGTCGGTAACTAACCAAGGGAGGGGCGGACCATGATAATGGAAGAGGGGCATAACAACATTGATTTTGAGAAGTTTGAGGTTTCACTTTGGAAGTATCTGTCGAAGCAGGTGGGCTTGAACGATGACGACCTTAATCCGACAAAAGATTGCAAGCGGATTCATCAGGGGATTATGAGGTTGGCGAAGAGGGCGATAACATGACCATAGAAGACGAGATCAGGCTATTGAAGGAAAAGGTTGCCTTACTGGAAAAGGTTAAGGAGTTGCAGGAGATGATTGCGAAGGTGGAACCGGAGAAGGTTTATGTTCCGTATCCGGTGCATCCGACGTATCCTACTCGTCACTGGATTACTGCTCCGTATCCGGTGTGGATTTATGTTCCGTATCCGGGGCATCCCCAGACTACTGCTCCTTATCCTTGGAATCCTATGATCACCTGGACGACATCAGGTAGCAACTGCCACTATACAACGGGTTCACCGAAGATGAATACGACCTACTAAATTTTTCCTGTCGGTAGACAGAAAGGGGGCATTATGATTATGGAAGAGAACTTGAAAGAAGGGATAAAAGTTGAGTGTTTGAAATTGGCATTGGCGGGAAGGGAGTATCAAAAAACAGAGATTGGCAAACTCATCGAGGAGGCCGATAAGATTTACGAGTGGGTGAAGAAATGACCATCGGGGGAGATTTTTGCTGTTATTTCCCAAATTATCCTATCTGGGTAAACAGGGTCGGAAACCTCATCGTAGACCATGGCACTTTGCGTATGTGCTACTGGTACGATAAGGTTACGGAAAAGATATGGGGGGGCGAACATGAAAGATTGTAGGACGTGTAAATTTGACAAAGAGGCAGCGATTTGTGGACAAGGACATTATCGGATGGTTAAGACTACGAGTGATTTTAGGGCCGAAATCACTTTTCTCTTCGACTGTCATGCGTGGGTGGAGAAGGAATGTGTATGCAAGAACTCTGCATTCCAGGGTATGCCAAAGGGACAGTTCTATATGGTTTGCAAGACCTGCGGGAGAAAAATTGAGTAGGTTATGACCGAAACTAATTTTATACCAGAAATTTGGGCACCAGTTTTTTTAAAGTCTTTAGAAGACTCAATTTTTATGAATCAATTTTACAAACCTCTGCCACGTTCTCCTTGGCACAAACGCATTTGGTATAAGATTTATGGATGGTTTCAGGACAACGTAGTGTGGAGATTTGCAAGACATCAACCGGAAGATGAATTTTGACCGAAGCCATAAAATACTTACGCAAAAATGAATGGACCATGGGGAATGGACAATGCCATGACTGCTGTGGGTCAAAACCCCGTATGAGATGGTGGACTGAAACCGTTGGACATGAACCTAAATGTAAACTTGCCAAAGCTATTGAATCATTGGGTGGTAAGGTAGTTTGGAAACATCCCAATCATTCCAAGTACAGGAGAAGTTTCCTGAGGGATACAAAGAGACTATTCGGATGACCGAAACCCTACCTATCCCCACATCCCCTACCGATTCACTTCCCGTACCTGTTGACCTTGTTACGGCTGGGACATTACCCGAAGAGAAGGACACCGAATCTGAACTCCAACAGAGGGCAAAGGATTATTACGTCAACGAGGGGCCGTTAAGGAGTCTGGACAAGACCGCTGAGTTTTTCGGTATCGCTCTTAGGACGGCTGAGAGATGGTCGAGAAAGTACAAGTGGAAGAAGGCCGCCGAGGGGTACGACGAGAATCTTTACACCTCAGTTTTGGGGGAACATTACGTCCCTATCAAGAAATCCTTGGTGAATACGATAGATGGAGTCTGTGCGTTTTTGGACGATGTGAAGAAAAAGTCGAAAGATTATCCCAATTACTTTGGAGAGAACCATAAGAAAATAGACGGGGCCATGTCCATTCTTGAGAAGTGTGGAAATATCCTTGTCAAATTACGGTTATCCGGCATGGGGCAGAAGGGGCAGACTCCCGTGGGAATCAAGGCCAATAACAGTACGTTTCTGATTAAGTATGAATAGGGGGCATAATGGAGATCTCTGTTGATATGACCACTGAGGACAAAAATGACGCATTCGGGATTACCTTAACTACGGAACAGGCACATAACTTGGCCTATCATCTTGAAAAGGCTTCAAAGGGCAAGTATGCGCATACCGATGATAAAAAGTTTTTATTTGCTTTCAAATGCTCATTCATTTCTTGCACACAACGTTCAGTCATAACCGTTTCTGATTAAGTATGAGTAATAAAGGGGGAGGCAGTTATGGATTTTAAAGATGAAGTTAGAAAGTTAATGGAAAAATACGATGAATGTGAAAAACGATCTAAAATAACATATCAACTGGCGATAGAGGCCATAGAGAAAACCAAAGCAATAACTGAAAAACTTATGGCTATCAACAAGACATTACCAGAAAAACCAAAGACTGAGAATGAGATAGATAGATTATATTATGAATTTAGTATTCCATGCAGTAATGACCAGATGGAAAATCTCAAAAACTTTTGGATTGAATGCAACCGTTTGGCAATACTTTGTTATCCACACGTAATAGCATAAGTGGGGGCATTTATGAAACAGAAATTATGTTGGAAATGTAGGAAAGACCTTTTTGTAAGTGGCAATCCAAACATAGATACTATTATGCGGCTTCTTCATTGTCACCATGACCTACCGGAAGAGAGGCCGTGTCCGCACAAATACGGTAAGACTGAATATGACGAGAAATGGGAGAAGACCATTTTTGAATGTGAAGATTGTGGGCAAATGATCGCATTTGAAAACGGTCCGTTGGTTGCCAAAAAGGATAGGATAAAACTTGACTGAGGGGGCGAACAATAATGGCTTTTCTATTGTCTAAATCAATTATGAAAAGGTTGAAGGAAATATTGATTCGATCCTCAAGGGATAGCAGGGAATGTCCATATTGTCATAAAACGTTTATCCCCGTAGACGCCACAGCTAACAATGCTTTTCTGATGTATGTGTATATGGAGTTATTCGAAAATGAGCGAAGAAAAACCAAAACCCCAACCCGACCTGAAATATCCTGCCAGTCTGATTAGGGAGACTTGGTTGAAGGAGTTGAATAAGGTGGGGAATAGGTGGAGGGATTATAACGGTAATTCGGGGCCGGATGATTCACAATTTCAGAAGATTGGGGAGAAGGGGGCGACATGAACATAATTAATTTCCATAAGGCGAAGATTGAGATGTTGGCGTTTGAATCGGAAACGGATTTTGTCGATTTCTGCAAAAGGTTGAATTCTCTTTTTGAGGGAGACAGGGGATGGCCGAGATTCATGGTCATAACCGACGATACCACAAAGGATGAGGACTTGACCAAAATCAACAAGTTTATTTACGAGATGAAATCCATCCATGCGGATTTGGCGACCATTAAAAGGAATATACAGCGAGAAAGGTTAGTATCGTGATGGAAGTGAGAACGGACATGGAATTAATCGACATAACCGAACCACCCAATAAAGGGAATATTCTTGATTACATTCAGGCTGTCGGGAAGGTACTTGATAGGGAGGAGAATAAGTCAGAGTATGTTAGTAGGAAATTTTGGGATGGTGAAAAGGTCATGACGGTTGGACACCGAAAAGAACGTTAATGGACTGCTTTCAATACATGATGCGTAACGGGAAGGATTTCTGGGTGACGCCTCCAAATCCTTTTAAAAAAGCTGATAAACGGGAAGATGACCCTAACGACATTTTGAACAGAGAGTTGATTTGGCTTGATGAGATGGAGGAGGAGGTAAGGGAAAAGAGTAACCGTATCTAAATATAAATAGGGACTAAAAGTTCGGGAGAGCTACCCGAATCCCAAATACAGGGGAAAGCCGATTCCTGATATCAGGCAGGGTCGGTTTTTCTATTTTGGGGAGCAAATGCCGTACAAGATCAAAAAGGTAAAAGGTGGATTTCAGGTTACGTCTCCACATGGGGTTAGGGCACATCATACGTCAATGGAAAATGCCAAATCACAGGTCAGATTGTTACGAGCGGTCGATCATGGGTTTAAACCGAAGAGGAACAAATAGTGCCTAAAGCCCTCGTAATCGAATATCCGGGAAAGAAGTATTCGGCAAAATATGTGCCGACTATTCAGGCACTCATGGAGAGCAATGCCCCGTATCGGATAATCATCGGCCCGTGGGGTTCAGGCAAATCCGTCGGTTGCATCATGGAGTTATTCAAGCGGTCCTCTGAGCAAAAGCCGGATGCCAAAGGTGTGAGAAAAACCAGATGGGCATTGGTAAGGAATACCTATAAAGAACTCTCAAGTACGACCCAAAAGAGTTTCTTTGAATGGTTTGAACCAGGTATCCACGGAGACCACAAGGTAGCAGAAAAAACTTTTGTCATTAACCGGCCACTACCTGATGGTTCTCAACTACTGGCCGAGTTCATGTTCCTTGCCCTCGACGATCCGCAGGACCGGAAGAAATTACTCTCCCTCGAACTCACAGGAGTTTGGTTCAACGAACTAAAACAGATTTCTGAAATCATCTTCAACGACTCGTTCGGACGGACGGGACGATACCCGAAGATGGAGGATGGAGGGGCAACGTGGAGAGGGATTATCGCAGACAGTAACCCCCCTGATACCGACCACTGGCTTTATCGACTTCTTGAAAAAGACAGTCATCTCTATCCAGATGGACATGAGAAGGCCGGGGAACTCTTTCTGGAACACTTCAGGCAACCTTCTGGGCTAAACAAACATCCCGATGGCATTAAGGCCATTCCGATAAAAGGTGTCCATGCAGAAAACCTTCCCAACCTTGAGAGAAACTACTATGAAGACCTATGCCTGAAAAACACAGAAGACTTTATAAAGGTCAATGTCAGGGCTGAGTACGGATATGTGAGAGAGGGGAAACCCGTTTACGGGAATTGGGATTCAGAAGTTCACGTTTCAAAACAACCGATAGAAATAGTCAGGGCATACCCGATTGTCCTTGGATGGGATTTTGGGTCTGATTTTTCGGCCTGTTTGATTGCCCAACAATTACCTTCCGGTGTGGTCAATATCAAGAAGGAATTTATCGGAGAATACACAGGGCTACGCCAATTCGTCAACGAGAGGGTCAAACCGTATATCGTCGGTAACTATCTCGGCATGGAAATCCTTGGTACAGGAGATTTGACCGGGAAGGCTATGGATAGGGCCAGTGGGTCTGATTGCTTTCAGGAGTTGATAGATGCGGGACTACCCGCCGAACCCTGTGTAACCAACGACCCGATAGCGAGATTCGATGCGGTCAATTCGCTTCTTATCAAAAGATTGCCGGGGAACAAAGGGGCACTTCAGGTTGATCCATCCTGTGAAAAACTGATCCGGGGATTCGAGGGGGAGTACAAGTACAAACGCATTTACGATGCAAGACATCAGCGGTATGGGGATAAACCGGACAAGAATGAGTTTTCCCATGTACACGATGCACTTCAATACGGGGCTTTATTCCTTGAGCGTGGGATTCAGTATTACCGCAGGCAACGAACAGTAACATCGGTTCAGAAACCGTTATCGGTGGGGGCATGGACATGATAGATAAAGTACTATCCGATTCACAGATACTTTTAAGTCTTGTGGATAAGTGTGCTGAGTACAACCGGGGATATACAGCGGGAAAAAAGTCAAGTGCGTATAATCTTGGAATCACAAAAGCCCCGTTTCTGATTATGAAAGAGAATGCATTGGACATTCTTGTACATATGGAAGGGGTTTTGGATGAAGCATTGCCGATGGGAGATTACGGTGAACCATTCTGTATTATTCCTCTTCCGTTTGCGGCCCTATTACCATCACACTTAATACAGAGAGACGCGTGGGGAATATCGTACTCCAATAAATTAGGTAGGGTCATTGGTTTGTATTTCGATATTTATATTAGCAATTTTCTTCCCCGCACAGAATTAGCCAATTATGCCTTCTTTGGAACTACGAAGGCGGTAGTTTTCCAAGTTCAAGAGGGTCTATACAAACTTGTCAGACCGGACTGGTTCGGTCAGTTGTGTTTTAACTATGCGTAAATAACGGGGCATGGACATGATAAGGATTCCTGACTTGGATGCAGAACTTGCATTTATGGCAATGTGTGCTGGTATGGTTTTGTGTGTGGGTCTTCTGGTCTGGGGATACTGTACAGGATAACAAGCGGTGAAACGGGGCGTGGACGTAAGGAGCATAAATGGCTTCCATAGGTTTAATTCCGGTTCAGAATAATAACGAATTGATTGCCGAAGAGACAAAGAAAGCAACACTCTCACGTGAAGTCGCAAAGATATCTGATGCCCCTGAAGCGTTAAAGACCGAACTTGTGGCCTACGTCAAGGATGGTTTTGCGGATGCTCGTAAGGACAAGTTGCCTATTAAGGATTTGATGATCGAGAATCTTCGACAGATCAATGGGGAGTACGACCCCGCCAAACTTGCAGATATTCGGGAATTAGGTTCGGAGAACTTCACCGGGATTACCGGGACGAAATGCCGTGCTACCTATGCGTGGATCACAGGAGGATTGTTCCAGCCTGGTCAGACCCCGTGGGATATCGAGCCGACACCTGTGCCGGAACTAACACCTGAACAGGAGAGGATGGCAAATCAGGTTCTTGCCGAAGAGATGCAGAGTTTCTTGGAACAGGCAGGTATGGCTATGCAACAGGTCGGTATGAACCCGATGGCTATTCAACAGATGGTCCAGCAGAAGGCTTCGGAGTTTAAGACCCGATTCAAGAAGATCCGTATGGATATTGCCAAAGAGAAGGCACAGTCCATGAAGTTGAAGATGGAAGATCAACTTGTCGAGGGTGGATACTACAAGGCCCTCTCAGACTGTATTTGGAACATCATTCATCTCAAAGCCGGATTCTTATCAGGTCCGATATACCGTAACAAGAAGGTAAGGGTTCTGAATGTTGACCCCATCACGAAGAGGGCTACACCGGGATTTGAGGACAGGGTAATCGCTGAATGGGATGCCCCATGCCCATTCGATATATATCCCGCACCTGGAGCGACAGGAATAAATGATTCCGCTATTTACGAGCGTATTCCCTGGACACGAAAAGAGATTCAAGGTTTGATTGGGCTTGAAGAATTCGACGAAGATGCTATCCGTGAAGTGCTGGCGAAATTCCAAGAGAAGGGTCTGCATGAATGGACATGGGACCAACAGGAAATAGAAGAGGCCAAGGACAAGGAAACATCTCAATACTACGATTGGGACAAGATAGACGGGGTTAAATACAGTGGACCAATACCCGGAAAGATGCTTCTTGAATGGGCCGAAAATCCAGAAGATAAAGGACAGGAAACATTCGGTCAAGTTCTTGATCCAGACTTTGATTACGATGTCGTTCTCTACCTGATAGACCAATGGATTCTTAAAATCTCCCTGAACGAAAATCCTCTTGGATTGAAACCGTACTACAAGGCGTCCTTTGTAGAGAAACCGGGAACGTTCTGGGGATTGGGTTTGCCGGAAACCATTAAATGCCCTCAAGGATCAGCTAATGCTACGTCAAGGGCAATGGATAATAATGTGGGGATGGCTTCTGGGCCACAAGTAGCAATAGACACGGACAAGATAGCTCCTGGAGAAAACGTCGATAAAATGTGGCCGTGGAGGATATGGAAGTTCACGAAGCAATATCTCATGGGTGGTGCTAAACCTATTGAGTTTTTTCAACCTTCTCTACACGCCTCCGAGTTGATCCAGGTCTATAACCACTGGTCAAAAGTTGCAGATGAACATTCAGGCGTTCCCGCATATGCCCACGGCGACTCGCAAGTTGGGGGAGCCGGCAATACCGCCTCCGGTTTGTCAATGCTAATGGGTGCTTCCGATAGAGGGATAAAGGGTGTAGCAAAATCACTTGACGACAACGTAATAGCCCCATCTATAGAGGCCCTTTACTACGACAACTTTGAGTTGGACGATGCTGTTGAGTACATAGGGGATGTCAAGATCAGGGCAAAAGGATCTTCCGCATTACTGGAAAAACAGCAGAAGGCCCTCAGATTGACTGACTTTGGTAGGGCGACGGCGAACCCCATTGACTTACAGATTATGGGGATAGACGGAAGAACATATGTTCTAAAAGAAACGGCTAAGAGTATGGACCTTGAGGCCGATAAAGTTGTACCCGATAAAAGTATGATGCAACCTATCCCGATGCCGGGACAGGGCATGGCTCCTACAGCGGGGCCTCAGACTTTGGATCAGGCAGGTAATCCAGCACAGGGAGCGGGACAGGAACTATTCAAACCGATGGCACAGTAGGCGGGGATAAATGCTAATCAATTTAAAAATGAAGGAATTTGTGGGAGAGGGGTATATACCGAGAGAGTTTCAGATCGAAATCCCAGAGAGAGGGATTATCAGCATTATCGAAGAAATTGAATCAAGGGTTAAAAATTTACGGGAAAGAAAATTACAAATGGATATATTTGAGAGGAAACATCCCGTAATAGAAACTGCAAGATAAAAAGATTTACAGTAAAGGAGAAGACCGATGCAAAGTTTCAAATTCTATTCCGCACTTCTTTTGAACGCAACGAATTACAGTCTGATTGACTTAGGGAATACCATTCCCGATGCCATTCTCCTTCAATGCAGGACGGCGGTGGATGTCTTGCTGTCGAACGATCCTACTCCGGCACAGGCGTATATGACGTTGAAAGCTGGGTCGAGTCTGGTCATTGAACCGGAAGGGAAGCCTATAGGTGCTCAACGTGGGGCGACAAAGGTTACGAATGGAACGTTCACCGGGGCGGCTACAGGGTGGACATTAGGGACGGCCTGGCAGTACGACACCAACAAGGCCAGTAAGTTTCAGGCCGGGACGACTACCCTTTCGCAGTCTACTTGTGCAGGTGTAGTCGATGAGGTTTACGAGATCGTCTGGACAATTTCAAGTTACGCAACGGATACCATCACCGCTTCACTTGGTGGGGTGAATGGGGTTGCGAGAGGGGCAGACGGAACATGGAAGGAATACATGAAGGCTACCGCAACTACAGCCCTTGCTTTCACGCCTACTAATACCAATGTGTGCAAGGTTGACGATGTGGCGGTTTACAAACTGACGGGCACATCCTCTTTGATGCTATTTGCAAAGGCGGCTTCGGGGACACCTTACTTGGAGATTTCCTATCTCATTCCAACAATGTAAATTTTAAAAGGGGGCAAATATGGAAAAGGTAATTTTGGGGGAGCACGAGAAAGAAAGATTGGCGATGATCGAGAGTTTTATTCAACAGGTCGAGAAGAATATTCAACAGACAAAACTGAATCTGCAAATGATGGATTTTCAAAATTCGATGTTCAAGAAGGAAAAGTTAGAACAGATTAATAGTCTCTCTATGAAATATGGATTCAATCAAGACCAGGATATCAACGTAGATTTTCAGGCAGGCACTTTAGAATTTGAACCCCCAAAAGAGGAGAACAAAGATGTGCAAGATCCAAATGTCGCATAACCCCTATTCTGGGGGATTAACATGGGATGGGACTAACCTAACCTGTCTTGGACCGATACTTCTTACCGATGGTTCCGCGACAGTCCCAAGTTTGGCTTTTACTTCGGAAAGCACACTCGGATTATATAGACCGTCTGCTACCAATTTATCTCTTGCAACGGGAAATAATCTAATAGTTCCGGCCACTCTCGGAACAGAAAAGATCACCTGGGATGCTACCGGCTGGGATGAGGGGGGAGTAGAATGGACAGTTGCAGGTACACCTGTTGTAATTACACACGCTACAGGTAACACAACGGCATTGACCTCTACTCTTGCTTCCGCCATCGTTGCGGGTGTTACCTATAAGGTGGTTATTACCTATACCCAGGTAGCCGGAACTTGTTCATATACTTTGGGTGGTGTCACAGGTTCGTCTATTGCCACTTCCGCTGTATCTACATCCATCACGGATTATATTACGGCTTCCACCACAGCACAGATGATTATTACCCCGTTGACTACATCGAACATTGTCATTTCTTCCATTTCGATCAAAGCCCTTACCGATGCCACTGGGGATTTGACGGTAGATGGAAATTTGATAGTGAGGAGTCAGATACTTTTACCATATTCAAACTATGCTTATCCAGCATTGGCATCCAGAACAACTCCTACAACTGGTATATACGTCGGATCAAACACCGTTGATTCTGTGATATCTGGTGCTCAAATATTCAGGGTTCTTTCTACCGGGGTAAGGGTCTATAACGACCTGATTAGTATGGGATCTGGTTCAGACCTAATATTTACCCGTGCCAGTGCTGCTACTCTTCAACTCGGAGCTAATGCCGCCACTGCTACTGCACAGACATTAAAGGCCGCTGATTCTTCTACCGGTGGAGTTGCAGGGGCAAATCTAACCTTACAGGGTGGGACTCCAGGCGCAGGGGGAACTTACGGGGATGTAATCTTTCAGGCCAGTGGTGGAAAATCTACTACTCCTGGGGCGATAGAGGGTCTAACCTCCATCCTTACCAACGGTGCCACAGCCGACGTTACCGCCGCACAGATGAGAGGACAGACGCATCTTGTGACGGGGGCATATACCCTTGATCTCCCTACGGCTGCGGTTGGACTTTGCGGAACATTTATTGCGACTACTGCTGCCGCATTTAGTTTAGACGTTGAGACGGTAGGCGATATTATAATTTTGAACGGGGTTGCTTTGGCGGCTGGAAATCGTGTGACGACAGATGCTTCGATAAATGCAACGCTTTACGTAGAGAGTACGGCGACAGGATATTACAGGGTAAATACCATTGTTGGAATCGCAAGTGATGGTGGAGCGTAGAATATGAAGAAGAGATCGACATTAACACTAGTTGCCAGTGGAACCGTCACTTTAGCAAACGCCAGACTTTCGGGGGTAAACGGTGGAGCCACAGCCAGTGGTGGGGCGTTTGTGGACTTCACTGCTGCCGGTGTCCTAACGGCCAAGATCGGCCATCTTCTGGAAATCTACGACTCCTCCAACAGGAAGATAGCGGGATGGATCAAGGCTGCGGGGACGGCTGAGACAACGAGCGCTGAGTTAGTGACAGATCCAGGATTTGCAGCGGTCACGAAAGCGGCGGCCAAATCCGTTGTTGGTATCACAAAGGCCAATCCAGGCGTAGTGACTTTCACAGCGGGACACGGGTACGCCAATGGAGACATAATCTATTTCTCCGGTCTGACCCAGATGACGGAGTTGAACACTCAGTATTGGCAACTGAGAGCAAATTCAGGAGATACATTTCAGCTTGCTACGGTTTATGACACGACCTCTCTAAGTACAGCAGCCTATGGTGCAGCCGAAACCACAGGTGGAAGTTGCGCTCAGAAATGTACGTTTACGAATTGGATACAGGGGACAGGTTGGGTTGTTGGGGTGAACGGCGCAGGGGCATTGACTAATACTATTGTAGCTGCGTTTCCTGGAGATAATTCAATTGTTAGACATACTCCTGCTATTACAGGAATCGCACTTGGTTTATACAAGCAGGCATACACCGTAACCTCATATGTTTCTGGCACGAACAGGCATTTATTCAATGGAACATCATCGTTAGATGATGATCACACAACAGCCGATACATTTACGATCTACAGAAATCATAATTTAGAGGATAACGGGTTTGTATCAAAGACAGGTAGCAATTTTAGGGGGATTATAGACAACTTCACCTTGAAACAGATATTAACCCCCTCTGCCACAGGAGCAACGATCACCTCTACCAAAGGCGGGGTAACGTATAACTGGGCGTTCAAGAACGCTGCCTTTAATTGGAATAGCAGTTCCGGCTACACCTACAAGATTTACAAGTCCACCACGGCTGTTGTTGTGGCTGGACCGACAGCGGTTACACAGGCGAATACCAGACTGGATACTACTACCACCAATGCCTTCGTCTGGCTAAATGGAGTAGATCTATCATCCTACCAAGATGGCCGTCACATGATCGGGATCTACAATGCCACGGGTAAATATGGGATGTTGGGGCATATATCGAGTTCGGCTCCGGCGGGGGAGAGTTTGGATGCTGAGTTAGTTGATGGGTGGACAAATCATGTTACTTATCCTTATGAAACATGGACTCCAGGGGCAGGCTCATCAATCACTGAAGCAGGTAATACTACTGGTCCAGGGATTTGTTATAAGCTTGCGACCATTACTTTAGGGAAACTGTACAAGTTAGCGCATACGATTACATTAAACTCTGGGACCGCACCTGTGTACAGGATGGGAGAGAGTGGTATTTTGTCTTCCGCTGCCACATATGTCGATTTTCAGACTGCGGTATCAACAACAACAGGAATTTACAAGACAGTTACGTCTTCATTGTTGACGGCTGTTGGATATAGGATAGACCCTGCTGTTGTAGGGAATTTTACAATGTCAGGGCATTCTTTGAAAAATGTCACCGACCCTCCCTCCACCGGTGCAAAGATATTGAAGACCAAAGGCGGAGCGGACAGGGCATGGTTCTACACCAATCCGAGCTTCGATCCGAATGACTCGGCTGGCGTAACATATGTTGTGTATTTTTTAGGTGATTAAGGAGGTCAATATGGATCACATTGTCAAAGCAACAGATGAGGATGAACTTGGAATGGACTATATCCGCACGATTGACGGGGATGCCGACAATGATACCCTACTTCAACGGGTGGATCAGGGACACTTCACGCAATGGAATGAAATGGCGAAGGTTGCGGTGGACAGGGGTAAGGCTGACAAGTACCTATCCTTGACCGCAGAAGAGAAAGTGCCGATTGATGCGGCCATTGAATTAGCGGTTGCAGCGAAGATAAAACCGATTGAGGGATTGCCTATCGAAGAGGAGATTATAAAGTGATACTTCTCGTCGGATTGATTATCGCCTATGTCGGGTTAAGCGTTCTTGACTACTTGCTTACCCAGGAGATTCTGGATAAGGGCGGAAAAGAACTTAACCCATTTTTGAATTTCGTTGGACTTCTACCTGGGAAGATAATCTCTGCCGTTATAGTCGGGATCGCCTATATCCTGATACCGTTCATATACATTTTTGTAGTGGCTGACGTTCTCCTATTAGGTGTCTGCATTTGGAATTTCTTTCAGTGGAAACAACAGTGGAAACGGTAGTGGAAACAGCAGTGGAGGAAGTAGATGGTACAAAAACGTTCTCAGAAGCCAAAAAAGGTTAAAATTAGTAAAAAGCAACAGGAAGTGTATGCACGCATAGGGCAGGGGAAGGGTAAGAAGAAGTCATGTTGAAACCTGACGAAAATGTTCAGAGGGCAATACGGTCCCTTTCCAATAATCCAAGTTGGGATGAAATTATGAGATGGTTTCGGGAAACATACAAAGATGTATGCTTTGAACAAGGGCATTACAATCCCGATGCCTCTTCATATTCTTATAATGCAGGACGCAATAAAGAGCTTTATGAGTTTCTGGACTATACCAAGCAGGAGAGGTAATGGAGATTATTTACGACAGGCAGAAATGGGAAAACCTCTTAATGGAATCACTTTCAAAACTTGGACTAATCAATCAGGAGTTTTACGGATTCATCAAACTTCATATTTCTAAGGGTGGTCTGAGCGACATAGACCGTGGGCGTTACATTACGAAGAATATGTACGAAGTGGAGAAATCGTTGAAGAGACGTAAGCAGTAGATACAAGTAATTTAAAAGCGGTTCGCTTAACCCCTTTGATAAGGGGTTCACAGGCCCCGCCTGAGTACCAGAACGTTGTTGGTACTTGGCCGGGGCCTTTTTTAATTCAGCTTGCAAATTCGGAAGACCGTCAAAAGTCGGCTCCGAAAAATATGAATGCAGTTCCCGCAAAGACGGGAAGGGAAGACCGTAAAGGCGGCTCCCAGAGGGGAAGAAGATCATGGCAAGGTTACGCAGAGAAGACAGGGAAGCGGTAGAAAGGGCGAATAAGTTGATCGAGGAACGGGGAAAACAGTTGTCAGAGGGAACACCACCGGAAGAGGCTCAACCACCTCAAGAACCCGTGGCTCCCATCGAACCTCAACCCGTAGTGGAACCCGAACAACAGGCCCCAGGGGTCATCGAACCAGTAGCACAGGCCGAACCTCAACCGCAGGAACCGGCTCAACCCATAGAGGAAATGGTGCCCAAAAGCCTTTTAGATGAAGCTGAGCATCGTTATCAGGTCATGGACGGGAAGTATCGAGCGGAAGTTCCGATTTCTAAGGCCCTTACCGAAAGGGTTGAATATCTGAGTCAGCAGGTTCAAGAGTTGGCACAGAGGGAGATCAAACCTGTCGATAGCAAGCCTATTGACGTTGCAACCCCTAAGTCCGTAACCGACGATCCTAAAGTCAAAGCATTCGCCAAGGAATATGACGAAATTTATGAAGCAACCGTCATCGTCTGCCGGGGAATGATTCAGGAAGCCATAGGAAGTGTTCAGTCTCAAATCAACCAGAAGTTCGAGGTTGAGCATAAAGAGAAGATACAGACAAAACAGTCTGCCTTTTATGGAGACTTGGACAAAGTGTATTCGGGAAAGGATGGGAAACCTGATTGGAGAGAGATTCAAAAATCAGCAGACTTTTCTGTGTTTATGCAAGAAGAGGATGCCCTGTCCGGTCTACCCCGCTATGCACTTTGGAAAAACGCATTAGAACAATGGGACAGCCGAAGGATTCTCAAATTCTTTGACGTGTTCCTTGGTGTCAACGGGAAACCTTCAACTACGTCTACCCCGGCGACTATCAATCCGAGCAAGGTTGCATCACGCATAGCCCCCGCAAGGGCTTCGAGTGCTGCACCCTCAACGACTGTTAGTCAACCGGTAATGAGTAAAGAGAAGGCTGGGGCGAGGTTGGAGGAAATGGCAAGACAGAAAGCCAACAGGAGATATCCAGGTTCGGATATCGATTACAAGAAAGAAGAAGCCCGACTAAGGGGGATTCTCCTTAGCGGATAACAGGAGGAAATTCAAATGACAGTAGGAAGAGCAGCCGGATACCCGGATTATTCATCTACAGGGACCAGTAACTATATTCCCGCGCTTTGGTCTCCCAAGCTAATCGAGAAACTTTTTGACGCTTTGTTTTTAAGCGACATAAGCAATACGGATTAGTAACATAGTCCCCCGTTGCGGAAACGTAACGGTGCAAACCCGGCGAATTGCTGGAACCCTGAAATGGGAATCAGCAGCCAAGGTCCGAAAGGACAAGGTTCAGAGACTACAAACTAAGATTAATTCTCCGGGCTTTATGCCCCGATAGGAGACGAGATGAAGGTAGAAACCAGAGGTATTTTGGTTGGAATGGTCCTCGGTGATGCTTTCCTGAATGTTCGTTACAGGATGAAAGATAAATATCATTATGTTTCTTCGGAAATGAGAATACTTCATTCAATTGTACAGAAAGATTATTGCGAACATAAGGCGGGATTAATTAAAAAGCATCTCGGTGGAAATTTCTCAGTATCCTTTGGGATGCATGGTCCGAATAACAAATACCGATACTGTGCCTTTTCTGTGTCAAACCCATATTTCAAGCAACTCAGAGAATGGTTATATCCGAATGGGAAAAAAACATTTTCGAGACACGTATTGGATATGCTGACACCGGAAGGAATTGCACTTTGGTATATGGACGACGGTCATGCACGGATCAACAGAAACAAGGAAGGTTGGGTTAGTTCAGTTTCTACCGACATTGCCACAATGTGTAGTAACGAAGAAGTTCTGATTCTTCAAAAATATTTCAGTGAAGAATACGGAATTTCATTCAACGCACGATTCGATAAACGCTGTTCAGATGGTAAACAATGGTTTCTTGAAGCTAATACCAAAAATAGTAGGGAATTTATCGGATTAGTCCAGCCATACATTATTCCTTCCATGATGTATAAGTTGGCTCATGTGGCAAATCTTGGTTTGCACGAGCACCGGGCACCCCTAACCCATTGCGTTAAATGTGCTTCTCCTGTGTATGCCAAAAGGTACGGTGGACTGTGTCCCCGTTGTTATTCCCGAAAGCATTACAGGGAGGTGGCAAGAATACGTGAAGGAAGAAAGTCTAAAAAGAAAGACGGCACTTTCTACAAGGGTGATGAGATAGTCCGAACTTGCGGGAATAGCGAACCGCAAGAGGTTGAGGATAAAGAGCCTCAACGATAACAAATTGTATGAAGGGGAGATCAAGAAATTAGGTGATAAGGTTTACATCCGCACTATTGGGGATGTGACTGTTAGCGACTATCACAAGAACGATACGATCACGTATGAGAACATCGAATCACCGGACATTGAGTTGACGATTGACTACGCTAAGAAATGGGCATTCAAGATCGACAACATTGACCGGTATCAGTCTGACATTAAGTTAATGGACAAGTGGGCCGAGGATGCCACCTACCGGATGAAGAAGGCGATTGAGGAAACCGTTCTTCCTACGTTGGATGGTTCTGCCCATGCTTCAAACAAAGGAACGACAGCCGGACACGTTTGCGCTGCCTACAATCTTGGTGAGTCCACTTCCCCTGTCGATATCAGCCGTTCCAATATCATCAACTACATCTGCTACGCAGGTGGAGTTCTTGACGAGGAGAATGTGCCTGAGACAGACCGTTTCTTGCTGATTCCTTCAATAGCGGCTGTGCTTCTGAAGACCTCTGATATCAAGGATGCTTCCCTTACCGGAGACAACGTTTCAACGTTAAGAAACGGAAGGCTTGGAAGGGTTGACCGATTCACGATCTACACAAGCAACCTTTTAGAGAAAACCTTGGAAGGTTCGGCCTATGCCTACAACATGATCTTCGGACATCCGATGGCATTGACCTTCGCTTCGCAGTACACCGAAACAAAGTTCATCCCGCAGCCTGAAACAACCTTCGGTCAGTTAATGGCCGGTCTTAACGTCTTCGGGTTCAAGGTGATTAAGGAAGAGGCCCTGGGTTGCCTGTACGGAAGGCCGGTTCTTACATAAGCAATTTAAACGTAACACTTTAATTTAAGGAGGTCAGTAAATATGGGAACAGATATCACTTCAAGCCATGCGGGTTTTCCCTTCGCTGGAGAAAACAAAGTAAGTGTCCTTCAACAGAGGATCACTGCTACCACGGCAAAACCTTGGGTTAGTGGAACCACATACCACGTCTTTAACATCCCCATCAACACATTGGCGTTAACGGCATGGTACGAGATCGTTACCTTGGATGCCGGTGGAGCCACTGTCACAGTCAACTTCGCAAGTACAGCGGCAAGTATTACAGCGATTACTACGGGTGCCACTTCGGGTGCTGCTGGTACGGCGGTTATTCCCGCCAACACCTCGACCGTCCACAAATGGTACGAGGTTGCAGGGACGGTGGATATCGTCATTGGCGGTGCCAATGCTACCACGGCTGTCATAGACTTATTTGTGGCAGTCGTCAATTCGGCGGTCCAATCCACAGAGACGATTTATGTGTCGTAAACCTGTCCTGAAGGGGGGTACTCTTCGTACCCTCCTTGTACTTAACCGTAGCATGGTTGAAGGACCACGCCATGTGAATTGGTCCCACAAGGAGAAAACGAAATGAGATACGAGGAATTGTCAGTAGGTCAACTTAACGTTGACAATATTTTAGGCAATGGTGCCGTCACCAACGTAGTTACAAAGGGCAAGAAACTGTACGTCGATTCTGTCCACGGGAGTGACGGTAATGATGGCCTTACACCCAATTCGGCTAAGGCTACGATCTTCGGTACTTCCGGTGCTCATGCGCTTTGTACTGCAAGTCACGGGGATCATATTTTTTGCCTTCCCGGTCATGTGGAGTCCGTTATTGCGGCTGCCGGTGGAGCGTTCAGTAAGATCGGTGTAACCGTCCATTTCTTAGGAAGTGGTGCAAGCAGGGCAAAGGTCAATTTCGGTACGGGTGCGGTAGTTTTGTCTGATATCAACTTTTCTGCTACCGGCGTCACCCTTAACAATCCTTTGTTCGTGTCGGCTATCGATGCCCTTTCAACCCCCCTTCATGTCACTGCGGCTGATGTTACATTCAATAACGTGGAATGGCGTGATGCGGCTGGATTGGGTGTCACGCATGCCCTTGTCGCTTCTTCGGCGGCTGACCGTTTAAAGATCAACGGTTGGAAGTATGTTCCGTCCACAACGGGTACACAGAAGCACTCTAACATTCAACTTGCCGGTGGAGATCACATCGAACTGAAAAATATCCAGATCGATGGTGATTTCAACGTAGCCCCTATCGAGAGCACGGCTGCATTAACAAACGTGATTCTCGAAAACGTCTACGTGAACAATACCAATACCGGTCCTCTTCCCGGCCTAAATATCCACTCCAACACGACTGGATTTGCAAAGAACGTGAAGTCAAGGGTTGCCTCTGGATCAACCTACGTTACAAGTGTAGGAAAGATTCAGTGGGGAAATGACTGCGAAGGGTTTACCACGGATGGATATTCTGGCGATCCTATTGGAACAGCGGTTTCTACAGGTGTTGAAGGCAAAATTGATGTCGTCGATGGATACTTTGATGTTCCTGCTCAGTCTGCAACGACTAATACAACTGTAAGGGATGTCGTCGGCAACAAGACTGATCCTGTCAGAACAGCGTCCTCAAGTACGGTAAGTGCCCTTTCATACCTGAAAGGCATTGTCAGCAAGATTACCGTTCCCGCTCAATCTGCTACAGCAAACGGTTTTGTCAACGATGTGGTAGGTAATAAGACTGATCCCGCTCGAACCGCATCGTCCAATACCGTGAGCGCATTATCCTACCTAAAGGGTATTATCGGAAAGATAACAGTTCCGGCTCAGTCTGCCACTACGAATGCTTTTGTTAATGACGTAGTGGGCAACAAAATTGATCCTACCCGAACTGCCGTTTCTACTACGGTCAGTGCATTGTCTTACCTCAAAGGTGTGATCAGTAAAATTACTGTACCGGCCCAGTCAGCCACTGCGAACGGTTTCGTGAATGATGTTATTGGTAACAAAACAGATGTGGCAAAATATACTGCTGCGGATACCCTGAGTGCAATGTCTTACCTAAAAGGTCTTGTCGGCGTGCAGGATGCGGCCATTTCTACCAATTCAAGGCACCTTGCCGTCAATGCCCTTATGACAAGTGCCACATGGAACGCTAAGACTGCCCACGAGATTCTTGCGGTGTCTGGTACGAACCGTATCAGAATTATCCCTTATTGCACAACGGGCATAGCTTGTTCTGCCGGTGGTCTTTTTAGATTGGGTGATTCAATAACAACCAATGGTTTGATTGCCAACACAACTGGAGTAGGTATAGACACGGGTGAATATTGGTTTCATGCGTCCTCAGTGTCCAATACCAAAAACCTGGCCTATAACCATGTCATTGATGTCATTACGAATCTTGACATTGGTTATACGATTACGAGTGCAACTACCGCCGGGAACCTCCGTTTTCTCTGCTGGTGGGAACCACTTGAGGCCGGTGCTACGGTTGCTGCCGGTGCAGGTGGAGCACTGTAAACACATTTCAATTGGTGGAGGGGGTTCGTCCTCTCCACCTAACTTTTAAACAGGGGGCTAAATCCATGGATTTAAGTGGTTACAAAAAGGGGGTCATTGGGATTACGAGTTCGTTTCTGGGACGATACCGTGAATTTGATGTTTGTCTGAAAAACATTATCGCTCCTTCGGGAACATACATTGAATGGGCGTTAGGGGTAAACATAGCCCAAAACTTTAACGAGTTGGTAAGGCTTACCCTTAAGAAAGGGTACGAGTGGTTATGGATCTTAGGCGATGATCATGTGTTTAAACCGGACCTGTTAGTAAAGCTATTGGAGCGTAATGTTGACATGATCACTCCGTTTTGTTTACGCAGGGCGGAACCCTTTGATACGGTTGTCCACGGGTCGGCTAAGAACGGGTATAGACGTATTCCGAAATCCGTCTTTGATGGCAAAACCGGCATCTGGGATGCCACAGACTACACGATTGGAAACGCCGGTACTTTGATGAAAAAGAATCTTTTGGGAACCCTTACCGACCCCTGGTTTGAGAACGGTAAAACCCATGTTGAAGCGGGTGGGTCTGATTTGTACCTTTGCGAGAAGGTAAGGGAAGTGGGATTCAAGATGTGGTTAGACCTCGATAACCATATCGGTCATACAACCCATGCAACGGCATGGCCTAAAAGAAACCCTGACGGAACATGGACACATGAAATCTGTTGTCCCGTAGAAAGTGGGTATCAGGAGTCACAGGGGAGGGATGCGTGGTTAGAGATTTTTAACACATGGAGAAAAAACTACGACGAGATATCGTATGAGAAGCAGAAGGAGTTTTATAACGCTATCTGTAAGCAATTCCCGAATCAGAACCGGTTTAATTGGGAAGCGATAAAGAAGTTTTTCGGAAGGGTGTTTCCAGTTTACGAAATCACTACCGCTTTGTCTAATTTAGATGATGTACTTGAGATTGGAGGATGGACAGGGGTTGTGGGTGGAGATGTACTGGATAATTTCGATAAAGTCTATTCATGGGTTAATGTCGAAATCTGCGAAGATGCCGTTAAAAACACTCTTTGTAAGAATGAACGATACAATGCAAGAGTTCTCGACAATTACATCTGGGATACTCCATTCGATTACACACTCTACAATGTCCTGTTTATGTCTCATTCCCTCGAACACATGAAGGCCGGGAATTTCAGGGCAATTCTTGAAGCGATCAAAGCGCAGGACTATCCCATCAAATTTATCTACATCGATTCTGACTTCAAGGCGACAACCCCCGAAGTCAACTGGACGGACTATTGGGGAACCCACATTTTCGAGTTGGGGTGGGACGATCTGACCAAGTTGCTTGAAGAGTACGGGTACACGCAATTTGAACAAGTTGGTAATGCTCGGATGTTTAAAAGATGAACCACTGGATTGAGATGGATGAAGAGGTAAAGGCAGAAATTCTTGCTAAGGCCGTATCCTACGGCTGGCTAAGGAAGGAATTTGTTGACTGGATTCTTGAAGAAGAAAAAGGGGTAAACGATGACGTGGCAAGAGATCATTGATTTATTGAGTTCTTCAATCCTTGACGATACCGATACAGACCGTCCACTTTGGAGTGTTAGCGAAAAAGTTTTCTATGCAAATGAAGCGGAAAACGAAATCTGTAGCGAGTGTATGGTTATAAAGGATGAGACTACCACCTCCATCTGCAATATCAAGTTGCTCTCCAATGTTGGATCTTACGCTATGAGTGAGAAGATTGTGAACGTCATTAGTGGTAGATCGAGCGATACCGGAAGCCCATACACAGAGAAGGACGAAAACTATCTCGATCACAGGGTATCGAATTGGAGGGCAGGAACGGGAACACCCTACATTATGATTCCCGATGCCTACACAGGATATATCACTTTCTACCCTAAATTCAATACCGATGGGGAAGTGATAGGGGTCTCCAATATCTCATTTGCCGTTACGACGAATACCATAACCAAACCATTGGAAACCTTTACTGCCCATTACGCCGTAGGGGATGAGATCAACATTTCTGGAACGACTCTTAATAACGGTTATTTTACCCTTGCCACTGTCGGCACTACCACGATGACCACGGTAGGGGCCTTAGCCACAGAAGACTTAAAAAGTGCCACTCTGAGAAAAGTTGAGGATACGGCCCTCCTTGTCGTCAACCGTCTCCCCGCAACTCCCCTTACTACAGCCACAATATCGACGGCTTCTCCTGAAATCAAGTCTTCTTTTCACGGATACCTCTTAGACGGCATGGCAAAGAGGGCCTACTTAAAACAGGACTCAGAGGGTTACGACAAGAATAAGGCTGAATACCACAGAGGGCTATTTGAAGAGTCAAAGGGAAAGATCAATGCCCAAAGGTTAAGGATGCACAATTACGATCATACCGCAACTCCAAGAGCTGGGTGTCTCTAACATGGCAGGACTCGTTCCATTTCTAAAATATCAGGGGTTTAAGGGTATCGACCAGTCTGACCCGATCAGGATTCCACCTGGATATCTGAAGATGGCTATCAACGTCGATATCTCAGATACCGGTATGCTCTCCATGCGGTTAGGAGAAGAATTGAAGGCCACAGGGAGTTATCGGTGTCTCTGGCCCAAAATGAATCTTGGCATAGATTTTTCTCTGGCTATGAGAGATGGGAACCTATGCAAGATCAGTACCACTTACGGAGAGACAGTCCTGCTATCAGGTCTTAGTGCTACGGCTGACATGGATTTCGTCTATGTCAACGGGAACATCTATTACACCAACGGGACGGTAATAGGGAAGATTAAGAACAGTGTAGCAACGGCATTTACAGATCCAGGACAGGAATTTAAGTCTATTCTCCCTGCCGGCCAATTGATCGAATATTTCAATGCAAGGATCTACACGGCAAGAGGAAACGTCATATTCTACTCCGACCCCCTATTCTTCAATTCCTGTGACCTTCGCAGAAACTTCAAACAGGTAGACGGTGAAATCACCATGATGAAATCCGTCACTAACGGGATGTACCTGAGCACAGGACGAGGCACTTACTTTGCGGGTGGATTAGACCCTGATGAATGGACACTCCTGAAGGTTGCGGAAACCCCTGCCTTTAAGGGGAGTGCAATTAAGGTAGGAGGGGAAGAGGTATCGGAAGGGACTTTAGGGACGGCGGTTTACTGGACAAGTGAAGAAGGGACCTATATCGGCTTGAACGGTGGACAGGTAAAAAACCTAACATGGAAGCATTACGTTCCACCTGATGAGACGGTTAAGACAACGGCTATTTACCGAGAGGATAGAGGGTTCGGCCAATACCTGATGGTCTACGAATTAATGTCGGGGGTTGGCGGAGCTACGGCAGAAACACTGATACCACTTTGGACCGTCTCAGCGACGGGGACGGCGGCGTAAGGAGGATATTGACATGGCCGAAATGTATTCTACAGGATTACGGACTTATTGTTTAAGCCGGGGTTCATTTGCTCAGGCTATGGAAGATGCGGTATTAAAGGTCTATTCCGGCACGGCTCCCGCTACGGCTGATGCTGCGGAGACGGGAACACTCCTCTGCACCTACACGCTTTCAAGTGCCACAACCGACCTTCTGCCGGGCTGGGGAGAAGTTGTGAAGACCACGATTGCTTTGTCTGCCACAGGCAACATTCATATTTATGATGTTGTCATAGGTGGTGGGACGACCATTACCACCAACACCTATACCGTGACCGCAGCCATAGCCGGTACTTGCATCAAAGTAGCCAAAAAGGTTGCCGGTCTACTTCAGGATGTTGGTCTAAGGGTTGGAGCCACAAGTGCAACTGCGGTTCTTCAGGTTGAAGCTCCCTCCAATCAATCTCTCGCAATCTCTCTAAACGCAGGGGCTACCGCTGCTGTTACTACCTTTGCGGACAGTTTACAGACTTCCGCTAATGACTGTATCCGGTTCGGACGGGCTGCCTCCGGTGTAATCTCAAAGGATACTGCCCAAACATGGTCGGGTGTGGCTGCTGCAACCGGGACGGCTGGATATTACCGTTTAGTGACGACCTATGACACGGGTGCTCTCAGCACGACACAAGTACGGGTCCAGGGTACTTGCGGTGTGGGTACGGGCGAATTGCAACTCTCCACAACGACTTTTACCGCTGCCCAGACCTATACGATTGACAATTATACAACCACCTTCCCGGCTTCCGAATAAGTCTAAACTGGGGGTAACATGGCCTTTAACTACGGGTATAGTACCCTAACGGTTTGGCAAACGGTTGCTCGTGGTGGTGCTCAAGCTGATGTAGACCTTACTCTTTGGACTACCGAAAACGTTGCCCCGGCAATACACACCGTAGATATGCCCTTATGGACTACGGAAGCTGAAGGGGCGACACGTTCAGGTAGTGCCAGCACACAGCTAACCGTTTGGAGAGTTTCGGCCACAGGGAAAGCATATGAGTTAGGTACTGCCTCAACTCACATTCCCCTCTGGTCAACTATTGCCTACGGGTTAAGTGCTCGTGGGAGTGCGTCTACACACATTCCCGTATGGCAGACGTTGGCAAGGGGGAGGGCTATTGAGGCCGGTTCTATATCGGTCTATCTTCCTCTTTGGCGTACTTCGGCCACGGGAACTGTTCAGGGGCATGGAACCGTCGCTAAAACGATGCCTCTCTGGACTACAGAGGCTTTCGGGCATTCCATTCCCGTTACGATCCTTTACCGTGGAGTAGTCGTCAATACCTCCAATTACGCCGTAACCGAATATACGGATTTCAATTTCAATAGTTTTGGATACCTGAACGATAAGTACATAGGCGCCAATTCCAGTGGTATTGGTACAAACGGCATTTATGAGTTAGGTGGGAAAACTGATAACGGGACGAGTATCAAGTCTCAGATCGAATGGCCGGTTGAGGACTTCGGGCTTGATATCCTGAAATACGCAAGAGAAGCATGGGTAGGGTACAGGGCAGATGGTCAATTACAACTCTATATCGTCTTAGGTGAGCACGATGAATGGACAAGCAATCTGACCCATATCCATGACCGGATGCACGAAGAGAGGGTAAAGATTGCGAGAGGGATTAAGGAAAGGTTCTTGTCCTTCGGGCTTAAGAATAGGGAGGGGGCTTCATTTGACATAGATTCGCTCAGGATCTTAGTAGACCCGATTCAGAGAAGGAACAGGTAAATGGTAACGCCGTTAAGCCCAAATAGATTTTCATTATTTGTAGGTAAACAGGGGAAAGTTGGTCCACCAGGAGAAAGTGGAGAAACCGGCCCTACCGGTCCTCCTATGTCTGTTCCCCCACAAGGAAAATGTAAAGTAACCAATTTATATGTAGACCCCGATACCGGGAAACTCGTTGTTGAATACAGCGATATACCAACCCCATAGGAGGAAATTAAGATGGCGATACAAACACTTAGTTTAGATCCGAACGCAGCGAGTTATACCGACGATCAAATTGTTGGGAAGATCAACTCCGCTTCTACGCAAATCACAAGGGCAAGTTGTGTGTCTACGGCGGCCCGTCCGATTGGTACGGGAGAGATAACGAATACAGAGCTTGCGGCTGGAGTTGCAAAGACAAATCTTGACGCTATAGCAGATACTGCAAGGGGATATGTAAAGACTTCCCCTGTTTCCGCTCAATTCAAGATCATCTCTATCCAGAGGGCAGCAGACGGTAAGTTGCAAGCCTCATACGACGATCAAAGTGTCTAACATAAAGGCTATTAACGATAGACCGGACAAATATGATTTATGTCCAACTTGTGGAAATCCTAAATCGAAGATTTCCCGACAATGTATGATCTGCATGTGTAGAAATCGCAAGGGGATCAATCATCCGAGTTGGACAGGTACGAGAGTTTGTCCTGAATGTGGAAATAAAAAAAGTCAAGGCAAATATAAACTGTGCAAAAAATGCAGGGGCTACGTTGGTAAAAGCTGGTGGGAGATGGAAAATAAAAAGCCTTGGAATATCGGCAAGCCCAGAGATTTGGAGACCAGAAATAAAATATCACAAACAAAGATACTGGGAATAAAGGATGGTTCGATTCCGAGGGTTACTTCTGGTGCTTTCAAAAAAGGGCATCGGTGGGATGACCCAATTATCGTCGGTAAAATGTTTAGAAATCATTTACGCAAATTGCCCAACAAAAAGGAAACGCTCCTCCAGATGATATTACAAGATCAACGATTACCATATCAATATGTCGGCAATGGTCAATTCACGTTGGGAAATTATTGTCCTGATTTTGTAAATACCAATGGGCAGAAAAAGATAATCGAGTTATTCGGAAATTACTGGCACAAACCAGAAGAGATTGAAACAAGGTCAAAGAAGTTTGCTGAATTTGGATTTAAGACTCTTGTGGTATGGGAAAATGAATTAAAAAATATTCCGTCAGTAATAAGCAAATTAGCAATATTCCATGAGGCGGTTTAAATATGTCTATATCGACTGTCAACGTAGCACATCCTGATTTGGTGGGCGGGACACAAACAGACCTTCATGGTCATGCCGGTGGGGGCGGTGAAAGCGAAACCATC
>Ga0180732_1000170_pt1 | contig 64292 bp, 57 predicted proteins | sample KR11_01MetaG_FD_148674 | JGI IMG/M metagenome (GOLD analysis project Ga0180732, IMG submission 148674) | Groundwater microbial communities from the Olkiluoto Island deep subsurface site, Finland - KR11_0.1 MetaG | ecosystem: Environmental > Aquatic > Deep subsurface > Groundwater | place... | reverse complement strand
ATCCGGAAGCCTTCAAAGCGATAAATCCCAGGGGGTTTGGGGGACAGGTCCCCCATAAAAACAGCTCAAATTCCGCTTAGACCTTTATATGAATATCAATGCTAACGGCTGAACTTTGTGGCGCGGCCCTTTGCGTCCGCACCAGTGATTTGTTGGGCTATCTCCATTTAGAAGTTATTTAGCAATAAATCTCTTACTTTTTCAAAATGCGGTAGATTAGAAGATGTTACCTTGATTGCGTCGCTTTCGAGATCCATTAAAATATTGGATATCCCATAAGCTTTCAATTTTCTATATTTCTTACCATCAACCTTTTTTTGGTAATCAATTCGCAGCCGCAGGAAACATGGATATTCTTCTCCTCGTTGTGTGTTAGCAATATATTTTTTTATATCAATCGAATATGGCACTTCATCGTCGGGCCTAATTAATAGAACTGTCTTAATTGGCGAATTTGGAACGCTTGAGAAAGCAAAGCTTTTTGAGTCGCAGGAAAGATCCTGCCCTCTTCTTTCGCAAGGGCATGTTAAATAGAATTCATAGATTTGAACGTTACAGATATCCAAAGCACCAATATTTGAGATTTTCAATTTATAGACGCCATTTTCGCCCATTCCAAGATTTTCCACTCCTATAGAAATTACAGGATCGATTTCAGATTGATACTGTCTTTCAGCTATAAGGGCTTGCTTTTCCATAACTGACCATTGGGCAATAGATACTATTATGGCCATACTAGAGATTAGGACGGCAGCAATGGTTTCAAACCAAATCTTATTTATTTCTAAGCAGTTTTTAATTCTTGCCAAATTCATATGAGGTTTGCTCCACAATAGTCAGTAGCCCAATAACGCGGCGGATGAGCAGCGCGTTTTTCAGCGACTGTCTCCATTCGATTGTTGGCCCTGGCCGTGGCGTTTGTACAGAATTTATTAGTATTATGCGCTGCACATCCGCCGCGTTGGCCCGCGTCCAGCGGGCCAACAAGTTATTGAGTAGTTCTGCATAACTTTCTTTCTAACATGATAGTCAGAAAGAAAAGCAAATATAAGTTTATTGCTAATACCATAATAAATACTATAATTCAATGTGTTAGATTAAATTAATTAGCTATGAGTTTTAATAATTATTAATCCTGTCATAAATGTCATGATACAATTTATATGTGTTTGATAAATTTTATACAACAGAATATTCATCATTATGAATATCATACCAATTTACAGTATATATAGAATGAGGCGGGGTTTTTATGCTGACTATATCTTAGTGTCTTAGTGACGATGCACCATGTGAATTCGAGCCGAATAAAAGGATAAGATATTTTTGAGATATTGCGGATTTTATAGAATCCTACAATCGGAATCCAAGAAATTCTGCCAGATACTTCAAAGCCGTAATCGTGATTATACCCGCAAGCATCCATTTAATGGCTTTAGCAGGAACAAATTTCTGGCAGCGAGCGCCAAGATATATTCCGGCCATTCCTCCCAGCCCGAACAATATTCCCAGAAACCAATCCGGTGCAATTGACATATTAGGATAAAACGGTGCTATAGCCTGATAGAAAGCAACGCCTGCTATTGAGGTGATAAAAGTACCCATCAGCGCTGCTCCGGCTATTGTGTAAACCGGCAAACCAAAGTATGTTACAAGAAAAGGAGCAATTATAGCTCCGCCGCCGATTCCGTATATTCCGCCTACTATTCCTACTATAAAACTTAAGGTAAAAACCCCCCAGAATGAAACATCAAACTGTTCTCCGTAAAACTTGTATCCCAGTCGTTTTAAATTAAAATGAGTAACCTCGACAACCGGAATTGCTTCACAGCCTTTTTGTTCAGACTGAGTGGTCTTGGTTTGATAATTACGTACCAGATCCTGAAATTTTTTTTCGGACAAAGCCTTATTTGAAGTGCCGGTGTTTTTTGAAACAAGGTCGCGTATCAACCTGATGCCGATATACAACAGAACAATGGCTGCAAACAGTTTGAAATTTTTCGGATCAGGAAGATATTTAACCCGCACGAAAGCGCCTATAAATACACCCGGCAGAGTGCCGGCTGCTATAACCCAGGTAAGCGGCCATACCATTCTTCCTTCTTTGTAATAACGATATACTCCGCTTGGTATGGCAACAATGTTAAACAACTGATTGGTGGCGCTAACTGAGGGATTTGTATAGCCTAAAACTGAAACCTGAAACGGAAGCAGCAAGAAAGCACCTGAGACTCCTCCCATAGAAGTAAAAAATGAGATAACAAAAGCAACAAGTGGGGGAACCCACGGAGAAATTTCTATACCTGCTGTCTGAAAAAACATTGCACAGCTCCTATGAAAAATTTAAATTTGACATATGGACATATGACACGATAATATTGTATTTCGTGTCAATTTACCAACAGGGATTATGAGTGTCAAGCACATTTGACCCGCCTTGCAAAAATTCACTGAATGGGTTAAAAATATGCACTGATAAGTTCTGAATAATGAAGGTTTGAGATAACCTGCATAAGGATCATATGGATAAGAACAACTGTACAAAAACGAAAAAACAAAGCGATTGGCTCGGGCAAAGCGATTCCCGTTGTCTTGACACGATTCAGATCAACAGGTTGGAACAGTCTTTTCGCGAATGGGCGCAGGAAAGCTCTCGTGCGAATATCCGGTTATCACGAAAACGCATTCTTCTTATATTTTTGCTTATACGTTATACTGGAGCCAGATTAAACGAAGTGTTGGCTCTCAACCCTTTAGAAGATATCGATCATGCAAAGCAACTGGTGGTTTTCGGAAAAAGAGGCCTTAAAACTGAAAGGCAGCCACGGCAGATACAGATGTCGGAAAAGCTTTCTTTGGAAATTTATGAGGCGCTGTCCGACGGTGTTTTCAGGCGGTCTCTTGATAATTCATTTGATGTTGATCCGGGCCATGTTCGCCGCAAGTTTTATGAGCGAGCTGTTGCCTGTGGATTTCCAAAAGAACTCGGAGCCCCTGATGCGATCCGCAAATCCCGTGCTGTAGAGCTTATGCAAAGCAATATGCCGCTATCTGTTGTTCAAAAAGTATTAGGCAAACTATCACCTAAATTAACCGCTTCATATATTGCATTTTCCGATAAGGATACTCAGCAGATAACAAAGTTTTTTCTTGATAAGGAATCCGGTCGTAAAACCAGCGCACGAAACATTTTTTTCGGTAAAATATGCAGGATACAAAAAGGGGACATACAGTCAATAATTGAACTTATCACAATAGGAAATAAGCTGATTTCAACCGTGATAACCAATGACAGCCTGGCCCGTCTTGGCCTTAAGACGGGAACTATGATTAAAGCCGAAGTAAAAGCACCGTGGGTTATTTTACAAAAAAGGGATGAAGAACCTGAGTGCTCAGCGGAAAATATTTTCCGCGGAACTATCAGCCGTGTAACCAAAGGTAAAGTTACAACAGAATATGTTATTCGGGTTTCGGATAAAATTGAGCTTTGTTCAATTGTTACCAGTCAAAGCAGCAGTCAGCTTAACCTGAAAGAAAATGACCCGGTCTGGGCTATATTCAATAGCTTTTCAGTGGTGTTGCACACGGATTAAATCTGAATCTGCTTTCGCTTTAAACCTTATATCTTGCAAGCATCAATTATTTATTGTAGGAATCAGACAGTAACATAATTTTGTGTTTTGATGATAAAAGAATTATGTGAGAGGTTTATAAATTATTTTAAACTTACAAAGGTTATACAAACCACATGAAAGCAAGAACAACCATTTTATGCATAGCAATTATTTTCTGCCAAATCTGTTTTGTCTTTGATTCAAGAGCAAAAGAAGAGCCATTAACAGCTGATCAGATTATGGTGAAGGTAGAAAAAAAATATTCCGTACCCGGCTTTGTTGCAAAATTTATCCAGATGTCAACATTAAAGGTTATGGGGATATCCGATGTAGCAGAAGGCAAAATATTTGTTAAGCGTCCGGGTATGATGAGATGGGAATATGAAAAGCCCGACAAACAGATTGTTGTAACAGACGGGGAAAGTCTCTGGATTTACAGGCCGCAGGACAATCAGGTTATGGTTGGCAAAGCTCCTGAATTTTTTGGAGCGGGTAAGGGAGCAAGCTTCTTGTCGGATATAAGTATTATCAGGCATAATTTTTCGGTTACAATCAAAAACAACACCGATAAATATTTTGTTCTAAAACTATTACCTAATGAGAAAAGAGGCGATGTATCATATGTATATCTTTATGTTTCCAGAACAACTTTTGAAATTGCAAAAATCGGGATATATAATTTATATGATGACGAAACTGAATTAGAGCTTATTGATTCAAAGTTTGTTAACAATCCGGATTCGGTATTCAGCTTTAAGATACCTAAAGGAGTGGAAGTTCTGAAAATAGGAGAGTAATTGGAGGAAGTAGTATGAAAGATAAAGTCAGGAGTCTATTGAAACGTAAAAATGCTATTATGCTTGCACATAATTACCAGCCGCCTGAAATTCAGGATGTGGCGGATCTTTGCGGAGACTCCCTTGAGCTGAGTATAAAGGCATCGCAGACCGATGCCGAAGTTATTGTTTTTTGCGGGGTTCATTTTATGGCCGAAACAGCCTCAATCATGTGTCCTGAAAAGGTGGTGCTGCTCCCGCAAATAAATGCAGGATGCCCTATGGCCGATATGGTAACACCGGAAGCGCTATTAAAAAAGCTTAAAGAAATTCCTCCCATGCCGGTTGTTACTTATGTGAACTCAACTGCTGCGGTAAAGGCACTTTCTACCATATGCTGTACTTCCGCTAATGTGGTTGGTGTTGTAAACAGCCTTAAAGCTGATGAAGTATTGATGATACCGGATAGAAATCTTGCAAAATATACTGCTTTGCATACGAAAAAGAAAATACATTTCTGGGAAGGATATTGTCCTATTCACGACAGCCTGACTGCACAAAAGGTATTGAAAGCAAAAAAAGAACATCCGGGAGCGGTTTTTATGGCTCATCCTGAATGCCGTCCTGAAGTTCTTGAACTGGCGGATTTTATTTTAAGTACATCCGGAATGATAAAATATGCCGGTGAATCCGAAAGCAAAGAGTTTATTATAGGCACTGAGATCGGAATACTTCATCCTATGAGAAAAGCCCACCCGGATAAAATATTTTATCCAGTCTCAGAGGATATGGAATGCAAAGACATGAAAAAAATAACACTTGAAGATGTTGCAAGAAGCCTTGAATTTATGGAAGGTGAAGTAAAGGTTCCGGAAAATATAAGGATAAAGGCGAAAGAGGCCGTCAGCAGGATGATAGAGTTTTCACTAGGATAATAAAATATGGAAGAATTAATTAAACGTGCAGCTGATTTAATATATAACGCAGGAAAAATAGTGGTTTTTACAGGTGCAGGAGTCAGCACGGAATCGGGAATTCCCGATTTTAGAAGTCCCGGAGGCATTTGGGACAAATTTGAACCGGTTTACTATCAGGATTTTGTTGAAAGCGAAGAAGCACGCGAAAAATACTGGTTGAGAAGTAAAGTAATTTATCCGCTTATAAGCAGTGCCAAGCCCAACCTTACTCATCTGTCTTTGTTTGAGCTTGAAAAGATGGGAAAGCTTGATTGCATAGTTACACAAAATATAGACCGTTTGCATCATAAAGCAGGCAATTCCGATAAAAAAATCATCGAGATCCACGGTACCAATGCTTTTGCAATATGTCTTAGCTGCCGCAAGATTTATCCAAGAAATGACATCCAGAAGCAAATGGAAGCAGATGATTCGATCAAAGTTCCTCATTGCAGCGATTGTAACGGATTCTTAAAAGACGCCACTATTTCCTTCGGTCAATCCATGCCTGAAAGGGAATTGGCTGAAGCAAACCGCAGGGCTGAGTCCTGCGATTTAATGCTTACACTCGGTTCTTCTCTGGTAGTATATCCGGCAGCCTATCTGCCTCAATATGCTTCTCAGGCAGGAGCCAAACTGATTATCATAAATATGACACAAACCTCTGTGGATAATCTTGCCGATGTTGTAATTCATGCAAAAACCGGTGAAACTCTTAATCGTATAGTAGAAGATGTCAAGATGAGAAGTCAGAAGTGATTTATGGTAAACATCAGGTAAAACTCAACACTTTGCTGTAACGCCACCACTACAGGCTTTTGCATATCTATCAAGTATTTCTTCAATTTTGCCATACACCAGACGGTCTGGCGTACATTGAATGCGGCCTTCCCGCACTGCTTCATACTGAGTGGGCATATATTGACTTAGAAGCGGCAGAGGAATCCCGTATTTTGTAAGATTTTGAAACAAGCGTACGATAGCATCCGAGCACCTATGATCCGACCAGTAATATCGTACCCGGTCACTAAAACCGAAGGCGGTAATATATCGCAGGTATTTCTCATCGCCGCTATAATGATTTTGCCAATGTTTTCGGTCTGTGCTCATAAGTTCCTGCATCAACTCAGGAAGCCGTGAAAGTGTCACACCCTGTTTTCCTTCCAGCCATTCCCGCTCGATATATGACAAAGCATAAAGGGCTTCACGTGTAGCAAACGTAAGACATGGCCCTGCCTTAAGAATTGCAAAGTGATCCCGAACCATATTGGTGAGTGACTGCTGAGTCTGGAAATCGGTGGAATGGGCCTCAAAAACGATGTTCTTTTCGCCTTCTATTAAAGATTTAATGTCTTCGGTTTTCTTGCTGTCGTAATCGCACACTGATTCAGGACCGAATGTTGCGCCTGTTTCCACAACAAGTGCGATGCAGCGATTCCAGGCCGACTCAAGCCCTTTTTCAATAAAAACAGAATGCATAATACTTATCGTTTCTTCGACGTCCCTGGTGGATGAGACAGGTATCTCACCCTTATCTTTGCGCACTCCCCCTGGGGTTGGCACTTCAGCCCCAACAACATACACAAGTTGAGTTTTGTTCCCTGAACGCATGTCAGCAGCAGCTTCCTCAGCGGTTTCACAAAGAGATACCGTTCGCTCCGCTATCGTCTTTAAGGAAAGGTCAGGGTGTCCCTTGTACATATCATCTTTACAAGGCATGCTTGGGTCCAGATGCAACTTCCGATAACCCGCACGAACGCAATGACGAATCAGTTCCCTGGCCTTTGACATAGACACTTCTGAATTTTCAAAACGCCAAATGCCTGGCCCCAGATGATCCCCACCCAGAATAACCTGATCTTCACCAAGCTTCATCTCCTCCGATATTTGTCTGACATACTGTGCGAATTCGTTTGGCTGCAAGCCGGAGTAACCGCCATACTGATTGACTTGTCGTCCGGTCGATTCTATACACACTGATCGGTTTCGCTTCCGGGCATACTCCAGTGCAGCACTGATAACAAAATTGTTAGCCGAACATATTGAAGTGATTCCTACTGCATCACCTCGTTTTTGCGCTGCCACAAGTTCTCGCAGGTATTCTGTCATTTAAGCTTATAATCTCCTCATTTAATGTTACATCTTTTAAATAGAAAAGTAATATTGCCAAAGCCGGTCTCATGGGTACCTACCAGCATACTTTTAAAAGTTGGTTCTCCTTTTATCCATTTACCCAATATGCAAGCTTCCCTGTTCTCACTTCCTTCACAGTACCAGATTCTCCGGGCTACAATTGATTTACCTAATTCGTTATTAAAGCAAGTGTACTGGATTTTTCCTATAAAGCCTGTGTCAAATGATACAAATCCTTTGTTCACCGGAAAGTTATCCGGAAGAACACAATTGGCCACAGGGTATCCTGGATCTTCAACTCTCACCGGAACGACCTCTCCAGCCTTCATTCTTTGCTCTGCCCGTTCCCGCAGCATAGCCTTTTCATCTGTTATTTTCTTATCAAATGCGTTGCAGTTTGCCCCGGCATACGCTATTTGCTTGGCATTTGGTCCATAATCATAAGTAAATATTAAGAAAACAGGCAGGACTGTGGATAAAAATTTTATAATTGTAAAGATATGGGACTCTTGTTTCATAGCCCTCTCTATTTATATTGTTGAGATATCGTTTTATACGGTATAAGCCCCGTAGTTGTTTGCAAAATTGTTCTACCGGATCATTTCATAATCCTTCAATCAGCTTGAAATACTCCTTGAAAGTATTAATGGATTCCATCGTGGTTTGGAACAAGACCCAACTGCAAACAATAATTGCTATGGTAAGTACGATTTTCCATGTCAGAGTAGTTTTCGGACGCCACCAGATAAGAGGCAGCGCAAGAGGCCCAACACTGCAGACTGCAATAATAATAAAGGATTTTTTGAAATACCATGGAATCTTTTCCTCTGCAAAGCGAGGGGGATAGGATGCATTCTGGAACTCCCCGCAGTGCTTACACTTTATTGCGTCATCTTGAATTTCTTCAGCGCAGAAGGGACATTTTTTCATTATTATCTTCCTATGGTAGAACGTTATAGTAACCTAAAATATGAAAAGCGCCGCTACAAGCTATATTCTGTGAAGTAATTACTTGTCTTTAAAGATACAACCTGCTCTCATACCTTTGGGATTTTTTGTACTCTATAAGAAAGAATAGTAATGACAATCCCAAGCGCTATTCCAAAAATGGCATCACCCAAAAATATTTTCAGAGATATTTTAAGACTCAATCCAAGAATTAAAGCCAATAAACCAAAAGCTATTAAACCATGTGCGCCTAAATTCAGCATGGGACCATAATCAAGAGGGTTTCTTGCAAGTACAATAAAATATAGACCAATCAATCCAAATATACCACAAGCACCTCTAAGGAAATACATTAATAGCGGAGTATCAGGAATTGGCTCTATCCCAAACCAAAGACAGAGATCTTGAATTATTTCCCATGGCAATACAACAAATGGAATGGCTGCCAAACATCCTGATGCACAAATCCAAAGAGCTAACTTTAAACTTCTCATAGACATGTTCTCCTTATAAAGTCGGGCCGGTGGCTGTTGCCTTTCTGAAAACCGTGCTTGAGAGTTTTCCTTCATATGTCTCAAGCCCCTGGCAATGTCTCCCTGTCAGGTTTGTTATACTGCGAAGGATCAAATGAAATAGTTGTAATGAGTATGCAGTTTATTATATGTCCCTCGTCTTGATTAATAAAGATCTTTTTTATTCATCAGGATTTGATATGCAACATTTCATTGCCACCCTTTTGAAACTCATAACAAACCTTTATTATACTCCACTCACATTCTTCTTTCTCAAGCATGGAAATTACTTTATCTAAATGTCCGGATTTTCTTGCGCCAAGCTCAAGAAGCGGAAATATTCTTACTTCCGAAGCAACCCGGCAGAGTTCCTTTATTGATTGGATATGAAACTCAAAAGAATGCTGCTTACTATAAAGAAACAAAAAATGAGAGCATAGCGCTAAATCAAATTCTTTGTTTTTAAATGGCAGGAATGGCAATTCGCCGCTTATATAACGCCCATCTGCTTTTGGATAATCTTCTAAAAATCTCTCCATCGCCTTCATTCTTATACTTCCCAAATCATCGATGCTTTTTATATGCTTCCAGACAAACTCATTATAATTCTTAGCGGTTTGTTCCATTACTTCATCATAGGTTGCATCTATGCGGGACATTATGTCTTTTGCAAAAAACAGGTAAATAGGGTCAACCGATACAACCTTTCCGCCTATCTTTGTCAACTCTGCGTTAAAACTTGCCGGGCCGTCGCCACATCCAAGAATTTTCTTGTTTAAATCGGCTTTTGTAAGCGAGAACATTGCGCCGTATTCATCATAAGAGCGCCCCCACGGGACGACTTTATCAAGAGTAAAGCTCATTATGTCCTTGATCATCTGTCAATTTAGTTGTGCTGTAAGAGAATCGATTTTGCAATTTACTTTCTTGCAAAAAGGTTAATGCGACGGAAAGTTTCAAAGTATCTTCCATCATCTTGCTTTGTTGCCGGAATCATTTCCTCAACAACATATTTCCTAAAAGCAGCTTTATCTTCTCCTGCTATACAAGCCAAAAAAGGAACAAGGCTTGGTTGATCCACCCATCCAATTAAAGCCCTGGTGTCGGGAAAATAACGATCTGCATTTTCACCCCATACCTTAACGTCCTGCAATTTGCTGTTTGCTGTTAAATCTTTATATTCTTCAACGGACGGCATGTACCAGGGCCAAATAAAATCCTTGAAATAATCCGCAAATTCTTTTAGTTTTATTGCCTTGCGGATAACTTTGAAAAAGTGCTGGCAGTTGCCGTCAGCTGCAAAATTGAACCTTAGAAGACCGCCTTTTTTTAGCGCCATAAATATGTTTTTTAAAAGATGCTGATGATATTTAACCCAATGAAGCGTTGCATTCGAAAAAATAACATCAAATTCATCTTTAAACTCCATCGCATTAATATCCATGAGAATAAAGCGTAAATTAGGTTGTTCTTTCGGCCTGGCAACATTTATCATACCTGTTGATGCATCAATGCCAACTACTCCACCATTTGGAAGAAGCTTTGCGATCAGCGCTGTATTGGTTCCATCGCCGCATCCCAAATCAAGAACACGTTCATTGCCTTTTAAGGCCAATTCAGCAATCAGTTTAGCTCCCCATTCTTTTTGATGGGCTGATGCTTTTTCGTATTTTTTACCATCAAATTCGTATGCCATATCTATTCCTGTCGAATGCTTAATTTATCAGAAGCAGAGTCATAAAACGCATTACACCAACGCACCAGTCCGGGTAACTAAAGTTTTAATCAGTTGTCCGGCTTTTGAGATCAGCTGGATTGTGATGTTTATTCTGATTTATTATTTGTACCAATATTCAAAGCAATTTTCTCAGTTCGGGCTTTAGTTTGCAAAAATGCTTCCGGTACACTTTTCTTACTTAACACATCGACTATCCATTCCAAACCAAAGGGGATAGGGCCTGGATCAGTATATACATGGTAGAACACAAGCGAACTTTTTTCAGTTTTCTTTTCTATACGCCAATAACCGGTTGTATCTTTGATAGTCTCTCTGGGATCTAAACCGGGCCATTTTTGCAATTGCCACTTTAATACTGAGATTTGGTTGTTAGGCTCCGTCATGGATATTTTCAGCCGATACTTTTTCATCTTTCCAAGAGGCAGAGACAAAGTGTAATTAAGAACTACATCAGTTCCACTCTTTTTCACAATATCAACCCGGCTGATATTTGACATAAATTCCGGGTATTTTTCATATGCCGTCAAAACCTTTAAAATAGTCTCGCCTGGGGCATTGATTAAACCAATTGCCTCAAATGTTTTACCTTGTTGATTATCTATGCTAACCTCACGCACAACTACTTCACCCTGACTAATAAGTTTTTTCTCATCTTCAGTCAAAGAATCAGAAGCATAAACATTAACTATGGCAGAAATAAAAAGCATAGCCGTTATCAAAACAGCCCAAAAAATTTTATTGATTGCCGTTTTACTCACTAAACCAAGATTCATTTAAGATTCATCTCCTTATAATACCATTTTTTTTCGGGTATGATTTATACTATATTAAATAACCATATAAAATCATTGTCAACCCAATTACTTCTCCGAATTATGGCTGAAAACTCAAAAAGCCATGGAGCTGTGGAGTTCCAAAAAACGTTTTCATAAAGAGCTTACTCAAATCAATTAAACTTATCCTTGAGGCTGATCAACAAATACCTTTTGCTTTCGTTACAAGCTGATCGTTTTACGCGTTTAATTTTTTAAGCAAAAAAGCCATGTTCCGGCCAAGCACTCTCATGGTTCCGAGTCCCCGCTCATCTTTCTCAACATCTCCTTTATCATTTCCCAGGGCCATGTTGAAATAGTTTGCTCCCACAATAAACATTTCAAGGCATAAGAAGAAAGAATCCATCATCATTAATGTCTGGGTTGTTCCACTTATAGTGCCTACGCTAACACTAGCGCCAACCTTATACCTTAACAATCCAGGGTTTGCGTATGCTACCATTCCTGCTCTGTCAATAAACGCCTTCATTTCTGTTGTGACATTGCTGAAAAAGGTAGGAGAACCCAATAATATACCATCGGCCTTAATCATCTTTTCGATGCATTCGTTAATAAAATCATCTATTCCCAAACATTTATACTCTTTCTCTTTTTCTTTCTCTTTCTTCTCAAAACACTTGTAACAAGCTATGCATCCTTTAATGTCCTTTCCGGCCAGATTGACTACCTCTGTTTCGATTCCTTCCTTTTCCAGCTCCTCGAATACTGTTCTGATCAAAATTGATGTATTACCGTTTTTCCTGGGACTGCCGTTAAATGCAACAACTTTCATTTTAACCTCCATTTTTGATTTACGGTTTAAGTTCAAAACGCGATGCTATGTTGGAATTTTATACATTTATAACAGGAATATATTTAAGGCTCAAGTACTCTCATAATGAATTTAATATTGACAACTGTCACGTGACAGCTTACGATGTTGAAATTACCGATTACCATTGAGGAACAGGAAGATGACTATATCAAACACAGAAAAAAGAGAATGCTCCCCAACACATCCCGGCGAAATACTAAGAGAAGATTTCATGCCGGATTTTGGTTTGAACGCTACTTCAATGGCTGCGGCTTTAGGCGTATCACGCCAGACTATCAATGAAATATTAAGAGAACGACGGGCCATAACACCTGCCATGGCACTAAGATTATCCCGTCTTTTCGGAAACTCTCCCGAATTTTGGTTGAATGCCCAACATGCCTGGGATTTATGGGATTCGGAACAACGTATTCAAAAAGAGCTATCTCAAATTAAGCCCTTAAACGCAGCATAATATACTACTTTCCTATATTTCGCAGCAAGCCGTACTTCTTTCTGCTGCATCAAAATTATTTTACGGAATAGAATAGTTACAACCTAAAAAAAGTATATTGCAGTCAGTAACGTCATATATTTCTTCTTCTTTGCTTTTTGATCAATAAGTTTGCAAGTTTAATGCGTCCCGTAAATATCCCTTATGCTGTAGAAGGAAATACAGACGGGGGAAAGTGGACCGAAAAACTTCCGCTCACAGAAGCTGTAAAATTTTGTGGCCATTCTTTTTATATATTACATGAGCTTAATGCCCTTGGTCTTGAACCTGCCGCAGCAAACTTTGAAATGGTTATTTTCGGACATACGCACAGAGCAGAAATTAAACAGCAGAATTCCATATTTTACCTCAATCCCGGAAGCGCAGGTCCGCGCAGGTCGAATTTGCCTGTTACGATTGCAAAAGTTGTCGTAAATTCAAAAGGTCTTATCCCTGAGATAATTAAGCTTGATATCTAAGGCTTATCTTCCCGAGCCTTTTTAAGGGGCTGTTCCCCGATTCCATTCGGCTCGAAAATCTTTTTGATATTCGTTTCACCAACACTGATCAAGGCCGCAGCGTTTTTGAAACGCAGGCGTAATAGGCTTACGCCTAGTATTTCAAAAACGCGAGAATGCATATACTGGCCGCAGGATGCCGTTTATGGATAGACTGCTAACCTAATTTGAAGAAGTAATTTATTTATACGCAGGCTGTTATTACGATGCAATAAATTTTATTACCCACCGCCGGAAAAACAAAAACTCAAGCTACAAAGTCAACTATCTATAATTACAAAAAATTATTGGGCCACCAGCTCCACCCTGCGGTTCTTGGCACGTCCTTCTTCACTTTTATTGGAGGCGATCGGAGCCGTCGGTCCGGCACCAAAAGGGGTAAGGCGTGAAGCTGCTATACCGTATTTACCCACTAAAGCTTTTGTTACTGCTGCTGCCCGGTCCTTTGATAGTTTGATATTGTTGTCAAACATACCGACATTGTCAGTATGACCGACCACAAACAGCTTAAGCTTTGAATCGGACTTAAGCATTTTGACAATCTCGGCCAGGGCCGGATCTGACTCCGGCTTAATATCTGCTTTACCTGTGTCGAAATAGATACCGTAAACAGCAACCTTGCCGGTATCATTTATATTTCCCGCCATGCTTTCAGCACTTGCTACCACCTCCTGTTTCATAAGCTGCTTTTCAATTATATGTATCTGGTACATGCCGTTATTGGCTCCTTCTACTGCGACCCAGACTTCAGCGTTATTTTTAACAACCTTTATTGTGGCATATTGGGTTCCGCCATCTTCATATTCATATACCGACTTTCCTCCGATAGCCTTGGCAGCATTGACGTAGTTGCGGATAACCTGCAGTCCGCTGGGGATTTTGATACCATCGTTGGCATAGTAATCGATAAAACAATACCTTCCCTCAACCTTTTGTGTCTTGCCTGGCCCAACCTGAAAATCGTATTTATTGAAGTCGAGTTCTTCGTAGCTGCTTATATGGAAACCCGGCATACGGGTGAACATAGCCGGATCTTTGCTGCCGGCATAATCATTGGGAGAACTGGCTCCCATGACAGTATGAAGTGGAGCTAAAAACAAGACCAGAATCAGAATCCTAAAGATATTTTTGAACATAAAACCTCCTGAATTATTTTTGAATTAATATTAAGTACAAGGTGCAAGCACGCTTGAAATTTCGTTTAAAAAAAATATTGTCCGCCAAAAGCGGGGTTTTTAATTTTTCCTGTATTCCACTTTGCTACTTCGGGCGACTATCGCTCGCCCTGCGCTGCAAAGCTTCATTCAGGAAAAATTATTCGGCTCCCGAAAAGTAATGAATGAACCGTTATAAACTGAGGGCAAGACGAAAGCCCATGTCGTCGCCGCTGCTGCCGGCATCGTCGCTGATGCGACCGGCAACACGACAGTCGTCAGCGCCGTAGTCCCACGAACCGCCTCGATTAAAACGAATCGAGCCTTTACCTGTTTCATTTGTCCTTCCATCTTTCGGGATGCCATCGTAACCATCACTCCATTTGTCCTGACACCATTCCCATACGTTTCCACTCATATCATATATGCCTAATTCGTTAGGAATTTTTTGTCCCACCGGATGTGTTGAATTATTTGAATTCTCTTTACACCACCCGACTTCATCCAGGTTATTGCTTCCGGCAAATTCAAAACCCTTGCTCCGATTACCGCCTCTTGCCGCATATTCCCACTCCGCTTCGCTTGGTAAGCGAAAAAAATTCCCCGTTTTTGCATTTATTTTTTTTATATATCCCTGCACATCGTTCCAACTTACATTTTCTACCGGATTGTTTTCACCTTTAAAATTGCTTGGATCCTTACCCATTATTTCCTGCCATTGCTTTTGCGTTACCTGGTATTTGCAAATATAAAAACCAGGTATGTTTATAACCTTCTTATCATTCAGATTTAGCATGCCACCTTTAACAAATACAAAGTCTTTTCCTATCACTTCTTGATGAAAAGTTTCTACCATATCCATTCCGGAAAATTCAAATTCATCCAAAAAATCGCTATTTGCAAGACATTGTTTAGCAAGGAAAAATTCAAGAATAGATTTGTGGGCAAATTTCCAATTGTGGTTGGCATCTCGGGTAAGTAAGGATTGTCCTGTAACTTCGTAATCTTTCAGGTTTAAGTTTTCTGTATTACATAATGCGGTAGCCGTTTGTTTATCAATACTTAATTCTTTTGTAGATTTTTGATTTTTATAAATAGTTAAAGATATTTGCATAGAAAATTCATACAAGTCCTTTTTGAACTTATTGCGTGTCGTGCTTTCATTCTTTCGCTTTTTAGCTTCACGTTCTATCCATTTTTCTATCAGTGTTTCATAAATTTGATATGTTGTTTCAAATTTTTCTTTGCTGTCTACCAGATAATCTATATAAGCCAATAACATAGGACGTACCATCAGCTTCGGCGAAGCTTCAACAATTCTTTTGGCAAGCTGTTTCTTTTTGTTGTTCCAAAATTTAAGAACTCCATATTTTTTATTCAGATATTTTCTTATTTCGTTGCTGTCGAAAGGCGAAAGGTAGAGCTTTGCAAGGGTATGGAAACCCTGGTCATCGAAACGCCGGATTTTAAGCTCATAAGGTTCATTTTCCTGTCCGGGAAAGTATTGTGTGCGGCTTGTAATTACAACTTCACGAAAATCACGGGTAAGCTTTACAATTTCATCTATTTGTTTTCTGAATCGCTCATCATCATCAAGGCCGTCCGGTTCGTCGGGTGGAAGCAAGCCCTTGTATTCGTCAAAAGCATCCAGTAGTAAAATTGTATTTTTGGCCTGGTCCTGATTTTTGCCTAATTCTTTTAGCTTGCCAATGATGCGTTCATCTCCAAACGGAATAAGTTTAATAGTATATTTTTGGCAAAATTTTGAGATATAACGAATATAAAGGTTAATCATAAAAGTTGTTTTTCCCATACCTGAGTCGGCAAGTATGAGATAATATTTATCGCTTTCTTGCTTTTCATTGAAAGCCGATTTTAAGAACCATGGTATTAATTTTTCCTTCACAATAAATCTTGTGCTTTTGCGTGGTTCTTCTTCAGATGTTGGTGAATGATTCTGTCCTCGTGTTTGTATAAACAACTCCGTTGATTTTTTTACATTTAAATAGCTAAAATATGGGTTCAAATCGGCAGCAGTATTCTTATTCTTGATATAAGTTTGCAACTTCTTAATAAAAATACCTATAATATAAAGTAAAATAGCAGCAACCAATACCGACAATCCGGCACTAAGCTCCTTGCTTAATCCGATAAGCTCAAATAGATAGCCAAACGGTATCAGTTCCAATATTGATTCAATTATTTTATCCATGTTTTTAGTATATTTTTATATGTAGTTCATGTTTTCATCGTTTACATAACGCGTAGTTAAAGCCATGGGGTCATAATCCGCTTCCTGAATGCTCTTTTATTTACACCGTTATCTTTATAAAAATCAAATAATTTTATATTATTAGATAGTCAACTATTCAATGCCGATGAATTCTGGGCCGGCTCCTGTTCTTATTAAATATGTCACAATTCACAGAGAAAATTAGCCAGAATATTTTTTAATCCGTTTTTTATCCTCGTTTTCCTTATCACCCTTAAAATAGATTTCTATAAATTCAATAGCATCTTCTTTTTCAAAATATGCATATATGATTCTTATGCCGCTCATTACTCCTCGCCCCTTCAGAGCTTTGCAGGCAAACTTTTATGCTTTGTATATCCTGGGAGTTTCAATTCCTGACTCTGAGATTAGAACAACTCCTAACGATTTCTCACTGAATAAGGCAAAGTCCTATAAAATACTGCTTCATATTGAATAATATCTCCATCCTCAGTAGTTTCCCATGGAATATCATTATGGGAGTATTCGCTGTTTTCGGAAGCATTAAAATCATCATTTGACTTCATGCTGAACAATGAGCTTCAACTCAATATCTCATAGAATATGGATATAAAGATTACCATACAAATTGGCTAACTTGTCATACTGTATGGTATTTTGTTTATTGACTTAAGTTACCATACACTTTATTATAATATTCATTTTGTATGGTAACGGAGATTGATATGGCAATAAAAGGTGTATTAAAAGAAGAATTAGAAAATTCCATCAGAATGCAGGTGAAATATGAGGAAGAATTAAAAAAAATGCCTGTCGGCAGTTTAATAAAAAAGAAAATCAAAGAACATGAATATTATTATATTGTGATGCGTGAAAATGGAAAAGTTAAGTTCATATATAAAGGGAAAAATGTGTCTGAAGCCCTTATTGAAGAATATGCGAGAGCAAAAGAGCTTCGCGCAAAATATAGAAAGCTTCTGTCTCAGCTTAAAAAGCAGATAAAATTTTTAAGGGGTGCATTGCGTGGACAAGAGGCAATATAATATTTGCATTGAGGTATTAAGACGTTTGGATGATGCAGGTATTTTACCCAAACTCATGATCATTGGTAAAGGATATTGAAGCCGGTTTAGAAGTATTGAGATTGTGTATCCATAGTATGGACGGGCCGAAGTTGGTTAAACTATTTAAGAGTATTTCGCATAAACATCAAAGAAAAGTAATAGAAACGCTTAAAGATAATGAGGCTGAGGACATATTAAAAATACTGAGCCATAATCTGTAAAGATTGATACATCAGTAATGCTAAATAATAATCAATGCATATAAAAGCATAATCAATATGGCAGTAGACATTGACAATAGCCGGGCTGTTTCAAAGTGGGATGGAGAGGCTGCGGCAAAAGAGTTTCTTAAAGAATGTGTCCTGATTGATCTTGAGATTGCGGGGCAAAACAGGATCTTTCATATAGGCGCTGTTTTTGGGGATCAGACATTTGAGCGTAAAGGAAACTTTAAAATTGAGACGGCCATAAAAGATCTGGATAGATTTTGTTACGGTGCCAAATTTTTGCTTGGGCACAATATACTTGCCCACGACCTGCCTGTTGTTAAAAGCTTTACTTCGGATCTTGGCTTTACTGATCTTCCGATTGTAGACACCCTTTATCTTTCGCCGCTTGCCTTTCCGGAAAATCCATATCACCGGCTTGTTAAAGACTACAAGCTTGTCTCGGATTGTTTAAACAATCCGGTTTATGATGCCCGCCTGGCAGGCTCGGTGTTTTTGGATCAATGGGAAAGTTTTTCGAAGCTTTTTGAAAACGAGCCCGAAATACTTTCTTTTTACAGGTTTTGTTTTAACAAAGCACATACGGCAAATAATACTTTAAGGGGAGAAGCCCTTGCTGAAGTATTTCGCTGTTTGGGCGCTTCAAATCTTATAACTGAGCAAGAAGCATTTGCAGTTTTTCAAAAGAAAACAACTTCTGAAGTGTGCCCCAACCAGCTTGAAAAAATTATTCCGGCATTTTTGGCAAATCCCGGTGATCGGCCTGTGCTTGCTTATTGTCTTGCATGGCTTAGGGTTGCCGGAGGAAATTCTGTAATACCATCCTGGGTGAGACACCGGTTTAATGGTTTGTCGCCTATTCTTAAAAAACTGCGCGATGATGCATGCGATGATGATACTTGCCAATATTGTTTGATAAACCACAATCCCAGAGCACAACTGAAAAAATATTTCGGCTACGATGATTTCAGGATGCTTCCGTCCGGCTCACCCCTTCAGTATGAGATTGCAGCAGAAGGCATGAAAGATAAGCCGCTTTTGGGAATTTTGCCCACAGGTTTTGGTAAATCAATCTGCTACCAATTGCCGGGCTTTGTGAGGTTTCACAGAAGAGGCCTTCTTACCGTGGTGATTTCTCCTTTACAGGCGCTCATGAAAGACCAGGTAGACAGTCTTAAAAGAACGCTTAATACCAATGATGTGGAAGCAATCAACGGAATGCTGACAATGCCTGAGCGTGGCTCAATCCTTGAACAGGTGCGCCTTGGTGATATCGGCATATTGTATATATCGCCTGAGCAGCTTCGGAACCGTTCGGTAAAGCAAGCGCTTAAGTCAAGAGAAATCGGCTGCTGGGTGTTTGATGAAGCGCATTGTATCTCCAAATGGGGCCATGATTTCCGCCCTGATTATCTGTATGCAGCAAGGTTTATCCGTGAATTTTCGAAAGAACAGTCTTCTTCCATACCACCTGTTGCATGCTACACGGCAACGGCAAAAACGGAAGTTATTGAAGAAATACTAGCTCATTTTAAGGATCAGCTCGGGCAGGATCTTGCGGTCTTTCAAGGAGGAATTGAAAGGGAAAACCTGCGCTTTGAGGTTCAGACTGTTAGCAGCCATGAAAAATATGCCAGGGTTCACGCACTTCTTGAAGAACGGATCGGAAAGCCTGCAAAAGGCAGTGCGGTTATCTATTGTGCCACACAAAACAAAACGGAAGAAGTAAGGGATTTTCTGGTGCAGCAGGGATGGAGGGCCGAGGCGTTTCATGCCGGATTGAAAGCGCCTGAAAAGCGGTATATCCAGGAGGCTTTTTTAAACGGGGATGTGCCGGTTATCTGTGCTACTAACGCCTTTGGAATGGGAATCGACAAAAATGATGTGCGCCTGGTGATTCATGCGGATATTCCGGGTTCTCTTGAAAACTATCTCCAGGAAGCAGGCCGTGCCGGACGTGATACGCAGGATGCGGATTGCGTATTGCTTTATGATGAATCCGATATTGAAACCCAGTTTAAACTCGGGGCTTTGTCCAAGCTGCATCGCCGGGACATCGTCCAGATTTTAAGGGGTCTTCGTGCGGCTAAGCGCAATGAAAATCAGGAAATCATCATTACAACCGGTGAACTTCTCCGCCAGGAAGATGTGGAAACAAGTTTTACAGGAAATGATTACGGGGCCGGTACTAAAGTAATCACCGCAGTTGCATGGCTGGAGAGGGCCGGTTATCTCTTAAGAAACGAAAACAGAACCAGTATTTTTCAGGGAAAGCCGAAATTCAAAACCATGGAGGAAATCGGGCCGCAACTTGACAAACTCAATTTATCTGTTCAAAACCGCCTGGTCTGGAAATCTGTGATCCGCTGCCTTATGAATGCAGACCCGGATGACGGCATGAGCGCGGATCAGATTGCCGAATACCTTGGAGGCATTGAAGGAATTACCCATGATATTATTTCCGATACCAGAAGAATAATTCATATTTTACACCAGATGGCCGAGCAGGGAATCATTCAAAGCGGAATTTTGATGTCTGCATATATCCGGCCAAAAGGGAAAAACAATGCGCGCCATATTTTAGATACGGTATGTGAAATTGATCAGGCGATGATTCGAATTTTAAGAGAAGAACATCCGATGGAAACAACCGGCGAATGGGTTTCTCTTGATATTCGAAAACTTAACCAGCGTCTGATTAATGAAGGATATGCGGACACAAATCCTGAACTGCTCCGAACGCTTCTTACCAGTATTGCAAGAGACGGTACCGGATTTGCCGAGCGGCAGGGAAGTATTCAGTTCAGACATGCCTATCAGGATCAATATCGCGTGAAACTTCAAAGAAGCTGGCTTGAAATCAGCGAAATAGACAGCCGCCGTCGTAATCTTGCCTATATTCTGTTAAAAGCCATTTATGATCGCATTCCGGAGGACAGAAAGAGCCAGGCGGAAATACTTGTTGAATTTTCCAGCGATGATATGGCAGAAGCCATCCGTCGTGATCTGACAATTGTTGTGGAAGATAAAAAGATGCTGGCTGCTATCGAAAGGGGGCTGCTTTTTCTGCATGAACAAAAAGTGATTATTCTGCAAAAAGGACTTTCGGTGTTCCGGCAAGCCCTTACTATCCGGTTGCTTCCCGAATCGCGTTTGCGAAGATACGGCAAGGGCGATTATGAGCCGCTGGAACAGCATTACGAGCAGAAAATATTCCAGGTACATGTGATGAATGAATACGCGCGCCTGGGCATGGAAAAAATCAGGCAGGCTCTGGCTTTGGTAACAGCATATTTTACTATGGACAGAAAAGGTTTTATCAAACGGTTTTTCCCTGATAATCATAAAGAAATTGAACGGGCCACCAGTGCTGCGTCTTACGGGCGTATTGTGGAGTCACTTAAAAATCCGATACAGGAATCGATTGTATGCAGCTCACCCGAAGATAATATTTTAATTCTTGCAGGACCCGGATCGGGAAAAACCACGGTGGTCATTCACAGATGCGCCTATCTGCTAAGGGTTGAGAGAGTTCCGCCGGGAAGTATTCTTGCGCTTTGCTTTAATCACAGCGCAGCTCTTTCAATTCGAAAACACCTCTGGGATTTGATCGGAAATGAAGCGCGCGATGTTACTGTCTTAACCTATCATGCTCTTGCCATGCGAATCGCCGGACGATCATTTGCACAAAACGATGGTGCAATTTCTAAAGAGAAAGAATCGCTCACAAAGGCATTTGAGGATATTATCCTTGAGGCCATTGACCTTTTAAGCGGCCATAAGGAATTGCATGGGATCGAGCCTGATAATATTCGTGATCGCTTGATGGGCGGGTATCGGCATATTCTTGTGGATGAATACCAGGATATAGATCAGCAGCAATATCATCTTATTTCAGTACTTGCAGGCCGGACGCTTAAAGATCCCGACAGAAAATTAAGCATTCTTGCGGTGGGTGATGATGATCAAAGTATTTACGGGTTTAGAAAGGCAAATGTCGAGTTTATCCGCCGATTCCAAAAAGATTATAATGCCAGGATTTATCATCTTGTTGATAATTACCGAAGCACTAAAAATATAATAAATGCCGCAAATTCTCTTATCTGCCATAACAGAGTCAGGATGAAAACCGAACATCCCATTCGCATTGACGTACTGCGAAAAGACAACCCTCCCGGAGGAATTTGGGAAGTAAAAGATCCGGTTTCCAGAGGATATATTCAGATATTTTCAATAAAAAACAGCGCGGAGCAGGCGGCTGCTGTTGTGAGCGAGATAAAGCGGCTTAAAAAGATATCACCTGAAACTGATGAGGCTCATATAGCCGTATTTGCAAGAAACGGATTAAATTTTCCTCAATTGTCCATGGTTCGCACAGCGCTTGAAAAAAACGAAATCGCTTTCAGTTATGCTCTTGATCGCGAATCATCATTTCCAATTTCAAGGATCAGAGAAGTAGTAAATTTTCTGGCAACTCTTGCGCAAATAAATAATGAGCTTAGAAAAGCGTCAACTCTGATTGATTTATATAAGATACAAACCGGTTCTTTGCTGAATCACTGGGGCAAAGAGATCCTGCGTCTTCTTGAAGCATGGAAAGAGGAAACAGGGGATTCGGAAGTATTTGTCCAGGCTGTGATAGCTTTCATATATGAATCACTTGCCGATCAGAAAAGAGAGCAGCGTTTCGGGCATGGCGTGTATCTGAGCACGGTGCATGGCGGAAAAGGGCTGGAATTTTCGCATGTGTTTGTGCTTGACGGCGGTTGGCGATCATATCAGAATCAGATGGAAGTTGAGGAAGAGCGCAGGCTGTATTATGTGGCTATGACACGGGCAAAAGATACCTTAACCCTGTTTAAATGTGCAGATACCAAAAACCCCCATGCGCCGATGATATGGGCAGATTGTCTTGTCGAAAGGAAGATTACCGTTTCTGCCGATGAATGTGAGCTATATCAATTTTGCCATACTGCCATTCTTGGAATGAAGCATCTTTTTCTTGACTTTGCCGGGAAGTTTCCGGAGAAGGCGAAAATTCACGATAGTCTTAAAAAGCTTTGCTGCGGTGAAAAACTGCATTTAAAAGAAGCTTCCGGCAATCTGAGGCTTTTCTCTTTTGACGGAGTTGCGGTCGCACAGCTTTCAAAAGATGCTGCAAAAGACTGGCGGGATAAAGTACATACCATTGAAAAGATTACTGTACTTGGCTTGGTAACCCGGAAGGCCGCAGATGTGCAACCGGAATATAAAGCAAATGTACGTTGCAGCCAATGGGAAATTCCCATTGTAGAAATCAGTTACCGTAGCACCTGCCTGAAAGAACATCTTCATGATTAAGATTTATAACTTGCCGAATATGATTTGATATATTAATCTTTGGGAAAAATATTTCAATTTGTTTTATGTAACAAATAATAGTTTTTAATATCTGATAGTTAAAGGAATGATTTGGATATGATAGCGGAGATTCTTTCAACGGGTGACGAGGTTCGCTCAGGAGCATTGATTGACAGCAATTCGGCTTACATCGCTCAGGCGCTTGAGGATGCGGGTCTTGAAGTTGTAAGGCATAGTACCGTAGGAGATGATCTTGTCGCCATTTCTTCGATAATAAAGGAGATCGGGGCACGTTCGGATTTTGCCGTTGTTACAGGTGGGCTTGGACCAACAACAGACGATATAACTGCCGAAGCTGCGGCAATTGCAGCCGGGGTGGATATGTGTCTTGATGAAGCTGCCTTAAAAACAGTGGAAAATTTCTTTGAAAAAAGAAAGCGTCTTATGAATGCATTAAACAAAAAACAGGCTATGCTTCCAAAAGGTTCCGAATGCCTGGATAACCCGGTGGGATCAGCTCCCGGTTTTGCAATGAAAACAGGAAAATGCCTGTTTTTCTTTCTTCCGGGTGTTCCGTATGAAATGAAAAAGATGCTTTCCGAAACGGTAATTCCAAGAATCAATAAGCTGCAGGAAGGAATAAGAGAATACAGTATTATTAAAAATATATCCACCTTCGGTCTAACAGAAGCAGCAGTAAACGAAAATCTGTTACCATTTATCGAAGAATTTCCAGGTATAAAATTTGGCTTAAGGGCGACCTTTCCCGAGATTCATGTGAAATTATATGCAAGGGGAAAAGATGAGAATGAGACTATTAAACTTCTTGATGAAGCTTGCGCAAAGGTTTTAAACATATTCGGCAATAAAGTGCTTTCACCTCAGGGCGAATCAATGGAAGTTGTGGTAGGAAATCTTCTGAAAATCAATAATGCCACAATCGCTGTTGCCGAAAGCTGCACGGGCGGTTTGATTTCGGATATGCTTACTAATGTTTCCGGCAGTTCGGACTATTTCCGTTTTTCCGGTGTTACATATTCTAACGATTCCAAAATAAAAGTGCTGGGAGTGGAAAAGGCGACAATAGATCAGTATGGAGCCGTGCACGAAGAAACGGCAAAGCAAATGGCTGTTGGTGCAAGAAAACTTGCAGGTTCAACGTATGGCCTTTCAACCAGCGGAATTGCCGGACCTTCGGGAGGCACCGAGAATAAGCCGGTAGGAACCGTTTGCATGGGTCTTGCGACTCCCGATGATGTTAAGGGTTTTACTTTTAATTTTAATTTCCGTAACCGCATGATGAATAAAAAGATATTTGCCTATACTGCGCTTGATCTTATCAGAAAAGAGCTTGTTGTTTCACACAATCAAGGTCCGTCATCAGGGGCGTATGTCTGATATAAAATTTATAGATGCAGGTTGGCTAATAGATGGAAGCGGCGGTCCTGTTTTAAAAAATGTAAGGCTTGGCATTGAAAAGGAAAATATTGTTTCCATAAATGAATCAGGATTTAAAGATCCCTCAATAAAAGCAGCAGCAGATTTGTCTTCATGCACTATTCTTCCACCATTGGTTGACAGCCATGTCCATCTTTGCATGTCAGGAACTAATGATTCGATAGTCAGAAAAAATCAGCTTGATATAAACTTTGCTGATGCAAAAGTCATCATTTCAAATCATATTGCCCAACATTTGTCTCATGGTGTTTTAGCTGTAAGAGACGGTGGTGATAAATACGCTCATGCATTGCGATACTTAAATGAATGTCATGACATTATAAACTCTCCGGTTAAGATTAAAGTTGCAGGAAAAGCATGGCACAAGGCAGGAAGATATGGAGGCTTGATTGGAAGGCTGCCGGAAAAATATTGCTCTCTTGCAGAAGAAATAAAAAACTGTTCGGATAAAACAGATCATATTAAGATAGTAAATTCGGGTTTAAACAGCCTTAAAGAATTCGGCAAAGAAACCAATCCTCAATTTAGCATCAAAGAGCTGTCGGATGCAGTAAAAATTGCCGAAAGACTCGGTCTTAAGGTTATGGTGCATGCAAACGGGAAAAAACCGGTTGAGTTTGCTCTGGTTTCCGGCTGCCATTCAATAGAGCATGGTTTTTTCATGGGAGATGAGAACCTGAGATTAATGGCTGAAAAAAATATTACATGGGTTCCGACCGCTTGCACCATGAAAGCATATTCTGAACATATGGAAAAGAAAAGCATTGAGTATGATGTTACCCGCATGAATCTTGAGCATCAGCTCAAACAGATTTCAATGGCAAGAAAATTTGGAATTACAATTGCACTTGGCACAGATGCAGGAAGTACCGGCGTTCACCATGGTTCGGCAGTAATAGAAGAGCTTGGTTTATTGATAATGGCGGGGTATTCATTAGCAGAAGCTGTGAAATGCGCAACTTTTAACGGTGCAACATTACTTGGCATAGAAGAATTTGGTCTCATCGCTAAAGCAAAGCCAGCTACTTTTATAGCGGTGAAGGGTGATCCTTCAGAGTTTCCAGGTTCTATAAGCAGTATCAAGGCAATTTGTATTAATGGTATTTTAACAAATTTGCCCGGATAGATTGAGCAGAATATTTGAGGTGTTATATATTCATACCGGGCTTTATTGCCTGGAGCAAATTTTATCAGAGGTTGACAATACATGGGATTAAAAAAAGGTGATTTTATTGATCTTGAACTTACCGGCATGGCCTATGGCGGAAAAGCAATAGCCAAAGTTGACGGGTTTACAGTTTTTGTGGATAAGGCTGTTCCTTTAGACCGGGTTAAAGCGCGCATAATAAAAAAAAAGAAGAGTTTTGCAGAAGCAACCGCAGTAGAAATTATTGAACCATCTCCAGACAGAACTGTTCCGCCTTGCGAATACAGCGGTTATTGCGGAGGCTGCAAGTGGCAGTTTCTAAATTATGATCGGCAGCTTTATTATAAGCAGCAGCATGTTAAAGAAGCTTTGGAGCATATTGGTTTATTAAAAGATATTTTAGTACATCCTGTGATTGCGTCAGAATCGATCTTTGGATACAGAAACAAGATGGAATTTTCCTGTTCAGACAAAGAATGGGTATTACCTTTAAATTTTATACCGGGAGAAAAAACCGCCGGTTTCGCATTAGGACTTCATGTTCCGGGTACTTTTGATAAAGTGCTTGATATAAAAGCATGTCTCTTGCAGCCGGAAAAGGGAAATTTAATTTTAAATGATGTAAAGAATTTTATAAAAAATTCCGATATACCGGTATATGGGCTTAGATCCCATGAAGGGTTCTGGCGTTTTCTTATGCTGCGGAATTCGGCAGCATATGGCAAATGGATGGTTAATATTATTACTTCTGCGGAAGAGAAAAGTATTGTTGAGCCTCTTTCCGATTTGCTTGTTGAAAAATACTCCGATGTAGTGTCTGTAATAAACAATATTACTTCAAGCAAAGCTGGCATAGCTGTTGGAGAATACGAGAATATTCTTGCCGGATCTTCTTATATAAAAGATAAACTCGGAGCTTTTGAATTCGAAATATCGGCAAATTCTTTTTTTCAGACAAACACAAAAGGAGCGCAAATTTTATATAACAAAGTAAAGGAGTTTGCTCAGCTTTCCGGCAAACAAACAGTTATTGATTTATACAGCGGGACAGGCACTATTCCTATTTTTCTTTCAGCAGATGCCAGTGAAATTACCGGCATTGAGATTTCTGAAAGCGCCGTATCGGATGCCAAAAATAATTGTATAATAAACGGCATATCAAACTGCACATTTATAACCGGAGATATTAAAAACAGCCTTTCAAAGATTGAAAAAAAGCCTGACGTCATTATCATTGATCCGCCAAGAGTAGGGATGCACAAAGATGTAGTAAAGCAGGTTGTTGATATAGCTTCCGAAAGAATCGTTTATGTTTCCTGCAACCCGGCAACCCTTGCAAGAGATCTTTTCGTTTTGAAGGATTATTATGATGTTATGGAAGTACAGCCGGTTGATATGTTTCCGCATACCTTCCATATAGAATCTGTTGCCAGACTTGAAAAAAAGCATTTTTGATGACCTGATATTTTATACCATGTTGCTTATGGCTTATGCTTTGGTAAGGTATATGTAAAATACTTTACGAGATTCAATATGAAATATACTGATTTTATTCCGATTTCATATTTTAATTGAGTTATGCTGATATTAGTGTATAATGATAAAAGAATTAAAAGATATACAAAGATATTTAATGAAAGTTATTCTAATTCAGGCTTGAGAGATGCTTAATAATTCTTTTATAAAAAGAGCGATGAGACATTTAAAGAATCTTCGAATTTGCCCGGAGATAAGAAAGGATAGAATTTCAACTACAGGAAGACATAGAATATTTCGAAAATTGGAATTTGAACCTGGCGCAAAATCTGGGCAAAAAAGCGGGTTATCCTGTGGTCTTGCAGCAAAGTCAGCACGGCTTGGTATTTGTGCTATTATTGCGGTACTTATTTCCGGCTTTATCTCTTTAGCCTTTGCTGATATTTATAAATATATTGATAAAAACGGTACGATACATTTTACTAATGTTCCCACAAATCCGTCAATTAACTATCGCCTTTTTATTAAAGATATACATGAGAAAACACCAAAACCCCGTTTATCATTATACCAATCTAATGCATATGATCATGTGATTACAGAAGCTTCAAAGAAACATGGCATTTCATTCCCTTTGCTCAAGGCCGTAATAAAGGCTGAGTCCGATTTTGACCCCAAAGCTGTATCAAGCGCTGGAGCACTTGGATTAATGCAGATAATGCCTGAAAACGTAAAAGCCTTCAAAATAAAAGACCCCTTTGATCCGAAAGAAAATATTTTAGCCGGGACACGATATTTCAAGAAACTTATAGAACGGTTTGATGGGAATCTTGATCTGGCGCTGGCTGCATATAACGCAGGACCTGGTGCTGTTGCCTCTTTCAAAGGCATCCCACCTTTTAAGGAAACTGAAGACTACGTTGAAAGAGTTATGAAATACTTTCATCATTTCAAACAAAATAGTCGCAATATCTCGCAATAAACCTCAGAAGAGCTTAAATCGAAGAGCCAGTTTCAAAACGTTTCAGTTTGGTCAAGCTCAAGGCGGGCGAAAATTTTAACCGCAGGAATACATGGAGTATTTCGAGGATTAAAATTTGAGCTCAACGCAGAGATCGGCCAAAATGAGGCGTTTTGCAATTGGCTCCGAAGTATATTATTTTCCATTCGTCATTCGCTATATTTCAGTACTATCCCGGTACGTGTAGGAAGATAAAGGCTGATAAACTGACGCTTTGAGTTTTTTGCTTCACCGCAAATTGTTTTATGCTCATGTCCTGGAATAAGGCGGCCATGTCCTCCATATATCAGGGCATCACTCTCAAAAATCATATGGTAGGTCCCGGGAGGAGCGTCAAAGCAGTAATTTGTAAAAGAACAGGTTGGATGAAAATTAAAAACAAATAAAAGGCCGGCTCTCCTGAAGGCAATAATTTTATCATATGTATTTTCATATAAAAGCAATGGAGCTGAAGACTCCAGAAGATTATATTGCTTTGCTACGGCAATCATATCGCGATCAAAATTTGCAAGAAGATGATATTTTAATAAAGAATCGTCAACAAGATGCCATTGGCGTCTGGCATAGTGGTACGACCAGTTGTTGCCTTGCCTTGGGAAATCTATCCATTCCGGATGCCCGAATTCATTTCCCATAAAATTCAAATAACCGTTTCCTGCTGTAGATAAAGTGATCAGCCTGATTAATTTATGCAAGGCAATTCCTCTGTCGACACGAAAATCATTATCACCTTTAGTCATATGATCAAATATAGCAACGCCGATTAGTCTGAAAATAAGGGATTGATCTCCAACAAGAGCCTGATCATGTGACTCGCAATAACTTATTGTTTTTTCTTCTATACGTTTGTTGTTAAGTTCATACCAGAGATGACCGGTCGGCCAGTCTTCATCATAGGAATCTTTAACAAGTCGTATCCAGAAGTCGGGTATCCCCATGGCAAAGCGGTAGTCAAAACCGAAACCACCTTCTGATATTGGAACTGCGAGTCCCGGCATTCCGCTGATATCTTCAGCTATCGTTATTGCATCAGGCCTGATATCATGTATCAGCTTATTTGCAAGGGCGAGATAGGTCAGGGCATCTTCATCAACATCACGACTAAAGTAACCATCATATGAGCTAAATTTTTCCTCCAGGCCGTGGTGGAGATATAACATGCTAGTGATTCCGTCAAACCTGAATCCGTCAAAATGATATTCTTCCAACCAGTATTTGCAGTTTGAAAGCAAAAAGTTAAGAACTTCTATCTTGTTATAATCAAAGCATCTGGAATCCCATGCGTTATGCATTCCGCGAGGCCCATCATGAAAATATTGGTGCATTGTGCCGTCAAACCGGCTTAAACCTTCGACTTCGTTAGAAACGGCATGGGAATGTATTATATCCATGACAACGGCTATACCTGCCGAATGCGCAGAATCGATCAGTTCTTTTAAATCTTCTGGAGTTCCAAAGCGCGATGAAGCGGCAAAAAAATTAGAAACCTGATATCCGAAAGAGCCGTAATACGGGTGTTCCTGGATTGCCATAAGCTGTATAATATTATAACCGGAATTTATGATACGTGGAAGAATTTTATCTGCAAATTCTCTGTAAGTGCCGATTTTTTCTTCTTCCTGAGCCATACCTATGTGGGCTTCATAAATAAAAGGGGCATCTTTGAAACATTTAAAACCGGAAAAACGCCATTTGTATGGAAGCAGGGGAAACCAGACCTGGGCATTGAAAATAAGAGTATGCGGATCCTGAACCACACGGTTTGCATAAGACGGCACCCTGTCTCCTTCACCGCCCGGCCAATGAATCCTCAGTCTGTATAAATCCTTATGCTTCAGGTCTTCTTCAGCAAGCACTATTTCCCATACACCGGAATCGCTGATTCTATTTAATGAGTATTTGTCTAATTCCTGCCAGCCTGTAATCTCTCCGATCAAAAATACAGAATTGGCATTCGGAGCCCACTCTCTGAAAGTCCATTGGTTATTTGAAAAATGAAGACCGAAGTAATTATGGCCGGAGGCAAAATCAGCAAGAGTTTTATTGCCTTTGGTAAGAAGAACTTCTTTTTCAATTATATTCGTTATCCGGCTTTCAATAGCATCCCGGTAAAGTTGTAGAAAAGGATCGTTTTTATAAAATCTTTCTTTAATTGTCATTGTCACTTCCAATCGCTATATTTATCAAGAAGTAGTTGTGAGTGGACGCTGTAACATCTTCTCGTAAAGGTTTATATACTGTTTAGCTGTAACGGAATGATTGAAACTGTCAATGCTTTGCCGCATGATTCTTTTTATTTGTTTTTGTTTAACTTTTGAAGGCATTTTATAAAAAGTCATTGCCTGGTTAATCGCCCAAAAAAGTCCCTGTGTATCGTAATGATCGAATAAAAATCCATTTCCTGTTTCTTTTGTCACATCAAGGTCTGTTATTGTGTCATGCAGCCCGCCTGTGTTATGAGCAATCGGCAGAGATCCATAAATAGCTCCTATCATCTGTGGCAGCCCGCATGGTTCGAAACGAGAGGGCATAAGCACAAAATCGGATGCGGCATATGCAATGCGTTCAAGTCTTTCATCAAAATTACACACTGCCACCCTGTTATTCAAATGATGAAAGTCAACGATGTTTTTGAAGTGCTGCTGATATTCTCCGTTTGCCACAAAAACGATTTGAAGATTTAAATCCCAGTAAGAAGAGACGACGTCATAAAGAATTTTTGCAAGAAGCTCCGACCCCTTCTGTATTGAATCCAGCCTGGATGGCCAGAAAAATAAAGGAGCCCGGTCATCTTCTATAAGCCCCAGCGTTTTCTGAAAAGCTTGTTTATTCTTAACTTTTCCTTTTGCAAAATCATCTATTCCATATTTGAAGAAAATATCATTGTCTTTGGATGGATTAAAAGTAGGGTCCGGAGCATTCAAAATTCCTGCTGCACATCCTGAATGCCATTTATTTAACAGTTCCTGCCGAAGATAAGGCTCGACAAAAGGGTGTCTTCCCTCAATTATTTCATTTAAAAAAGTCGGACTTACCGTGTTTACATAATGAGCCGCAAAAACTCCGCTTGTAAGCAGGTCAACAGGATTTGATTCGCGGGTTCCCCAGTAATCATAAGCCATTTTCTCATAATAAAAATTTTGCCAGAAGGAAGCTGCATCAATACCTGCATCTTCGATATTTGAAAGAAAAGTTTTAGTTGTGTGAATATTATGTATGGTAAACAGGCAGGGTATCCCAAGCTTTCTTGCCATGGCAGGTATCAGACCGGTCATCCAGTCATTGCAATGAATCAAATCCGGTCTCACACGCGGAATTATATTATTTATTACTTCACGCTGGAAGGATAGAGCTATTTTCAGATTTTCCCACCCGTAGCTGGAATAAACGTGATTTAGATAGTAAAACACCTTGTCTTCAGCAAGATGAATTCTTTCCTCAGGTATTTTCCTGCGGATTAAATCCAATTCTTTACCAAAAATACGGGCAAGCTGAGCGTTAAAAATTTCCCTGTAATCAGGAAGAGCTACATGCACGTCTGCTCCATGTTCGAACAATGAGCTTATTAATGCTGCTGAAACATCGGCAAGCCCGCCGGCTTTTGCAGTAAAATAATTGGAAACGTTTCCCATTCCTTCAGGAAGATGAGTTACTTCAGGTGTTACGATAAGTATGCGTGGATTTGTTTTAGAACCTACAGACATTACTTTATCCTTATTATAGAATATATAAACCCTGACCAGGGAATATAGATTTTAATTCCTTAATTGTTAATAATTATAGATTGTTTTTTATAAATCAATTATGCCCAGGTTAAAAATTCCTGGGTGCTTTTTATCCATTCATCACCTTTTGGCATTACTCTGGCTGTTAAGCCGAATCTTCCGGTATCACAACAAGTTATAGCACAGTTATAAATATAGTTGCCATTCCCCAGATTTTTTTCAACAGTCATTATTTCTGCTTTACCATCAGTTACTGAATCAACGGATTGTATACGGCCATAATAAAGCTGTACTTCTACTTCTTCGGGAATAATTTCGCCAAGAAAGACTTCAGTTGAAACATAAATAGTATCATCAACACGAAAAGGACCCTGATCTTTCCTTTTAGGCGGTTTTATGCTGATAAGTTTCCAAAGTGATTGAAGACGCTCTCTCTGAAATGAAAGCGCTCTTGCTTTTGAACTATTGTTTGATAGAAGATCCCGGTTGTTTTTAGCTGATGAAATATAAAATTTTTTATTGTAATTTGCTACCATTACATGGCTGCAAAAATATTGCATAGCCATTTTCATGGATTCTTTCATTTTACTCAACCATATTTGCGAGTAATTGTTGTTTTTCTTGTCATAGAAACAAGGGATAACCTCATCTGATAGCACATTATACAATGCCTGACTTTCAACATTGTCCTGATACTCCGAGTCAAAATATTCTTCTCCTTTTCCTATTCGCCAGCCTCTTCCTTCGGAATATCCCTCACACCACCACCCGTCAAGTATGCCAACATTGAGCCCTCCGTTTATTGCGGATTTCATTCCCGAAGTGCCGCAAGCTTCAAAAGGACGCCTGGGAGTATTCAACCAGACATCAGCTCCCTGAACAAGCATTCTTGCTATATTGATATCGTAATCCTCGAGAAAAATCAGGTGATGCCTCAACTCAGGCTTTTGTGCAAATCTTATCACATATTTTATAAGATCCTTTCCTTCCTGGTCTTTTGGATGAGCTTTCCCTGCAAAAATAATTTGCACGGGATGTGTTTTGGAGGTGAGAATTGATTCAAGCCGTTCGGGATCCATAAACAAAAGATGAGATCTTTTGTATGTTGCAAATCTTCGGGCAAACACAATCGTCAATGCATCCTGGTCTAGCACTGATTCTACATCGTTCATAATCAATTTAGGAGTGTTGCGCTTCTCATATTGTTTTATCATAAGTTCGCGGCATTTTCGAACAAGCCTGGTACGGTTTATTTCATGGATATGCCAGAGCTCTTCATCATAAATCCCGTCGATGCGGTTCATAAGTGCAGGATCCCATGGGTGTTTATTCCATCCGGAACCAAGATATCTGTCTAATAGAAGCGAAATTTCATGGGATATCCATGAAGGCACATGAACACCATTGGTGATATGTGTTATGGGTATTTCATCAACCGGCCTTTCCGGCCAAACATGAGACCACATTTTACGGGCAACAGAGCCATGAAGCTTACTTACTCCATTGCAATATTGAGCCATTTTCAGGCCAAGAATAAACATTGAAAACTGACCTTCGGAATCTTTCCATGCAGGTTTTCCCCATGAAAGGATTTCCTTTTCACTTGTTTCCAACTTTTCTTTATAGATTTGCAGATATGGTTTTACAATGTCTGTGGGAAATACGTCATGGCCGGCAATCACAGGAGTATGTGTTGTAAAAACTGTAGAACGGGGCACTATTTCAAGAGCTGTTTTCAAATCTACATTGTGTTTTGAAATAATTTGATCGATGCGTTCAATGCTTGCAAAAGTACAATGGCCTTCATTGAGATGGACTACAGTAGGAAATATTCCCATAGCCGCAAGAGCGCGCATGCCGCCTATACCCAACAATACTTCCTGAGCCACGCGCTTATTCTGATTAGCCGGATATAAATTGGCTGTAATGTCCCTTATTTCCGGAGGGTTATCAGGCAAATTTGTATCGAGCAAATAAAGAGGAACGCGTCCTATATTTACCTTCCAGACACGCGCACGAATATTGCCGTTTGGTCCGTTTACCGTTACGTATAATGATTTTCCTGACAGATCGAGCGCCTTTTCAACCGGAATTTTATACAGATCTGTTTCAGGATATTCTTCCTGCTGCATTCCATCCTGGCTGAGAAACTGGCGGAAGTATCCATGTTTGTAAAGAAGTCCTACTCCAACCATTGGAAGCATCAGGTCGGATGCAGCTTTCAAATGATCTCCGGCAAGTACTCCAAGACCGCCTGCAAACAGAGGTATACACTCATGAATGCCGAACTCCATTGAAAAATATGCAATAACATCATCTTGCTGGAATGGAGAACCCGGCACATTCAGCCTTTGAAGAACAGCGATTACAAAATTATCTCTGATTCGTTTCTGATGAACAAGAAAACTCTCATCTTTTGCAAGCTCTTCGAGCCGTTCTTTTGGTGTATTTGTTAAAAAAACAATCGGATTTTGTTCCGATTTTTCCCAGAGCTTTGGATCAATTCTTTTATAAAGCTCTTTTGCATCGTTTTGCCAGCTCCACCACAGATTCCGGGATAATGTATCCAAAAAAGACAGAGGTTCCGGGATGACGGGAAAAACCTGAAAAGGCTGTATATGTTTCATGTTTTATGATCCTCTATATATAATAGGGTTCGAGAGTTCGGGGATTCCGGGGTTCAATGGTTGTAGTTCTCCCATACGGTTCAGCATAATATTAACTGGGATAGAGCCGGCCGCCATTCACTTGACCACTTGAACTCTTGAATCCTTATAAGATATTTTTATTTTGAAAGCTGTATCCATACACGCAGCATCTCACTTGCACCCCATGCCTGTGCATCGCATCCCCTTGCTTTGTGGGGATAATCTCCGTCAACAACTTCCGGCACATGACCGGTGCACCCATACATTATAAGTTGGGTTGAAGAAGAAAGCAAAGATAAAGCACTGCGTTTTGCTTTATCGCCGTAAGTCATAGCCCAGGCTTCACAAAAAGATGGGAAAAGCCATGTCCAGGCCGTTCCATTGTGATAAGCCGGTTTTCGCTTGATATCTTCATCTCCTGCATAAATTCCCTTATATGGATTATGCGGATCATTAAGAACAGTTCCGTTAAGTTTTACCTCAAGAGGCCTGTTTACACGCCTGTCGGCAAGGCTTCTGATAGCACCCGGAACAAGAAGTTCATCACATGCGCAAAGGATTTGTTCACACAAGGTAAAATCCGAAACAGCACCAAGCGTTATTGCAAGAAGCTGGTTTGGTCTCAAAGCATCGTCCTTCTCGGCTTTTCTGGCAGAAACTCCCGATGGGGCACAAAGGCAGTCTGAAAGATAACCTCCCGTGAGCGGGAAGAGTTCATAAATAGATTTTTGAACTCTTGCTGCAAGGGCACTCCATTTTTTTGAAGAATCTGATGTATCAATATCGGAAAGAAACAATAAAGCTTTATACCACAAAGCCTGAATTTCTACCGGATAACCTTCCCTCGGAGTGCATGCAGGATAGTTGGTATCCATCCATGTAAAGTGAGCCGGGCTAAACAAAAATCCGGAATCGTCATCCATGTAAATTCCATTGGGCGTGCCGGATATCAAACGGGAAGCCAGGGAAATCAGTATGCTTCGAATATCCCTGTCATCTGTTTTCCGGTTTAAAAAAGAATCTTTTCCTTTGGCTCCGGCTAAATCAGAACACGCAATAAAAAGCCACAACGGGGCATCGGAAGTGTCTCTGTTAGCGGCATCATGGCCACTTATCATGTTTGGAATCGTTCCGTCTTTTTCAAACCTTGCAAATTGCTTTATTACAAGCTCTGCTTCTTTATACTTTCCCGCAGCAATCATTCCTCTTGCAAATATAAGAGAATCGCGTCCCCAGTCGAGAAACCAGGGATATCCGGCTATTATGGATTTGTAAGATCCTCTGCTGGTTATGTAGTGGTCGAGAGCTAAAGTTAATGCTTCTTCGATTTTCAAGCCGGGATGCCGCTTTTTAAAAGATGAATCGTTCGTTTCGGCAGGTTCCGGGCAGGAAGATTTATGTTTAATTTTACTATCAACGCAGGCAGATAAAACGACTTCTTCTCCTCCTTTAAGAAAGGTTTGGAAATAACCGGGGCTAAAAAGATCCGAATTCGGATCAAGACCTCTTTGGTCTTCTAAAGATCTGAAGATCATATACTGCCATTCGGGTTCAAAAGAAAAATTGCCTTTTGATATATCCATAAAAAGCCCGAATTCTGCCTCAGGCGCAAACATAAATCCGGAAGATTTTGACGACACGGCACCTGGCCACAACTGTTCGGGTCCTTTAAAAGCCTTGGTCGTTTCGTGAAAATTTCTGTATTCAATATCCGGTCTTAATATAAGCTTTATCACCTTATCGTCAGATAAATTTCTATCCTGATTATTTGAATATGGACGGGTAAAAACAATACGTACTGAATTTTCACCATTTACCATGTGAAGTCTAATATTAAGATGAATATGTTCCCCCTGGCTTGTTGGTATACGATAGCGCCAGAGACCGCCGTCTTTGTAATCAAATTCAAAGGAATCGAAACAATCCGAACAGACGTCTTGTGAAAAGCCCTGGAATACTACCCATGCCCGGCACCTTGAGAAAGCAACAAGTCTGTCTACAGGATATTCACTGCTGGTATTTGCTGCAAGAATAGCATCATATTTACTATTCAAGGTGCCCCAGAATACAGGGACATGCAACATTGCACCGCGTCCGTTCGTATCAAGCATGCCGATTGGATTTTTAAGCAATTGGGAACGACTGAACACCCTTTTGAGTCTGACTTCTTCCGGTTCCGATAGATAAAGAAGGGGCGCTTGTACGTGTTTTGCCTGTCCTGACTCGTAAACTGTAAGTTTCAAAACCAGTTGTTGATGCTTTAAAGGAGTTTGAAGAGGAGAGAACAGCGCAAAAAATAAACCATCTGATCGAGGCAGGCTTTCTTCATTTGCTAAGATAAAATTCCCGTCTGCTATCAAGGCCTGAAAGGGTTTATCCGCAACTACCATAAGAAAATATGAGGGCGGTATCATGATTTCCCGCCTGACATCTTTGGGCCAGTTCCATACTTTTACTCTGGTTTCACCGGAAAACGGATTGAGGCGCCGGCAATATTCTATTGGATTATCGGCGAGAGAGTTTGATGCATTTTCGATATCGAAATCGCCTATATCGTTATTTCCGTTATATATTCTTAAAATATCAAGCGCCTTCGCATTCATTTTCTGTTTTGCAACTTTTTCAGGTACAATGAAATCTCTTTCAGCATTAATTTTTATAAGATCAAGATCATTTTCATCGTTTGTAAGGCATAGCACCATGCCTGGATTAAGAAAGTATGAGTTATAATTGCTACTGGATTCAACATGAATTTTTTCTGATGTAAGAAGGTCAATATATGTTGTTTCCTTGATCCCGGCCTTTTTTGCATCCCATGAGGCAAGAGTTTGATTGTTATCATCGAGATTTGCAACTATAAGCAGTTTCTTGCCGGTTGGAATATTGTTGCGAAAAAGAACAATATGATTTCCCTCGCCATGCTGGATCAAGCTCAATTCTGTTTTGTTAAAAAAGGCGGGGTGAGCCTTAAGGATATTTGAAAGTGTCTTTAAATGATCAACCTGGTTATCTTCTGCTCCCCAGTTAAGAGAAGATGCTTCGTGCACATTAATTTTTTCTGTAGCAAACCACTCAACCCCATTTGCAAAACCGAAAGATCCTTCATAAGATAGAAGAGCACATAGTGTGGTGCGCATTCTGGCATATGTTTTGGAACGTGAAGCAAGCCTGTTATTGTCATGGGTTTCGGCAAAATGGAGAAGAATACCGTCTTCAGAGGAGATGGCTGTTGCGCCGGGAAGATAATGTTCCAACTGGCCCCGGTCGTAATTTTGAAACAATTCGGAATAAGCAAGGTTAAAATTACCCAAGTTTAAAATGTCGCGGGTAACGGACATTCTTCCTCCCAGTCCTTCCAAAAAGAAAATGGTATCAGGAAATTGTTCCCTTACTAATGTTACTATAAACCGCCATGCGGAAAGTGGAACCATATAACCGGCATCGCAGCGGAAACCGTCAACTCCTCTGCGGCACCATGTAAGAAATATGTTCGCCATATAATCCCACAAATCTTTCTTTGAATAATCTAGCATTGTAAGATCTTCCCAGCGCACACCCCATGCACCGGGAACTTGAATATGGCCGTCTTTGCTGCGCACGAGCCACTCAGGGTTCGTTTCATGCAAAGATGCTGCCCATCCGGTATGATTGATTGCTATGTCTATTAAAATTTTTGCACTGCGGGCATGAATGGCATCAACTAACTCTATGAACTGTTCAAGCGGCGTTGCTTTGGTGTCGAATTCGGCTAAAGCAGAATCTACGGCTGTAAAACTTAATGCTGCATATGGACTGCCGAAACGGCCCATGCGGGCGTATGTTGTAGGAGTAGGGTTAATAGGAAGAAGCTGAATAGCTCTGCAGCCCAGCTTTCCGATAATAAAATCAAGTTCACGGATGAGATCGCGAAACTTGCCCGACTGAGGAATTACTGTATATCCTTTTGCATCAAGGTTTTGTATCCAGTTAACTTGTGTTGGATCAGCAGCTCCCCTGCCTTCTTTATTGGGTCCGAATTGCCGTACAAAAGCATTGTAAATAATATTGGCACAACAGGTTGCGGCAGGTTCTACATTTATTGTGGTATTGGGACCGTCAGGCCAGATTGGATCAACATCATCTTTTTTCAGAAAATAACATTTGGCTTCAAAATGCCCGACTTCGCAAAGAGGCACTGTAATGCTAAAAGTCAGTTCATCGATTTTTTTCATTGGAAGGTCAAACCAGTCTCTTCCAAGAGGAGGTTCATCGTGAAATACCTCTCTTATTATTTCGTTTCTTGAGGTTTTTGCTTGACCTATGTTTGTACGAAGCCAAGCTTTTCCATTGAGAGGGTCTGAGATAGTAAGAGTAATAGTCTGCGCATCACCCCGAAACATCAGAAGATGAGTTCCGGGGAAAGGATTCTGGGATACCCGGACTATATTTCCCATGAAGCGCTATCCTTCCATGATATGTTTTACAAGATGCCCAAGTTCCGGAAAAATCAGGGCTTTACAAGCAAGCTTGCAGGCTTTTAAACTCCCCGGCATACAAAAAACAATGGCGCTTCCTATAATTCCTGCTGTGGCTCGGGATAACAGCGCTGCCGAATCTATTTCTTCGAAACTAAGCTGGCTGAATATAGGCCCGAAAGCTGTCAGCTCCTTTTCAAACAAGGGGCGAACCGATTCAATTGTAACATCTTTGCTGCTTATTCCGGTGCCTCCGGTCAACAGGAGCGCCTGAACTTTTTGCTCAAAAACAGCTACTTTGACAGTCTCTGCTATTTTATATATATCATCAGGTACGACCTGATAGAATATTATATCATGCCCCTCTTTAATCGCCAGTTTTTTTATCCAGCTTCCACTTTCATCGGTTTTTTCAGTTCTTGTTGATGAAACGGATATAACACCGACTTTTATTCTTTTCGGGGCATGTTTTTTATGATCTTTAACGCCCATAATTTATTTATTTTCCAGAACAACTTTGTCTATACCGTCGTACTCGGACAAAAGCACGTTTATGGTTTCGAGCAAACCTGTTGGAATGTGTTTGCCAACATAATTTGCCTGAATAGGAAGCTCTCTGTGTCCCCTGTCTACAAGTACTGCAAGCTGGATACGATCCGGTCTTCCATAGTCCATAATTGCATCCATAGCAGCTCTTATTGTCCTGCCTGTAAACAAAACATCATCCACCAGTACAACCTGTTTTCCGTCAATGGAGAAGAAAATATCGGTAGCCTGAACTACGGGATTATGGCTTATTCTGGTCCAGTCATCACGGTAAAGAGTGATATCAACAGTTCCCGCAGGTATTTCGATACCCTCGATTTTCTTTATTAATGCCTGTATCCTTTTGGCCAGAAAAACGCCGCGGGTTTGAATTCCTATAAGCGAGAAGTTTTTGGCGCCTTTATGAACTTCAAGAATTTCATGGGTCATTCTTGTGATAATACGTTCTATATCCGCTGCATCCAGTATGGGATGTGTATTTTTCATCATTTTTCAGGTACCTGAATGTTTGATATGTTTAATTATTCTGAGCCAGTTTCAAAACGTCCCATTTTGGCCGATCTCTGCGTTGGGAGAAAATTTTAATCCTCGAAATACTAAATGTATTCCTGCGGTTAAAATTTTCACCCGCCTTGACCTTGACCAAACTGAAACGTTTTGAAAGTGGCTCATTCTGTTTAAAAATTAACATAACAAATAAATTTTAGTATAACATGCATACTTTTTTGTTCAAGAAATAAAATTGATGGCTTGTAAAAAGCTAACTGCATTATATAAAATATTACTCAAGCGTGATTAAAATATGATTGAATGAGTCAATGTTATCTTCACTATTCTCATCATTCGATAACATTTTATTATGAAGCAACCGGGTAGCGAAGATGCTCACTCTTAGTGCATCAAAATCTACTTTTTAAATAGCTTCCAGAAGTGAACGAAATAATCTAATCCGGACCAGACAGTCATAACAAGCGCTATCCAGAGAAAGAACATTCCTATCGCATGGAAATTGATACCCAAATATGGATAATGCATCAAAAGAGGAATAATAGCAGCTATCTGAAAACCGGTTTTATATTTTCCGAGTTTTGAGGCCCCTACGTCCTGACCGTGTTCTGCAATAATGCTTCTCAAACCGGTTACCGCAAGCTCGCGTCCGATAATAATACAAACAACCCAGGCAGGTATCCAGCCAAAAGAAGCCATCATTATGCAGGAACATGATACAAGAAGCTTATCGGCAAGGGGATCCATGAATTTGCCTATATTTGAAACAAGCCCCCATCGCCTTGCCAGATAACCGTCAAGATAATCGGTAATAGCCGCAGCACTAAAGAGCAGTGCTGCAATCAAAGTGAAATATTTGTTTTGAAACAGCAGAAATACTACAATTGCAGGAATTGCAGCCATTCTGTATATTGTCAAGCTGTTTGGATGTTTCAGTATATAAAGAATCCTGCTGCTATTCGTCATTCCATTATCCGAAAACATTATTTTTTTGTTTTTTTCGATTTCTTCCAGTCATCAAGAAAAGACTTTATACCCTTATCCGTAAGCGGATGGGAAGCAAGCTTTGCCAGAACATTAAACGGAATAGTAGCAATGTCTGCCCCAAGTAAAGCAGATTCAAGAACATGAAGAGGATCACGCACGCTTGCAACAATAATTTCCGTTTCGAAAGCGTAGTTGCTGTATATATCGACGATCTGCTCAACCAGTAAAAGACCATCATGTGAGATATCGTCAAGGCGCCCCACAAAAGGGCTCACATAAGTCGCACCGGCTTTTGCAGCCATTAAAGCCTGAAGAGGCGAGAAAATCAAAGTAACATTCGTTTTTATCCCTTCCTCCGTTAGCTTTCTCACAGCTTTGAGGCCATCAACCGTCATGGGAATCTTTACAACTACATTCTTGTGGATTAATGATAGCTGATTAGCTTCCTTTATCATATTCTTTGCATCAAGGCTTATAACCTCAGCGCTTATAGGTCCGTCAACAATCTTGCAGATCTCTTCTATAACTTCTTCTAAAACACGCCCCTCTCTGGCAATGAGAGACGGATTGGTTGTAACCCCATCTACCATCCCCATACTGTTTGCTTCTTTTATTTCATCAATGTTTGCCGTATCAATAAAAAACTTCATAACGAATCCTCCTTATACCACAATTCATACGTTAGAGCCACTTTCAAAACGTTTCAGTTTGGTCAAAGTCAAGGCGGGTGAAAATTTTAACCGCAGGAATACATGTAGTATTTCGAGGATTAAAATTTTCGCCCAACGCAGAGATCGGCCAAAATGGGACGTTTTGAAACTGGCTCGTTATTTATTCGAATTCAGCTTAACAAACTTATCCCTGCATTCCGGACTGCAAAAGAACATCTCCTTGCCACCAAAATTCAGAAATATACCGTCTTTTTTGAGAAAATATACTTCACAAACCGGATCCTTTATCATTAAATCATCCGCAGCATCAGCATTGCGATAAACTTTCCTTTTTGAAGACACTGAAGGGGTCAGCAAGTATTTAGAAATTTTATATACAAAAAATACAAATAAAATATATATTATTAATTTCATCGCAAATTTAACGCATTCATATCAGACTGTTAATATCTAATTATCTCCTGTTCATTATCATCCAGACTATCGAGCAGCCATTTTATATCTTTTTTCAAAACAGGATGAATAACCGATGAATCTATATCGCAAAGAGGTTTTAACACAAACAGCCTTTTATGCATCCTGGGATGCGGGATAGTCAGCCCCGGTGAATCTATAACCAAATCGTCATACAATATAATGTCAAGATCAAGAATGCGCGGGCCAAAGCGCACTTTGTCATATATGCGTCCGGCATTATGCTGAACTGAAACTATCTCTTTTAAAAGATCTGCAGGTTTCAGTATGGTTTCAACCTTTACAACGGCGTTTACAAACCAGTCCTGATCTTTATAATCAACAGGAGAAGTCTTATAAAAGTGTGACCATGCTATAATCGCAACAACTCCCAAATCAGTCAGCACTTCTACACCTTTTTTGCAGTTTAGAAGCTTATCTCCAATGTTGGAGCCGACTGAAATATACGCAGTGTGTCTTTCCACATCAATAATACCGGTTAAGCTGCAAGGATTAAAACTCAACAGATCGGATTCGTTCAACGACTTCTTTCATCCTCTCTTGTCCAACCGTAAGAGCCATACGGATATAACCTTCTCCGGCAGATCCGAACCCGTTTCCGGGAGTTACAACTATACCCGTTTTTGACAGCAGAAGGCTTGTAAACTGCGCTGATGTGTAACCCTTTGGAACCTCAACCCACACGTAAAAAGTAGCACGCGGCTTATTAACCGAAAATCCAAGTTCTGTTAAGCCGTCCACCAGAATATCGCGGCGCTTTGTATATTCCAGATTAAACTCATCCACACATGACTGGTCTCCATCAAGAGCGGCAATGCCTGCAATCTGGACGGCCTGAAATGCCCCTGAATCTATATTGCTCTTGATCTGTCCGAGTCCATCAATCACTTCCGGTCTTCCCACCGCAAATCCCAGGCGCCACCCTGTCATATTATAGGTCTTTGAAAGTGAATGAAATTCAATACCAACTTCTTTGGCACCTTCTGTTTCAAGAAAACTGGCTGGTTTGTAACCATCAAATGCCATTTCAGTATAAGCTGCATCATGGCATATTATGATGTTATTTTTCTGTGCATATCGAACTACTTCTTTAAAAAATTCGTCTGTTGCAACAGCGGAAGTCGGATTATTAGGATAATTGATAAACATCAGTTTTGCTTTTTTTGCAATATCATCAGGAATGGCATCAAGATCAGGAAGAAAATCATTTTCCTTCTTTAAATCCATAAAATAGGATTTACCCCCTGCAAACTGAACTCCTACATTATACACAGGATAACCAGGGCTTGACATAAGCGCTATATCTCCCTGATTAATAAATGCAAGCGGAATATGTGCAATACCTTCTTTAGATCCAATGAGTGTAACAACTTCTTTAGCTGAATCAAGAGATACATTAAATCTTTTCTTATACCATCTTGCAACCGCATTGTTGAACTCATCCATTCCGGTATATGAAGGATACTTATGATTTTGCGGATCCATTGCTGCTTTCTGTAAAGCTTCGATTATATGAGGAGGCGTGGGCATATCCGGATCGCCTACTCCAAGACTTATTATATCCACACCACGTTTTTTAACTTCATCCTTCTGCCTGTCGATTTCCTTAAACAGATATGGAGGAAGATTTTTCAGTCTTTCAGATTTTTCGATCGTAATCATATTGCAAACATCATCCCTTTGTTAAAATAATTAATATTGCCAAGCATCTTTTCCCAGTTCACCTTTGTATACGAGCCGGGCATCTCCTTCAAGATAAATATCATAAAACCTGCCGTTATCCTGTTTAAAATGAATAGTAAGAACCCCTTTGCTTCTGGTTATCACATCTATCGGAGACTCAACTTTATATTTACGGGCTGCAACCAGAGCTGATGCTATTGAACCAGTGCCGCATGCCAGAGTTTCACCTTCAACGCCTCTTTCATAAGTTCTGATATGGATTGTTTTGTTTTTTACGCCGCTGATAAAATTTACATTAGTTCCGGCTGGAGCATAATTTTCATGAAATCTTATTTCTCTTCCTATACCGGCAACATCAACACCTTCAATATCATCTGTCATAATAACTACATGCGGAACGCCGGTATTTAAGCTTGAAACCTTCAACGGACAGGTTTTTAGGGAGATCTGATAATCATATTCACAGTAAGAAGGGTCCATCATGTTTACTTTCACCCTGCCATCGGTTACCTGGGCATGAACCATACCGGCATCGGTTACAAAAGACATATTTGGACCTGCAATCTTGTTTATATACGCAAACCTGGCGGCACATCTTGCACCGTTTCCGCACATCTCGGCCCTGCTGCCATCCGAATTAAAAAATTGCCATTTAAAATCAGCCGAATCACAATTTTCAATCAGTATAAACCCGTCAGCGCCTACAGACATTCTTCGCGCACAGACCTTAGTAATAAAAGAGGTAAGGCCTTTGTCTTCAATCAGATTTTCCCTGTTGTCAATTATAATAAAGTCGTTGCCGCTTCCGCTCATTTTAAAAAAATTTATATTTTTCATATCCTGCTCGAATAGCAAATAGCGAATATCGATGTCCGCTATTCGCTTCAATAAAATTATCAACAAATTTCCTGGCCTCAGATCCCTGCCCCCGTCACTTATACAAAATCAGGGATAATTTCGCCCCGTGTAAGGTCCTCGTATTTCTGCCGTTTTCTTGTAATCTGAAACTTATCGTCATTTACCATTACTTCGGCAAGCTTAAGTCTTGAGCAATAATTTGACGACATCACAAAACCATATGCCCCCGAACTCATAACAGCAAGAAGATCCCCCTGCTCAACGTTTTGTATGTTGCGGTCAAGAGCTAAAAAATCACCACTTTCACAAATAGGGCCCACGATGTCTGCTTTAATCTCTTCATTATCCGAATCCATAACCGGTTTTATGGCATGGAAAGCCTCATATAGAGTTGGGCGGACAAGATCATTCATGCCTGCATCAACAATAACAAATTCCTTAACACCCGTTGATTTCCGGTAAAGCACCTTTGTTACCAGTATTCCGGCATTTCCAACAATTACTCTTCCCGGCTCAAAAATCAGCTTAACTTTGGTATCACCTATTACTTCTTTTATTGCATTTGCATATTCTACAGGATCAGGGGGCTCTTCCTCATTATAAGTTATTCCAAGTCCTCCCCCTAAATCCAGATATTTTATATTGATTTTACAAGCTGTAAGATCTTTTATCATGGTTTTTAAGCTGTAAAGAGCGTCCTTAAACGGGCCTGTTTGGGTAATCTGTGATCCTATATGACAATCAAGGCCTATAACCTTAATGTTTTTAAGATTTGCTGCAACTTTATATGCCTCCATGGCTGCTTCGATATTTATACCGAACTTATTCTTTTTCATACCTGTTGAAATATATGGGTGAGTTTTGGGATCAACATCAGGATTTACTCTGATTGCTACAGGCGCTTTTTTCTTCAGCAATCCCGCTCTCTGATTTATAATCTCAAGCTCCTCTAAGGATTCGACGTTAAACATCAGTATTCCCATTTTAAGAGCATAATCTATCTCATCAATTCTCTTTCCTACACCCGAATAAACTATTTTGCTTGAAGCATATCCGGCCTTTAATCCTCTGTAGAGTTCCCCTCCCGAAACTATATCAAGCCCTCCTCCAAGTTTTGAAAACAGGCTTAATATAGCAAGGTTTGTATTAGCCTTTGCGGAAAAGCAGACAAGCTTGTTTACACCCTTAAAGGCATCGTTAAACGCTTTAAAGTGTCGTTTCAGTGTAGCATGGCTATAGATATATAAAGGCGTGCCTATCTTTTGCACAATATTTCTTACAGGCACATTCTCACAATACAATTCTTTGTCGCGATAAATAAAATGATTCATAATTCTCCCAACGAGCACCAATTGCATAATAGCTAAAATCGATATGAGTTGCTCAGTCTTCTATATTCGCTTTAATGGTTTTTATGTATTAATAATCAAATTTTATTATATTTGAATCTCTGCTCTCTGATGTCATGTTTTTACTAAAAGCAGTAACCTTGAAAAAATACTTAAATCCCTTATCAAGCTGTTTAATATATTTTATTTTTCTGTCGTTTCCATTAAAATCCGCTGCAACCTCAGCAACAGGCTTATAATTAATCGGGCAATTTTCACAAAAATCTTCTGAAACAGAGTATTTAGCCTGGTGTATAACAAACCCTGTTATAGGGGGACTCTCTTTCTCTTTAGTTTCAGGAACTGTCCAGGTAAGTATAACATTATTTGTTTCAATAATAGATTCAAGATCATTTACGGCAGGCACAGCAACTTGCCTTGGTGCTACCGGCGGGCCCTTTCTGCCGCAGCTGGACACCGATAAAAGAACCAACATGACAGCAACAGTCCAAAAAAATAAATTGTTTTTAAAAACTTTGTTTAAGATAGTCATTTGCGGTTTATATGCCTTTTAAATTCTGAAAAATAATTAACATATCGATTATTAACGGTTTAAAGTTAACTGTTATTAATTTGAAACCTTCATAAAAAACTTATCAGGCTTCTTTTGCTATATCTTTTTTTGCTTTCTTAATAGCAGAAATAACATTGCCTGTAGCAGTTCCGCCTAATGATTTTCTCCGTTTTATCATGCTGGCAGGCGTTAATACTTCAAATACATCATCTGAAAAAAGATGCGAAAAAGTTTTAATCTCATCAAGAGAAAGCTCATGAAGTTCTTTTCCTTTATTTAAAGCAAAAGCAACCGCCTTGCCTGCGCATGAATGTGCTTCTCTGAAAGGCATACCTTTTATAGCCAGATAATCAGCCAAATCCGTGGCATTTAAAAACCCCGAAGAAGAGGCTTTAAGCATAACCTCTTTATTTATTTTCAGATTAGGAAGCATTCTCGTATAAATTTCAATACATGCAATTAAAGTATCAACAGCATCAAACATTACTGTCTTATCTTCCTGCATATCCCTGTTATAGGAAAGAGGCAAAGATTTCATGATTGTCAGCATCGCAACAAGATCTCCGAATATACGTCCTGACTTACCTCTTACCAGTTCACAAACATCCGGATTTTTCTTTTGCGGCATTATAGAGCTTCCTGTAGCAAAAGCATCGGGAAGTTCTATAAAGCCGAATTCATATGAAGACCAGATTATAAGGTCTTCGGAGAACCGACTGAAATGAACAATGCAAATTGCAGCAGATGAAAGAAATTCTATTATAAAATCCCTGTCTGAAACCGAATCCATGCTGTTTGCGGTTACTTTCGGAAAACCAAGAAGCTTTGCCGTATAATTTCGGTCTATCGGATAAGTTGTTCCTGCAAGAGCAGCGCTTCCTAAAGGCATGACGTTTATTCGCTTCAAACAGTCCCGCATTCTTTCGGTATCGCGGAAAAACATCTCATAATATGCCATAAGATGGTGGGAAAGAAGCACCGGCTGGGCCTTTTGCAGATGTGTGTAGCCGGGCATAATCGTATCCGTATTTTTTGCGCAAAGATCAATGACAGCTTTTCTTAACTCAACAAGGCTACTTATGATTTTGTTTACTTCATCCCTTAAGTACATCCTAACATCTAAAGCAACCTGGTCATTTCTGCTTCTGGCAGTATGAAGTTTTAAAGCAACCTTTCCTATATCTTTTGCAAGTCTTGATTCAATATGCATATGAATATCTTCAAGGCTGTCATCATATTCAAATTTGCCGCTTTCAATATCTTTTTTTATCTTTTCAAGACCTTTTGCTATCAGCGAAGCTTCTTTGTCAGTTATTATGGATACCTTTGCAAGCATACGGCTATGGGCGATGCTTCCTTCTATATCATGCGCATAAAGTCTTTTATCAACATCAATAGAAGAGGTAAATGCTTCCACAATTTTATCGGTTTTTTGAGAAAACCTGCCGTCCCATGGTTTGTCCGACATATAAAAAGCCTCAATTCTTTATGTAATATTTCTGTTTTTCAAGCTCTGAATCCTTAAACGCAAAGCATTTAATCGGATGAAGCCCTCGGCATCTTTCTGGCTGTATACACTGTCTGTTTCAAATGTGGCAAATTCATGGCTGTATAAGGACTCACCAGATTTTCTGCCAAGAATCGTGCAGTTTCCTTTATAAAGCTCAATACGAACTATTCCTGAAACATATTCCTGGGTTTGGTCTATCATGTTTTGCAATATTTTCATCTCAGGTGAAAACCAGAACCCATAATAAACAAGTTCGGCATACTTTGGAATCAGAGAATCCCGAAGATGCATTACTTCTCTATCCATTGTTATTGATTCAACAGCCATGTGTGCCGCTCTTAATATTGTACCCCCAGGGGTTTCGTATACTCCACGCGATTTCATGCCTACAAACCTGTTTTCAACAAGGTCAACTCTTCCAATACCGTGTTTTCCTCCAAACCTGTTTAGCTCTTTTAAAAGCTTTGCTGGAGAATATTTTATCCCGTCAATTGCAACAGGGTTTCCTTTATCAAAAGTTATTTCTATAATCTCCGCTTCATCAGGAGCATTTTTCGGTGATACGGAAAGAGTGAACATATCTTCCGGCGGTGCATTCCATGGATCTTCAAGCACTCCTCCTTCATAGCTTATATGAAGAAGATTCCTATCCGAACTGTATGGCTTTGCCTGAGTAGTAGGCACGGCAATACCGTGTTTCTTGGCATAATCCATAAGAAGTGTTCTTGAACTTAAATTCCATTCACGCCAAGGAGCAACAATTTTTATACCCGGATCATGCGCAAGATAGGTCAGTTCAAATCTTACCTGATCATTGCCCTTGCCGGTAGCCCCATGGCTTACCGCATCCGCTCCTTCGATTTTTGCAATTTCCATCTGGCGTTTTGCAATAAGCGGTCTTGCAAGAGATGTCCCAAGAAGGTAATTGCCTTCATAAATAGCATTTGCACGAAAGGCCGGAAATACATAATCCTTTGCAAATGTTTCTTTAAGATCATCGATATATACCTTCACTGCTCCGGTTTTTTTAGCCTTTTCATCAATATAGTCAAGTTCTTCTTCCTGGCCTAAATCGGCGGAAAAAGTGATTACTTCGCATTGATATGTTTCTATAAGCCATTTCAGAATAACTGAAGTATCAAGTCCGCCCGAATAGGCCAATACTATTTTTTTAATTTTATCCGACACTTTATTTCTCCAAAAACCAAAATAATTTTAACAGCAAAATCTATAAAACAACCGATTTACCGCCTATCAGGGCTTCAAGTATTGCTTTTGTCATATGAAGCTTATTCTCAGACTGGTCCCAGACAACGGATTTAGGACCTTCAAGAACTTCTTCACTGATCTCTTCCTCCCTGTGTGCGGGAAGACAATGCATAACAATTACATCTTCCGATGCATATTGAAGAAGTTTACCTCTTAACTTATAGGGAGCAAAAACAAGCTTTCTTTCTTTATGTTCGTTTTCCTGCCCCATGCTCGCCCATACATCGGTATATAACACGTTCGCACCGCTTGCGGCTTCAACAGGATCGGATGTTAAATGAATTTTTCCGCGTCCTCTTTCAAGCGCCCTTTTCAATATTTCTTCATCCGGGTAGTAGTCTTTAGGACATGCAAGAACAAGATCAAGACCCAATACCGCAGCTGCATTAATCCATGAATGCGCTACATTATTTCCGTCACCAATCCAGGCAATTTTAAGCTTGTCGTATCTTCCCTTTTTTTCTACTATCGTCATTATATCGCTTAATACCTGGCAGGGATGATACAAATCGGTCAGTGCGTTTATAATCGGAATTGAAGAAAACAGTGCGAATTCCTCAAGCAGACTCTGAGAATATGTCCTTATTGCGAGACAATCAATATATCTTGAAAGTACTCTTGCAGTATCTCTTACAGGTTCATCTCTTGCTATCTGAGTATCTTTTGCGCTTATAAAAAGCGGGGTTCCGCCAAGCTGAATCATTGCAGCCTCAAAAGAGACACGCGTTCTTGTTGACGGCTTATCAAAAATCAAACCAAGAGTTTTCCCAATAAAAGGACGGAATAAAATACCTTGTTTTTGCAAATTTTTAAGTTCTATCGCCCTGTTCAGCAAATCATCAATATCAGTTTTTGTTAAATCCAATATAGTTAAAATATCTTTTTTCAAGGCATCCTCTGCAATATATCATCAAGTAAAAATGTAGAGACGCAAAACCTTGCGCCTCTGGGACTTTGCGTCTCTACGGGTTGGTTTTTAGTCTATAGTATATCATCAAGACACAAAATAAGAGCATCAATTTCCTGCTTACTGATAATAAGAGGCGGAATAAAACGAATTACATTACCCTGTATGCAGTTTACAAGAAACCCTTTCTCAAGGCACTTATTGACCACCGGCTCACCTTCAGTATCAATTTCTATCCCAAGCATAAGCCCCATTCCCCGTATATCCCTGATAGAAGCATGCCTGGTTTTAAGCCACATGAGCCTTTCCATAAAATATGTACCAATCCTGCTGCAATGATCTATAACCTTTTCTTCCGTAAGAACTTTTAATACTTCAAGCGCAGCTGCTGTAACAACTGGAGTACCCCCAAAAGTAGACGCATGGGAACCATGTACGAAAGCAGAAGCAACATGTTCTTTTGCAAGCATTGCTCCTATCGGAAGGCCATTTCCCAGAGCCTTGGCCAAAGTCATTATATCCGGTTCAACCCCGAAATGCTGATAAGCAAAAAGTTTTCCGGTACGCCCTATTCCGGTTTGTATTTCATCGAACACAAGAAGAGCGCCTGTTTTATCACAAAGCTTTCTAACTTCTTTCAAATAGCCAGAATCAGGACACCACAATCCTCCTTCTCCCTGAATCGGTTCAAGAAGTACAGCACATGTTGACGGATTAATTTTTTTTGCCAGGGCATCGATGTCATTAAAAGGCACAAAATCAAATCCATCAAGAATAGGGTCATAACCTTTTTTTACCTTATTCTGACCTGTAGCAGATAAAGTAGCCATGGTGCGGCCATGAAAAGACCTTTCCATAGAAATTATTTTGTATCTTTCTTTTCCGCCGTTTCCGCTAAAGTACTTTCGAGCCAGTTTTATGGCTGCTTCATTTGCTTCCGCTCCACTGTTGCAGAAAAAAACCTTGTCTGCAAAACTGTTTTCAACAAGCCACAAAGCAAGTTTGACCTGCGGCACCGTATAGTAAAGGTTAGATACGTGAAAAAGAATATCCGCCTGGCTGCACAGAGCTTTTACTACCCTGGGATGGGCATGTCCAAGGCTGCAAACAGCAACCCCTGCTACAAAATCGATATAGGATTTCCCTTCGGTATCCCATACCGTACAACCCTTTCCCTTCTCTATGACAATAGAAGGCCTTTTATATGTATTTACTATACACTTTTCCGCTTTTTCAATAATATCATTTTTCATAATCGGACTTTTCAATTAAAAGTTTATACCTAATACCTTGAACCTTGAACCTCATTTTTTTACTTCAGTTCCTATCCCTTTATCCGTAAACAACTCAAGCAGCAAAGAATGCCGTTTTTTACCGTTTATAATGTGAACCTTTCCAACTCCATTTTTCAGTGCTTCCAGAGAACATTCTATTTTTGGAATCATTCCTCCTGAAATACTCTTATTATCCATCATCTTTTTGGCAGTCACAGAATCTATCGACGATATCAGATCCCCTGAAGCATCGAGTACGCCATCCACATCGGTAAGCAATATTAGGCGGCCTGCGGAAAGCGCCATTGCTATGCTTGCTGCTACAAGATCAGCGTTTATATTAAAAGTCTCCCCTGATTTACCGGCGCCGACTGGAGCAATAACCGGAATAAAACCCTTGTCAGTTAGAGTTGTAATTATATCAGGGTTGATGTTTGTTACCTCGCCTACAAGCCCCGGATCAATTATTTCAGGTGGTGTATTTTCATCCTTCTTAAATACTATGCGAAGTTTTTTAGCTAATACTAATCCTCCATCTTTTCCGCTTAAGCCCACTGCTTTTCCGCCATGCTGATTAATCTGGGCAACAATAGCCTTGTTGACTTTTCCGCCAAGAACCATCTCAACAACATCCATTGTAGGCTGATCGGTAAGCCGCATACCTCTCACAAAAGTTGATTTTATTCCCATCTGGGAAAGCACCTGGTTTATCTGAGGACCTCCCCCGTGTACCACCACAGGATTGAGTCCTACAAATTTCATCAGTACTATATCGCGGGCAAAATCTTCCTTTAATTGCTCATCAACCATTGCATGACCGCCATACTTTATTACTATTGTCATACCGTAAAAACGCCTGATGTACGGCAAAGCCTCAATTAATATATCCGCAACATTTGGATTCATTTTCCGTCCTAATCTTTAGCTTACCAACCTATCAACTTATGAGCTCTTTGTTAAAAACATCTTCTTTTTGGTTCCTGAACCTTGCACCTCGAACCTTGAACCTTGAACCTTAAACCTTGAACCTTAGAGTATATACCTACTCAGATCCTCATTATCTTTAATGTCATTTAATTTGCTTGAAACAGCTTTCGCATCAATTACAATATCTTTGCCGGGCATATCCGGAGCATCAAAAAGAATATCCTCAAGCAGGCATTCCATAATGGTGTGAAGCCTTCTTGCCCCTATGTTTTCAGTATGATTATTGACCTCTTCAGCTATTCTTGCAATTTCCTCAATTGCTTCCGGTTCAAAAACAATATTAACCCCTTCTGTTTTAAGCATGGCAATATACTGGATAAGCAGAGCATTTTTAGGTTCCTTCAGAATTCTGACAAATTCTTTCTGACCCAGTGCATCAAGCTCGACCCGGATAGGAAAACGCCCCTGAAGTTCGGGTATCAGATCGGAAGGCTTAACCGCATGAAATGCTCCCGAAGCAATAAAAAGAATATGATCGGTCTTTACCGGGCCATACTTTGTAGTAATTGTACTTCCTTCTACAATCGGAAGAAGATCCCTTTGCACGCCTTCCCTTGAGACATCAGGACCGGACCCACCGTTTTTACCCACAATTTTATCAATTTCGTCAATAAATATAATTCCGGATTGTTCAACTTTTAGAATTGCACTTTTTACTACTTTATCCATATCCACAAGCCGCTGGGATTCATCCAATATCAATATTTCCATAGCCTCGGAAACTTTTACCTTGCGCTTCTTTGTGGATTTAGGCATCAGGCTGCCAAGCATATCCTTGAAATTAACTCCCATCTCTTCCATGCCTAAGTTGGAAAATACTTCTATTACAGGCATTTGTCTTTCCGAAACATCAAGATCTATAATACGGTCGTCAAGCTTTCCCTTTCTGAGCATGTCACGGAGTTTATTTCTTGTTGTAGATGAATCGGTGCTTTCAGCATTGATGGGTTCCAACCCGGTTTCAATTGATTCATTCTTGTTATCAACTTCCTGACGGTTTGTTTTTGGAAGCAGGATATCAAGCATTCTTTCTTCCGCAATAATCATTGCTTTCTCTTTAACATCCTCCTGCTCTTTTGACCTTACCATGTTTACGGTCAATTCAAGAAGATCCCTTACCATAGATTCAACATCGCGTCCGACATATCCGACCTCTGTAAATTTGGATGCTTCAACCTTGTTGAAAGGCGAATCCGTGAGCTTTGACAGTCTTCTGGCAATCTCTGTTTTCCCTACACCTGTTGGACCTATAAGTATTATATTTTTAGGAGCAATTTCATCACGCAGATCATCAGGCACCTGCTGCCTGCGCCAGCGGTTTCTTAAAGCTATAGCTACCGATTTTTTAGCTTTATTCTGACCGATTATATATTTATCAAGTTCCTTTACTATTTCAGACGGTTTTAAATTTTCCATATTTCTCAAAGTTCTTCTATAGTTATTTTGTCGTTTGTGTATACGCAAAGAGATGAGGCTATTTTCATCGATTCTTCAACAATTTCCCTTGCGCTGAGATTGGAGTGTTTAATAAGAGCTGCTGCTGCTGCCTGCGCTCCAATTCCTCCCGATCCTATGCCGATAAATCCCTCATCAGGTTCTATAACATCACCGTTTCCCGAAATAAGAAAAATTCTGGAGTTGTCAACTGCAATCATGAGAGCCTCAAGACGTCTTAGATATTTATCCGTACGCCAGTCTTTTGCAAGTTCAACGGCGCTTCTTGTAAGATTGCCGTTATATCTTTCCAGTTTGCCTTCAAGGCGTTCCGAAAGATTAAGCGCATCAGCTGTGGCTCCTGCAAACCCTACTATGATAGTATCGTTATATATCCTTCTGACCTTTTTAGCCGTGTGTTTAACAACCATGTTATTAAGAGTAACCTGGCCGTCACCGGCAACCGCTATCTTTTCCTTATGTCTAACAGCAAGAATTGTCGTTCCGTGGAAATTCATGATTTCATTTTCCTGTTTTTTCAGCATATTATTTTCTTGGATGAGCCTTGTCATACGTCTCCATAAGTCTGTCTATACCAACATGCGTATATCTTTGCGTAGTTGAAAGGCTTTTATGCCCCAACAACTCCTGTACAACTCTCAGGTCTGCACCGGCATCCAGCATGTGTGTGGCAAAAGAGTGCCTAAGCGCATGAGGCGAAACAGGCACTGAAATACAAAATTCCCTGACAAATTTTTCAAGTATCCGGGCAATAGATCTGGTAGTAAGGCGTCCTTTATTCTTATTTAAAAAGAGAGGGCTGCTGTCATCTGATAATATTTTATCTCCCTTTAACTTTTCTCTGTAGGACTTTATTGCATTCATAGCTTTACTGCCTATAGGTACAATCCGCTCTTTACCGCCTTTTCCAAAAACCTTTATTAAACTTGCGCCAAAATCCACACTCGAAACATTAAGGCCTGCAAGTTCCGAAACACGTATTCCGGAAGAATACATAGTCTCAAAAATCGCACTGTTTCTTAAACCTAAAACCGTATCAGTTTTTATTGAATCAAGCAGACGAAACATCTCATCTACAGTAAGAAAAGCCGGAATGTTCTTATCCTGTTTGGGCGTTGATATTAACTCAGCAGGATTATTCGATATAATATTATGCCTTACAAGGTGCTTAAAAAATGACCTGAGAGCGGACAACTTACGAATAATTGATTTTTTTTTGTTCTTTTTATGCAAAAAACCAAGATATGCCCTGATCAACAGATAATCCGCATCTTCTGCCATGAATGTTTTTTTATCAGATTTTTCATCACTGTCATGCCCGGATTTATTAGAGGCAAAAGATGCAAACTCATAAAGATCATTTGCATAAGCACGGCAGGTATTAACCGAATATCCTTTTTCAGAAGCAAGGGTTTCTATAAAAGAGCTTATCAAGCTGTCAATCGGATGCTTGTTCATCGGACAGAACCATTAAAATTAATCAATGACTCAAGTTCATCCCAGCTCCCTACCTCCAAAAACGGGTGTTTTTCTCTGTTCCATGGTTGTTTGAAAACAACAGGCGTAACACCTTTTTCATTTAATGCAAAACATGTTTCAAGCCTGTCTTCCACAAAATATGAAATATTTTTCCCCAAAAGGACATCAGCCTTTGCCTCAAAGGAACCTGTAGCTATAACTTCAACTAAAGCAGGATTTATAGACAATGTTTGAGATATCCAGTTGTGTATTGGCCCAATATAGGGCCTTGCGGTTACAAAAAGAAGCGGCCCTTCTCTGCTCAGTCTGTTCAGTACACGTGTTGATCCTTGAATAGGTTTTAAGGGAGCACTATGTTTACCATCAAGTATTTTATTTATTATATCACTGATTATCTCAGGTTTAATATCAACGCATTCTTCGATATAATAGCATGAAATATCTTGATATAACAGATTGTCTATATTATATTCATCCCTTGCAATATCAATAAACAACGACATTATATCAGCAAAAACGCCGTCTATATCAAAAGCCAGAGAAGCCGTCTCTATCATTAGAACACCATGTCACACAAAACCTAAATTCACAATATATCCGGATTTATACTCTTGTCTTCTTCTTAAGCTTTATTACCCTGCTGCGATATATCCGGGCCATTTTTGAATTATCATCACCAATAGCAGCAGCATGTTTGGTCTTTATTTCCTTGATGCTGGCCTTTAATTCCCGAATGGTTGCATTGCTCTTTTTAGAAGGAGCCTCCACTATTCCTTTCGCCTCTTTGATGGTGCTTATAAGCTCATCTTTATTCATACCATGAGCGCCTGTAACTCCGGGAGTATTTATTGCGACTTCCCTCAATTCCTTAGCTGTCATTTTATCAAGAGGTTTTTCTTTTACTGCTTTTTTCTTGCTGCCCATCTGAATTCCAGTCTCCTTTCTCTAATCATGTAAAAAAACACAAGCGGAAGCGCCCATGCCTCCGCCATAAAATTAAAACTAAATTATATTAAACATCCCTATTATGATGAACATGCAAAATATCCATTATATTTCTTAAACTATTTATTTTTATAAAGTCAATAAAATAGATGGGGCCATGCAAAGTCCATCAAAACACATATCCCTGAATTAATCGGCCTTTTTCTGCGATGTAATCGCCTTTGCTATATCTAAAAATGGTCTGAACATGTCGATCGGAACCGGGAAAATAGTAGTAGTGTTCTGCTCGGACGACATTTCTCTCATTGTCTGAAGATACCTGAGTTGTAAGGCCATCGGATAATCCCCTATGATCTGTGCAGCTTCAGCCAGTTTAGTCGCAGCCTGCTGTTCGCCTTCCGCATTGATTATTTTAGCTCTCCGCTCTCTCTCAGCCTCAGCCTGCTTGGCCATTGCCCTTTGCATTTCCTGGGGAAGATCAATATGTTTAAGCTCTACAGTTGCAACCTTTATTCCCCATGGATCCGTATGCGTATCAAGTATCTCCTGTATCTGGGAATTAATTTTTTCTCTTTCAGATAAAAGATCATCAAGCTCTCCCTGACCGCAAATGCTTCTTAAAGTAGTCTGTGCAAGCTGAGTCATTGCATACTGATAGTTTTCTACTTCAATAACAGCCTTTACTGTATCTATTACCCTGAAATAAATAACCGCATTAACCTTAACTGAAACATTGTCTCTTGTGATTACATCCTGAGGATCTACATCTATTACAATAAGTCTGAGGCTGACTTTTACCATCTGGTCGACAAACGGAATTAAAATAATTATGCCTGGGCCCTTTGCCTTGATAACACGTCCAAGCCTGAATATAACACCCCGTTCATATTCATTTAATATTCTTATGGATGTTGAAAGAAAAAATATTACAATAACCACTATGGCAATAGATGAATACATTTTATTCTCCTTTTTTGTTATAATTAACTAAGTGAGACTTGTAAAAAGACCATCTTTATTTATCAAGCTGTTCGACTTCCAAAACAAGGTTATCAACCTTAACAACCTTAACTTTAGTTCCTTCCGATAAAGCAATTTTTGATCTTGCTTTCCACAATTCACCATGTACAAAGACTTTTCCTTCCGGCATGATATCCTTTTTTACTATTCCTGTTTCTCCGATTAAAGCTTCGGAACCGGACATTGATTTTAATATCTGAGCCTTAAAAACAAGCGCGGAAACAGCTACAAAAAAGAGCGATACAAAAATAATTGTTGGAAGTAGAACATCCATAGAAATTCTTACACCGGGAACCGATCCTTCAAAAAGCATAAGAGAACCCAACAAAAATGATGCAACTCCTGCGATGCTTAAAAGTCCATAGCTGGTAATCTTCATCTCTAAAATAAAAAATATCACAGCCAGCGCTATAAGAAGTATGCCGGCATAGTTTATTGGAAGTACCTGGAAAGAATAAAAAGCCAGTATCAGCGATATTCCACCTATTACTCCTGGAAAAACCACACCCGGATGAGCCATTTCAAAATAAAGGCCCGCAAGGCCTATCATCATAAGAATATAAGATATATTCGGATTGCCTATGATCTTTAAAATTTTTGTTCTAAGAGTCTCTTTGTATTCGATTATCTTATAGTGATCAAGCTGCAGGATACCTTTGTCCTTAATTTTCCTGCCATTTATTTTTGCTATCAGATCATCAAGATCTTTTGCCACAATATCAATTACGTTCTGTTTAAGCGCTTCAGTCTCTGTTATTGATACGCTTTTTCTAACTGCATTCTCTGCCCACTCAATGTTTCTTTGTCGCTTTGCGGCAATACTTCTAGCATATGCGGCCATGTCGTTTGTAATCTTATCAGACATAGTTCCGCCAGCATCTTTTCCCCCAATTCCAACAGGATGCGCGGCTCCGATATTTGTACCGGAAGCCATCGCCGCTATATCTGCTGCCATGGTAATCATTACTCCCGCAGAAGCCGCCCTGGCTCCGTCCGGAGACACATAAACTATAACGGGAAGCTTACACGCAAGAATATCAACAACCATTTCACGCATAGATTCCGCAAGTCCTCCCGGTGTATTAAGTTTTATTATGATACATCCAAAACCATTATCCTCGGCATATTTTATTCCGCTTTTTAAAAAATCGGCAACACCCGGATTTATATCGGCTGAAATATTGATCAGACATATATCCTGCCCGCCGGCAAAGCTATAATCAGCAGGAGATAGTATAAATAAAGATAAAAAAAATAATATCATTCCGGATATTCCGGTTTTCATATATATTTTAACCTTTCATCATACCAATCAGTTTTTTCATATCTTCCCATACATCGCGTTTTTTTTCGGGACTCCGCAAAAGATATGCAGGATGATAGGTAGGCATAAGCTGCGTGCCCCTATAATCAAACAAACGCCCTCTTAATTTTGAAATCGGCTCGTTTGTATCAAGCAGGGTTTGAGCAGCAAATGTACCTAGTGCGCAAATGAAATCAGGACCGATTGCATCAAGCTGGCGTTTTAGAAACGGAAAACATGCTTTTATTTCATCAGCCTCAGGATTCCTGTTTGAGGGCGGACGACACTTAATGATATTGCAGATATATACCTCGTCTCTTGTAAGATTAATAGCTTCAATGATTTTAGTTAAAAGCTGCCCTGCTCTCCCTACAAAAGGCTCTCCTTTAATATCTTCATCATAACCCGGACCTTCTCCGACAAAAACAAGCCTGGCACCGGGATTTCCCGTACCGAATACTATGTTTGTCCGTCCACTGAATAGCTTGCACCTTTTGCATTCTCCAAGTTCGTTTCGGATCGCATCAAGGCCATCAAGGGAAGAAGATGTCATTTTATCAAGTTTTTCGACAACTCCTATGGTTTTTTCAGAACAATCAAAACCAGCACAACCTGCTTTTGCCATAAATTTAAGCGTGCTGCTGACATTATTTAAAACATCATCAATATCTTCCATATTCCTATTTCCCAATCCTTGCCTTTTCCCCTGATCCCCGATCCCTGATCCCTGCTTTTATCCTTTATCAAGATCTGCTATCCGGTCAAGAAGAGCATGTGCAACCATATCCTTTTCCATCAATGGCAGATGTTCCGTATCTCCATTTCTGAAGAAAAATACCACCTTGTTTGTATCCATACCAAAAACCGGAGATTTTTCATCATCTTCTTCGTCACTTCTTTCACCAACAAGATTTCCAACGATAATATCAAGGTTTTTTCTGGCAAGCTTATCTTTCGCATTTTTTTCAAGATTTTCAGTTTCGGCAGCAAAACCTATCAACACACGATTTTTTTTGTTTTTTCCAAGTTCAAATAAAATATCTTCGTTTTTTTGAAGAACAAGCGATATTTCATCCATGCCTTTTTTAATCTTCTGTTTGGCAGCTTCCTTAGGCCTGTAATCCGAAACGGCTGCGGTTTTAATTATTATGTCACAATTTTCCATGTTATCAAAAACCGCTTTTGCCATATCTTTTGCAGAAACAGTATTAACCATTGTAATATTAACTGGCGGTTCAAGATTAACAGGTCCTGAAACAAGAGTAACATCCGCGCCTCTGTGTTCGGCGGCTCTTGCAATAGCATAACCCATTTTGCCGGAAGATGGATTACTGATGTATCTTACCGGATCAATATGTTCTCTTGTAGGTCCGGCCGTAACCAAAATCTTTTTACCTTTAAAATCCTTTGGACTGAGACAATATATGAGCCTGTCCAAAATCTCTTCAGGCTCGGGAAGCCTTCCCTGTCCGCTGGTACCACAGGCAAGTTCTCCCGATGCCGGTTCCACAATAAAATATCCGTCCTTTTTTAAAATCTCAATGTTTCTCTGAACTGAAATTTTTTCATACATATTTGTATTCATTGAAGGGCAAATCAACACAGGACAGGTAACGGCAAGAAGAAATGTGCTTAAGGCATCATCTGCTATTCCATTTGCAATTTTACCTATTATATTAGCGGTGGCAGGAGCAACAATAACTGCATCAGTTTCTTCAGCCCATTGTATATGCCTGATTTCAGTATTTCCTCCCTTTTCAAAAGTATTTGTATATACTGGTTTTCCAGACAGGGCTTCAAATGTGAGAGGCCCGACAAAATAACCTGCGTTATGAGTCATTACAACCCGTACGTTTGCATCCTGCTTTTGAATAAGCCTTAAAAGTTCAGCACTTTTATATGCAGCAATTCCACCGCTTATGCCAATGACAATATTCTTATCTTTAATATATTTCATAAATTATCAATCCGAATCCGGGAAAGCCTATTTAATTAAACCCGAAGAATTTTCAGCAATTGACGGAGCAACCCAGATTTCAACATCCGTAAATATCATACCATCTGTTATATTTATTACACACCATCTGTTTTGCTTTTGAAACAGCATTAAAGTGTGCGGCGATTTAAACAAACTTATAAGTTTCCAGTTATCTTTCGCCATATTATTATCAAAAAATGTGCAAAGTGAACTCAAATCAACTCTTCCGCTTAATGCAAGCACACCGGCAGGAAGGCCGGATGTTTTATATATAAAAGATTTTTCAATTTTAACCTTAAGTTCTTTAGGTATAAGAACGTCACCAAAATCATAATAACTGGGCATATCTCCGCTATCTTTCTGAACAGAAGCGCCTGACATGGCGCTGTTTTCATCCTGACTCAGAGCAGCACATCCGGAAATAACAACCATAAGAACCACGCATATCAGGGCAAATGTCCTGATGTTACCAAACTGCCTGATTTGAAACATTTTTTCCTCCTTGAAGTTTAAGTTGATCAAATAAAATACTATACATAACAAATTTGATGAATTCGTAAAAAGCCTGATAACGACTTTTTTGCGAAGCATTTTTTTATTATAATAACATAAACAATCTATGTATAGCAATAAACTTGGGACTATGTAAATATTGATTTACTTTTTACAAGCCATCAGCTTTTAAGTGTTGAATTTTTATTTTCTATCTGATAATGGGAACCAAAACCAGAGCGTTGAATAGCTTACATTCGTCTCGCCGGGGTATGCCTTTTGAACGAATACTAAGCAAAGCTCCCGAAATTTTATAATTACCCTTCATTTCATGCCCCCGTAGCTCAGTGGATAGAGCAATGGATTCCTAATCCATTGGCCGCAGGTCCGATTCCTGCCGGGGGTACCAATCTTTACTATTTTTTTTATTGTTTTTTACATCACTTTATGATATAAAATGGTCACATCATTAACACACAAAAAAAGAGGTGTAACAATGTTACCTACAACGCAACAAGAAAAGGTGCGGATAAATATCCAACTTTCTGCGGAGATCAAGGAGAAGCTCTTCAATGCCTCTTCCCGACATGGGAAAAAGGTTTCTGCCTTCGTACGGGAGTCTATCGAGGAAAAGTTAATCCAACTCGACAGGCAGGATTTTGAGAAGCAGATGAAAGCCGCCTATCAAGACTTAGCCGAAGAAAACATCAATATTTCTGAAGAGTTTAAATTCTCTGACGCCGAGAATCTACCAGAAGCCGCCCCATGACAACTTTCAATATTAAAAGAGGAGAAATCTATTATGCGGCCATTGATCCGGTGGTGGGGAGTGAAACCGGGGAAACCCGACCAGTATTGATCATTCAAAATGATATCGGCAATCTGTACTCGCCTACGACCATAGCCGCCGTTATCACTGAATATTCAGAGAAAAAAGCAAATTATCCGATCTGCGTGCCTGTTGACATGGATGCCGGTCTGAAAAAACATTCAATTGTTAATCTATCACAGATCCGCACCATCGACATTAGACGGTTGATAGGTCCGAAAATCGCCGCTCTTCCTGATGAGATCATGGAAAAAGTGGACATGGCGCTGAAAAACAGCCTGGCTTTAAAATAAAGCCTCCCTATACCTGCTGTCAAAGTATTTGAATAGCGAAGTTTACTGTCCGCTGTTTGCTATACGAATTTTTGTTTATCAGCTTATAAGCTATACTTTCCAGTAATTATCTCTGCGTTTTTTGCCTGAACTGTTAGATATTTTTGATCAGTAATCAGTCTTTTTATTTTTACTGACAATTTTTGTTTTAATCCTAACAATAATTGTCAATTATTCTTAATATTCGAAACTAAACTAAGCTTGCTTGTTCATGTTATGGGTTTTTACCTGATAAGATTGATGATCCATAAAAAACCCACAAATTGTTATACCGGCGAAAGCCTGTATCAATAACATTTTGAAATTAATTAATGTTTTATCAAGTCCTGCATGACGATTCGGGTACTTTTCACAAAGCCTTCAAAATTAATATAGTATATTTTCTTAGAAAAAAACAATAATGGTACACCACTTGCTTTAAACATTTTCAAAGCACGAAAACATTTGACTTATAAAAAATATAATCCGGTTCAGATAATTTAATAGACAAAATGAATAAAGGGGGTGGGTGACATTCAAAAAAAATATAAAGTGTTACACGCTGTAAAATATAAACACGGACAATTTAATTAATAAAACATAAAAAAAGGAGACAACAAAATGAATCAAAATTTAAGAGGACAAAAAGGTTTTACACTTATCGAACTTATGATCGTTATCGCAATTATCGGCATTCTTGCAGCAATAGCAATTCCGAACTTTATTGCATATAGAGATAAAGGATTCTGCAGCGCTGCAGAATCCGATGCGAATTCTATCGCAGCAGGAATAGCTGACTACTTTTCGAACCCAACCAATGTCAGTTATGTAAATCCTACTGATGGGACTGCTGTAGTAACATTTCCAGGCAATCCTCCCACCACCATATCGCTTAGTCGTCAAGGCGAACCTTCCGAAAACACAGCTGCTGTGAATGCTGGCGGCATGCCTATTATACTCATTGCAGTGACAGATGGAAGTACAAGATGTCCTGTAACTTATCAGGATTCACGCCTTGCAGCCAATAGCGCTAACGGTGAAGGCTGGAACGGTGCGGCCAATGCTGGAGTTTTCACAAAGGTCATGCAATAACAATAGCACTTTCATTACACGCAACATCTAAGAGGAAGGAGATGCAGGGTTCTCCTTCCTCTTTTTGTTTTGTAATTATGCTGTCAGTATAGTATCTTTATTTCACATTCGCCGTTAATTGCGAACAGATCAAATGTAATTATCAAATCCTTTATAAAACTATGAAATTTGCAAACTCAATAATTTCAAAAAGAAGCGAAATAAAACCTTTTCCGTTTCCTGTTTACTCGGCAGCTATAGCTTTTTTATTGCTTGCCGGTCTTACCGACTCCATTTATCTTTAGGTTCACCATTATCTTATTTACACGGATATCGGGTATGAAAGCTTCTGTGCAATATCAAAGGCAATTAACTGCGATACTGTTTCCCAGAGTCCCTATTCCGTTTTCCTCGGAGTTCCATTAGCAATTTGGGGTGTGGCAGGATATTGTTTTTGCTTTCAACGGATCTTCCCCCTGATATATTATGCATATATGGTATAACTAATTAATATAAATTGAAATATAACATAATAAAAAATAATATATGTGGACACAATATAATTTATGTAAA